>VFQU01000103.1_pt1 | contig 114621 bp, 118 predicted proteins | sample 3512311 | NCBI WGS metagenome assembly VFQU01 (sample SAMN10412377, study PRJNA504923) | tailings metagenome | isolation source: Relicate 3 Philex TSF3 active mining site | place: Philippines: Tuba, Benguet | collected 2017-08-29
TCGGCTTCGCCGGCGGCCGCGCCGACGTATGGGAGCCGGAAGAGCTCTATTGGGGCCCCGAAGGCACCTGGCTGGGCGACTCGCGCTACAGCGGTGAGCGGCAGCTGGAAGAGCCGCTGGCAGCCGTCCAGATGGGCCTCATCTACGTCAACCCGGAAGGCCCGAACGGCAAGCCGGACCCGGTCGCCGCGGCCAATGACATCCGCGAGACCTTTGCCCGCATGGCGATGAACGACGAGGAGACCGTCGCGCTCATCGCCGGCGGCCACACGCTCGGCAAGGCGCATGGCGCAGGCGATCCGTCGCTGATCGGTCCCGACCCGGAAGGCGCGGCGATCGAGGACCAGGGTCTCGGCTGGAAGAACGGCTACGGCGTCGGCTTCGGCGGCGACACGCTGACCGGCGGCCCCGAGGTCACCTGGTCGCAGACCCCGACGCGCTGGAGCAACAACTTCTTCAAGAATCTGTTCGAGCACGAGTGGGAGCTGACGAAGAGCCCGGCCGGCGCCTTCCAGTGGGTGGCCAAGGAGGCCGAGGCAGACGTGCCGGACGCTCACGACCCGGCCAAGAAGCACCGCCCGACCATGCTGACGACCGACCTGTCGCTGCGCATGGACCCGGCCTACGAGAAGATCTCGCGCCGCTTCTATGAGAACCACGAGGCGTTCAACGACGCATTCGCCCGCGCCTGGTTCAAGCTGACCCACCGCGACATGGGTCCGCGCCCGCGCTACAAGGGCAAGCTCGTTCCGCAGGAAGTGCTGATCTGGCAGGATCCGATCCCGGCCGTCGATCATGAACTCGTCAACGACGCCGACGTCGCCGACCTCAAGGCTAAAGTGCTTGCTTCGGGCCTCAGCGTCTCGGAACTCGTCTCGACCGCCTGGGCCTCTGCCGCCACCTACCGTCATTCCGACAAGCGCGGCGGCGCCAACGGTGCCCGCATCCGTCTTGCGCCGCAGAAGGACTGGGAAGTCAACGAGCCTGCGAAGCTCGCCAAGGTGCTCGGCGTTCTGGAAGGTATCCAGAATGACTTCAACGATGCGCAGACCGGCGGAAAGAAGGTCTCGATTGCCGACCTTATCGTGCTGGCTGGCTCGGCGGCCGTCGAGAAGGCTGCCCGCGATGCCGGCGTCGAGGTGACCGTGCCGTTTACGGCCGGCCGCATGGACGCCACGCAGGAACAGACCGACGCGCACTCCTTCGAGGCGCTCAAGCCGCGCGCCGACGGCTTCCGCAACTACCTGAGCGGGCGCCAGTTCATGATGCCGGAAGAGGCGATGGTCGACCGCGCCATGCTTCTTAACCTGACGGCGCCGGAAATGACGGTGATGCTGGGCGGCCTGCGCGTGCTCGGCACCAACTACCAGGGCACCAGCCAGGGCGTGTTTACCGACCGGCCGGGCGTGCTGACGAACGATTTCTTCGTCAACCTGCTCGACATGAACACGGTCTGGAAGAAGACGAGCGACAACGCCTTTGAGGGTCACGACCGCAAGCACGGCACGCTCAAGTGGACCGCCTCGCGCGTCGACCTGATCTTTGGCTCGCACAGCCAGCTTCGCGCGCTTGCCGAAGCCTATGCGCAGAGCGACGCGAAGGAGAAGTTCGTCAGGGACTTCGTGGCCGCATGGGTCAAGGTCATGAACGCGGACCGCTACGATCTCGCTGCCTGATCAGGCGGACTGCCATCAACGGACGGGCGCGATTGCTTCGCGCCCGTTTTTGTTTCAGCGTTTTGTGACTGCCGTGTCGTTCACGAGGGATGACGCACCGGCAACGCTTCGTTAACCATGACGGCTTACCCATTCTTCAGAATTGGTCTTGGGCTTGAGGGGTTATCGACAATGACGCTATCGCGGCGTTCCTTTCTCATTGGCTTGCCGCTGGTCGCGGCCGGCTGCACCACCGGCGTCATCCCCGGAGTGGGCGCCGATTACGGTCGCATCACCACCGAGCCGTATCCGATCGCACCGCTCTCCTTCATGCAGACGAAGCCCGAGCTTCGCCGCCAGGAGGTCGCCTACGAGACCCGCCATCCGGCAGGCACCGTCGTGGTCGATACGCCGGCGCGCCGGCTCTACTACGTGATGGGCAATGGTCGGGCGATGCGCTACGGCATCGGCGTCGGCAAGCAGGGGCTTGCGCTTGCCGGCAATGCCAGGGTCGGCCGCAAGGCAAAGTGGCCGAGCTGGACGCCGACGGCGAACATGATGCAGCGCGACCCGCGCAACCGGCAGTACGCCGGCGGCGTGCCGGGTGGCCTCGGCAATCCGCTCGGCGCGCGTGCGCTCTACCTCTACCGCGGCAATCGCGACACCATGTTCCGTATTCACGGCACCACCCAGCCGGAAACGATCGGCCATGCCGTCTCGTCGGGCTGCGTGCGCATGGTCAACCACGACGTGATCGACCTCTACGAGCGCGTCCCGGTCGGCGCCAACGTGGTCGTCATCCAGGCCTGAGGCCTTCCGCCGATCCTGCGGCCGGCACGCTCCGGCCGCAGCTATGGCTGCACCATGCGCGACCGGCGCGTCCGGGGCTGAACCTTGCACCAGCATACGCCGAAGGAACGCATCGTCGCCGTCGCCCTTGCCGGGCTCGCTGGCTATGTCGATGCCCATGCCTTCCTCGAACTCGGCGGCTTCTTCGTCTCCTTCATGAGCGGAAACACCACCCGCCTCGGCGCGGGCGCGGTCGAGAATGTCAGCGCGGTCCTCATCCCCGCCGGCCTGATCGCGCTCTTCGTCGGTGGCGTGATGGCCGGCACGATCCTGTCGCGCCTCGCGCGTCTCGGTGCTGCCGGTATCATGGCGACGGTAACCGCGCTGATCGCGCTTGCGGCCACGCTCGCCGCGCTCGGCCAGCCTTCCCTTGCCGTCGCCGTGCTGGCGATCGCGATGGGCGCGGAGAATGGCGTCTTCGTGCGCAATGGCGAGGTCAGCATCGGCCTCACCTACGTCACCGGCGCTCTGGTCAAGCTCGGCCAGCGCCTCGCGGCGGCCCTTCTCGGCGGCGATCCGTGGGGCTGGGTCTGGCATCTGTTCCTCTGGCTTGGCCTTGCCTTTGGCGCGGTTCTGGGCGCGCTTACCTATTCGAGCCTCGGCCTTGCCGGACTGTGGTTCGCCGTTTTCGCCGGCATCGTCCTGTCGCTGGCGCTCAAGCGGGTGCTCCCCTCCTGATCGATCTGCCGTTTTGCGTTTGGCGCGCCATGGGCTATCAGGCGCGGCAGACACGAAAGCGGGATCGAAATGCGACTGGGCGGCAGGCTGGCAGCAGCCATCGAAGTACTATCCGACATGGAGCAGCGGCATCGCCCGGTGGCCGATGCGTTGCGCGACTGGGGCCTCTCCCATCGCTTTGCCGGTGCAGGCGACCGCGCGGCCATCGGCAACCTCGTCTATGACGCGCTGCGCCGCCGTCGCTCGGCCTCCTTCGTCATGGGCGCCGACACCCCGCGCGCCCAGGCGATCGGCGCGCTTCTGCTGGAGGCCGGCATGAGCCCGGCCGCGCTCGCTTCGACGCTCGAAGGCGACCGCTTCGCCCCCGAACCTTTGACCGCCGATGAGCTCGCAGCCGACACCGCGCGGCTCGCGGACGCGCCGGATGCCGTGCGCGCGGAAGTGCCCGACTGGACGGTGGCGCACTTCGAGCGCACCTTCGGCGCCGACTGGGTCGCCGAGGGCGCGGCACTTGCCGCCCGCCCACCGCTCGACCTGCGCGTCAACACGCTCCAGTCGACAAAAGACAAGGTCCTGCAGGAACTGCGTGGCACGGGAGCCGCCTCCGGCCACCTCGCGCCCGACGCCCTGCGCATCGCGCCGATCGCCGGCGACGGACGCCATCCCAACGTCCAGGTCGAGCCGGCCTTCCAGAAGGGCTGGTTCGAGGTGCAGGACGAAGGCTCGCAGATGGCGGCCCTCGTCGCCGGGGCAGAGCCCGGCATGCAGGTTCTCGACTATTGCGCAGGCGCCGGCGGCAAGACGCTGGCGCTGGCAGCTGCGATGGACAATCGCGGCCAGCTCTTCGCGCATGATGCCGACAAGGGCCGCCTCGCGCCGATCTTCGATCGTCTGCGCCGCGCCGGCACGCGCAACGTGCAGGCGATCGCCGACAGGGCGCGGCTGGAGCCGCTCGCCGGCCAGTGCGACCTCGTCCTCGTCGATGCGCCCTGCACGGGCTCCGGCACATGGCGTCGGCGGCCGGATGCGAAATGGCGCCTGTCGGACCGCCAGCTCGACCAGCGGCGCGGCGAACAGGCAGCGATCCTCGCCGCGGCCAGCCAGTACGTGAAGCCCGGCGGCCGGCTGGTCTATGTGACCTGTTCGCTGTTCGAAGAAGAGAACACGGACCAGATATCAGCCTTCCTCGCCGCCAGTTCCGGCTTCGCGCCCGTCGACCATCGCGCCATCTGGGACAGGCTCGCCCCGCAGGCACCGGGTGCCGCCCGGATCGGCCCGAACGGCATCGTCCTGTCGCCGCATCGATCCGGCACGGATGGTTTCTTCGTATCGGTGCTGCAGCGGGCCTGATCGGAACGGGTCGCCCGCGCCGCGCGTTGAGCGCGTCGAAGTTTCATGATGGGGGCCCTGATGGCGCGTTACCTTCCGCTCGTTCTGTTCGTCCTGCTCGTCGTCGGCGGCGGCTCGCTGATCGGCGTCAACAACGTGCCCGGCGAATGGTACGAGAACCTGAACAAGCCGCCGTTCAACCCGCCGAACTGGATCTTCGGCCCGGTCTGGACGGTGCTCTACATCATGATCGGCATTGCCGGCTGGCGGGTTTGGCGCCTGCGTCGCACCGGCGGCGCGATGACGGCCTGGTGGGTCCAGCTCGGCCTCAACTTCCTATGGTCGCCTGTCTTCTTTACGTTGCAGAATATCGGCTTGGCGCTCGTCGTCGTCGTCGGAATGCTGCTGTCGATCATCGCCTTCATCGTACTCGCCTGGCGGCAGGACCGCGCAGCCGCGCTGCTCTTCATACCGTATCTCGCCTGGGTCTCCTTCGCGACCCTGCTCAACGCATCGATCTTCTACCTGAACTAGAGGCTGATGCTGCAGCGCACACGAAGCGATTGCGACAGCGAGCCGGCTTTGCAATAAGCGGGCCCTGAGAGGTGATATGAAGGCCGAACTGATGCCGGATGGCGATTTCGAAGCCCGGGTGCGCGAAAGCTTCGCGCGCCAGCAGGCCATGACGACCATCGGCGCCGAGCTGACGTCTGTCACGCCCGGCACGGTCGAGATCGAGCTCGCCTACGCGCCGGAACTCACGCAGCAGCACGGCTTCCTGCATGCCGGCATCATCTCGACGGCGCTGGATTCCGCATGCGGCTACGCCGCCTATTCGCTGATGCCCGCCGAAGCCGCCGTGCTGACCATCGAGTTCAAGGTCAACCTGCTTGCGCCCGGTCGAGGCGAGCGGTTCCTGTTTCGCGGCAACGTGACCAAGCCCGGTCGTACGATCATTGTCGCCGACGGACAGGCCTATGCCTTCGATGCCGACGGCGACGCCAAGCTCATCGCCACGATGACCGCAACCAACATGGTCGTCAGCGGCCGTCAGGGCCTCAAGGGCTGATGGTGCAGACGCTGCCGCCCGTCGAAACGATCGCCGGGAAGCGCGTCCTCTTCGCCATGGCGGTGGATGCCGAATACGGTCCGGCGCTTAAAGCCCGCTTCACGCCACTGATGACCGGCGTCGGGCCGATCGAGGCCGCCGTCTCCGTCACGCAGGCGCTCGCCATGCTCCAGCAGCACGACAGCCTGCCGGACCTCGTCGTCAGCCTCGGCTCGGCCGGCAGCCGCACGCTGGCGCAGACGAGCGTGCATCAGGCGGTCTCGGTCTCCTGGCGCGACATCGACGCCTCGCCGCTGGGTTTTCCCAAGGGCATCACACCTTTCCTCGACCTGCCCGCCGTCGTGCCGCTGCCGCTGCGCATACCGGGCGTGCCGGAAGCGACGCTGTCGACCGGCTCGAACATCGTGTCGGGCGCAGCCTATGACGCGATCGAAGCCGACATGGTGGACATGGAGACGTTCGCCGTGATGCGGGCCTGCCAGCGTTTTGACGTCCCGCTGGTCGCGCTGCGCGGCATTTCGGACGGGGCGGAGGAACTCGGCCACTTCGATGACTGGACGCGCTATCTGCACGTCGTCGACGAGCGGCTTGCAGGCGCTGTCGATCGCTTGCCGGAACTACTGGCGACGCTCTAGTCGCCGTTGCGCGCGCCCGGTTTCCAGGCGGCCGTCTCTTCCAGCGGGATTTCGACCGACCATTGTCCGGGCGCCGCGCGCGCCGGGATCGGCTCCGCGAGCAACGTGCCATACTCTGCCCGGGTCACGAGCTTCGCACCAAGTTGCTCGACCCAGCCGGCCAGCGTCTGGTGATCGACAGTCGAGAACCCCCAGCGCTCGAGGTGATGATAGAGGCTGACGATGCCGACCTTCGAAGCGTCGTTGGCCGTGTGAAACATCGACAGCGCGCTGAAAACCGGGCCGGTCGTCAACCCGAAGAGCCCGCCGACCAGTTCGCCATCTGCATCGCGCACCTCCACCGAGTGCGCATGGCCGCGATCGTGCAGCTCGAGATAGATCGAGGCCATTTTCGGCGTGATCCAGGTCAGATGCGGCCGGCCCGGACGGCGCGCCGCGCAGCCGATCAGCACGCTTTCGAAAGCCCGATCGAACTCGACCGTGTAGCCGCTGCTCTTGAGCGTCCGGCGGAAGCGCTTGCCGAGATGGACGTCGGATATCCGCATCACGGCTCGGTTTGCCGGCGACCACCATTTCAGCGGGCCGATATGCGCCCAGGGAAAGAAACCGGACTCGCCGGCAGCAAGCACCGTCTCCGACGAGGCGTCTCGTACGAACCCTGCGAAACCAATTGGGTCGCGCCCGATATCGGTCTCGGTCGGCAAGGCGCCTCTCGGCTTGTTGAGTCCGCCGGCGATATCGACGAGTTGCCCCAGCCGCTTGGCCCGCAGCGAATAGGCAAGCGCGAGCGCATGGCGCTCCGCCCACTGGCGCGGCGTTTCGGTCAGAAGCGTCCGGCGCTCGGCAGCCTTATGGGCAGCCGGCTCACGACGGATTTCGCTTGAAAGTGTCAAGGTCGACATGAATCCCGTTCCGCACTGAAGCCGGCAGCATAGCCCCAGCGTTGCGGCCATACGGTTTATGGAGACCGGCAATGCCGGAAAATTTGGCGCGGATGCTTAACGCGATCCTGACGAGGCCGGCTTGGGGATTGCGGGCCGCGCCGCGATGGCATAACCGACGCTCATGAACGCTCTTGCCCATCCCGACGCCATCCTCATCATCGATTTCGGCAGCCAGGTCACGCAGCTGATCGCAAGGCGCGTGCGCGAGGCGGGCGTCTATTGCGAAATCCATCCCTTCCAGAACGCCGAGGAAGCCTTCCGGCGCTTGAAGCCCAAGGGCGTCATCTTCTCCGGCGGCCCGGCCTCGGTGACGACTGCCGGCAGCCCGCGCGCACCGCAGGCCGTGTTCGATTCCGGCGTGCCGATCCTCGGCATCTGTTACGGCCAGCAGACCATGGCGACGCAGCTCGGCGGCGTCGTCGAGGGCGGCCACGCGGCGGAATTCGGCCGCGCCGATCTCGAAGTCCTGAAGGCCAGCCCGCTCTTCGACGGCTTCTGGGATGTCGGCGGACGCTACCCTGTCTGGATGAGCCATGGCGACCGCGTCACCGAGCTTCCCGAAGGCTTCGAGGTGCTCGCCACCTCGCCCAACGCGCCCTTCGCGATCGCGGCCGACGAGAGCCGCCGATACTACTCGACGATGTTCCACCCGGAAGTGGTCCACACGCCGGATGGCGGCAGGCTGCTCTCGAACTTCGTGCACGACATCGTCGGCCTCAAGTCCGACTGGACGATGTCGGCCTATCGCGCGGAAATGATTCGCAAGATCCGGGAACAGGTCGGCGAGGAGCGCGTCATCTGCGCGCTGTCCGGCGGCGTGGATTCCTCCGTTGCTGCGGTCCTCATCCACGAGGCGATCGGGGAGCAGCTCACCTGCATCTTCGTCGACCATGGCCTGATGCGCCTCAACGAGGCCGACGAGGTCGTGAAGATGTTTCGCGACAACTACAACATCCCGCTCGTCCACGTGGACGCGTCCGACCTGTTCCTCGGCCAGCTAGAAGGCGTCAGCGATCCCGAAGCCAAGCGCAAGACGATCGGTCGGCTCTTCATCGAGGTGTTCGAGGCCGAGGCCGCCAAGATCGCCGCAGACGGCAAGGGCGCGCCGCGCTTTCTGGCCCAGGGCACGCTCTACCCGGACGTCATCGAAAGCGTCTCCTTCTCCGGCGGTCCGTCGGTCACCATCAAGAGCCACCACAATGTCGGCGGCCTGCCCGAGCGCATGAACATGCAGCTCGTCGAGCCGCTGCGCGAGCTCTTCAAAGACGAGGTGAGGGCGCTTGGCCGCGAACTCGGCCTGCCGGACAGCTTCATCGGCCGTCACCCGTTCCCGGGACCGGGCCTCGCCATCCGCTGCCCCGGCGGCGTAACGCGCGAGAAGCTCGACATCCTGCGCAAGGCCGACGCGATCTACCTCGACGAGATCCGCAAGGCCGGCCTCTACGACACGATCTGGCAGGCCTTCGCCGTGCTCCTGCCGGTGCAGACCGTTGGCGTGATGGGCGACTACCGCACCTACGACTTCGTCTGCGCTCTGCGCGCGGTCACCTCCGTCGACGGCATGACCGCCGATTTCTACCCCTACGACATGAACTTCCTCGGCCGCGCGGCGACCCGCATCATCAACGAAGTCCGCGGCATCAACCGCGTCGTCTACGACGTGACGTCGAAGCCGCCTGGCACGATCGAGTGGGAGTAGGCAAGTAGCCGCATACGGGACTGACGATGATCGGGTTCGCCATCGCCGGCGTATAACGGTCATGACCTGTTCGACTCCGCACCTGTTCCGGTCTGCCCCAGCGTCTCGTCGCCTTTGCGCTTGCCGCGGCGGGCACCCTGCCGTTCATCGGCGGCGTCTTCGAACTCATGGTGCTTGACGGCGCCTGGCTCGATCTCAAGGCTGGCCTTGCGGCTGCCGGCGACTGATCGGCTTCAAGCCGCATCGAGGAGGTCCGCCTCGCCGCGCGCGACCCGGCAGGCCGGATCAGGACCGAATTTCTCTGAAGACGGGATTGCGACGCATGACCACGATCTACGGCATCAAGACCTGCGACACGATGCGCAAGGCGTTCGGCTGGCTGCAGGAAAATGGTGTCGACTACACATTCCACGACTATCGCGCCTCCGGCATCGATCGGGGCACGATCGAGCGCTGGGCGCATGCCGTCGGCTGGGAGAAGCTCCTCAACAAGGCCAGCACCACCTTCCGCGCGCTGCCCGACGCCGACAAGGCGGGCATCGACGAAGCCAGGGCGATCGGCCTGATGCTGGAGCATCCGACGCTTATCAAGCGTCCGGTTCTCGAGACCGGTCGGTCGATCGAGGTCGGGTTCAAGCCCGAGCGATACGCCGCAATAGTCGGCGGAGAATGATGGTTTTGGCGCAAGCCCCTGAATTTATGGGATAAAGTTTCCGATACTTGTTGCTCCAGGCGGTTTTGCTAGCCTCCGTCATGCGATGCAGCAATCGGGAAGGGCCGGAACCATGAGCAGCAGGAAGGCCGACTGGTACAAGCGGTTCGACACTGCGCGAGCGCCGCATGTGGCGACGCTTCCGTCCAACTTCGCAGGCGTCAAGGCGGGCTCGACCCTGCTGATCTCGTCGCCTGCCGAGATCGCGACCTATCTGTCGGCCATTCCGCCCGGCGAGACCCGGACGGTCGCGCGGCTTCGCAGCGACCTTGCACGCAAGGCCGGTGCGGATGCCATGTGCCCGGTGACCACTGCGATCTTCCTGCGCGTCGTTGCGGAAGTCTCGATCGGCGATTTGCAGGCCGGTAAGTCCATGGAAAAGGTCGCGCCGTTCTGGCGCGTCGTCACACCGGATTCCAGGATTGCCGCGAAGCTTTCCTGCGGCCCGGACGGTGTCGCCCATTATGCCGAGCGCGAGCGAACGGGCGGCGCCGCGACATGATGCTCGGCCTGCCCCAATTCCGCGGGTACCTTTGACCCTTCCCGTGCGGACGTGCCTAGCCTAGCGTCGCCGCCAATGATCGATTCCTCGCTTCGACTCGTCCTCGCGGGCCTCGTCTCCATGGCCGCGGGGATGGGCATCGGCCGCTTCGTCTACACGCCGATCCTGCCGGCCATGATGGAGGAACTCGGCCTCGGTGTCGCCCAGACGGGCTGGATCGCGTCGGCGAATTTCGCGGGCTATCTGCTCGGCGCGCTCCTGGCGAGCGGGGGCTGGGGCGCCGGGCGCGACCGGGCAGTGATCCTCGTCTCGCTGGCGGCGAGCACGCTGCTGCTGGCGGCCATGGCCTTCTCGGGCGCGCTTCTGTGGCTGCTCGTGGTGCGGTTCGCGGCGGGCGTGGTAGCGGCCTTCGTGCTCATCTTCGCCTCGTCCGCCGTGATGGCGGGCCTCGCCGGCACGGGCCGGGAGCACATCGCGCACTGGAATTTCGCAGGTGTCGGCTTCGGCATCGCGGCCTCGGCCGCCATGATGGTCGGCGTCGATGCGGCGGATGGCGGGTGGCGGGCGATGTGGCTCGTCTCGGCCATCATTTCCGCAGCCTGCTTCCTTGCCGTTTTCGTCCTCTATCAACGCCGGGACGCGACGCTTTCGGCGCCACCGCCCGAACCGCGACTGTCGGCCGGCCGCGCCTACTGGCTGCTCTTTGCGGGCTACGGCCTCTTCGGCTTCGCCTACATCGTCACGGCCACCTACCTCGTCGCGATCGTGCGCATGGGCTCGGGCGATCCGGCTTTCGAGGCTCTCGTCTGGGCCGTCACCGGGCTTGCCGGCATCCCCTCCGTCTGGCTCTGGGGCAGGCTCGCGCGCCGCTGGAGCCCGCGCACCGTCTTCGCGGCGGCCTGTCTCGTCGAGGCGGTGGGCGTGATGGCGACGGTCATGGTGCCGGGCATTGCCGGACCGCTCATCGGGGGATTGCTTCTCGGCGGCACCTTCATCGCGGCAACTGCCGTTGGCCTCCAGGCGGCCCGGGCGCTCGCCGGCGCATCGCCGCGGCGCGGGCTTGCGCTGATGACCGTCGCCTTCTCCACCGGGCAGATCCTCGGGCCGCTGGCAGCCGCGCTGATCGCCGAGCGCACCGGCAGCTTCCTCGCGCCATCGGCAATGGCGGCCCTGGCGCTGGCGATCGCCGCATCGCTGGCGATCGTCTCGCGCCGCGCGGGCTGAAGCTCGCGCGCCGATTACCGGAAATTCACTTGCATTGGCGCGGAAACGCGCTCATGCGGGCTGATGGTCCACCGGACCGCGAGGGCCGGCACGGCCCCGCTGCCCAGGCGCTCCGCTCTTCGATCAGGGGATGTGCTCGTCGTGTTCGTGTCCTTCTTTCCAAAGCCCAAGCTCTTCTTTCTCTCGGCCCTCGGCTGGACGATCTTCGTCGTGCTGTCCTGGTATTTCGGCGGGCGCGATCTCGGCGCAGCCTTCGGCATGCCGCCGGTCGATCCCGAAGCGCCGCCGGTGATCGGCATCGGCACCTTCGTCAGCCCGTCCTTTCTCTGGTTCTACATCTACTTCGCGGTCGCCGTCGCTGCGTTTGCCGCCTTCTGGTATGCCTATTCGCCCCATCCCTGGGCCAACTGGTCGATCCTCGGCACGGCGCTGATCCTGTTTGCGACCTACTTCCAGGTTCAGGTCAGCGTCGCCATCAATGATTGGTACGGGCCGTTCTGGGATCTGATCCAGGCCGCCGTCTCGCAATCGAGCGTGGTGACCGCCGGCGATTTCTACGGCGGCATCGCCGTCTTCCTCGGCATCGCCATGGTCGCGGTGTTCGTCGCGGTGCTCACGCGCTTCTTCGTCAGCCACTACATCTTCCGCTGGCGCACGGCGATGAACGACCACTACATGAGCCACTGGCCGCGCGTGCGCCACATCGAGGGCGCCTCCCAGCGCGTGCAGGAAGACACGATGCGCTTTTCCACGACGATGGAGACGCTCGGCGTCAGCCTCGTCGATTCGGTAATGACGCTGCTCGCCTTCCTGCCGGTTCTCATGCGCCTGTCTGCAAACGTGACCGAACTGCCGCTTATCGGCGCGATCCCCTATCCGCTCGTCTGGGCGGCGATCCTCTGGTCGCTTTTCGGTACGGCCTTCATGGCGCTGGTCGGCATCAAGCTGCCGGGCCTGGAATTCCGCAACCAGCGTGTCGAGGCGGCCTACCGCAAGGAACTCGTCTATGGCGAGGATCATGAAGACCGCGCGCAGCCGCCGACGGTGGCAGAGCTGTTCCACCACGTCCGGCGGAACTATTTCCGTCTCTATTTCCACTATCTCTATTTCAACGTCGCGCGCATCTTCTACCTGCAGATCAACAACATCTTCTCGCTGGTGATCCTCGGCCCGTCGATCATCGCCGGCCGCATCACGCTCGGCGCGCTGAACCAGATCACCAATGCCTTCTCGCAGGTAACCTCATCCTTCCAGTATCTGGTGACGTCCTGGCCGACGATCGTTGAGCTGCTCTCGATCTACAAGCGCCTTCGCGCCTTCGAGGCGGCGATCGACGGCAAGGAGTTGCCGGACATTGACCAGCGCTATCTCGAGGCCGAGGCGCGTGCCGGGCTGACGGAGGGCGTGCGCCCGCCGATCGCGCAGCCGGCAGATGGCATCGTGCAGAGCCCATCCGGCACCTGACGGCTTTTTCGTGAACCATGCCGCCGCCCGGTCGTTTGGCCTTTGGACCAGACGGCAGGGCGGCGACACATGGCAACGAATACTCTGAAGGCAAACGCGCAGGATACGCTTGGTGCTGACAGGAGCCCCGACAGGGCTGCGGCGCAGAAGGGCAGGGGACGCCACGCCGACTCGCCTTCGCATATCCCGGCAAAGGGCTGGAAGGATATCGGCTGGCGCATCTACACGGCGTTTACCGAAGATCACGCGATGCTGGTCGCGGCCGGAGCGACCTACTATCTGCTCCTGGCGCTTTTCCCCGCGCTGACGGCCTTCGTCTCGCTCTATGGCTTCGTCGCCGATCCGGTGACGGTGGCCGACCATGTCGCCTTTCTCGGAGGCGTATTGCCGGCCGGGGGCTACGACCTCATCCGCGAGCAGTTGATCTCGCTGGCAGAGCAGGAGACGGCAGCCCTGTCCTTCGGCTTCCTGCTTGGCCTCGCCATTGCGCTCTGGAGCGCGAATGCCGGCATCAAGAGCCTGTTCGAGGCCATGAACATCGCCTACCGCGAGAAGGAAAAGCGCTCCTTCCTGATGCTCAATCTCGTGTCGCTGACCTTCACCATGGGCGCCATCCTGATCGCGATCGTCCTGATCGTGACCGTTGGCGTGGTGCCTGCGATGCTCGCATTTCTGGGGCTCGACAGCTGGAGCGAAGCATTGGTGCGATGGCTGCGCTGGCCGCTGATGCTCGCCTTCGTCGCCTTCGCCATCTCGCTCGTCTACCGCTACGGACCGAGCAGGCAGCGCGCGAAATGGCGCTGGCTCTCATGGGGCGCGGTTCTCGCGACGCTCGTCTGGGTCGCGGCTTCCGTCGGCTTTTCCTGGTACCTTGAGAATTTCGGCGACTACAACGCGACCTATGGCACGCTCGGCGCGATCGTCGGCTTTATGGTCTGGACCTGGATTTCGGTCATGATCGTCGTCATAGGCGCTGAACTCAACGCGGCACTCGAGCACCAGACCACGAAGGATACGACGACAGGCGAGCCCGAGCCAATGGGAGAGCGCGGCGCAGTCGTCGCCGATACGCTGGGCGAGGCGGCGGACTAGCAACCATCAATCGGTCAGCGCCGGCAGCATGTCGGCATAGGAGACGCACTCGACGTCCTCCATCACGCAGACTGTAAGCGCGAAACGCTCCATAGCATTCCAGTAGGCGCCGCCATTCATCAGCGTGAAGTGCATGCCGATCTGGAGCGGCACGCGATCGCCGTCGCGCTCGGCGCGGAAGGCGCGCATGAAGGCCGTGAAAGCGCGATCCTCGAACTCGCCGTCGACGTCCTCGGTCTCCGTGCCGCCGGAATGGCGGACGAAGAGATTGTAGTCCATGGCGAGCACGCGCCGGCGGTTGACGCCTTCCGGGATCATCGGCAGCGCGAAGCGGATCGGCCCGGCATCGATGTCCGGATGGGCAGGATCGCGCGAGACGGTGCTGGCATCGTAGAGCATGCCGGCTTCCGAAATCGCCGGAAACAGCCCCGCGCTGGTGGACAGATACGGCGCACGAAAGCCGCGGATTTCCGTGCGCGCGAAGTCGCGCCAGCCTTCCGGCTCGGACAGTCCATTGATCTGCCAGGCGTCACCGAGGATGCGGGAAAACTCGGAAAACTCCTGGTGCCAGTCTGCCTTTGTCCAGTCCTTGCCGTCGAAGTGCCCGCAGCCATGGCTGGCGATCTCGTGTCCCTCGGCGCGCGCCTGCCAGACATGGTCGAGCCGCGCGGCGATATCCTCGCGCGAGTAGCCGAAGCCGACATTCGAAGCGCCGCGCGCCTTGGTCGGCGGATCGTAGGTCTGCCGGTCGTCGCGTGTGATGAGGTAGACGCAGGAGAGAAAATAGGTGAAGCGCGCGCCGGTCTCGGCCGCGATCCTGCGGCTGCGCTCCCACTGCTCGTTATGGAGCGCGCCGTCGAAGGAGATGATCACCTTCTGCGGCACCGGCTCCGCCAAAGCGGCACCTGGGAGAGACAAGGCGAGCGCAATGGCCGCCGAGAGCGCAAATCTTCCGGTCACACGAATCTCCTTCGCCCGGGCGCTTACCAGCCCATTGTGGCACAAGCCCGACGAGGCGCCTGAAGCCGTGCTATGCTTGCCCTCCCACCTTGCCAGCAAGCTCCAGCCAGCGGTCTCACGAATGCTCCTCCTTATCCTCGGCCTCGTCCTCTTCCTCGGCATCCATTCCGTGCGCATCTTCGCACCGGACGTCCGCGCACGCCGCATTGCCGCCGGCGGGATCGGCCAGTGGAAGGGCATCTACACGGTGGTCTCGATCATCGGCCTCGTGCTGATCGTCTATGGCTACGGCATGGTGCGCGCGACGGGTCCGGTGCTCTACGAGCCGCCGGTCTTCACCAGGCACATCAACCTGCTCCTGATGGCCTTCGCCTTTGTCTTCCTCGCTGCCTCGCAGCTGCCGGCCGGGCGCATCAAGGCGGCGCTGAAGCATCCGATGCTTGTGGCCGTAAAGATCTGGGCGGTCGGCCACCTGCTCGCCAATGGCGACCTAGCCTCGATCCTGCTCTTCGGCTCGTTCCTTGCCTGGGCTGTGCTCGACCGCATCTCCGTCAAGCGCCGCGGGGACATGGGCCCGAAGCCCGGTCCGGCAAAGTGGGACATCGCCGCGATCGTGATCGGCCTTGGCGTCTACCTGCTCTTCGTCTGGCGTCTTCATGCCTGGCTTTTCGGCGTGCCGGTGGTCGGCTGAACGGCGATTTTGGCCGCGGGGCTTCCCCCGCCACGATTTTTCGCTAAAACCCCGCGCAACAGGCGGGCCGCAAGGCCTGCCGCGTCTCCAACATCCGGGTCACCCAACGCATGTCGAACGACAGCTTCATCCGCGAGGTCAACGAAGAGCTTCGCCAGGACAAGCTCAAGGCTGTCTGGACGCGATACGGCGTGCTGATCGCAGGCGTCGTCGTCGCGATCCTCGTCGGCACGGCGGCATGGGTCGGCTGGACGTCGTGGAACGAGCAGCGCGCCAACCGCTCGGGCGATGCGTTCTCGCAGGCGCTCGACCTTGCCGAGGCCGGCCGCAACGATGACGCGCTTGCAGCGCTCCGCGCGCTGGAGGCTGACGGCTACGGCTCCTATCCGGTGCTCGCCCGCATGCGCCAGGCAACCGTGATGAGCGATGCCGGCGACTTCGACGGCGCGGTCGCAGCCTTCGACAGCGTTGCCGCCGACACCTCCATCCCGCAGGCGATCCGCGACATGGCCCGCCTGCGCGCAGCCCTCGTACTGGTCGATCACGGCACGGCGGCGCAGGTCGCCGAACGCACGCAGCCGCTGATCGACGACGCCAATGCCATGCGCCATTCGGCGCGCGAGGCCATGGGTCTCGCCGCCTGGAAGGAAGGCGACGCCGCGACTGCGACGCAGATGTTCGAGCGCATCACGGCCGACGGCCAGGCACCTGCCAATCTGCGCCAGCGCGCCGAACTCATGCTCGAGCTGTTGCGCGGAAGCGCAGCCGCGACCTGATCGGACACCGATGGCTTTCACCCTCGCCATCGTCGGCCGGCCCAATGTCGGCAAGTCCACGCTCTTCAACCGGCTCGTGGGCCGCAAGATCGCGCTCGTCGACGACACGCCAGGCGTGACGCGCGACCGGCGCGTGCACGCCGCGCGCCTGATGGACCTCCGCTTCGACGTGGTCGATACGGCCGGCTTCGAGGATGCCGGCGACGGCTCGCTGCAGGCCCGCATGCGCGAGCAGACCGAGCGCGCCATCGACGATGCCGACATCATCGTGTTCATGATCGACGGCCGCGCCGGCGTCGTGCCCGACGACAAGGCCTTCGCAGACGTCGTGCGCCGCCGCGGCAAGCCCGTGGTGCTGGTTGCCAACAAGGCCGAATCGCGTGTCGGCGAAGCAGGCGCTCTGGAGGCCTGGGAACTGGGTCTTGGTGAACCCATCCCGCTGTCCGCCGAACATGGCAGCGGCATTGCCGATCTGCGTCACGCCATTGTCGAGGCGCTGGGCGACCGCGCGACGGAAGAAGACGAGGACGAGACGCCCGTCATCACCGACCAGCCGCTGCCGGGCGACGACATCGATGACCCCGACGCCGAGGCGCCGGCCTATGATCGCACCAGGCCGCTGCGGGTCGCGATCGTCGGCCGCCCGAACGCCGGCAAATCGACGCTGATCAACACGCTGATCGGCGAGGAGCGGCTTCTGACCGGACCCGAGGCCGGCATCACGCGCGATTCGATTTCGGTCGACTGGGAGTGGCGCGGCCGCACCATCCGCCTCTTCGACACCGCCGGCATGCGCCGCAAGTCGCGCGTGCAGGAGAAGCTGGAGCGGATGTCCGTTCAGGACGGCCTGCGCGCAATCCGGTTCGCGGAAGTCGTCGTCCTCATGTTCGACGCGACCATCCCGTTCGAGAAGCAGGATCTGCAGATCGCCGACCTCATCATTCGCGAGGGCAGGGCGCCGGTCATCGCGTTTTCGAAATGGGACCTGATCGACGAGCCGCAGCAATTGCTGGCCGAGCTTCGCGAAAAGACGAATCGTCTGCTGCCGCAGGTGCGCGGCATCCGCACCGTCACCGTGTCCGGCGAGACCGGACGCGGCGTCGAGAAGCTGATGGAAGCGATCGAGCAGACCCACGAGGTCTGGAACACGCGCATTTCCACCGGCCGCCTCAATCGCTGGCTCGAAGGCGTCGTCGCCTCGCATCCGCCTCCCGCGGTCGCCGGCCGCCGGCTGAAGATCCGCTACATCACGCAGGTGAAGACCCGCCCGCCGGGCTTCGTCATCTCCTGCTCGCGGCCCGACGCGATGCCGCAATCCTATGTGCGGTACCTCGTCAACGCGTTGCGCGAGACCTTCGCCATGCCCGGCGTGCCAATCCGCATCATGCTGCGCACCAGCGACAATCCGTTCGCCAGCCGCGCCAAGCGCACCTGACACAAGCCTGCTGCGACCGCGCCACATTGGCGCCGCACCGACGTCGTTAACCGCTCATCAAGGTTAATGATCCAACCTCTCCTCATCGGTTCGGTTGCGTTCGGAGAGTGTTGGTGCAGTCAATGCAGAAGAAGCGCCGTCGGCCGGTCAAGGCCGGAAGAAGCGCGTTCCTTGCCCCGCTGGTCTTCGGCATCGGCATCCTGATGGGTACCCCATCGCCGATCGCCTATCAGGACATGGTCAGCCTCGTGTCGGGCCTCCAGTCGACCGAAACGCGCTGGAAGGCCGTGGTCGAGAGCTCGGCTGCCGGCTCCGTCCATGCTGCTTCCATGCCCTTCGTCGATTCGTCCGTCACGGGGTCCATCTCCGGCGGTGGGCTCAAGGCGCCCGGCATCGGCAAGATCGCGCTTCTTGCCGAGCGCGGCATCGTGTCCGAGACACCAGACGAAGCACGCGTCAACCGCACCGAAAAGCGCGGTCGCGTCGTGATCGTCTCCCCGGTGGCGCCGCCGCGGCAGTTCAACGCCGGCTCGATCTTCGAACGCACGTCCATGCTGACGCCGTCCGATGGCCACAGCCTTGCGATGGCTTTCGTGAAGCCGGAGATCGCCGGCAAGGAAATCCAGATCGCCGCAGCCTTCCATCCGACGGAGAAGCCTGCCGCTCAGGGCATTCCGACCTATCTCGCCCGTCTCGTCACCAATAACCGTCCCGACATTCTCGCCACCGCCTATGGCGCCAGCGAGCCCGACTATGCGACCGTCTCGCCCTTCGCGAGCCTGCTCAGGGATGACGAAGAGGTTCAGGGCCGCTTCATCCCGCCGGTCGGCCCGCGTGATCACGCATGGATGCATACGCCGCTGCCGGCTTCGGTCTTTTCCGATGCCGAGCAGAAGTGCCTCGCCGAAGGCATCTATTTCGAGGCCCGCGGCGAAAGCGTCGAGGGCCAGGCGGCCGTTGCGCAGGTGATCCTCAACCGCGTGCGCAATCCCACCTATCCGAACTCGATCTGCGGCGTCGTCTACCAGAATCGCTCCTGGCGCAATCGCTGCCAGTTCTCCTTTGCCTGCGACGGCACCCGCCCGACCGTGCGCAGCGCCCAGCACTACAAGGTGGCCCAGGAGGTCGCGATGGCGGTGACGGCCGGCAAGATCTTCATTCCCGAGGTCGGCTCGGCGACGCATTACCACGCGACCTATGTCAGCCCGCGCTGGGCCCGCACGATGGACCGGGTCAAGAAGATCGGCCTGCACATCTTCTACCGCACCAAGGGCGGCGGCTGGAGCTGATTGCGGCGGCTGCGGCAGGGGATTCCCGCCCGCATCGTCCCAGGCTGGCCCGGACGCTTTGTCGCAGCCTGTTAAATCGCTGAATTTTCACGCAAAACGAACCCGTCATTTGGCTCCCGCCGCGGCTTGACTGCGGTAGGGGTCAAAACTATGTTGCGCGCGACTTTGGCAGGGGCGGCAGTCGGCCTTCTGCTGGCGTAGGAGGTTGCGGTGACAGACTCACAGCGGCCGGACGAAGCTGGCGGAGAACCCGGCGACCGCTCCGGTGCGAGCCGGGACGGCGATCTCGAACGCAGGACCCGCACGCTGGAGGCTGCTCTGTCGGCCAAGCGCGCTGCGGAAGATGCCGAAAAGGCAAGGATAGCCGGGAAGGACGTTTCCGGCTATGCGAACGCCTTGAGGCTGTCGAGCGAGTTCATCGCCGGCATCGTCGTGGGAGCCAGCATCGGCTGGTTCTTCGATCGGTTCGTAGGGACGGCTCCGTGGGGGCTGATCGTGTTCCTGCTGCTCGGTTTCGCGGCGGGCGTCTTCAACGTCCTGCGGTCTGCGGGGCTCATGGCCGAGAATCAGTCGCGCAAGCGCGACGGATCGGGCCGGCACTAGAAATTTGTCGGGCACTCCAGCCCGGATGCATCGAGGAAAGCCTGAATGGCCGACGATCCGATCTCCCAGTTCCAGATCAAGCAATTGGTTCCGATCGAGATCGGTGGCCTCGACTTCTCCTTCACCAACTCGTCGCTCTTCATGGTGGCGACCGTGGTGACCGCGGGTGCCTTCCTATATCTGACGACGTCGAGCCGCGGCCTCGTGCCGGGCCGCCTGCAGTCGGTCTCGGAGATGTCCTACGAGTTTGTGGCATCCATGCTGAGAGACGCGACAGGGCCGCAGGGCATGCGGTTCTTCCCGCTGGTGTTCTCGCTGTTCATGTTCATCCTCGTGGCGAACCTCTACGGCATGGTGCCGTACTTCTTCACCGTGACGAGCCACCTGATCGTCACCTTCGCGCTGGCCATGACGGTCATGCTGACGCTGGTGATCTTCGGCATCTCCAAGCACGGACTGGGCTGGTTCAACCTGTTCGTGCCGCATGGCGTGCCCAAGGTGCTCGTGCCGCTCGTGGCGGCGATCGAGGTCATCTCGTTCCTCTCGCGCCCGATCAGCCTCTCCGTCCGTCTCTTCGCCAACATGCTGGCCGGCCACATCACGCTCAAGGTCTTCGCGGGCTTCGTGACGATGCTGAGCGGTCTCGGCGCCGTCGGCGTGCTCGGCGCCATCCTGCCGCTCTTGCTGACCATCGCGATCACGGCTCTCGAATTCCTGGTTTCGTTCCTGCAGGCCTACGTCTTTGCCGTTCTGACCTGCATGTACCTGAACGACGCCGTCCACCCCGGTCACTGACCGGTTCGTCCCACCGGCGTCCGTCTCGCCAAACAGTCAAGCAGATCCATCAAGGAGCATTGAAATGGAAGTAGAAGCAGCACGCGCCCTCGGCGCAGGCATTGCCTGCCTCGGCATGGCCGGTACCGCTCTCGGTCTCGGCAACATCTTCGGCAGCTACCTCTCGGGTGCGCTCCGCAACCCGTCGGCAGCCGACGGCCAGTTCGGCCGCCTGATCTTCGGCTTCGCCGTGACCGAAGCTCTGGGCATCTTCTCGCTGCTCATCGCGCTCCTGCTGCTTTTCACCTGAGAGCGGTCTGGTTCGCCTGAGATGCGCCGGCCGCAACCGCGGCCGGTGAAGCCCCGCTTTGGGGTATTGGCCTGACAGGGGTTGTTCATGTTCGTCACACCGGGATATGCGCAGGACGCCGTTCCCGCCGAAGCCGAAGCTCTGACCGAGCAGCCGGCGGATGCGCACGCTGAGAGCGGATTTCCGCCTTTCGAGACGTCGACCTATCCGTCGCAGCTCCTGTGGCTGGCCATCACTTTCGGTCTTTTCTACCTCTTCCTCCAGAAGGTCGTGCTGCCGCGCATCGGCGGCGTCCTCGAGGTGCGGCGCGACCGCATCGCGCAGGATCTCGACCAGGCTGCGCGGATGAAGGAAGAAGCGGACGCTGCCGTCGCTGCCTATGAGCAGGACCTGGCGGAAGCCCGCAACAAGGCAAACACCATCGGCCAGTCGGCCCGCGACAAGGCGAAGGCGGATGCCGAAGCCGAGCGCAAGGCCGCCGAAGCCGACCTCGAGACCAAGCTGACGGGAGCCGAGCGCCGCATCGCCTCGATCCGCGACGCCGCGATGAGCGACGTCGGTGCGATCGCCGAGGAGACGGCCAGCGCCATCGTCGAGCAGCTTCTCGGCAAGTCCGACAAGGCGGCCGTGAAGGCTGCCGTCAATTCGGTGCGATAGGAGACCGGGATGGACGCTACAGCCTGGGCCACGGTAGGCCTCGTCATCTTCCTCGGCATCATCGTCTACCTGAAGGTGCCGGGCATGGTCACCCGCTCGCTGGACGAGCGTGCCAAGCGCATAAGCAACGAGCTCGACGAAGCCCGCCGCCTGCGCGAGGAAGCCCAGCAGCTGCTGGCCGAATACCAGCGCAAGCGCAAGGAAGCCGAGCAGGAGGCCGAGGCTATTGTCGAGGCCGCCAAGCGCGAAGCCGAGACGCTCGTCCGCGAGGGTCGCGCCCGCACGGAAGACTACATCACCCGCCGCAACGCCATGGCCGAGCAGAAGATCGGCCAGGCCGAGCGCGACGCGGTCAACGAAGTGCGCGCCCGCGCCGTCGACATCGCGATTGCCGCGACGTCCAAGGTGCTGGCCGACAAGGTCGACGGCACGGTCGAAGCCGACCTCTTCCGCAAGTCGCTGGAAGATGTGCGCACCCGCATGAACTGATCGGCTTCAAATGCCGTGATCGAGGCCGCCTTCGCGCGGCCTTTTTCGTTTCGGGATAGTGCGAAGCCGCGGTTTGGCCGACGGATCGGACGGCTATTCGCCGGCTTCGAGAAGCAGGGTGTCGGCCATCCCGGGCTCGGCAGCTTCCGCCACGAGCCGGAACGGCGCAAAGGAGAGACGGTGCAGGCGCGACGCTGCACCATGCATCGTGATCGCGGTCCGGTGGCGGACCGTCGCATAACCCATGTGAAGTTCGAAGCCGTAGCGCATGTCGACCGCGCCGGCGCGCTTCATCATGCGGTCGCGCGTGACCTTGGCGACGATCGAGGCGGCCGCGACCGATTGCGAACGCGCGTCGCCCTTGATGACGGCGCGGCCCAGGCAGGGCAGGCGGTCCGGCACGTCGCGACCGTCGGCCAGCACTAGCTTCGGCTTGACCGACAGCGAGCAGACCGCCCGGCACATGGCTTCGAGGCTTGCCTTGCGGATGTCGCTGCGGTCGATGCCTTCGGCCGAGACGGCGGCGACCGCTACCGCGAATGCGCTTTTGAGGACAGCCTCGAACAACGCCTCGCGCTCTTGCGCCTCGATCTGCTTGGAATCGTGAAGGCCGTCGGGGATGCGATCGGGATCGAGCACCACCGCCGCGGCCACGACAGGGCCTGCGAGCGGCCCACGCCCGGCCTCGTCGGTGCCAGCGACCGGCCACAGCCCCTCGCTGCGCGCGGCCTTCTCGATGGAGAAGTCCGGGCGGAGCGGCATGTCGAAGAGAAGCGGAGAATCGGGACGCGTGCGAGCCATAATGCGGCGATGCTCGCATCGCACCCGATCCTCCGCAAGCCTTCCGCCCCGATCGGGGGGCAACGAAGCGGAAGGCGCCGTCGGCTTGGGGACAGGGGACAGCCTGACGGAAGGGTTGCTGCGGGGATGCCCCGCAGCGAAATATCAAAGCAGGACGAGCTGCTTGGCGCCGGTCTCCAGAGGCTTGAAGAGATCGGTGCGCAGCGACCGGCGCTCGGCGTTGAAACCGAGCTTCTTGGCCGTCAATTCGAAGCGGCGCCCGATCTGCCAGGCATAGGGACCCGCACCCTTCATGCGCTTGCCCCATTCGGCGTCGTAATCCTTGCCGCCGCGCATGGAGCGTACCAGCGAGAGCACATGCCGGTAGCGATCTGGATAATGCGTCAGGAGCCAGTCCTTGAAGATCGGGCTCACTTCCAGCGGCAGCCGCAGGATGATGTAGCCGGCCTCCCGCGCACCGGCCGCATAGGCCGAATCGAGAATGCGTTCGATCTCGTGGTCGGTAAGCCCGGGTATGACGGGCGCCACCATGACCGAGACCGGAATGCCGGCATCCGCCAAGGCGCGGATCGTCTCCAGCCGCCGCGTCGGCGTCGCGGCCCGCGGCTCCATCGTGCGCGCCACCTTGCGGTCGAGCGACGTCACCGACAGCGCGACCTTGGCAAGACCCTTCTCGGCCATGCGCGACAGGATATCCATGTCGCGCATTACCAGCGCAGACTTGGTTACGATGCCGACGGGGTGGTTGTGCGCCTCCAGCACCTCGAGAAGCTGGCGCATGATGCGCCACGTCTTCTCGATCGGCTGGTACGGATCGGTATTGGTGCCGATCGCAATCGTCTTCGGCTTGTAGCCTTCCTTGCCCAGTTCGCGCTCGAGCAGCTTCGGCGCGTCGGGCTTGGCGAAAAGCTTGGCCTCGAAGTCGAGCCCCGGCGACATGCCCATATAGGCGTGCGTCGGCCGCGCGAAACAGTAGACGCAGCCATGTTCGCAGCCGCGATAGGGATTGATCGAACGATCGAAGGAGATATCGGGCGACTCGTTGCGCGTAATGACGGTGCGCGGACGCTCGACCTGCACTTCCGTCTTGAAGGGCGGCAGCTCTTCGAGCGACTCCCAGCCATCGTCGAAGACATGGCGGCTGACCGGCTCGTACCGGCCGGAGGGATTGACGCCCGCACCGCGGCCGCGACGCCTTTCGGCGTTCACGCGCAGCCCGCTTTCCTCGATCATCGCATTGGCCATGGTCGCGCCTCCGCCAGCAAAAGCGGCAACGTCGGCCCGAATGATGGGTTCCATCCGGCTCTCCATGCGGCGCCTTCAGGACAGCGCCACGACTCGGTTTCTCTTGATGAATCTATTCCTAGAGACCGGAACGGAACAAAGCAAGAACAATCTCGTTGTGCGCTGCAGCACTGGATATTGCGCCGACTTTGCGATATCCGGTCTTTCCATGCTCAGCGTCATCATCGAGACCCGCAATGACGAGGATGCCCTTGCGCGGACGCTCGGTCCGTTGGTCGCAGGGGCTGTCGAGGGCATCATCCGCGAAGTCATCGTCTGCGACCTCGGCTCGACCGACCGGACGCACCGTGTCGCCGATGCGATGGGCTGCGAGTTCGTGCCGAGCGGCGGCGTACCGGCCGGCATAAGGCTGGCGCGGGCCGACTGGCTGCTCCTACTCGAACCGGGCTCGCGGCTTTGCGCGGGCTGGATGGAAGCAGTGATCCATCACGCCAACGCGACCGACAGGCCCGCCCGCTTCACCCGCTCGCGGCTGGAGCGTCCATCCTTCCTGTCGCGACTCCTGGCTTCGCGGCGGCCGCTGGTCGATGGCCTGCTCATCCAGCGCATGCAGGCGCTGAAGCTCGCGCAGGCGCATGGCGACGCCGCCACGATCGCGCGCAAGGTCAGCGCCAAGCGCCTTTCCGGCGAAATCTTTCTCGCCCAGCCCGCCTGAGTGCTACTTGCCCGTGCGCCTCAGATGCTCGTCGAGACGCGGCATGATCTCCACGAAATTGCAGGGCATGTGCCGGTAGTCGAGCTGTGCCTTGAGAATGCCGTCCCAGGCATCGCGGCAGGCGCCCGGCGAACCCGGCAGCACGAAGACGAAGGTCGCATTGACCACGCCGCCGGTCGCCCGCGACTGGATCGTCGAGGTGCCGATCTTGTCGTAGGAGATGCGATGGAAGACTTCCGAGAAGCCGTCCATCCTCTTCTCGAAGATCGGCTCCAGCGCCTCCGGCGTCACGTCGCGCCCGGTGAAGCCTGTGCCGCCCGTGGTGATGACGACGTCCACGTCGTCCCGCTTCGACCAGTCCAGCACGCGAGCAGCGATCGCCTCGCGGTCGTCCTTGACGATGTCGCGTGCGACGAGCCGGTGTCCGGCCTCCTCGATGCGCGCGGCCAGCGTGTCGCCGGAGCGGTCGTCGGCCGTCGTGCGCGTGTCGGAGACGGTGAGCACCGCGATGCCGACGGGAATGAAGCTGCGACTGGGGTCAAGTCCGGCCATGGGATGGTCCTTCCGGCGAGGCGAGCGATCGGGTTGCCATGACGAACCAGCGCGGATGCTGCGCCTGAATGTGCTCGGCCGCACGGCGCGCGGAATCCTGATCGGCAAAGATGCCGAAACAGGTCGCGCCCGAGCCTGTCATGCGGGCAAACAGGCTTTTCTCATCCTTCAGCGCTGCGAGAGCCTCGTCGATGGGCGTGCAAAGCGCGCGAGCCGGAGCTTCCAGGTCGTTGCGGTTGGCGGCGAGCCAGCCGATCAGCGAATCGAGCGAAGGCGCCGCGGGCAGCGGCGACAGTGGCGGGTTCACGCGGCTGGCGAGCAGGCGGAAGATTTCGGGCGTCGACACCGGTACGCCGGGATTGACCAGCACCAAGTCAAGCGCGGGGAGGGCGGGGACCGGCTCGATCACCTCGCCGATGCCGCGCGCGATCAGCGGCCGTGCCGCGAGGCACATCGGAAGATCCGCGCCGAGCGACAGCGCGTCGCGCGCTGTCTCCTGCGTATTGAGGTTCCAGAGGCAGGCAAGCGCCTTTAGCGTGGCCGCCGCATCGCTCGATCCGCCTCCGAGGCCCGACGCGATGGGCAGTCGCTTGTCGAGCGTGATCGCAAACCGCTCGTCCCGGCCTGTCTGGCGGCGCAAGAGATCGCGGGCAAGAAGCACGAGGTTGGAGGCGTCCGCCTCCAGATGCGTTGCCTGCGGGCCCGTCAGGACGAACTGGTCCTCGTCGGCAGGGGCGACCGAAATCCGGTCGCCGTCCCGCGTGAAGACCACGAGCGTCTCGAGAAGGTGATAGCCGTCGGGCCGACGGCCGGTGACGTGAAGCGCGAGATTGACCTTCGCGGGTGCGACGAGATCGACGGCGATCCTCGCCGCAGGCTCAGTCCTTGGCAAGGCGGTACTCGCCCGTCTTCGGGTCTTTCACCAGCGTGCCGGTGGTGCCCGTGCGGTGCTCCATCTCGGTGCGCTTCACGCGCGCGGTCACGCGCTCGGCTTCCTTCAGGAAGGAGCGGTAGCCGGCATAGGCGGCGATACCCAGGGCAGCAAAGAAGATCAGTTGCGGCATGGCCGCGGCCTCCGTGTGAACGCCTGCACTATAGGAGCGCTTTGTGGCGGCTCATAGCCCGTAGCGGGCCCACAAGGCGCGTTCTTCGGCCGCATCGATCAGACCGCCTGCGGCCGCCGATGCAATCTTGTCGCCGCCCTCTATGCCGAACATCGAAAGCCGGCGTCCGAAAAACCCACGCGGCTGCGAAACGAGACGGAGCTTGGTCTTCTCGCCATAGCGCGCCTTGAGGAACGAGCGCATGTCGCCGAGTTCATCGACGAGGCCGAGCTCCTTGCCCTTCTTGCCGGTCCAGAAAAGGCCGGTGAAGAGGTCCGGATCGTTCGCGAGCTTCGCGCCGCGGCGCTCCCTGACGATGTCGATGAAGGTCGCGTGCACCTCCAGTTGCAGCGCTTTCAGCCGCTCCACATCTTCCTGCCGCTCCGGCTTGAACGGGTCCAGCACGGCCTTGTTCTGACCGGCCGTATGCACGCGCCGCTCCACGCCGATCTTGGCGATGAGCTCCTGGAAGCCGAAGGAGGCCGAGACGACGCCGATCGAGCCGACGATGGAGGAGGGGTCGGCGACGATCTCGTCGCCCGCGACCGCGATCATGTAGCCGCCGGATGCCGCGACATCCTCGACGAAGACGATGACGTGCTTCTTCTTCTCCACCGCAAGGTCGCGGATGCGGCGATAGATCAGCCGGGACTGGACGGGCGACCCACCCGGCGAGTTGATCGAGATCGCGACTGCCGGCGCATCCTTGAACGAAAACGCCTTCTCGATCAGGCCTGCCGTGCTCGCCAGCGAGAGGTTCTGCCGGAATCCGCCGGACTGCGCCATGATCGTTCCGCTGAGGCGGATGACGGGAATGACGGGCGCCGTCTGGCGCATGGATTTCGGCAGCAAAGGCTGGATGAAGCGTTTCAAGAAACTCTGGCTCCGCGATTTCTCAGGCATGTAGGAAGTCACGGCCAATGCGCAACTTCAGCTATCGCTCAATTGAATGGGAGCGAGTTGGTTCCTGAAAGATCATGGGCTTGGGGCGGGAAGCGGAATCATCCGCCGAAGAAGCGGAAGCGAAGGGTCAGTCGCCGAACAGGCTGGCGCGACCCTCGTTGATGGCGGTGACCTCCGCCGAGAAAGCGTTGCCGACACCGCCATGAACATAAAGCGGTGGCATCAGCGACATCGCCGCACGGGACGCCCGCCTCGCCCGAACGACAATGCGGATCGCCGGTTGGCCGGGGCGCGGGTGGATGCCTTTTACCTCCGCCGCTCCGAAACGCCCGGCAAGCGCGTCGAGGAGACGTGTCAGCTGCGCCGGCCGGATGATCGCGGCAAAGCCGCCGCGAGGCTGCACGATCGCGGCTGCCGTCCGCACCCAGCGCGCGATCGTGTCGTCGTCCATCACATGCGCCTCGCGCCGCAGCGGATCGGGTGTCGCCCGGTCTCGCGCCTCGTTGAAGGGCGGGTTCATGATCGCGAAATCGACGCCGGCGTCGCCAAGGCCGGCCTCGGCGCGGACACGGCCCGGCGCCGTTATGTCGAGGCCGACGATCTCGGCCCGCCCTCCGATGGCGGCATTTTCGGGCAAGGCCAACGTGGCCCGCGCGCAGGCCAGCATCTCCGGCGAGCGCTCGACGAGGATCGCGCGCGCCTCCGGACAACGCGACAGGACGGCCAGCCCCGCCGCACCGGCGCCGGCGCCGAGATCGGCAACGACACCATGAAAGCCGGATGGTATGGCGGCGGCGAGCAACAGTGCGTCGGTTCCGGCGCGATGGCCGCGCTCGGCCGGCTGCACCAGCCAGAAGGCGCCCCGGTGAAAGGCGTCCTTCGTCAGTGCGTCTGTCTGCGTTTCGCTCACCGCGTGGAAATCTCATCGCCGATGCCGGCGTCGCGCAGGATGCGCCGCGCCTGGTTGGCCTCGTCGTCGGCCACGAGCACGCGGCGCGGCAGGATGCCGAGCGAGCCTTCCATGATGCTCATATTGCTGTCGGCGACGAGGTGGTGGATGCCCGCATCGCGAAACAGCGCTTCGACGAAGGAGATGGTGACGGGGTCGTTGGTGCGCAGGATTTCGATCATGCCGGAAGCTTGCAGGTGGAGCGGGGAATGTAAACGGCGCGCCAAATCGCCGCTTGCCGCGACCATCCCTGACGCCCTAAGTTTCGGCCGAATGCAAGAGCCCTGCCGGGCGCCGTAAGGAGTGGGACTATTGGGTGTTGTCGTTCCCATGGAGGGAAAGAAGCGGGAAGCCTCGATCGCGCCGCTCGTGGACCTGACGAAGGCCGACATGGGCCGCGTCAACGAGCTCATCCTCGCGCGCGCCGGTTCGGATGTCGAGATGATTCCCGAGGTCGCCAACCACCTGATCTCTTCGGGCGGCAAGCGGCTGCGTCCCATGATCACGCTCGCTGCAGCCCGCGCTTTCGGCTATGAGGGTGACGCCCACGTCAAGCTCGCCATGAGCGTGGAGTTCATGCACACGGCGACACTGCTACATGACGACGTGGTGGACGAGAGCGACCTGCGCCGCGGCCGCAGCACGGCGCGCATGATCTGGGGCAACCAGGCCAGCGTGCTCGTCGGCGATTTCCTGCTCGGACAGGCCTTCCGTGTCATGGTCGATGTCGGCTCGCTGGAGGCGCTCGACATTCTGTCGTCGGCCGCCTCCGTCATCGCCGAGGGCGAGGTGATGCAGCTCGGCGTCGCCAAGAATCTCGAGACCACCGAGGACGACTACCTCGCCGTCATCAAGGCGAAGACCGCGGCGCTCTTCTCGGCTGCCGCCGAAGTCGGCCCCATCGTCGCGTCGGCCTCGAAGGCCGAGCGTGCGGCGCTGCGCTCCTACGGCACCAATCTCGGCCTCGCCTTCCAGCTGGTCGACGACGCGCTGGACTATGGCGGCTCCAGCGCCGATCTGGGCAAAAATGTCGGCGACGATTTCCGCGAGGGGAAGATCACGCTTCCGGTGATCCTCTCCTACCGCCGTGGCAGCGAGGACGAACGGGCGTTCTGGCGCTCGGCGATCGAAGACAACCAGAGCGATGACGCGGCGCTCGATCGCGCCATCGGCCTGATGACCCGCCATGGCTCCATCGCCGACACGATCGCCCGCGCCCGCCATTTCGGCGAGATCGCCCGCGACGCGCTGGCGCCGATCAAGGCTTCGCCGGAGAAGTCGGCGCTGATCGACGTGATCGACTTCTGCATCAGCCGCGTGAACTGATCGATCGCCTTGAACGGTTCGTGAAGCGGCCTGCATTGAAGCCGTTTCGCAAAAAGGCCATGCTTGTGTTTTCCAACGGCCGGTGAGTCCGGCACGACGTTCCGGTATCGGAAGGGAAGCTCATGCGTTTCGGGAAAAGCGGAATCTGGGTCCTCGCGGCCGCACTGGCGATGGGCGTTGCCCTTCCGGCCAGCGCGCAGACGGAGGCCCCGGCCGTGCGTGTCGGGTCGTTTGCCGGCGGCTACCTTGCCGGTCGCACCGCCGAGATCGACAACGACCTTCCTAGCGCCGTCGCCTATTATCGTCGCGCGCTCGCCTTCGACGCCGGCAATACCGAACTTCAGCAGAGTCTGCTTCTGTCGTTGATCGCCTTGGGCGAGTTCGACGACGCTCTGCAATATGCCGACGCGTTGAAGGAAGTGCCGGAATCCGAGCGGTTCTCGCGGCTGGCGCTCGCTGTCGACGCCATGCGCAAGGGCGAATTCACGCAGGCCGAGTTCTTCCTCAAGATCGCACTGCAGTCCGACCTCGATCGCCTTCTGACCGGCACGCTCGGCGCCTGGGCAAAGGCCGGCGCTGGTGAAGAGGTCGAGGCCCTTGCCGCCATCGAGGCGCTTGCCGGGCCGGAATGGGTCTCGCTCTTCAAGAACTACCATATCGGCCTGATTGCCGAGCTTGCCGGCGATGACGCCAAGGCGCGTGAATCCTATGCGGCCGTCGTCGCCAACATGCCGGCCGGCGCGGCCGCGCCCGAGGTCTATCTGCGTGCGGCGGAAGCCAATGCGCGCTTTCTGGCCCGTCAGGGCGAGACCGAAGCCGCGATCGAGGCGCTGGACGCCGTCGAGGAATTCGTTGCCAACCGCGTCGAGATCGCCGCACTCCGCGATGCGATCGAGGTCGGCACCGAGATCCAGCCGCTGGTCGCCGATGCCAGCGCTGGCGCGTCCGAAATCCTGCTCAACCTCGCGACCGCGCTCAACCGTGGCGGCGGCGAGGCCTTCGTGCGCCTCTACCTCAACTATGCGCTGGCGCTCACGCCGAACAGCGACGCCGTGCTGGTGCAGCTGGGTGCCGTTGCCGAGCAGCAGCGCCAGGCCGAGCAGGCAATCGCCTATTTCGCGCAGATCCCGGACGGATCGCCCTTCAAGCGGCTGGCGGAGCTGCAGCAGGGCCTGAACCTCGCCGACCTCGAACGCTACGAGGAAGCCGAGCAGCACCTTGCGAACGTGCTGGAGCTGGCCCCTGACGATTTCCGCGCCTACCTGGCGCTCGGCGGCGTCTATTCCGCGCAGGAAAAGTACCGCGAGGCGGCCGATCTCTACGAGCGCGCGGTCGCGCGCATCGACGAGCCCGCGCGCGAGCACTGGAACATCTACTATCAGCGCGGCATCGCCTATGAGCGGCTGAAGGAATGGCCGAAGGCCGAGCCGAACTTCAAGCAGGCGCTGGAACTCTTCCCCGACCAGCCGCAGGTCCTGAACTATCTCGGCTACTCATGGGTCGACATGAACATGAACCTCGATGAGGGCCTCGGCCTCATCAAGCGTGCGGTCGAGCTGCGCCCGAGCGACGGCTACATCGTCGATTCGCTCGGCTGGGCCTATTACCGGCTCGGCCGATACGAGGAAGCCGTCACCGAGCTCGAACGCGCCGTGGGGCTGATGCCTTCGGACCCGATCCTCAACGACCATCTCGGCGACGCCTACTGGCGCGTCGGCCGCAAGCTGGAAGCCGGCTTCCAGTGGAGCCACACCAAGGTTCTCGACCCCGAGCCCGACCTGCTCGCGCAGGTGGAGGAGAAGCTGCGCGACGGCCTGCCTGCCGAGGAAGAGCGCGCGGAGGTCGTCGAGGACGTGCCCGCAACGGTCGACACCGCCTCGCTCGAGGACGCGGCGATGGTCGCAGCCGCTGCCCCCGCGCCGGCCGATACCGCCGCCCCGTCCGTCTACGTCGTGCGCCCCGGCCAGTCGCTCTGGTCGATCGCGGCCGAGGCCTTCGGCGACGGTCATCGTTACGTCGATATCCTCGAGGCGAATCCGTCGCTGCGCGGCGATCCGGGCCGTATCGTGCCCGGCCAGGAACTGGTGCTGCCGGTCAACTGATGGCTCAGGCGGGCGGGTTCCGTTCGCCGTGGAAATGCTCTAGACGAGGCCCGAACCAGAACCGAGGGCAGGGCCTTGTCCGCACCCGACTATCTCGATCCGAAGCGCTCCTTCCAGGGGCTGATCCTGACGCTCAACCGCTATTGGGCGGAGAAGGGCTGCACGATCCTGCAGCCCTATGACATGGAAGTCGGCGCCGGCACCTTCCATCCCGCCACCACGCTGCGCGCGCTCGGGCCACGGCCTTGGAATGCCGCCTATGTCCAGCCATCGCGCCGCCCCAAGGACGGACGTTACGGCGAGAACCCGAACCGGCTGCAGCATTACTACCAGTACCAGGTGATCCTGAAGCCGAACCCGTCGAACCTGCAGGAGCTTTATCTGGGCTCCCTCGACGCGATCGGCATCGACACCGCGCTGCACGACATCCGCTTCGTCGAGGACGACTGGGAGAGCCCGACGCTCGGCGCCTGGGGTCTCGGCTGGGAATGCTGGTGCGATGGCATGGAAGTCTCGCAGTTCACCTATTTCCAGCAGGTCTGCGGCATCGAATGCGCGCCGGTCTCCGGCGAACTGACGTACGGCCTCGAGCGCCTCGCAATGTACGTGCAGGGCGTCGACAACGTCTACGACCTCAACTTTAACGGCCGCGACGGCGCCGAGAAGGTCACTTACGGCGATGTCTTCCTGCAGGCCGAGCAGGAATATTCGCGGCACAATTTCGAGCACGCCGACACGTCGATCCTGTTCCGCCATTTCGAGGATGCCGAGAAGGAATGCCAGGCGCTGCTGGCGGCCGGGGATCGCGGCGCAGGCGCAGCCCACCGCATGGTGCTGCCGGCCTACGACCAGGCCATCAAGGCCTCGCACGCCTTCAATCTGCTCGATGCGCGCGGCGTGATCTCGGTCACCGAGCGGCAGAGCTACATCCTGCGCGTCCGCAATCTGGCAAAGGCCTGCGGCGAGGCGTTTCTGAGGACCGAGGCTGGTGGCTTCGGATGGCACAAGGACAAGGCGGCATGAGCGCGAAGACACTTCTCGAACTGGCCGGCGCGAACCTCACGCCGCCTTCCCTGAGCGAAGCGACAATCATCGTCATCGACGCGCAGCGCGAATATGTCGACGGCAAGCTGCCTCTGCCGGGCGGCAAGGCGGCGCTCGCCAACATCGCGACGCTTCTGGCCGCCGCCCGCGAGGCCGGCGCGCCGATCATCCACGTCCGCCACAAGGGCAAGGCCGGCGGCCTGTTCGATCCGGAAGCGACACCCTTCCAGATCGCCGACGAGGCGGCATCGGCCGATGGCGAGACGATCGTCGACAAGGGCCTGCCCAACGCCTTTGCCGGCACCGACCTGCAGGCGCAGATCGACAAGGCCGGCCGCAAGCGCCTCGTGCTCGCAGGCTTCATGACGCATATGTGCGTGTCCTCGACCGCCCGCGCTGCGCTCGATCTCGGCTACCAGACGACGGTGCTGGCAGACGCCTGCGCCACGCGCGACCTGCCGCGCGCCGAGGGCAGCGGCGTGATCTCGGCCGCCGAACTGCACGAGGCCGAACTGTCCGCGCTCGCGGACCGTTTCGCGATCGTCTGCCCGACCAGCGCCGTTGCTGGCTGACTTCCGTCGCGCAGCGCGTCGCGCTAGGCTCGCGCCACGCCATCGAGGAAATGCGCCATGGATTTCGGCATCGGCACGATACTGATCGTTCTTCTGGTCGCGGTCGCGGGCTACGCGATCGTCACTTACAATGCGCTGGTGCGCCTGCGGCAGATGGTGCGCGAGGCCTGGTCGGGCATCGACGTGCAGCTGAAGCGGCGCGCCGACCTGATTCCGAACCTGATCGAGACGGTGAAGGGCTACGCGACGCACGAACGCGGCGTGTTCGAGGAAGTCACGCAGCTTCGCGCCCGCGCCCAGGCGCTGCCCGCCGACGACGTCGCCGGCCGCGCGCAGGTCGAAGGTCTCCTTACTCAGGCGCTCGGCCGCCTGATCGCGGTCGCGGAGGCCTATCCCGACCTCAAGGCCAACCAGAACTTCGCGCAGCTGCAGACGACGCTGGAAACCATCGAGGGCGAAATCCAGATGTCGCGCCGGTACTACAATGGCTCGGCCCGCGACCTGAACATCAAGGTCGAGAGCTTCCCGTCGAACCTCGTCGCAGGCGCCTTCGGCTTCACCAAGGCGGATTATTTCGAGATCGAGAACGAGGCCGACCGGGCCGTTCCCAAGGTCTCGTTCAGCTAGGGACCGGCCGATGCGGCTCGCCGCCCGCCTCCTCGCGATACTCTTCGTCGCCGTTGCGGTGCTGCCCGCGCAGGCGGCGGAGGACATCCGCTCCTTCCGCTCCGACATCGCGATATCCGCCGACGGCACGATCCGCGTGATCGAGACGCTCGTCGTCAATGTCGAAGGCAACCAGATCCAGCGCGGCATCTTCCGCGATATCCCGCTGCGCTTCGAAGACGAGACCGGTCGGCTGCGCGAGGTCGACTTCGACGTCCTCGCCGTGCGCCGCAACGGCCGCGACGAACCGTACTCGGAAGAGCGCGGGTCCGGCATCCTGCGCATCCGCATCGGCGATGCGAATGTTGTGCTGCCGCGCACGACGCACACCTACGAAATCACCTACGAGACGAACCGCCAGATCCGGTTCTTCGACAGCCACGACGAATTCTACTGGAACGTCACCGGCAATGGCTGGGACTTTCCGATCCGCGAGGCCGTCGCCAACGTCCGCCTGCCACAGGGCGTCGTGGCCGAAAACGTTACCTTCTTCACCGGGTCCTTCGGCTCGACCGAGCAGGCCGCGCGCGCCGAAGAGCTCGACGGCGGCAATTTCGTGCGCGTCCGCGCCACGCGGCAGCTCGGCCCCCGCGAGGGTCTGACGATTGCTGTCGCCATGCCGAAAGGGTCGATCGCGCCGCCGAGCGCGGAGCAGCTGCGCAGCTGGTGGCTGCGCGACAATCTCGCGATGCTGATCGCCGGAGGCGGTCTCGCGCTGGTGCTCTTCTATTACCTCTGGGCATGGGCGCGCGTCGGGCGCGATCCGCCGGCGGGCACCATGGTTCCGCGCTGGACGCCGCCGGAAGGCGTCTCGCCGGCGCTCGCCAACTATATCGAGCAGCGCGGCTTCAAGGGGCAGGGCTGGGATGCCTTCTCGGCCGCCATCCTCAACCTCGCCGTGAAGGGCCATGTCGAACTCGATCAGTTCGCGGGCGATCTGACGATCCGGCGCAAGACCAACGGGCTCGTCAGCGACCTGCCGGTGGGCGAGGCCTCGATCCTCGGCAATCTGCCGGTGAAGGACGACACGCTCACCGTCGACAAGGCCAATGGCGAGACGGTGCAGAAGGTCGGCACCGCCTTCCGCTCTGCCATGGAGCGCGAGCATCGCAACCGCTTCTACCGGCACAATCCCGGCTATCTGATCATCGGTGTGCTGCTGTCGGTCGCAACGATCATTGGCACGCTCGTCTTCGGCGGTATCGGCGAGGAGACGATCTTCGCATTGGCAGGCATGACGATCCCGACCATCGTCGTCGGCATCTTCGCCATCAGCGCCGGCCGCCAGTTCCGCCGCGCGAAATCGCTCGGCGCACGCATCGCAGCGGTCGTCTTCGCGGCGTTCTCGGGCTTCATCGGACTGACCGTGCTGACCGGCCTGGTGACGACGGCGCTGGCCGTCGATTTCGACATGCCCGTCGTCATCACGCTGGCCGCACTCGCGCTCGTCAATGTTGTGTTTTTCTTCCTGATGGGCGCTCCGACGCCGATCGGGCGGCGGCTGATGGACGAGATCGCGGGGCTCAAGCATTACCTCTCGGTCGCCGAAGCGGACCGCATGAACATGCAGGGCGCGCCGACCATGTCGCCGCGCCATTTCGAGACGCTCTTGCCCTATGCGGTCGCGCTCGGCGTCGAAAAGCCCTGGTCGCGCGCCTTCGATGCGTGGCTCGCAACCGCAGCCGCGGCCGGTGCCGCCGCCTATGCGGGGAAAGCCTGGTACCACGGCAATACCTTCAGCCCCGGCTCGATCGGCACCAGCCTCGGCGGCATGGCCGGCTCGCTGTCGAACAGCTTCACCGCCTCGCTGCCGGCACCCAAGAGCTCGTCCTCCGGCTTTGGCGGTGGCGGCGGTGGAGGCGGCTTTTCGGGCGGCGGCGGTGGTGGAGGCGGTGGCGGCGGCTGGTAATTTCGCCGCCGCCCATGACAAGCCGCGACGGGCTTGCTAGAGCCTGCCCGCACTTCTCCGTCCACAGCCGATTGTGATCGTCCAGATGCCTGACCTGCTTCTCGAACTTCGCTCCGAGGAAATTCCGGCCCGCATGCAGCGCAAGGCTGCCGGCGACCTCAAGAAGCTCGTCACCGATGCGCTCGTCGAAGCCGGGCTCACCTACGAGGCTGCGCGCGAATACTGGACGCCGCGCCGGCTGACGCTTGACATTCGCGGCCTGAACGCGCGCTCGAAGGACGTGCGCGAGGAGATCAAGGGGCCATCCACATCGGCGCCCGAGCAGGCCGTGCAGGGCTTCCTTCGCAAGGCCGGCCTGTCGGACATCGCACAGGCACATGTCCACACCGACCCGAAGAAGGGCGATTTCTACGTCGCCCATATCTCGAAGCCCGGCCGTGCGGCGGAAGAGATTATCGCGAGCGCGATGCCCGGCATCATCCGCAACTTCCCCTGGCCGAAATCGATGCGCTGGGGTTCCGCCTCGGCCGAGGCCGGCGCGCTGCGCTGGGTGCGCCCGCTGCAGTCGATCGTCTGCACCTTCGGCCCGGAGACCGAGGAGCCGGTCGTCGTCGAGTTCGAGATCGACGGCATCCGGTCGGGCAACGTCACCTACGGCCACCGCTTCCACTCGCCCGGCGCCATCACCGTGCGCCGCTTCGACGACTACGTGTCGAAGCTCGAGGCCGCCAGGGTCGTGCTGGACGGCGAGCGCCGCAAGCAGATCATCGCCACCGACGCCCGCAACCTTGCCTTCGCGAGCGGGCTCGAACTGGTCGAGGACGAGGGGCTTCTCGAAGAGGTCTCCGGGCTCGTCGAATGGCCGGTCGTGCTGATGGGCGAGTTCGAGGAAAGCTTCCTCGACATCCCCGCCGAGATCATCCGCCTCACCATCCGCGCCAACCAGAAGTGCTTCGTCTGCCGCCCTCTCTCCCCCCTCGCGGGGGAGATGTCGGCGAAGCCAACAGAGGGGGTACCCTCAGAAGGCACCTCCGGACTGCCGAGTACAGCCGCAGCGACCCCACCCGGCGCCTCGCGCCACCCTCCCCGCGAGGGGGAGGGACAGCTCGCAAACCGCTTCATCCTCACCGCCGCCATCGAGGCCAGCGACGGCGGCGCCGAGATCGCGCGCGGCAATGGCAAGGTCGTTCGTGCGCGGCTTTCGGACGCCGTGCATTTCTGGAAGACCGACCAGGCCGACCTGCCCGACTTCGCCGGCCTCACCGCACCGGCGGAAAAATTCGGCCTCGACCTGGGCAAGCCACTCGACCAGCGCATGGCGCGGCTCGACCGGCTGGGCGTCACCTTCCACGCCAAGCTCGGCACGCAGGGCGAGCGCGTGGAACGAATCGCGCGTCTGGCCGAGGAGATCGCCCCGATTGTCGGCGCCGATCCCGCACTGGCGCGGCGCGCCGCCGTGCTCGCCAAGGCCGATCTGCAGACCGAAGTCGTCGGCGAGTTCCCGGAACTCCAGGGCGCGATGGGCCGCAAATATGCCGAGCTCCAGGGTGAACACCCCGCAGTCGCGGCCGCCATCGAAGACCACTACCGCCCGCAAGGCCCGACCGACTCCGTCCCTACCGACCCCGTCGCCATCGCCGTCGCGCTCGCCGACAAGCTCGACACGCTGGTCGGCTTCTGGGCGATCGACGAGAAGCCCACGGGGAGCAAGGACCCGTATGCGCTGAGGCGGGCGGCTCTGGGCGTGATCCGGATTCTGGTGGAGAATGGGGTGCGGTTGGAGTTGAAAGCGACTTTCGCCGACGCACTTGAGCGCGTCGCCGGAAAGGTCGCAGTCGTTTCGTCAGAGGGTTCGGTTTCAGACCTCCTCGCCTTCTTCCACGATCGCCTGAAGGTCTATCTCCGCGACAAGGGTGCGCGGCATGATCTGATCGATGCGGTGCTGTCGGGTGGTGGCGTTGCCCCCTCATCCGGCCCTTCGGGCCACCTTCTCCCCGGCGGGGAGAAGAGCGGGGCGGAGACGGCGGCCACCCCCGCTCCCCAGCGGGGAGAGGGTGGCTCGCGCAGCGAGACGGGTGAGGGGGCTGCGGCGAACGACGACCTGCTTCTCGTCACCTCCCGTGTCGCCGCGCTCGGAATCTTCCTCGACACCGAGGACGGCCGGAACCTGCTCGCCGGTGCCAAGCGTGCGGCGAACATTCTTTCGGCCGAGGAGAAAAAGGGCACGCGCATTGCTGACGCCGTCGATCCGACGCTGTTCTCCGAACCGAGCGAGCAGGCGCTGCTTTCGGCGGTGAATCACGCCGAGAGCGAAATGGCGCAAGCCATTGCGTTGCAGGACTTTTCCGCCGCCATGCGGGCGCTCGCGGCGCTCCGCCGGCCGGTCGATGCGTTCTTCGAGGCCGTGCTGGTCAATGCCGAGGATGAGGCCGTGCGCGCGAACCGTCTTGCGCTGCTGCGCCGCATCCGCGCGGCGACGGGCCAGGTGGCCGACTTCTCGAAAATCGCCGGCTGAGGCCTATTGCGGGGCTGCCGTCGGCGATGCCGGCGGCCTTGAATATTCCACGTCCTCCGGCGGCGTCGTGTCTTCGGTGGGCGCCGCGTCTTCCGCAGCCAACCCGACCGGCGCCGTCGCGACAAGGCCGTTTCCGGTGACGGGCTCGACGGCGCGCAGCACGGACGGGTTGCGGCGCCGGCGCTTGTCGTCGGCGGATGCAGCGGCGAGCGCCGCGCCCGGCATCTGGACGATCGAAGCGCTCGTCTGCACGAAGAGGGGAGCGCTGATCACGACCGGCTCGTCGGACATTGCGGCGGTCTCCATCGGGTCGATGTGAGCTGGCGGAGCAATCGAGGGAGACGCGGTGCTGCCGACGGCAACGATCGACGGTGTCGCCGGATCGGCGGTGTCGGCCAGCACGTGGATGGACCCCGCAGACGCCGGATGCGCGGCGGCGAGAAGCACGGCGGTTGCGATACGCAGCATGAGACGCTCTGACATCTACTCTGCAAGCATTCTGCCGCTGCGGCGTTAACAAGATCGTAAGATGCTTGCCGCCTGCGTGCCGCAGCGCTAGGAGCGCCGACAGGAAGGAGCCGCCCTTGGCCAGGATCGTCCCCGCAATCGATGCCATCGAGGAAGCCGCAGAACGTCTCGGTCGCGGCGAGGTCATCGCGTTGCCGACGGAGACCGTCTACGGGCTTGCCGGCGACGCCACGAATGGCGAAGCCGTCGCGCGCATCTTCGCCACAAAGGGAAGACCGAGCTTCAACCCCTTGATCGTGCATGTGGACGGGATGGCGATGGCGGAAAGCCTCGCCCGGTTCGATCCCATATCGCTCGACCTCGCGAACCGTTTCTGGCCCGGCCCGTTGACGCTCGTCCTGCCGCTTACCGAGGACAGCGCGGTGCATCCGCTCGTGTCCGCGGGCCTGCAGACGGTGGCGCTGCGCATGCCGCACGGCTTTGCCGGCGCGCTGATCACGAGGCTCGGACGTCCGATCGCGGCGCCGAGCGCCAATTCCTCCGGCCGGCTGACGCCGACGACGGCTGCGGCCGTCGAGGCCGATCTCGGCGACCGCATCGGCCTCATCGTCGATGGCGGGCAGGCGCCAGTCGGCGTGGAATCCACGATCCTCAAGGTCGAGGGCGAGCGCGTCCGCCTGCTGCGCCCCGGCGGCCTGTCGGCCGAGGCGGTAGAGGCGGCACTGGGCCGAAAGGTCGAGCGCGAGGCGCATCAGGGCATCGAGGCGCCGGGCATGATGCTGTCGCATTACGCGCCGGGCGCTGCCGTGCGCATGAACGCGACCGAGGTCCGCGACGGCGAGGCGCTGCTCGCCTTCGGGGCGACGCGGGCGGCAGGGGCCGACCGCGCCGTCGCGATGCTGAACCTGTCGGAGCGCGGTGACACGATCGAGGCGGCGGCCAACCTCTTCTCGCACATGGCGGCGCTCGACCGCTCGGGCGCCGCCACCATCGCCGTCGAGCCGGTGCCGATGGCCGGGCTCGGCGAGGCCGTCAATGACCGCCTCGCGCGCGCCGCTGCCCCGCGTGACGCGGACGCCCATGCGCCCTAGCTGATGGTCATGACCAAACAGCCGCTCGACCCCGAACTGCTCGACCGCTTCGCCACGATCGTCGGCGAGCGCCATGCGCTGCGCGAGACCGGCGACATCGCCTCGCACCTCACCGAGCCGCGCGGCCTCTTCGGCGGCGCGACGCCGCTGGTGCTGAAGCCTGCATCGACGGCGGAAGTCGCGGCCATCCTGAAGCTCGCGACCGAGACCGGCACGGCGATCGTGCCCCAAGGCGGCAATACCGGGCTCGTCGGCGGGCAGATGCCGGATGCCGGCGGAAGGCAGGTGATCGTCTCGCTGTCGCGCATGAATGCGATCCGCGAGATCGACCTGTCCTCCGACACGATCACCGTCGAGGCCGGCGTGACGCTGCAGGCAGTGCGCGATGCGGCCGAAGGGCAGGGGCGGCTCTTCCCGCTCTCGCTCGGCTCGCAGGGCTCCTGCCAGATTGGCGGGAACCTGTCGTCGAACGCCGGCGGAACGGGCGCGCTTGCCTATGGCACGGCGCGCGATCTCTGCCTCGGCGTGGAAGTCGTGTTGCCGACCGGCGAGGTGCTCGACGATCTGCGCAAGCTCAAAAAGGACAACACCGGCTACGATCTGAAGAACCTCTTCGTCGGCGCCGAGGGCACGCTCGGCATCATCACCGCCGCCGTCCTGAAGCTCTATCCCGCGCCGCGCGGGCGCGAGGTCGCCTGGGTCGGGCTAGAAAGCCCGCAGGCCGCGCTCAGGCTGTTCCGGCTGGCGACCGCGCGTGCCGGCGCCTCGCTGACCGCCTTCGAGCTCTGCCAGGACCGGCCGATCGATTTCGTCGTCGCGCACATCCCCGGCTCCCGCCATCCGCTTGCAGCAAATCATGCCTGGTACGTGCTGATGGAAGTGTTCTCGACGCGCTCGGAAGACGATGCCCGCGCGCTTGTCGAAGACGTGCTCGGCACGGCGCTTGAAGAGGGGCTGGTGCAGGACGCCGCGATTGCCGAAAGCATCGCCCAGCACGCGGCCTTCTGGCATCTGCGCGAGGCGATGTCGGAGGCACAGCGTCCAGAGGGCGGCTCGATCAAGCACGACATCTCGGTGCCGGTCGCCGCCATCCCCGATTTCATCAAGGCGGCTGGCAGGACGGTTGAGGCCGTATGCCCCGGCGCGCGCGTCGTCTGCTTCGGCCATATGGGCGACGGCAATCTGCACTACAATGTGAGCCAGCCGGTGGGCTGGCAGAAGGCCGATTTCCTCGCGCTCTACCCGGCTATGAACGAGGCCGTCCACGCGCTGGTGCGCGAGGCGCACGGGTCGATCTCGGCCGAGCACGGCATCGGCACCATGAAGCGCGACGAACTGGAGCGCACGGCGCCTGCCGTCGGGCTCGACCTGATGCGTCGCATCAAGCGCGCCTTCGACCCGGCCGGGATCATGAATCCCGGAAAGGTTATCCGGATGTAAAGCTGCAGGTTGTGTTTCGATAACCATGCACCCCATCCAGAAAAATTTAACTGAACTTCTTAAGCCGACCTAGAAGGCCGCGCGCCTACTGTCCTGATCAACGAGGCGGGAAAACCGCCCGCGAGAAGTCCACAAAAAAGGGCTCTCGGGAGTAACAGGAAGGCGCACATGACGAACCCCGAACTGAAGCCGGTATGGGCCGGCCGCGCGATGCGGCTAGACCCGTTCCACCTGCCCCAGGCCGTCAGCTATGCCACGCGCGACGACTATGGTGACGTCACCTTCACCATCGATCGCCGCGGCGTGACCGTGAAGCGGATGCTGGAAAAGAGCGGACTGCCGGCAATCGTCGTCCTGCCGGCCAATGCCTTCCGGGGCGTGGCGGCACGGGCGATCGAGGACGAATCCGGTGCCGTCACGGTGACGCTCGAACTGATGCATCAGGATCCGATGCTCTGCGTGCCGCTGCTGGTCGCCGAAAACCTCGACGACATCGCGGCCGACTGGCGCGCCTGGGCCGAGGCCTACCGTCTGCCGATGCTGCTCTTCGAGGCCGATGGCGTCGCCCGCAATCTGGAAGAGACGCTCGGCGCCGTGCGCAAGGGGCCGCCCCGGCGCCGCAAGATCCGGCTCACCGCCGGCCGCCGCCCGCGCTTCCTGGCGCGCCGCAAGACCGGTCATCTGGGCATGCGCCTCGTCGTCGGCGGCGAGGAGATCATCGCCCGCGACTGATCAGGCGATGCTCGCCTGCAGGCCTCCGGCGAGCAGCCCCGCAAAGATCAGCCAGCCGACCGTCGAGTTGGACTTGAACAGAGCAAGACACTGGTCGCCGTCGTCGATGTCCACGACGGCGATCTGCCGCGCCATGTGGATCGCCGCAGCCGCAAGCCCGAGATAGGCGACCGGCGGCACCTCGGCGAGCCAGTACGCCGCAACGAACAGCACCAGCGCACCGCCATAGAGCACGACCAGCGCCGGCCTGGTCTTCTTCCCGAACAGCCGCGCCGTCGAGCGTACGCCGACCAGCGCGTCGTCCTCGCGGTCCTGATGCGCATAGAGCGTGTCGTAGCCGATCACCCACAGGATCGAGCCGAGATAGAGCAGGATCGGCGCGGCCGTCAGCCAGCCGAAATGCGCCGCCCATCCCATCAGCGCTCCCCAGGAAAAGGCGAATCCCAGAAACAACTGCGGCCAGTCCGTGAAGCGCTTCATGAACGGGTAGATCGCCACCGTGAGGATCGAGGCGAAGCCGGCGAGAATCGCGAACGGGTTGAGCTGCAGGAGCACGGCCAGTCCTGCGAGGCACTGGATGAGCAGGAACGCCCAGGCCTGCCCGACGGAAACCTGGCCCGACGGCAGCGGCCGCGAGCGGGTGCGCGCGACCTTCTCGTCGATGTCGCGATCGACGATGTCGTTATAGGTGCAGCCCGCGCCCCGCATGGCGATCGCGCCGATCATGAACAGGATCAGGTGCCAGACGAGCGGGTAGGGCGACAGCGGCGCGGCATAGGCGACGGCGGCCAGCGCCGCCGACCACCAGCACGGCCACATCAGGAGCCACCATCCGATCGGCCGGTCCCAGCGCGCCAGCTGCGCGTAGGGCCACAGCGTCCGCGGCAGCGCGCGATAGACCCAGTGCCCCGTCGGCGCATCGGCGACGCGCCCGCGCGCGCCCTTTGTCTGGATGGTGTCCATGGTCTCGACTGGTGGCAGGCCGATCGCCGGGCGTCAAGGATGCGGGAAGACGCGCCCATGCCGCCCTTCGGCCTTGACCTTGCAAGGGGCGCGGACTAGCGAGCCACGCATCGCGGATCGAAGATCGGAAGGCCGGCAGCCATGAACGTACTCCTCATCGGTTCGGGCGGGCGCGAGCATGCGCTGGCCTGGAAGCTCGCCGCTTCGCCGCTGCTCACGAAGCTCTATGCCGCGCCCGGCAATCCCGGCATCGCCGCCGAAGCCGAATGCGTGCCTCTCGACATCACCGATCACGCGGCCGTCGCGGCCTTCTGCAAGGAAAAGGCGATCGACCTCGTCGTCGTCGGCCCAGAGGCCCCGCTGGTCGCCGGCCTTTCCGACGATCTGCGCGCGCAAGGCATCCGCGTCTTCGGTCCCTCGCGTGCTGCGGCCCAGCTAGAAGGCTCGAAGGGCTTTACCAAGGATCTGTGCGCCCGCATGGGCATCCCGACCGGCGCCTACGGCCGCTTCTCGGATGCCGCGAGCACTGCCGCCTACATCCGGGAAAAGGGCGCGCCGATCGTCGTCAAGGCCGACGGCCTCGCAGCCGGCAAGGGCGTGACCGTCGCCATGACGCTCGACGAGGCGCTGGAAGGCGTCGACGCCTGCTTTGCCGGCAGCTTCGGCGGGGCAAGCGCGGAAGTGGTCGTCGAGGAGTTTCTCGAGGGCGAGGAGGCGAGTTTCTTCTGCCTGTGCGACGGCGTCACCGCGCTGCCATTCGGCTCGGCGCAGGACCACAAGCGCGTGGGCGAGGGCGATACCGGTCCCAACACCGGCGGCATGGGCGCCTATTCCCCCGCGCCCGTCCTCGACGAGATGACGACGCGGCGCGTGATGCAGGAGATCGTGGAGCCGACGCTGCGCGGCATGGCGGAAGCCGGCACGCCATTTTCCGGCGTCCTTTTTGTCGGGCTGATGATCACGGACAAGGGGCCGCAGCTCATCGAATACAATGTCCGCTTCGGCGATCCGGAATGCCAGGTGCTGATGATGCGTCTGAAGGACGACCTGCTCGTGCTTCTCAATGCCGCGGTCGATGGCCAGCTCGCCCACATCTCCGCCCGCTGGCGTGACGAGACGGCGCTGACGGTGGTCATGGCGGCCGAAGGTTATCCCGGCACGCCAAGGAAAGGCACGGAGATCAAGGGCTTGGATGCCGCTGCGGGATCAGGCTGCGAGGTCTTTCACGCGGGAACGGAGCTTCGCGACGGCCGGCTCGTCGCCAATGGCGGTCGCGTACTGGCCGTCACCGCGACCGGCCCCACCGTCTCGCAAGCCGCCCGCCGCGCCTATGCCGGCGTGGACCTCATCGATTGGCCCGAAGGCTTCTGCCGCCGGGACATCGGCTGGCGCGCGATCGCCCGGGAGGGGTAGACCCCGTGCGTCCTTCGAGGCTCGGCTTCGCCAAGCGCCTCAGGATGAGGGAGGTTGGCGATGTGCTCCTTCTCACCTCGGGGGAGAAGGTGGTCCAAAGGACCGGATGAGGGGGCGCGCGGACTTTCGAACGTCAGCCCGGCCCTCACCTGCCTGCCGGCATCCTCTTTCCGAGGGGAGAGGAAAGCTAGCCGCCAACGCCGTCATCCTGAGGCGCCCTGCAAAGCCGAGCCTCTACCGCCGCACCGGCACCCGCACCCACGTCCCTCATCCTGAGGTGCGAGCGAAGCGAGCCTCGAAGGACGCACTCGACACGCACCGCATCCTCAGCCCTCGATCCATTCGAAGCCGACCGGACTGGGCGCCGGTTTCTCCGGCACCGTCCCCTCCGCGACCCGCTTCTTGTGATGGGTGAGCGCGCATCCGGGCGAGCAGAGGACGCCGCGGTCGCACCAATAGGCGGGGCCGTTTTCCGGGAGGCCATAGTGCAGGTCGAACTTCGGATCGCCATAGGGCAGCCCGCATTCCACGCAACGATTATGACCCGGTCTCGCAAGCATGGCCGAACTCCTTCTGGCCCTGGTTTTGACCCCGCTGCGGCAATCATGCAAGCCCGCGATATTTGACGTTTACGTCAAAATCGGGTAGCGCGGACGGACTGTCCGACCGCCCTGCCGGGCGCTAAGGTCACGCAAAATTCCGGTCTGGAGGAACGCCTGAATGTACCGCGCACCCGTCGACGAGATCGCCTTCACGCTGAAGCATGTCGCAGGCCTGAAGGCCGCGCTGGACGACGGGCGCATGGGCGATCTCTCCGAGGACCTGGTCGATGCCATCCTGACCGAGGCCGGCCGGTTTGCGAGCGAAGAGCTGGCGCCGCTGCACATGCCGGGCGAGAAGGCCGGCGCGATCTGGAAAGATCGCGCGGTGACGACGCCGGCTGGCTGGCGCGACACCTATCATCGCTGGATCGAGGGCGGCTGGAACGGCCTGTCCGGTCCGGAAGCCTTTGGCGGGCAGGGCCTGCCGACCATGCTCAACATGGCGGCTTCCGAGATGTGGAACTCGGCCGCCATGGCCTTCGGCCTCGGGCCGATGCTGACGATGGGCGCTGTCGAGGCGCTCGACAAGCATGCCTCGGATGATCTGAAGGCAACCTATCTGGCCAAGCTCGTCTCGGGCGAGTGGATGGGCACGATGAACCTGACCGAGCCGCAGGCAGGCTCCGACCTCAACGCGCTGCGCGCCCGCGCCGAGCGGGCCGGCGACGGCACCTACCGCATCTTCGGCCAGAAGATCTACATCACTTATGGCGAGCACGATTTCACCGACAACATCGTGCATCTGGTGCTTGCGCGCCTGCCCGACGCGCCGGCCGGCACGCGCGGCATCTCGCTCTTCCTGGTGCCAAAATTCCTCGTCAATGCGGACGGCTCGCTCGGGGAACGTAACGACGTGTTCTGCTCCTCCATCGAGCACAAGCTCGGTATCCACGCCTCGCCGACCTGCACCATGATCTATGGCGACGGCTCCATTGAAGGCCGCGAGGCAGGCGCCATCGGCTGGCTGATCGGCGAGGAGAACCGCGGTCTCGCCTGCATGTTCACCATGATGAACAATGCGCGCCTCGCTGTCGGCATCCAAGGCGTCGCAATCGCCGAGGCAGCAACCCAGAAGGCGCTGTCCTATGCGCATGAGCGCCGGCAGGGCCGCGCGCCCGGCACCAGTGCGGAGGGCATGAGCCCGATCGTCGAGCATGCCGACGTGCAGCGCAATCTCCTGACCATGAAGGCGCTGACGGCCGTTTCGCGCGCCATTAGCTATGCGACAGCCTACGCGACCGATCTCGCCCATCTCGGCGGCGAGGATGCAAAGCACTGGCAGGAGCGCGCCAACCTCCTGACGCCGGTCGCCAAGGCGTTCTCGACCGATGTCGGCGTCGAGGTCGCCTCGATCGGCGTCCAGGTCCATGGCGGCATGGGCTTCGTCGAGGAGACCGGCGCGGCGGTTTACTATCGCGATGCGCGCATCGCCCCGATCTACGAGGGCACCAACGGCATCCAGGCGATCGACCTCGTCAACCGCAAGCTGCCGCAGTCCGGCGGCGAGCATGTGAAGGGCTACATCGCCGAACTGCGCCAGGAGATCGACGCCGTCCGCGCTTCCAACCGCGAGGGCTTCGGCGAGACCGCCGAGCACTGCGCGGCCGCGATCGACGAGCTCGCCGAGGCGACCGACTTTCTGCTTTCGGCGCTTTCAGCAGGCCGTATGGACGAGGCGCTTGCCGGTGCCACGCCCTATCTGCGCCTCTTCGCGCTGGCTGCCGGCGGGGCGTACCTGTCCCGCGCAGCCCTCGCCGATGAAGGCCCGCAGCGCGTCGCGCTCGCCCGCTTCTTCGCCGAGAACCTCATCGACGAGACGGCTGCCTTGAAACGTCGCGTTGTCGGCGGTGCGGCAAGCCTCGCGGCTGCCTCCGCGCTCCTCGGTCAGGCGGCTTGACGATGAGCGAGCATATCGAAGTCACCAAGGCGGACGGCATCAACACCATCCGCATGAACCGCGCCGACAAGAAGAACGCCATCACCCGCGCCATGTATGGCGCGATGGCGGCGGCCCTTGCGGCGGGCGATGCCGACGATCAGGTCCGCTGCCACGTCATCCTCGGCGTGCCCGGCGCCTTCTCGGCGGGCAACGACATGGCCGATTTCATGGTGGTCGCGACCGGCGGTGACGGCGGCACGGAAGTGATCGACTTTCTGGTCGCGCTCGCGACAGCCGCCAAGCCGGTCGTCTCGGGCGTGGACGGCATCGCGGTCGGCGTCGGCACCACCATCCAGTTCCACTGCGACGTGAGCTACGCCACGCCGCGCACCCAGTTTCGCACGCCCTTCGTCGATCTCGGCATCGTGCCGGAGGCAGGCTCGAGCCTGCTCGGACCGGCCATGCTCGGCCGCCAGCGCGCCTTTGCCATGCTGGCACTCGGCGAGGGCATGTCGGCCGACGAGGCCGTCGCGGCAGGCTTCATCCGCGCCGTCGTCGGCGAGGACGAACTGGAGGCAAAGACGATGGAAGCGGCGCGAGTCATTGCAGCCAAGCCGCCCGAGGCCATGCGACTTGCCCGCGACCTGCTTCTCGGCGACCGCAAGGCGCTGGTCGAGCGGATCGTGGAGGAGGCGAAGATCTTCCGCGCGCGGCTGAAATCCGATGAAACCCGTCAGGCACTCATGGCCTTCATGAACCGCAAGAAGGCCTGATCGTCAGGGATAAAGCTTGGCTGTCGTCCACCCTTCACCCTCTCGCTCGAAGCGGAGGCGGTCGTGGAGGCGGAAGGGGCGGTCGTGCCAGAACTCGATGGCGACCGGCTTGATGCGGAAACCCGACCAGTGCGCCGGGCGCGGGATGTCACCGATCGCGTAGCGCGCGGTGTAGCTCGCAACGGCCTTTTCCAATGCCATGCGGCTTTCGAGTTCGCGTGACTGCTTCGACGCCCAGGCGCCGATCCGGCTGCCGCGCGGACGCGTCTGGTAATAGGCGTCGGCTTCCGCATCGCTGACGATCTCCACGGGTCCGCGCACGCGCACCTGCCGCCGTAGCGACTTCCAATGGAAACAAAGCGCAGCCTTCATGGTCCTGAGGATCTGCGTGCCCTTGGCGCTCTCGAAATTGGTGTAGAAGACGAAGCCTTCCGGATCGAAACCCTTGAGCAGCACCATGCGCACGTCCGGCATGCCGTCGCCGTCGACGGTGGCCAGCGCCATGGCGTTCGGATCGTTTGGTTCGGATTTCTCCGCGTCGCCCAGCCATGTGGCAAAAAGTGCTATCGGGTCCGTAGCTTGCGTAAAGTCAGGACTTGTTAACCAGCCATCGTTCATCTTACATGCTCGCGACTATTCGATCCGAAGCGGAGATGGCCCATTGCGGCATGAAGCGCAAGCAGCAGCGAGCCTCGACACCGTCCTCAAGCGCCGCGTTGCCGGCGTTGTGATCGTGTCGGCGATGCTGGTGCTGTCGGCCTGCGCCGGCCGCGGCGGGATCGAGACACTGGCCGCCGATCCGACGCTCGTGACGGGTTCCGCGCAGGTCGCGGGCGCCGCCGACGAGACGACCATGTCGGACGAAAAGACGATCCGCGACGCGGTCTCTTCCGCCAACATCGAATCACTCGGCGCCAATCCGCTCGCCTGGGCCAATTCCTACACCGGCTCGCGCGGCACGGTGACGGCGCTGAGCGAGCACAAGCTCGACGATGGACGCGTCTGCCGCAAGTTTTCGACCACTCGCGAGAGCTTCGACGGCGTCGGCGTGTACAATGGCGAGACCTGCACGGCGACCGCGAACAACTGGTTCATGCGCGCCTTCAGCCGCCTCTGAGTTTTGACGGGCGGAGAGGCCGTGGCCTCTTTAAAGTCGAGCGCCCGCACCGCATATCTTCGCCAACTCCAGTCTTCTCGTGTTTTCCGTAAGGAATGACCATGCGCGACCCATATGATGTGCTGGGCGTGCCGCGGGGCGCGTCGGCAAAGGACATAAAGTCGGCTTTCCGCAAGCTGGCCAAGCAGTTCCATCCGGACCAGAACCCGGACAATCCGAAAGCGAATGAGCGCTTTTCGGAAGCCAACCAGGCGTACGAGATCGTCGGCGACGAAAAGAAGCGCGCGGCCTTCGACCGTGGCGAGATCGACGCGACGGGCAAGCCGAAATTCGCCGGCTTCGAAGGTGCGGGCGGCGCAGGCGGCCCCTTCGGCGGCTTTGCGCGCGGCGGGCCCGGCGCCGGCCATTTCGAGTTCCGGTCTTCGCGCGGCGGCCCGCTCGACGAGGACGACATCTTCAGCCACATCTTCGGCCAGGCATTCGGCCAGGGCGGCGGCCCGCGCACGGCCGGCGCTGGCACGCGCCGGCCGCAGAAGGGCGCCGACGTCGCCGGCACGCTCGACGTGACGCTGGAGGACGTCGCACAGGCTGCCAAGGTCGAGGCGCGCATGCCCGAGGGCCGTCGCATTGCCGTCAAGCTGCCGGCCTTCGTCGAGGACGGCCAGGTGATCCGCCTGAAAGGGCAGGGCGAGCAGTCGCCGTTCGGCGAGGCCGGTGACGCGATGGTCACCATCCGCTTCCGGCCGCACCCGCGCTTCCGACTAGAGGGCCGCGACCTTCATGCCGACCTGCCGGTGAAGCTCGAGGACGCCGTGCTCGGCGCGAAGCTGCCGGTCGAGACGCTGGCCGGCAAAGTCTCCCTGACCATCCCTCCCTGGTCGAGTTCCGACCGCAAGATGCGCATCAAGGGACGCGGGCTGCCCACCAAGGGCGGCGGCCATGGCGATCTTTACGTGACCGTGCGCATCATGTTGCCGGAAGGCGACAGCGCGCTCGAAGAACTCATGCGCAAGCGCCGGGGCGACTGAAGCCCCGGCAGCCGCCGCCCTTGCGGCTTGATGGGCCTGCCGGCCTGTGCGATAGGCACGCCCCTAGAAGCGACAAGTTAAAGAGGCAAGGCATGGTTGGGGCAAATGGGATCATGGCCGGCAAGCGCGGCCTGATCATGGGCGTTGCGAACAACCGGTCGATCGCCTGGGGCATCGCGCAGGCTTGCGCGGCGCAGGGCGCCGAACTGGCCTTCACCTATCAGGGCGATGCCCTGAAGAAGCGTGTCGAGCCGCTTGCAGCCGAGATCGGCGCGCATCTCTGTGGCCATTGCGACGTCACCGATCTTGCCACGATGGATGCCTGCTTCGCCGACCTCGAGGCCAAGTGGGGCAAGCTCGACTTCCTCGTCCACGCGATAGGTTTCTCCGACAAGGACGAACTGACCGGCCGCTACGTCGACACCACGCAGGCGAACTTCAACCGCACCATGGACATCTCCGTCTATTCCTTCACGGCCGCCGCCCAGCGCGCCGAGAAGCTGATGACGGATGGCGGCTCGATGCTGACCATGACCTATTACGGCGCCGAGAAGGTCATGCCGAACTACAACGTCATGGGCGTGGCCAAGGCCGCGCTGGAGGCGAGCGTCCAGTATCTCGCCGTCGATCTCGGCCCGAAGAACATCCGCGTCAACGCGATCTCGGCCGGCCCGATCAAGACGCTTGCCGCGTCGGGCATCGGCGACTTCCGCTACATCCTCAAGTGGAACGAGTACAACGCGCCGCTGCGTCGTACGGTGACGATCGAGGAAGTCGGCGACACCGGCATGTACCTGCTGTCGGATCTGTCGCGCGGCATGACCGGCGAAGTGCTCCACGTCGATTCGGGCTACCACGTCATCGGCATGAAGGCAGTCGACGCACCCGACATCGCCGCCGTCATCAAGGATTGATGAGCGGCGTGCCGGAACGCGGCCGATGAGCCTCCCCGACTGCTATTTCATCCGCCACGGCCAGACCTCGTGGAACGCCGAGCGGCGTTTCCAGGGGCAGCGCGACACGCCTCTCAACGATCTCGGCCGCAGCCAGGCGCACGGCAACGGGCTGAAGCTCGGCGGCATCATCGGGAATGGGTCGGGATACGATTTCGTTTCGAGCCCGCTGTCGCGCACCCGCGAGACGATGGAAATCCTGCGTGGTGCCATGGGTCTCGATCCGGCGGGCTACCGGACCGACCCGATTCTCGTCGAGGTCCATTTCGGCGACTGGCAGGGTTCGACGCTGGCCGAACTGGAAGTTTCGACCGCCGCGGCGATCCGCGAACGCGACCGCGACAAGTGGAACTACCTGCCACCGGGCGAGGGTGCCGAGAGCTACGCCATGCTGGCCGAGCGCATCCGTCCCTGGGTCCAGGCGCTGGCAGGCCCGACGGTCTGCGTGACGCATGGCGGCGTCATTCGCTCGCTCTTCACGCTGACGGGGCAGATGAGCGGAGGCGAGGCAAGCAACATGGACATCCCGCAGGATCGGATCCTGCGCCTGCGGGAAGGTCGCGTGGCCTGGCTCTGACTACTGGGTAATGTCCATGTCGGTGATGGTGCGCTGGCCATCGACGGTGTCATAGGCCACCAGGACATCCATGCCCTCCGAAATCGCATCGAGATCGAACTCGCCCGGCAGCTTGTAGGTGTTGCCGTTCTGAAGCGTGATCGTCATCGCCTCGCGGTCGATCGAGGCGATCGTGCCTTCGTCGCTGGCGGCAAGCGACAGGCTGGTCGAGGCAATCAGCATAGCGAGGGCTGCAAGGGTTCTGCGCATGGGGTCCTCAGGCAAATGGTTCGAACGCGGTGCTGACCTATCGGTAGCATGGCGATTGTGTCGAAAGCGAGAACCGAGCGTTCAGCCCCACCTTGTTTGACGGCTGCCGGAAACGCCAATAGAGAAAGCCGCAACACGGCCCGCAGGCAATTTCCGCAATGTCCCACAACAGTTTCGGCCATCTTTTCCGCGTCACGACCTGGGGCGAGAGCCACGGGCCGGCGATCGGCTGCGTCGTCGATGGCTGCCCGCCCGGCATCCGCTTCACGCTTGCCGAAATCCAGGCCGAACTGGAACGCCGCCGGCCGGGCAAGTCCCGCTTCGTTACCCAGCGGCGCGAGCCCGACGAGGTGCGCGTTCTCTCTGGCGTGATGGAGGAGCAGGACGGCATTCTGGTGACGACGGGCACGCCGATCTCGATGGTTATCGACAATGTCGACCAGCGGTCCAAGGATTACGGCCAGATCGCGCGGCAGTATCGCCCCGGCCACGCCGACATCACCTACGACCTGAAGTACGGCGTGCGCGATCATCGCGGCGGCGGACGCTCCTCGGCACGCGAGACGGCCATGCGCGTCGCAGCCGGTGCGCTCGCCCGCAAGATCCTGCCCGGCGTGACGATCCGCGGCGCTCTCGTCGCCATGGGCGAACGCGAGATCGACCGCGCCAACTGGAACTGGGGCTTCGTGGATTCGCCCGAGAACCCGTTCTTTACGCCCGACCCGGCCTCGGTCCCGATCTTCGAGGATTATCTGGATGGCATCCGCAAGGCCGGCTCTTCCGTCGGCGCGGTGATCGAAGTGGTTGCCGAGGGCGTGCCGGCCGGCCTCGGCGCACCGCTATATGGCAAGCTCGACCAGGATCTCGCCTCTGCCATGATGTCGATCAACGCCGTCAAGGGCGTCGAGATCGGCGACGGTTTCGCGGCTGCCCGCAACGCGGGCGAGGGCAATGCCGACGAAATCCGCATGGGCAATGACGGCAAGCCGATCTTCCTGGCCAACCACGCCGGCGGCATTCTCGGCGGCATCTCCACCGGCCAGCCGGTCGTGGTGCGCTTCGCCGTCAAGCCGACCTCGTCGATCCTGACCCCGCGCCGGTCGATCGATGCCGATGGCAACGAGGTCGATGTGATGACCAAGGGTCGGCATGACCCGTGCGTGGGCATACGCGCCGTTCCGGTGGGCGAAGCGATGCTCGCCTGCGTGCTCGCCGACCATTATCTGCGGCACCGCGGCCAGACCGGCCAGGGCTGACAATCGAGACCTGAAGGGAATTCGCGATGGCTTACGATCAGGCCAAGGTGGTTGATGCGCTGCGCGCTTTCGAGCGTGGCGAGATCGTCGTCGTCATGGACGATGACGGTCGCGAGAACGAAGGCGACCTGATCGTCGCTGCCGTCCACTGCACGCCGGAAAAGATGGCCTTCATCGTGCGCCACACCTCCGGCATCGTCTGCACGCCGATGCCACGTGAGGAAGCCAAGCGCCTCAACCTTGCGCCGATGGTGGCCGAGAACGACGCCCCGCACGCGACCGCCTTCACGGTCTCCGTCGATTTCAAGCACGGCACGACGACCGGTATCTCGGCCGACGACCGCACATTGACGGTTCGCAACCTCGCCAATCCCAATGTAGGCGCAGGCGATTTCGTCCGTCCTGGCCACATCTTCCCGCTCGTTGCACGCGAAGGCGGGGTGCTCATGCGCTCCGGCCACACCGAGGCCGCCGTGGATCTCTGCAAGCTCGCCGGCCTGCCGCCCGTCGGCGTGATCTGCGAACTCGTCAACGACGACGGCACGGTCATGCGCGGCCCGCAGGTGCAGGCCTTCGCCGAATCGAACGGCCTGAAGCAGGTCTCGGTCGCCGATCTGATCGCCTATCGACAGCGTCAGGAGACGCTGGTGGAGCGCATCGAGAGCTTCACGGTCGAGACGCCCTTCGGCAAGGCGCAGGCGCATTCCTACCGGCTTCCGTGGGACTCGATGCACCACCTTGCGCTCGTCTTCGGCGACATCCGCGACGGTCGCGACATTCCGGTCCGGCTGCACTCCGAAAATGTCGTCGCCGATGTCTTTGGAGCCAGGAGCGGCCTTGATGGAATCATGGAGCGCCTGGCAGGCTTCGAACGCGGCGTGATCTGCTACCTGCGCGAGGGCTCCGTCGGCGTCGCGCACCAGCCGAAGGCCCGTCCGGGCGACAGCGAGGCCCATGAGGAAGCGCTGCGCCGCGAAGCCGAATGGCGCGAGATCGGCCTTGGCGCGCAGATCCTGAAGGATCTCGGCATCGGCTCGATCCGGCTTCTGGCGTCGCGGGAGCGGCGCTATGTCGGCCTCGAAGGCTTCGGCATCGAGATTTCGTCCACCGAGATCATCTGAGCGCAGACCACCCTTAGCGTGACAAGCCATGGCCCCCGTCCTATAGGGGGCCATGGTCACCCGCCTCTACACCCACCCGATCTTTCTGGACCACCTGACGCCGCCGGGCCACCCCGAGCGGCCCGATCGCCTGCGCGCGATCGAGAGCGTGCTGTCGCACGAGAATTTCGCAGCGCTCGACCGCGTGACGCCTGTACAGGCCGACGCGGACGCGCTGATGCTCGCCCATCCGGAGAGCTTCATAGACAAGGTACGCAACGCCATTCCCGACCAGGGCATCGTCAAGGTCGATGTCGACACCTCGGTCTCGCCCAAGAGCTGGGAGGCGGCCGTCACCGCCGTCGGCGCCGCGACGGCAGCGGTGGACGACGTGTTCCAGCGCCGCGCGAGCAACGTCTTCGTGGCCGCCCGGCCGCCCGGCCACCACGCCGAGAAGGTGACGGCGATGGGCTTCTGCCTCTTCAACAATGCCGCGATCGCCGCGCGACACGCGCAGAAGGCTTATGGCGCCGAGCGCGTCGCCATCATCGACTGGGATGTCCACCACGGCAACGGCACGCAGGACATCTTCTGGGACGACCCTTCGGTGCTCTACTGCTCGACGCACCAAATGCCGCTCTACCCCGGCACGGGTGCGAAGTCCGAGACGGGCGCCGGCAACATCGTCAACGCGCCGCTCGATCCGGGCACCGGCAGCGATCATTTCCGCGAAGCCTTCGACACCGTCGTGCTGCCGGCGATCGATGCGTTCAAGCCGGACCTGATCATCATTTCAGCCGGCTTCGACGCTCATCACCGCGATCCGCTGGCCGAGATCAATCTGGACGAGGCCGATTTCGACTGGGCGACCGGTGTCCTCATGGACCGCGCCGACCGCCTCTCGCAGGGGCGCCTCGTCAGCCTTCTGGAAGGCGGCTACGACCTCAAGGGCCTCGCCGGCTCCGTTGCCGCCCATGTCGCGCGCCTGATGCAGGGATGACCACCATGACCGATACTGCCAATGCCGACATCGCCGGCCTGAGCTTCGAGGACGCGCTGAAGGAACTCGAGCGCATCGTCGACAATCTCGAACGCGGCGACGTGCCGCTCGACAAGTCGATCGCCATCTACGAGCGCGGCGAGGCCCTGAAGCAGCATTGCGACAAGCTTCTGTCGGCAGCCGAAAACCGCATCGAAAAGATCAGGCTTTCGCGCGAAGGCAAGCCCGTCGGCACCGAGCCGCTCGACGCCGAGTAGCTTGCGCAGGTCTTTCGCCGCGCCTACCTTGGCCCATGCTGGCTAAGGAGGCCGCGATGCCGACCGTCAACATGCTCGAAGCCCAGACCTCGCTCTCGCGCCTCGTCGACGCCGTCGAAAGCGGCGCCGAGACGGAGATCATCATCGCGCGCAACGGCAAGCCGGCGGCGAAGCTGGTGCCGTTGGAGGCGGGGCCGAAAAAGCGTCGCCGGCTTGGGCTTCTCGAGGGCAAGTACCCTCCGTTCAACTACGAAGCGTTCCAAGCGCTCGATGCGGAGGTCGAGGCCATGTTCCTCGGCGAGCCCGAAGCCAAGTGAGGCTTCTGCTCGATACGCACGTCGCAATCTGGGCGTTGACGGACCGGGCGCGCATTCCGCAAGTGATCGTCGATGTGCTCGACGATACCGCCAATCCCGTCTTCGTGTCCGCCGTCTCGATCTGGGAAATTGCGATCAAGCACCGGCTTCGCCGGACCGACAGTCCACCATTTTCTGGTCGCGACGCGATCGGCCATTTCGAGAATGCCGGCTTCACCCATCTGAGCGTCACAGCGACCCACGCCGCCTTCGTCGAGCAGTTACCGGCAATCCACAACGACCCCTTCGACCGGCTGCTGCTCGCGCAAGCAATGGTCGAACATCTGCAACTCGTGACATTCGACCGTCAACTGGGCGACTATGATGCTGCCATCATCACTTGGTAAGCGGGTCTATGCCCACTGAGGTCCTGACATGAGCTTCTTTCCCGGAACCGACCCCGTTGCAGGCGATGCCTTTGCTTGCGATGCGATCCAGACACTGATCATCCCTCGTTCGCACGATGTCGGTGGATTCGAGGTGAGGCGGGCGCTGCCATCCTCCCGCAAGCGGCTGGTCGGACCCTTCATCTTCTTCGACCGCATGGGCCCGGCGATCCTGCGGCCGGGGCAGGCGATGGATGTGCGTCCGCACCCGCATATCGGGCTCGCGACCGTGACGTACCTCTTCGACGGGCAGATCCGCCACCGCGATTCGCTCGGCACGGAGATGGTGATTGCGCCGGGCGACGTGAACCTGATGACGGCCGGCCGCGGCATCGTCCATTCCGAGCGCTCACCGGAGGAACTGCGCGGCGACGCTTTGTCGATATCGGGCCTGCAAACCTGGCTTGCCCTGCCGACCGAGCACGAGGAGATGGCGCCCGCGTTCGACCACACGCGCCGCGACGACCTGCCTTTGCTCGATTTCGACGGTGTGTCCGGCCGCGTCGTCATAGGCGCGTTCGAAGGCCAGCGCGCCGCCGTCACGACGAAATCCGAGACGCTCTATGTCGACCTGCAACTGAAACCCGGCGCAAAGATGCGCATTCCCGCCGATACGGAAGAGCGCGCGGTCTATCTTCTTTCGGGCGAGGTCGAGATCGCCGGAGACCGCTTCGCACCGGACCAGCTGCTGGTGTTTCGGCCGGGTGACGAGATCGTCGTTTCCAGCGAACGCGGCGCGCATTTCATGCTTTTCGGCGGCGCGGCTCTCGGCTCGCAACGCTACATCTGGTGGAATTTTGTCTCGTCGTCGCGCGAGCGCATCGAGCAGGCGAAGGAGGAGTGGCGGACTGGCCGGTTCGACATCGTGCCAGGCGATGCCGAAGAGTTCATTCCGCTGCCGGAGTGAAGGTGCGCCGATCTGTGCGCCCTAGGGCGCATTTACTTTAAGGGCCCGCCACCTTATTTCCCGCCCAAAGCAAGGGCGAACAGCCAAGATAAAGGGCCCGGATGACCAAGCCCCAAACGCCGCTTCTGGACGGCGTCATCATTCCCGCGGATCTGCGCCGGCTCAAGGAAAGCGAGCTGAAGCAGGTCGCAAGCGAGCTCCGCACCGAACTCGTCGATGCCGTCTCTGTCACGGGCGGCCATCTCGGCGCCGGCCTCGGCGTGGTGGAGCTGACGGTCGCGCTGCACTACGTGTTCGACACGCCGTCCGACAGGATCATCTGGGACGTCGGCCACCAGGCCTATCCGCACAAGATCCTGACCGGCCGCCGCGACCGCATCCGCACGCTGCGCCAGCCAGGCGGTCTTTCCGGCTTCACCAAGCGCGACGAGAGCGACTACGACCCCTTCGGCGCGGCGCATTCCTCGACCTCGATCTCGGCCGGCCTCGGCATGGCGGTGGCGCGCGACCTGAAGGGCGGGCGTAACAACGTCATCTCGGTCATCGGCGACGGGGCAATGTCGGCCGGCATGGCCTATGAGGCGCTGAACAATGCCGGCGCGCTCGATGCCCGCCTGATCGTCATCCTCAACGACAACGACATGTCGATCGCGCCGCCCTCGGGCGCGATGAGCAAGTACCTGGCGCGTCTCGCATCCGGCAAGACCTACCAGGGCATCCGCGATTTCGGAAAGAAGCTCACGGCTTACCTCGGCAAGAACGTCGATCGCGCCGTCACCCGCGCCGTCGAGCATGCGCGCGGCTACGTCACCGGCGGCACGCTGTTCGAGGAACTCGGCTTCTTCCATATCGGCCCGATCGACGGCCACGACCTCGATGCGCTCGTGCCGGTCCTGAAGAACGTGCGGGATCACAACACCGGTCCGGTGCTGATCCACGTCGTTACGCAGAAGGGCAAGGGCTACGCGCCTGCCGAGGCCGCGGCCGACAAGTACCATGGCGTCAGCAAGTTCGACGTCGTCAGCGGCGCGCAGGCCAATGCACCGGCAAACGCCCCGGCCTACACGAAGGTCTTCGCCGAAAGCCTGATCGAGGAGGCGCGGCACGACGACCGAATCGTCGCCATCACCGCCGCCATGCCGTCCGGCACCGGCCTCGACCTTTTCGGCGAGGTCTTTCCGTCCCGCACCTTCGACGTGGGCATCGCCGAGCAGCACGCCGTCACCTTTGCCGCCGGCCTCGCCACCGAAGGCATGAAGCCCTTCGCGGCGATCTACTCGACCTTCCTGCAGCGCGCCTACGACCAGGTCGTGCACGACGTCGCGATCCAGAAGCTCCCGGTGCGCTTCCCGATCGACCGGGCAGGCTATGTCGGTGCCGACGGCGCGACGCATGCCGGCGCCTTCGACGTCACTTGTCTCGCGAGTTTGCCCAATTTCGTGGTGATGGCCGCCGCAGACGAGGCGGAACTGCGCAACATGGTGCGCACCGCCGCAGACTATGATGACGGGCCGATCGCCTTCCGCTACCCGCGCGGCAACGGCGTCGGCGTCGAGATGCCCGTGCGCGGCGAGCCGCTTGCGATCGGCAAGGGCAGGGTTGTTCGCGAGGGCACGAAGGTCGCGCTTCTGTCGCTCGGCACCCGTCTCGCCGACTGCCTGCTGGCGGCGGAGGAACTGGAAGCCGCCGGCCTGTCGACGACGGTCGCCGACGCGCGTTTCGCCAAGCCGCTCGACGAGGAACTGGTTTCGCGCCTTGCGCGCAATCACCAGGTGCTCGTCACCGTCGAGGAGGGCGCGATCGGTGGCTTCGCGGCGCATGTCCTGCAGTATCTGGCTCATTCGGGCCTGCTCGAGAGCGGGCTGAAGGTGCGGCCGCTGATCCTGCCCGACGAATTCACCGACCATGGGAAGCCGGAAGCCATGTATGCCGCCGCCGGGCTCGACCATGCCGGCATCGTGCGCACCGTCTTCGCCGCGCTCGGCCGAGGCGAGGCGGCGGCGCGGGCCTGATCGACACTCCCGAGCCGGCGCGCCCGGCAGGACGAGGCGCAATGGGGGAAGACCGAAAGAGGCTCGATGAAGTTCTGGTCGCGCGCGGCTTCTTTGCCAGCCGCTCGCGCGCCCGCGACGCGATCCTGCGCGGCACGGTCAGGATCGATGGCGTCGTCGCCTCCAAGCCCGGCCAGCCGGTGGCGCCTAATTGCATGCTCGCCGTCGACGACCCGGCCGCCCGCTACGTCTCCCGTGCCGCCCTCAAGCTCGTCCACGGTCTCGACCATTTCTCCATCGACCCCGCGGGCCGCGTCGCGGTCGACATCGGCGCGTCGACGGGCGGGTTCACGCAGGTGCTGCTCGAACGCGGTGCGGAGCATGTGGTCGCGATCGATGTCGGCCACGGCCAACTCGTCGAGACGATCGCGAGCGACGAGCGCGTGACCGCGATCGAGGGGCTGAATGCCCGCGACCTGACGCGCGGCGATCTCGCCGGCCACCGCCCGAAGCTTCTCGTTTGCGACGTGTCCTTTATTTCGCTGAAGCTGGCCCTGCCGCCCGCGCTCGATCTTGCGGAGCCGGGCGCCGACGGCGTCTTCCTCGTCAAACCGCAGTTCGAGGCGGGTAGGGGCGCTCTCGCCTCAGGCGGCATCCTGCGCGACGCTGTGGAAGGCGAGAGGATCGCAGCCGATCTTGTTGAATGGCTTGCAGGCAGGCCCGGATGGAGCGTACTCGGGCTTGAGCCGTCTCCCATCGAAGGGGGCGACGGCAACCGGGAATTCCTGATGGCGGGGCGCAAGAGCATATGACGACGCGGCTGCAGATATCCGCGCTTGGCGCGCAGGGCGACGGCATTGCCGACGGCTCGTCCGGCAAGCTGTTCGTCCCCTTCTCGCTGCCGGGAGAGACCGTTCGCGCCATCGTGACGGGCCAGCGCGCCGATCTCGTCTCCATCGAGGAGGCGTCGCCGCAGCGCGTCGCGCCGCCCTGCCGGCATTTCGGCATCTGCGGCGGCTGCCAGCTTCAGCATCTGGAGCCTGCCGCCTATCTCGACTGGAAGCGACGCAAGGTCGTCGAAGCACTCGCCCGCGAGGGCGTCGATGTGCCGGTTGGCGAGATCGTCGGCTGCCCGCCGCACACCAGGCGGCGCGTGGTGCTGTCGGCCCGCAAGGCCGGCGGCGGCATGCTGCTCGGCTTCAATGCCGCGCTGTCGAACGAGATCGTTGCGATCGAGGAATGCCCGATCTCGCTGCCCGAGATCGTGGACGCCCTGCCGGCGCTCAACGAAATGGCGCGCGAGATGTGCCGCACCAAGGACTCGTTCCGCATCTCGGTCACCGTTACGAAGGCCGGCCTCGATGTCAATTTCGAAGGCAGCGGCAAGCTTGAAGGCGCGGAGCGGCTTTCGGCAACGCGCAAGGCGAGCGATCTGAGGTTTGCCCGGCTCAGCCTCGACGGCGAAATCCTGATCGAGCGCGAAAAGCCGCAGGTCGTGATCGGCAACGCAGTGGTATCGCCGCCTCCCGGTGCTTTCCTGCAGGCGGTTGCCGAAGCCGAAGCGGCGATGGCGGGTCTGGTGACCGGCCACCTCGCGAAATCCAAGCGCGTCGCGGACCTCTTCTGCGGCGTCGGCACTTTCGCGCTGCGGCTCGCCGAGCGCAGCGAGGTGCATGCGGTGGAGGCCGACCAGCCGGCGCTCGATGCGCTGGAACGCGGGTTCCGCTTCGGACAGGGCCTGCGCAAGGTGACGACCGAAAAGCGCGATCTTTTCCGCCGGCCGATGACCTTCAAGGAGCTGAACGCGTTCGACGGCGTCGTTTTCGATCCGCCTCGTGCCGGCGCCGAGGACCAGGCCAGGCAGATCGCGCGCTCCGACGTGCCCAAGGTCGCGGCCGTCTCCTGCAATCCGACGACGCTCGCCCGCGACCTGAAGATCCTGCTCGACGGCGGCTATCGAATTCTATCCGTCACGCCTGTGGACCAGTTCCTCTGGTCGCACCATGTCGAGGCGGTGGCGCTGCTGGAGAAGCCGAAGCGGCGGCGCTAGGCGATGAGCCGCTCCACGAAGGCCGGCACGATCTCGGTCGCGCGACCGTTGATCGCCTCGTCAAAGAGGCTCGCCCCTTCCGAGGGTTCGAGATTGAGCTCGATCGTGCGCGCGCCGTGCGCCCTTGCCTCCTCGACGAAGCCCGCGGCCGGGTAGACGTTGCCGCTGGTCCCGATCGACACGAACAGGTCGCAAGCCTCGATCAACTGGCCGATCTCCTCCATGTGGTAAGGCATCTCGCCGAACCAGACGACGTCCGGGCGCATCCAGCCGGTCGAGTGGCAGATGGGGCAGGGCGTCATGCGGTCCAGGTCCTCGTCCCATGCGAAGCGGTTGCCGCAATTGCCGCAGAGCACCTTCTTCAGTTCCCCATGCATGTGGATCAGCCGGCTGGAGCCGCCGCGCTCGTGCAGATCGTCGATGTTCTGCGTGACGATGACGACGCTGCCGGCGAATTCCCGCTCAAGCTTTGCCAGCGCGAAATGCGCCGCATTGGGCTCGACCGTCGCGAGCCCGGCGCGGCGCTGGTTGTAGAAATCGTGGACGAGGTCCGGGTTGCGCATGAAGCCCTGCGGCGTTGCGACGTCGCGGTAGTCGTAGCGTGACCAGATCCCGCCTTCGTCGCGGAAGGTATCGATGCCGAACTCCGCGGAAATGCCGGCACCGGTAAGGATCACGACCGAGTTCGGCCGGCTGCCAGCCTTGAATGCGTCGCGGATTGAGCGCATATTGATCATGGTTCTGTCAATTCTCGTTCAGGATGTGCCATGGCCTTCGCTCTCGACACGCTCGCTTTCGATCTGCGCGATGCCGATTCCGCGCATCTGTCGGCGCGGCGCACGGCGGATGCGCTTGGCATCACGCTGACCGAACTGGCCGGCCTCATCGGCGTTGCTCGAAACACCCTTACGGCACGCTCAGGCGCGCGCAAGGTCGATGCCGCGCTGAGCCCCCTTGTGCGCATCCTCTCCATGGCGGCCGAAATGGCGGGCGGGCAGGGCAGGGCGGCGATCTGGTTCAAGCATCAGCCCATCCCCGGCTGGGCGGGCAAGACCGCCTATGACCTCGTCCGCGACGGTGAGGCCGACAGGGTGCTTGCCTATCTCGAATCCGTGCGCGCCGGCGTCTACGCCTGACGCGCGGTGCTGCTCTATCGCGCCTTCGTGCCGCGCTGGGCGCATGAGCCGCTCTCCGGCGAGGGCGCCGCGCGTTTCGGTGGTCGCTGGAACCCGCCCGGCGCTGCCACGCTTTACGCGGCGCGTGAGCTCTCGACGGCCTGGGCCGAGTACAACCAGGGCTTCGTCCAGCACCCGGCGTTGATCGCCACGCTGGAGCTGAAAGGCGCAAACCTCGCCGATCTCACGGACGTTGCCGAACTCGACCGGCTCGGTCTCGATGCGTCTATCCACGAAAGCGAGTGGCGCGATCTCGCCACCCGAGGTCTGCGGCCGCCGGCCTATGCCGTGCGGGAACGCCTGCTCGCCGGAGGCCGGCACGGCGTCGTCTACCCGTCCTTCATGTCCCCCGGCGGCACCTGCGTTGCGCTCTGGCACTGGAACGACGAGGATGCGCCGAGCCTCACCGTCATCGACCCCGACGGCCGCCTGCCCAAAACACCGGCCTCGTGGCTCTAGGTGCGTCCTTCGAGGCTCGGCTCCGCCGAGCACCTCAGGATGAGGGAGGTTGGGGCAGAAGGTCTCCTGACTACGGGGTAAACGCTGCTCGAACGGCGCGATGAGGGCAGCGCAACCATTTGCAAGCTGGTTCAGCGCTCACCGTCCCGTCGGTACTCTCTCCCCGTGAACGGGGCGAGGGACGTAGTCTAAACCTCTGGCATCTGACTTGAGGCGCCAACCCCCTCATCCCGAGGTACGAGCGAAGCGAGCCTCGAAGGACGCACCGCACCGCACCACCCTACGCCTGCGTACCACCCACGGTCATCGCGTCCATGCGCAGATGCGGCTGGCCGACGCCGACGGGGACGCCCTGGCCGGCCTTACCGCACATGCCGATGCCGGTGTCGAGCTTCATGTCGTTGCCGACCATCGACACGCGGTGCATGGCGTCCGGGCCGTTGCCGATCAGCATCGCGCCGCGGATGGGCCGCGTGACCTTGCCGTCCTCGATCATGTAGGCCTCGGTGCAGCCGAACACGAACTTGCCCGAAGTGATGTCGACCTGCCCGCCACCGAAGGAGACGGCGTAAATGCCCTTCTTGACCGAGGAGATGATTTCCTCGGGCGTATGGTTGCCGGCCGTCATGAAGGTGTTGGTCATGCGCGGCATCGGCTGGTGCGCGTAGCTTTCGCGGCGGCCGTTGCCGGTGGCTTTCACGCCCACCAGGCGCGCGTTGAGCCGATCCTGCATGTAGCCGACGAGCTTGCCGTCCTCGATGAGCACGTTGCGATTGGTCGGCGTGCCTTCGTCGTCGATGGTGAGCGAGCCGCGTCTCTCCGCGATGGTACCGTCATCGACGACAGTGACGCCCCTGGCGGCGACCTGCTGGCCCATGAGCTTTGAGAAGGCCGATGTCCCCTTGCGGTTGAAGTCGCCTTCGAGGCCGTGGCCGACGGCCTCGTGCAGCATCACACCGGGCCAGCCGGACGAGAGCACGATGTCGAACGTGCCGGCGGGCGCAGGCACGGCTTCGAGATTGACGAGCGCCTGACGCAGCGCCTCGGACGCGGCGAACTGCCAGCTGTCCTCCGCGATGAAGTCACCGAAGGCCTTGCGACCCCCCATGCCGTAGGAGCCCGTCTCCTGCCGGTCGCCGTCGCCGACGACCACCGAGACGTTGAAGCGGACAAGCGGGCGAACGTCGCTCACGAGCATGCCGTCGCCGCGCAGGATTTCCACCTGCTGCCACGATGCGGCGAGCGATGCCGTCACCTGCCGCACGCGCGGGTCCCGGGCACGCAGCCAGCCATCGACCTCCTGCAGAAGCTTCACCTTGGCATCGAAGCCGGGCGCCTCCAGCGGATTGTCGTCGGAATAGAGATGGCGGTTGGTGCCGGGCGGCGGGCCGGCGAGCGTTCCGGAACGCCCGGCCTTCACGGTCGAGACCGCGTCGGCAGCGCGCTTCAGGGCAGCTTCCGACATTTCGCTCGAATGCGCGTAGCCGGTCGCCTCGTCGGCAACGGCGCGCAGGCCGAACCCCTTGTCGGTGTTGAAGCTTGCGGTTTTCAAGCGCCCATTGTCGAATACGAGCGCCTCGCTCTGGCTCGCCTCGAGAAACAGCTCGCCATCGTCCGCGCCCTTCAGCGTGTCGGCCACGAGCCGGGCTAGGGCGTCTGAGGAAATGTCGAACTGGTCGATCAGTCTGTCGGGCACGGGCGCGCTACTCCTGTTGAGGCCGGTCGGAACCTCATATAGTCCGCCTCCGGCCGGCGTGCACGGGGTGAGGCGGAAGAGCGCGATGGAGAACGAGGAAGAACGCGGATTGTGGCCGCCGAGGAACCACACCTGGGTGGTGATCGGTGCAGGTGTCGGGCTCGCGGCCGGCGCGATATTTGGCTGGGCCTATGCGGTCGCGGGCCTCTTCATCGGCCTCGTCGCCGGCACGACGATCTGGCTCAGCCTGCGCTGAAACGTTCAGGGAAGGGCTGCGTAGCCCTCGCCGAAGCCGGCGAGATCGACGGGGATGCCGATGCCTTCCTCGGGCGTCTGGAACACGATGAAGGTCGCGGCCTGCCCGTTGCGCAGGGTCGTCAGCAGCGGCTCCTCGAGGATCACCTCGGCATAGCAGCCATCCTCGAAGCAGCGCACGAAATAGGCGCGGCCGATATCCTGCCCGTCGACGTTGAGGCCAAGGCCGTTCGGCAGCAGAACGCCGAGAGGCGCCAGCACGCGCAGGATCTCGGCGCTGTTGTCGGCGGTTCGCAGGATCACGACGGACAAGCCGATCTCGGGCCGGTCTTCCGCCACCACATTCTGCATCATGGCGCACTGCTCGCTCGTGGCGCCGGCCGGCGTATCGCAGATGATCGACCATGCGCCGTGGCTAGAGCGGACATTGCCCGGCTGCTGGGCGCTCGAGGGCAGGATGGCTGCGGCGAGAATGCCGGCAGCGAGCGGCAAGATGGCGATATGGCGGCTGATGCCCATGGTCTGCTCCCGGCGAATCACGCGAATCTATCCTGCGCACCTCTACGCGAAAACCGCGCCGGCCCGTGAGACCGCGTGTTCAGGTCGAGTAATCGTCGTTTCGGGCAGGAGTGGAGCGAAAAGATGACGCTGCATGTGCCCATGTCCGCCGCGCAAAATGCCGCACATTGTCGGGCAGCCCTTTCTTGCGGGATGGGAGGGAGTATGGTTTGTACGCGCAATCAAAGCCGAGAGTCTGTTTTCGTGCCACAATTCGGCCGAGGCGGGACCGATCCGGGAGAATATGAGGGTGATGAAGACGTTCCTTACGATCCTTGCGTCTGCGGCCGCGATCGTGGCGACCGGCGCGGCCTACGCCGCCCAGCCGATGCCGTGGCAGACCGGCATGCAGGAAGCCGCAACGGACATCCAGGCGCAGATCCACTGGTTCGAGCAGTATACGCTCTGGTTCATTGTCCCGATCACCCTGTTCGTGCTCGCGCTTCTGGCCTGGTGCATCCTGAAGTTCCGCGCGAGCGTCAACCCGGTCCCTTCGCGCACCAGCCACAACACGGCGATCGAGGTCGCCTGGACCGTCGGCCCGGTGGTGATCCTTCTCCTGATCGCGGTGCCTTCATTCCAGCTTCTCACCGCGCAGTATACGCCCAAGGAAGAGCCGTCGCTGACCATCAAGGCGACCGGCGTGCAGTGGGCCTGGGAATATGAGTACCAGACCGAGGAGCCGGTCCGCTTTGCATCCTACATGCTGCAGGACGCCGACCGCGCCGCTGCCGGCAAGGAAGACATGGCCGCCTATCCGCGCCTGCTCGCCGTCGACAACGAGATCGTCGTGCCGGTCGACACCACGGTGCGCCTGCTCGTGACGGCTTCGGACGTGCTGCACTCCTTCGCGATGCCGGCTTTCGGCATCAAGGCGGACGCCGTTCCCGGCCGCATCAACGAGACTTTCTTCCACGCGGAGCGCGAGGGCATCTTCTACGGACAGTGCTCGGAGCTGTGCGGCAAGGACCACGCCTTCATGCCGATCGCCATCCGCGTGGTCGCGCAGGACCTCTACGAAGAATGGCAGACCGCCGCGCTCGACAGCGTGCCGGAAGCCAACCGTGCGCTTATGGCTGCACTCGAGGACAATCGTACCGTCGCCGACGCCGGCAACTGATCGCGCGCGAACGGTAGAGAATAACGGAGCGGAACATGGCAGGCGCTGCAGCCCACGACGCCCACGACGACCACAAGCCGTATAGCGGCTGGACGCGCTGGGTCTATTCGACCAACCACAAGGACATCGGAACGCTGTACCTGATCTTCGCGATCTTCGCGGGCATCGTGGGCGGCTTCCTGTCGGTGATGATGCGCTGGGAGCTCCAGGAGCCCGGCATCCAGATCTTCACCGGCCTTGCGCAGATGGTGTACGGCATGGACGCCGACGCCGCGATCGACGGGGGCAAGCAGCTCTACAACGTGTTCACGACGGCCCACGGCCTCATCATGATCTTCTTCATGGTGATGCCGGCGCTGATCGGCGGTTTCGCCAACTGGATGATCCCGATCATGATCGGCGCGCCGGACATGGCGTTCCCGCGCATGAACAACATCTCGTTCTGGCTGCTTCCGCCCGCCTTCATCCTGATGCTCCTGTCCATGTTCGTCCCCGGCCCGGCCGGCGGCTACGGCGTGGGTGGCGGCTGGACGATCTATCCGCCGCTTTCGACGACCGGAACGCCCGGACCGTCGATGGATCTGGCGATCCTGTCGCTGCACATCGCCGGCGCCTCGTCGATTCTGGGTGCGATCAATTTCATCACCACGATCCTCAACATGCGCGCTCCGGGCATGACGCTGCACAAGATGCCGCTCTTTGCTTGGTCGGTGCTGATCACGGCCTTCCTGCTGCTCCTGTCGCTGCCGGTTCTGGCTGGCGCCATCACCATGCTCCTGACGGACCGCAATTTCGGCACGACCTTCTTCTCGCCTGAGGGCGGCGGTGACCCGATCCTCTACCAGCATCTGTTCTGGTTCTTCGGTCACCCGGAAGTGTACATTCTGATCCTGCCGGGCTTCGGCATCGTCAGCCACATCGTCGCGACCTTCTCGCGCAAGCCGGTCTTCGGTTATCTCGGCATGGCCTACGCCATGGTCGCCATCGGCGCGGTCGGCTTCATCGTGTGGGCGCACCACATGTACACGACCGGCCTGTCGCTCAACACGCAGCGCTATTTCGTGTTCGCAACGATGGTCATCGCGGTTCCGACCGGCGTGAAGATCTTCTCGTGGATCGCGACCATGTGGGGCGGCTCGATCTCGTTCCGCACACCGATGCTCTGGGCGATCGCCTTCATCTTCCTGTTCACCGTCGGCGGCGTCACGGGCGTCCAGCTCGCCAATGCCGGCCTCGACCGCTACATGCACGACACCTATTACGTCGTCGCGCACTTCCACTACGTGCTGTCAATGGGTGCCGTCTTCGCGATCTTCGCGGCCTGGTACTACTGGTTCCCGAAGATGTTCGGCTACATGTACAACTCGACGATCGCGCGGGTCCATTTCTGGATCACGTTCATCGGCGTGAACCTCATCTTCTTCCCGCAGCATTTCCTCGGCCTGGCCGGTATGCCGCGCCGCTACATCGACTATCCGGATGCGTATGCCGGCTGGAACATGGTGTCCTCGTGGGGTTCCTACCTCTCGGCGATCGGCGTGTTCGTGTTCCTCTACGGCGTCTTCGAGGCCTTCTCGAAGAAGCGCATCGCGGGTGCCAATCCGTGGGGCGAGGGTGCAACGACGCTCGAGTGGCAGCTGTCCTCGCCGCCGCCCTACCACCAGTGGGAACAGCTTCCCCGCGTGAAGTAATCCCTTCGGAAATCGACCGGACCGCCCTCGGGCGGTCCGGCTGCTAGAAGAGTCGGACGAGTTGATATGGCACTGATCGACCAGGACATCAGGGACGAGGCCGGCATCCGCATTTCGGAAGCCATGCCGCGCGATTATGTCGACCTGCTCAAGCCGCGTGTCATGTCGCTCGTGGTCTTCACGGCGTTCGTCGGCCTCGTCATGGCGCCCGCCAGCATCAATCCGGTGCTGGCCGTCATTGCGGTGCTGTGCATCGCGGTCGGGGCAGGGGCGTCGGGCGCGCTCAACATGTGGTACGACGCCGACATCGATCGCGTCATGTCGCGCACCGCCACGCGTCCCGTGGCCGCCGGCCGCGTGACCCGCGAAGAGGCGCTTGCCTTCGGCCTCGTGCTCTCGGCCTTTTCCGTTTTCACGCTCGGCATCGTGGTCAACTGGTTCGCAGCCGCACTGCTGGCCTTCACGATCTTCTTCTACGCGGTCATCTACACGATGTGGCTGAAGCGCTGGACGCCGCAGAACATCGTCATCGGCGGTGCTGCCGGCGCGTTTCCCCCGGTGATCGGCTGGGCCGCCGCGACCGGCACGATCAGCATCGAGAGCATTGTACTCTTCTCGATCATCTTCCTGTGGACCCCGCCGCATTTCTGGGCGCTCGCGCTCTTCAAGTCCGAAGACTATGCGCGCGCCGGCGTGCCGATGATGCCGAACGTCCAGGGTGCGCGCTCGACGCGGCGCCAGATGTTCGCCTACACGATCCTCACCGCGGTTTCGGGCGTGGCGCCCTGGCTGATGGGTTTTGCCGGCCCGGCCTATGGCCTGATCGCGCTGGCGCTCGGCGCAGGCTTCATCTGGTACGCCTGGAAGGTCCTGAAGATGGACGACGGCGACACGGTCATGCGTCCTGCCAAGGCACTGTTCGGCTATTCGCTGCTCTATCTCTTCGCGATCTTCGCCGCGCTTCTGGCCGACACGCTGTTTTCCCGCATCGGCGCGACGCTGGGAGCCTGATGATGGACAAGGATTTCGTCGTATTGACCGAGGCGCAGAAGAAGGCGCGCCGCAGCCGCTCGATCGCGTTGGCGCTCGCGCTTGTCGCCTTCGTCGTTATCTTCTACGTGGCGACGCTGACGCACTTCGGACCCCAGATCCTTCAGCGGCCGATGTGACGCCATGACAGAGACCGCAAGCGCACCCACGCCCGATCCGAAGACGCGCTCCAACCGCGCCATCGCGATCGCCTGCGTAGCCTTCTTCTCCGGCATGGTCGGCATGGCCTACGCCGCCGTACCGCTCTACGACCTCTTCTGCCGCGTCACCGGTTTCGGCGGCACGACGCAGCGCACAGACCAGTATTCGGACGTGATCCTCGATCGCGACATCGAGATCCGTTTCGACGCGAACGTCGCCGGCGGGATGCCCTGGCAGTTCTCGCCGGTCCAGCGCTCGACGACGATCAAGATCGGCGAGACGGCGCAGGTCTCCTACACCTCGCAGAACGTCTCGCAGCGCCCGGTCATGGGCACCGCGTCCTTCAACGTGACGCCGGAGCTTGCCGGCGCATACTTCATGAAGGTCGAGTGCTTCTGCTTCACCGAGACCGAGCTTCAGCCCGGCGAGACGATGGACATGCCCGTCGTCTTCTACGTCGATCCCAAGATCGTGGAAGTCGCCGAGCTGAAGGACATCAGGACGATCACGCTCTCCTACACCTTCTTCCCCACGGCCGGCGCGCAGCCGGTGGCCGCACGCGCCGGGAATGACGACACACAAGCCGACACCGAATTCGGGGGTTGAAATGGCAGACGCTCACACGAAGCACCACGACTATCACATCATCGACCCCAGCCCCTGGCCGTTCCTCGGCTCGGTGGGCGCGCTGGTCATGGCCATTGGCGGCATTGCGTGGATGCAGCAGCTGAAGGGCGGTTCGCTGCCGCTGTTCGGCCTCGAGCTCGCCAATCCGTGGATCTTCTTCATCGGCCTCGCGATTGTGCTCTACACGATGTACGGCTGGTGGGCGGACACGATCAAGGAAGCGCATGAGGGCCACCACACCCCGGTGGTGTCGATGCATCTGCGCTACGGCATGATCATGTTCATCGCCTCCGAAGTCATGTTCTTCGCCGCATGGTTCTGGGCCTTCTTCGACGCCAGCCTCTTTGCCGGCGAGGCGGCTCAGGTCGCCCGCGTGGAGCACACCGGCGGCATCTGGCCGCCGCAGGGCATCGAGGTTCTCGACCCCTGGCACCTGCCGCTCTACAACACCGTCATCCTGCTGCTCTCCGGCACGACGGTCACCTGGGCGCACCATGCTCTGCTGCACGACGACCGCAAGGGTCTGATCTGGGGCCTTGCCATCACCGTTGCGCTGGCGCTGCTGTTCTCCTGCGTCCAGGCCTACGAATACTCGATCGCACCCTTCACCTTCTCCGGTTCGATCTACGGCGCGACCTTCTTCATGGCGACCGGTTTCCACGGCTTCCACGTCTTCATCGGCGCGATCTTCCTGCTCGTCTGCCTGTTCCGCGCCATGGCCGGCCACTTCACGCCGAAGCAGCATTTCGGCTTCGAGGCGGCCGCCTGGTACTGGCACTTCGTCGACGTCGTCTGGCTGTTCCTCTTCGCTGCCGTCTACGTCTGGGCTTCGGTCGGAGCCGACATCTACCACCACTGATCGTGGTCGCAGCTTGTGAAACGAAGGGGGCGGTCATGGTCACATGGCCGCCTTCCTGCATTCAGGAAAGGCGCTGACGGGATGAATGACGACCGCGCCGACTATGCCGCGATGGAGCCGATCAGGGCCGGCCTGCTTGGCCGCTGCCCGCGATGCGGGACGGGGCGTCTGTTCGCCGGCTTCCTGACCATGGCGCCGCGCTGCAACGCGTGCGGGCTCGACTACGGCTTTGCCGATGCCGGGGATGGCCCAGCCGCCTTCGTCATCCTGATCGTCGGCTTCGTCGTCGTCGGGCTCGCGCTGTGGACGGAGGTGAGCTACGGCCCGCCGCTCTGGCTGCACTTCTTGCTCTGGGTTCCGCTCACGATCGCTTTGGCGCTTGCGGCGCTACGCGCCATGAAGGGCGTTCTGATCACCCTGCAATACGCAAACAAGGCGGCCGAGGGCCGCGCGGAGCGAAAGAATTGACCACCGTCACCGCCCCTCCGATGCGCCGGTCCGTCGCGATCGCCATGGCCGTGCTCAGCGTCGCAGCGCTTGGCCTGCTTCTCGTGCTCGGAACCTGGCAGGTTCAGCGCCTGCACTGGAAGGAAGGGCTGATCGAGACGATCGAACGCCGGACGGGCGACGCGCCGGTCGAGCTCGCCGAGATGGAAGCTCTCTTCGCCCAAACCGGCGATGTCGATTACTGGCCGATGCGCGTCGAAGGCACGTTCCGCCACATCGGCGAACGGCACTATTTCGCGACCTGGCGCGGCAATTCCGGCTACAACGTCATGACCCCGCTGGAGATGACGGACGGACGCATCATCTTCGTCAATCGCGGCTTCGTGCCCTTCGACCGAAAGGACCCGGCGACCCGCGCCGAGGGTCAGGTCGAGGGCGTCGTCGCGATCGAGGGCCTCGCCCGCAACGTGCCCGCCGAGAAACCGTCCTTCGTGGTCCCCGAGAACGATCCGGCTGCCAACATCTTCTACTGGAAGGATCTGCCGCTGATGGCGTCCAGCGCCGGGCTCGACGGCCAGACGGTGCTGCCTTTCGTCATCGACGCCGACGATGCGCCCAACCCCGGCATGCTGCCGGTCGGTGGCGTCACCATCATCGACCTGCCAAACAACCACCTGCAATATGCGGTCACCTGGTATGGGCTGGCGGCGGCACTCGTCGCGGTGCTGATCGCCTGGGCATGGCGGGCGCGCAGGCAGCCGTCCCCTTGACAGCCCCCCTTGGCGGCCTCCATCTGCGACCCATGACCGACGCTGGCGACATGACCTCCCGAGACGATCTGACCATCCGGCTGTGCGGCCCGCGCGGCTTCTGCGCCGGCGTCGACCGTGCCATCCAGATCGTGGTGCTGGCGATCAAGAAATACGGCGCGCCGGTCTATGTCCGCCACGAGATCGTCCACAACCGCTATGTGGTCGAGGGCCTGCAGGAGCGCGGCGCCGTCTTCATCGAGGAACTGAGCGAAATCCCCGACGATCATCGCGATCGTCCGGTCGTCTTCTCGGCCCATGGCGTGCCGCAATCCGTGCCGGCCGATGCCCAGGCGCGCAACCTTTTCTATCTCGACGCAACGTGCCCGCTGGTCTCCAAGGTCCACAAGCAGGCCATGCGCCACCAGCGCCTTGGCCGCCACGTGATCCTGATCGGCCATGCCGGGCATCCCGAAGTCATCGGCACCATGGGACAGTTGCCCGAAGGCGCGGTGACGCTGGTGGAGACCGAGGAAGATGCCGCATGCGTCATCGTGCCGGACGAGCAGGAGCTCGGCTTCGTCACGCAGACGACCTTGTCGGTGGACGATACCGAGGGCGTCATCCGCGCGCTCGAAGCGCGCTTTCCGACGATCCGCGCGCCGGCGGCAGAATCGATCTGCTACGCGACGACCAATCGCCAGGTGGCAGTAAAGGAAGCCGCACCCGGCACCGACCTCTTTCTCGTCGTCGGCGCGCCGAACTCGTCCAATTCGCGCCGCCTCGTCGAGGTCGCCGAGCGGGCGGGGGCGAAGCGCGCGCTGCTCGTCCAGCGCGCGTCCGAAATCCCTTGGGACGAACTCGGAAACCTGCGCACGCTGGGCCTTTCGGCCGGCGCATCGGCGCCCGAGATCATCGTGGACGAGATCATCGAGGCCTTCCGTGCGCGCTACGACGTCACGGTCGAGCTTGCGATCACGGCCGAGGAAACGGAGAACTTCCCCCTGATGCGCGATCTGCGCGATGTTGAACTGACGCGCGCCGACATGGCCTTCGTCAATGGCGGCGCCTGAATGGCCGTCTACACCGACATCACCGAAAGCGACCTGATCGCCTATCTCGCGCGCTACGACATCGGCGAGCTTCTCTCCTACAAGGGTATCGCCGAGGGTACGGAGAACTCGAACTTCTCGCTGCACACGACCAAGGGCCCGTATTTCCTGACCCTCTACGAGAAGCGCGTCGATCCGGCCGATCTGCCCTTCTTTCTAGGGCTGATGGAGCATCTGGCCGAGCGCGGGATCTCGTGCCCGCTGCCGGTGAGGGCGCGCGATGGCGAGATGATCGGCGAGGTCGCCGGCCGCCCCTGCGCCGTCATTACCTATCTCGAAGGCATGTGGCCCCGCCGGCCGACCGTCGCGCATTGCCGCGCGCTGGGCCGCGCGCTGGCCGAACTGCACGTCGCCGGCCGCGACTTCGCGCTGACGCGCGCGAACACGCTGTCGGTCGAAGGCTGGCGCACGCTCTGGGAAGGCTGCCGCGAGCGCGCCGACGAGGTGGAGCCGGGGCTGAGGCTGGAACTCGCCCGCGAACTCGACGACATCGCCGGACGCTGGCCGACGGCGCTGCCGGAAGGCGTCATCCACGCCGATCTGTTCCCCGACAATGTCTTCTTCATCGGCGACCGGCTGTCCGGCCTGATCGACTTCTATTTCGCCTGCCGTGACGACCTCGCCTACGATCTGGCGACCTGCCTCAACGCCTGGTGCTTCGAAAAGGATCTGTCCTTCAACCTCACCAAGGCGTCGGCGCTCTTGGCCGGTTACGAGCAGGTCCGGCCGCTTGAAGAAGCCGAGCGCGCGGCCCTGCCGGTGCTGGCGCGCGGCTCGGCGCTGCGCTTCGCACTGACGCGGCTCTACGACTGGCTGCATGGGCCCGACGGAGCGCTCGTCCAGAAACGCGACCCGATGGACTATGTCCGTCGCCTGCGATTCCACCGCGGCGTGGAGAGTGCGTCTGCCTATGGATTGATGACGGCCGACGCATGAAGCGGGTGGAAATCTTCACGGACGGGGCCTGCTCAGGCAATCCGGGGCCCGGCGGCTGGGGCGCGATCCTGCGCGATCCGGCGACGGGCCGCGAGAAGGAAATGTCCGGCGGCGAAGGGGCGACGACCAACAACCGGATGGAACTGACGGCCGCCGTGGAAGCGCTGAATGCGCTGAAGCAGCCCTGCCAGGTCGATCTCTACACCGACAGCAAATACGTCATGGATGGCATTTCCAGCTGGATTCATGGCTGGAAGCGCAATGGCTGGAAGACGGCCGACAAGAAGCCGGTCAAGAACGCCGAGCTTTGGCAGGCGCTCGACGCCGCCAACGCGCGCCATAAGGTGTCGTGGAACTGGGTGCGCGGCCATGCCGGCCACGCTGAAAACGAACGCGCGGACGAACTCGCCCGCGCGGGAATGGCGCCCTACAAGACGCGTTGACCGGTGCGGCCGGCCGCACCGGGTTTGGCTGATCAGAGCTCGGTGAGGAGTTTCGCTGCGCCCGTCTCTTCGGCCTGGCCGGGCGAAGGCTCTATGTGCAGCGTCTTCACGACGCCGTCCTCGACGATCATCGAGAAGCGCTTGGACCGCACGCCGAGACCGGCTGCCGTCAGGTCGATGTCGAGGCCGATCGCCTTGGCGAAGATTGCGCTGCCGTCGGCGAGGAAGACCACCTTGCCCTGGCCGCCGGTGAAGTTCGCCCATGCCGCCATCACATGCGGATCGTTGACCGAGACGACCGCGACGGTGTCGACGCCCTTCGACAGGATCGCATCGTAATTTTCCAGATAGCCCGGCAGGTGGTTGTTCGAGCAGGTCGGCGTGAACGCGCCCGGCACGCCGATCAGGACGACCTTCTTGCCCGAAAAGATATCGGCCGTGGTGAGGTCCTTCATCCCGTCCTCGGTCTTCACCTTGAAGCTGGCTTCGGGGAGCTTGTCGCCGGGTTGGATCGTCATGTCGCTACTCCGTTTCGGGGTCCGTGTGCTCGTTAGCGGACCCTACGAAGGCTGGCAATCGCGAACGCTCAATAGGAGATCGTCAGGGTCCCGGAGACGGCGCCGGCCGTACTCGTCAGTGTGTACGGCAGGGCGGCTTCGACGATGCGCGCGGCCTGGCCTTCCACGGGAACCTCGAAGCGGACCGTGCCGTCAGGTGCTTCCATGCGTCTCGGCACGCCTATCGCGTGCTGCGGGCTGGAAGCCACGAACAACTGGGCGTCGGCTGCACCGTTTGGCAGCGAGGCCTCGACGACGAAATAGTCCTTCTCCTCCGTGGTCACGGTCGCTTCGAACCCGTCATGGGCGGCATCGGGCAGCGCCGCGAAGGCGGCTTCGATGATGTGGCCGCCCGCCGAATTGCGTGCTGCCGGCACGGCGCTGAGCGAGCCCGAGACGGGGATGCAGATCGTCTCGCAGACGCCGAGGAAAATCTCCGCCTGAAGCGGGCCTGCGATGCTGGATTTCGGCTCGAACGTCACCGGGAACAGCACCGGCCGGTCGTAGCCGGCATAGGTGGAATAGTGGTCGGTGAGCCATTGCGGGGCCGGGAAATGAAGCTCGCTCTCCATGCCCTTCACACTGAGAGCCGGCGGCACGCCGGAATCGATCGGATCGCGCCAATAGGTCTTCCAGCCGGGCTTAAGGTCGATCTGCAATGCCCCACGGATGGTGCCGTCCGGCCCGGCCGGCTCGGCCAGCAGCCGGATGCGCGCGCCCTCCGTTTCGTGCCAGCCATCGGCGGCATAAGTGGGCAAGGCGGCGCTCGCGCACAGCATCAGCACGGTCAGGGCATTGATCGCATTCATGCGTTCGACATAGCGCCTCTCGATACGGCCTTGCGCTTCATAAAGCCGTGAGGTGGCGCTTTCGTGGACGCGGAAAACACGCTACCTTTTTGGCCATGGACATTGTCGGCCACCGAAAGATCCGGTCGCAAGGCTACCTGGACCATCACTTTCTGATAGCCATGCCCGGAATGAACGACGATCGCTTCGCGCGGTCGGTGATCTATCTGTGCGCCCATTCCGACGAAGGCGCGATGGGGCTGATCATCAATCAGCCGCAGCAGCTGTTCTTTCCCGACCTTCTCCTGCAGCTCGGCCTTATCGAGGAGCAGGAGGCAATCCGCCTCCCGGCGCCGACACGCGAGATCGTCGTGCGCAATGGCGGCCCGGTCGATCGCTCGCGCGGCTTCGTCCTCCACAGCGACGACTACATGGTGGAATCCTCCATGCCGGTCGCCGACGAGATCTGCCTGACGGCAACCGTCGATATCCTGCGCGCCATGTCGAACGGGAAGGGCCCTCGCAACGCGCTGATGGCGCTTGGCTATTCCGGCTGGGGGGCAGGGCAGCTCGAAGACGAGATCGCGCAGAACGGCTGGATCACCTGTCCGGCGTCTACCGACCTGATCTTCGATCCCGACATCGAGCACAAATACGACCGGGTGCTCGCCTCCATGGGCATCGACCCGGCCTTCCTTTCGGCTTCCGCCGGTCACGCCTGAGCTTCGGCCGGGTACTGTTCCTTCAGGAGCCTCGCGACCGTCGCCGCATCGACCGGCGTGCCGAAGGCGAAGCTCTGCACGAACTCGCATGCCATCTGCCGCAGCGCCTCGGCGTCGCGCTCGTCGTTCACGCCCTCGGCGACGACGGCAAGCCCGAGTTCATGCGCCATGTTGATGATCGAGCGCAGCAGCACCTCGCGCTTCGGCCCGGCATCCGAGATGAAGCTCTTGTCGATCTTGATCGTGTCGAAAGGGAAGCGCGTGAGGTAGGAGAGCGACGAATAGCCGGTGCCGAAATCGTCGAGCGACAGCCCGATGCCGAGCCCGCGAAGCTGCTCCAGCACGTGCGTCGCCTGCTCGGGATTGTCCATCACCAGCGTCTCGGTCAGCTCCAGGCGGAAATAGCGCGGCTTCACGTTCGAGCGCGCCAGCACCGAGCGCAGCTCGCTGACAAGGTCGCGGCGCAGGAGCTGTCGGCTCGACAGATTGACCGACACCGACATCGGAACCTCGCCTACCGTCTGCTGCCAGTCGTGGAGATCGTCGGCCGCCGTCTGCATGGCGAACAGGCCGAGCTGGGCGATCAGGCCGCAATTCTCGGCGATCGGGATGAAATCCGACGGCGCGATCTCGCCGCGTCGCGGGTGATCCCAGCGCATCAGCGCCTCGAAGCCGGCGATCGTCGCATCCTCGAGCCGGATGATCGGCTGGTAGACCATCTTCAGCTGCGAGCGGTCGAGCGCGCGCTTCAGGTCGGATTCGAGCTGCACGCGATCCATGCCGGCCGAGCGGAAGGCCGGGCGGAACGGCTCGGCGCGGTTCCCGCCGAAGCGCTTGGCCTGGTACATCGCAAGCTCGGCATCCTTGACGAGGTCGGCGCCGGTCGCGTGCTTCTCGGTCAGCGAGGCAAGGCCGATCGAGCCCGACAGGATGATCTCGCGCCGCGCGAAGGTGATCGGCGTCGAGATCGCCTCCTTCATCGCGTCGGCGATGGCGGCAAGCCGCGACGGCTCCTGCTCGGAGAGGATCATCATGCCGAACTGGTCGCCCGACAGGCGCGACAGGCAGTCCTGCGGTTTCAGGAGCCGGTGCAGGCGGCGAGACAGGGTCAGGAGGAATGTGTCGCCGGCCGAAATGCCGAGCTCGTCATTGACCTGCTTGAAGCGGTCGATGTCGATGATGAACACGGTCGGACGAACGCCGCTGTCATGCGTGCGCCCGACGCCGATGACGGCTTCGAGCCTGTTCATGAAGAGTTCGCGATTCGGCAGGCCGGTCAAATTGTCGTGCACCGCATCGTGCAGCAGCCGTTCCTCGGCTTTCTTCTGCTCCGTCGTGTCGATCATCGTGCCGACGCAGCGGATTACCTCGCCGTCAGTGCCGACGACGGGCCGCGCGCGCAGGATAAACCAGTGATAGTGCCCGTCCGAGCCGCGCAAGCGGAAGGTCTGCTGGATCTTGCCGCGGCGCTGCTCGACGATCATGTCGAGCGTGGTGCGGAAATTGTCCCTGTCATCCGCATGAAGCGCCGGCAGCCAGCTTCGCGCCGGACCATGCAGCGTAGCAGCCGCGAGCCCGAGCTGGCGCGAGATGTCGGGCCGGGTCGTCACGCGGTCGCGCGCCACGTCCCAGTCCCAGACAGTGTCGCCGGAGCCCGACAGCGCCAGCGCCTGGCGCTCTACGTCGGAAAACAGGCCCTGATGGAGCGCGCCGCCCGCAAAGGCGTGCTGCATGACGGTGAAGCCGATCAGGAGCACGATCAGCACCAGCGCGCCGCCGAGCGCCGGCTGGATGATGTCGTTGTCGAGCTGGCCCGTCACCGTCATCCACGAGCCGAGCAGCCAGACCAGGATCATCATCCAGCTCGGGATGAGCATGATCGCCCGGTCGTAGCCCTGCAGCGCGAAGAAGGCGATGAGGCCTATGCCGGCGACCGCCGTTGCCGCCACCGACAGGCGCGCGATGCCCGCCGCGATTTCCGGATCGAAGGCTGCGACGCCAGCGATGAGGCCGAGAAGCAGCACCCAGGCGAGTGCGCCGTAGCTGAAATTGCCGTGCCAGCGGTTGAGGTTGAGATAGGCGAAGAGGAACACGACCAGCGTGATGGCGAGTCCGACCTCCGTGCCGGCCCGCCAGATCTGTTCGTTGCCGGGCGAGATGTCGACGACACGCGCGAGGAAGCCGAAATCGATCGAGATGTAGGCGAGCACGGCCCAGGCAAGGGCTGCCGTCGCCGGGAACATCGAGGTGCCTTTGACCACGAACAGGATCGTCAGGAACAGCGCCAGCAGGCCTGCAATGCCGATCACGATGCCGCGGAAGAGCGTGTAGGAATTGACCGAATCCTTGTAGGCCTCGGGTTCCCACAAATAGACCTGCGGCAGGTTGTCGGAGGCGAGCTCGACGACGAAGGTGACGACGGCGCCTGGGTTGATCGTCAAAAGGAAGACGTCCGCGTCGTCGCTCTCCTGCCGGTCGAGCGCGAAGCCTTCGGACGGCGTGATGGCGGCGATTCGGATCGAGCCGAGGTCCGGCCAGAACATGCCGGACCCGACGAGGCGGAAATGCGGTGCGACGATCAGCCGGTCGAGCTGCTGCTCGGTCGTGTTGGCGAGCGCGAAGACGGCCCAGTCACCGGTCGCGTTCTCCGTCTGCGCCTCCACCTCGATGCGCCGGACGATGCCGTCGGGTCCGGGCGCGGTCGAGACCTGGAAGTTGGCGCCCTGGTTCCGGTAGACGACGACCGCGCGCGACAGGTCGAGCGCGACGTCATCCTCGCTGATGCGGATCGGCTCAGCCGCGAAGGACGGCCAGGCGATCACCAGCATCATGAGCGCCAAAAGCAGCGCTCCTGCCGACCGCAAGACCGAATAATGCTTCAAAGCCAAACTGGGCCCCGTTTCCTGCGTTCGAGATGCTCCTGCGCCAGCACAGCATACAGGAGATGATCCCGCCACACCCCGTTGATCTTCAGATATTCCCGCAATTCGCCTTCGCGCCGGAATCCGGCATTTTCAAGTGCGCGGATCGATCTGTGATTGTCGGGGATACAGGCGGCCTCCAGCCTGTGCAACCGCATCGGCCCGAAGGCATGGTCGGCAACGAGCCCGAGCGCCTCGCTCATATAGCCTTGGCCGGCATGGCGCTCGCCCATCCAGTAGCCGACCTGCGCCGCTTGCGAGACGCCGTGCCGCACATTGCCGATGGCGATCCCGCCGACAAGCGTCGCGGCGTCGAAGATCAGGAAGGTGAGGCCGGTGCCGTTGGCATGGTCGAGCCGGGCCCGCCGGATACGGTCGCGCCAGGCCGATGGCTCGAGCTCATCGGGAGCCCAGCGCGGCTCCCAGGGTTCGAGAAATGCGCGGCTTTCGCGCCGCAGCGTCGCCCAGGCGGCATAGTCGGCCTTGATCGGCAGTCGCAGGCGCACGCGACGGCCCTGCAGCTCGGGCCCGATCCGCCGCGGAAAGGGCAGCAGCATGCCCGTCGGATCAGACCGCGATGCGCCGCGGCGCCTGGGGCGCCCGCAGGCCGGACAATTGCTCGACGATCGATTCGTAGGCGGGCAGTCCGCCGACCGGGCCGATGCCCGTGACGGTCGGCACGGAGGAAAACAGCCGCTGCGACAGGTCGGTCAGGCGCTCCACCGTCAGTTTGGAAAGCCTGTCGACCAGTTCCTCCATCGGGATCGGTCGCCCAAACAGCATCAGCTGGCGCGCGATCTGCGAGGCGCGGCTCGACGCGCTCTCCTGCGCCATGACGAGGCCGGCGCGATACTGCGCGCGCGCCCGGTCGAGCTCCGACTGCGTGATTTCCTCGCCTGCCTTCTCGAGCTCCTTGAGGATAACCGGCACGAGCTCGGCGATGTCGTCCTTGCCGGTCGCTGCATGGATGCCGAAGACGCCGGTATCCGAGAAGCCCCAGTGGAAGGCATAGACCGAATAGCAGAGCCCGCGCTTCTCGCGCACTTCCTGGAAGAGCCGCGAGGACATGCCGCCGCCGAGGATCATGGCCAGTACCTGCGAGGCGTAGAAGTCGCGCACGTGATAGGCACGGCCTTCGAAGCCGAGGATGATCTGCGCGTCCATCAGGTCGCGCTGCTCGCGATAATCGCCGCCGACATAATGGGCGAGCGCCGGCAGCGGCGCGGGCGCGCTCGGGCGGAAATGACCGAGGTGGCGCTCAACCTCGCGCACGAACTCGTCGTGCTTCACGCCGCCGGTCGCCACCGCGATCATGCGGTCGGCGCCGTAATGCCGGTCGAGATAGCCACGAATGTCACGGCTGGTGAAGGAGCGCACCGTTTCAGGCGTGCCGAGGATCGAGCGGCCGATCGTCTGGTGGCGGAAGGCGGCCTCGTTGAACCGGTCGAAGACGACGTCGTCGGGCGTGTCGTGAGCCGCGCCGATCTCCTGCAGGATCACGTGCTGCTCGCGCTCCAGCTCTTCCTCGTCGAAGCGCGAATCGGTGAGGATGTCGGCCAGAAGGTCGACCGCGAGCGGCATGTCGTCCTTGAGCACGCGGGCATAGAACGCCGTCGTCTCGACGCTGGTGGCAGCATTGATCTCGCCGCCGACATCTTCGATCTCGGATGCGATCTGCCAGGCGCTGCGCCGGTTCGTGCCCTTGAAGGCCATATGTTCGAGAAGATGCGCGATGCCGTGCTCGTTCTCGGCTTCGTCGCGAGACCCCGACTTGACCCAGAGCCCGAGGGCCACGGATTCGAGGTGCGGGATGGTTTCAGTCGCGACCGTCAGGCCGTTCGACAGACGGCTTACCTCGACACCCATACAGGCATTACTCCCGGAAACTCTATCGCGCCGTTCTCGTCATGCGGCCGATATGATCTTCCAATATTTTCTGGTCGGATGGAAGAACCGTGAACTTTTCGGTTCGCTCCATGAGGTCGCCGCACCACGCAGGCAGGGCAGGGCGCTGGCCGGCGGCCTTCTCGACGGCGTCCGGAAACTTCGCCGGATGCGCGGTCGCTAGCACCACCATCGCGGCATCGTGGCTCTCGAAGCTGCGCGAGACGTGCACCGCGGTCGCCGTGTGCGGGTCGAGCAGATAGCCGGTGCGCGCAAGCGTGCCTGCAATCTCGGCATCGACTTCCGCCATCGAGCAGCGCGCCGCGTCGAAATCCTCGCGGATCGCGTGCAGCGTCGGCTCCTCGATCTGGAACGCGCCGGACTGGCCGAGGCTCTGCATGGCGCGCACCACGCTTTCGTCGTCGCGCCCGGACGCCTCGAAGAGAAGCCGCTCGAAGTTGGACGAGACCTGGATGTCCATCGACGGCGACGTCGTCGCCATGACGCCGCGCGTCTCGTAGCGGCCGGTGGCGAGCGTGCGCGCGAGGATGTCGTTGTCGTTGGTGGCGATCACCAGCCGATCGATCGGGAGGCCCATGCGCTTGGCGGCGTAGGCGGCGAAGATGTCGCCGAAATTGCCGGTCGGCACGGTAAACGACACCGCCCGGTCCGGCGCGCCGAGCGAAAGCGCGGAGGAGAAGTAGTAGACGATCTGGGCCATGATACGGGCCCAGTTGATCGAGTTGACGCCCGACAGACCGACGCCGTCGCGGAAGGCGTGGTTGTTGAACATCGCCTTCACGGCGCTCTGGCAATCGTCGAAATTGCCGTCGAGCGCGATGGCGTGGACGTTTTGAGCGCCCGACGTCGTCATCTGGCGCTGCTGCACCGGCGACACCCGGCCGTTGGGGAACAGGATGAAGATGTCGGCGCGGTCGCGGCCCGCAAAGGCGTCGATCGCCGCACCACCCGTGTCGCCGGAGGTCGCGCCCACGATCGTCGCGCGCTCGCCACGCTCGGCGAGCACATGGTCCATCAGCCGCGCCAGCAACTGCATGGCGACGTCCTTGAAGGCGAGCGTGGGCCCATGGAAGAGCTCCAGCACGAAGGTGTCGCGGCCGGTTTGCACGAGCGGGCAGATCGCGTCGTGGCGGAAGGTGCCGTAGGCCTCGTCGACGATCCTGTCGAACGTCGCCTCGGCGATTTCTTCGCCGACGAAGGGGCGCAGGATGCGCTTGGCGAGCGCCGGGTAGGAAAGGCCGCGCAGGTCGCGGATTTCCTCTTCCGAGAGCTGTGGCCACTGGATCGGGACGTAGAGACCGCCGTCGCGGGCCAGGCCCGCAAGCAGGACGTCACCGAAGCCGAGGATGGGAGCCTGTCCGCGCGTACTGATATATTTCATGTGCAAGGGCGACGGGGCGCCGCGTCTCCAGCCACTCAAAAACCTTAATCACTTGGTCGCATTTCGCGATTGCCGTTGGTATAGAACGCCAGCGTTGCGAGAGGGAAGTGCAGTCCATGGTGTTTTTGTCCTTCGCCCGTCGGCCGCCTGTTGCGCGGGGTCGACTTTCACGGCTGGCTGCTTGTGTTGCGACCGCGGTCCTGGTCTCGGCCTGCCAGTCCGGCAACCCTCTGAGCGCGCTCGGTGGAGGCGCATCCTCCGCCACGCCGGTCGCTGATACGGTTGCTGTCGAGGATCTGCGCGCCTTCTGCCCGCAGGTGTCGCTGCGCGAGGGCACCTCGTCCTTCCGCACCTACCAGCAGGGCGGCAACGGCGATGCGTCGCGCGTCATCTACCAGGCGGCGATCGCCGACGTGACGCGCAGCTGCTCGTATAACGGCTCGCAGGTCACGATGAACGTGGCGGTCGCCGGCCGCATCGTGCCGGGCCCGCAGGGCCGCACCGGCACGATCACCATGCCGATTCGCATCGCCGTCGTGCGGGGATCGGACGTCGTCTATACGCAGCTCCACCAGTATCCCGTGCAGATTAACGATCTTGCCGGAGCGACGCAGTTCGTCTTCAACGATCCGAACGTCACTTTCGAACTGCCGGCGGACCGCGGCGTGCGCGTCTTTGCCGGGTTCGACGAGGGCTCGTAAGGCCTCCGAGCAATATGATTGCCGGTTTATGAATGCGAACGGGCAATCTCGGCTCAAATTGCGCCGTGCTCCGTGACGGAGCCGCAAGGCGCCCCTGATACGTCCCCGTCAACTGAAGACAGACGGGGTTTTGCATGCTCATCGGAAACTTTCTGGGATTTGGTCGACCTCCGGCAAAGGCTGGCGCAACGCCGCCGCCGCGTGCCGTCGAGCCGGTCGCCGAACCTGCAACGGTCGCGACGCCGGCAGCGGCCATCCAGCCAGTGGCCATCGCTGCCCCGCAGGCGCCTGTCGCACAGCCCGCCGCTCCCGCAGCCCAGCCTTTGCAATCCGCCCCGGCAGCGCAGCAGCCGCGCATGACGCGTCAGATCGTCAGCCAGCCGCCGACGGTAGCACCCGCAGTGGCCGACCTCGTGGCCGACGAGGCCGAGGATGGGAGCGATGTCGCCCGCGCCCGTGAGGCCGCGCTGGCGACCTTCAAGGCGCAGCAGGTCGAGAACTGGATTTCTCAGATCGCCGAGAGCGACAAAGCGGGCCTGCCCTTCGTGCTCGACGAGACCTCGGCCAAGCCTGTCGAGAAGCAGCGCCCGGACGCGCGCCTCTCAGGCCTCTACGGAGAGTTCTAGAAAGCGTCGGACCAGCCGGCGAGTGCGTCGATCATCTGCCTGAGATCGGCATGGCGCGCGATCACCGTCTCCGCGCCGGCCTCGATCAGCATGTCGGCATGGCCCGGATGGGTGTGCGACGCGCCGGTGAAGCCGATGACGCGCATGCCGGCCGCCTTGGCGCCTGCGACGCCGTGGACGGAATCCTCGATAACGAAGGTCTTCGCCGGGTCGGCGCCATGCAGTTTTGCGGCATGTAGATACACGTCCGGCGCGGGCTTAGGCTTGCCCGACGGCGTGTCGCGCGATGAATGGATGCGACCCTCGAAGAGCGGCAGCAGTCCGGTCTTCGTCAGCATCATCTGCAGGCGCGCGGCCGTCGAGTTGGAGCAGATGCAGCGGTCGGGTCCGACCGAGATCGCGGCCTCCCGCGCGCCGGCGATGGCCTTGACCTCGGCTGCCAGCCGCTCGTCCACCAGCCGTTCGGCTTCGTCGATCATCGAGGCAGACAGCACCAGGCCGGCTTCGCGCTCGATGCGCAGAAGGATGTCGCGCCAGGTCAGGCCCGAATAGGTCGCCGCCAGCTCTTCCGGCGAAATCTCGAATCCGGCCTTGCCGAGAAGCTCGGCCTCGACGCGGGCCGCCACGATCTCGCTGTCGATGAGCACGCCGTCGCAATCGAAGATGACGAGTTCTGGCGCTGCCATGGGCGGCCTCTTTCCTGTTGTCGTACCGGGGATGGCGCGGCTGATAGCCCAAACGGGCCCGTTCGGCAAACCGCCCGCTTCATCAATTCTTTACCGCGACCGGTAACCATAACGGCAGGTGAATCCTGTCCCGCGTATTCGAGTGATCCATGTCAGCCCTGCGTTCCCACGACCTGTCTCCGGCCTCCTGGCGCAACACGATCCTCAAGGGGGACTGCGTCGCGATGCTGGAGCGGCTTCCCGATCAATCCATCGACGCCGTCTTCGCCGACCCGCCATACAATCTTCAGCTGGAGGGCGCGCTGCACCGTCCCGACCAGTCGAAGGTCGATGCCGTAGACGACGAGTGGGACCAGTTCGCCAGCTTCGAGGCCTACGACGCCTTCACCCGCGCCTGGCTGCTCGCCGTGCGCCGCGTTCTGAAGCCGGAAGGCACGATCTGGGTCATCGGCTCCTACCACAACATCTTCCGCGTCGGCGCGATCATGCAGGATCTGGGCTTCTGGATCCTCAACGACGTCGTCTGGCGCAAGACCAACCCGATGCCGAATTTCCGCGGCCGTCGTTTCCAGAACGCGCACGAGACCATGATCTGGGCCTCGCGCGATCGCGGCGCCAGGGGCTATACCTTCAACTACGATGCCATGAAGGCGGCCAATGAAGACGTGCAGATGCGCTCCGACTGGCTGTTCCCGATCTGCACCGGTTCCGAGCGGCTGAAGAATGAGAAGGGCGAGAAGGTTCACCCGACGCAGAAGCCCGAGGCGCTGTTGGCGCGCGTGCTCCTGTCCTCGACCAAGCCCGGCGACACGGTGCTCGATCCCTTCTTCGGCTCGGGCACGACGGGTGCCGTGGCCAAGCGCCTCGGCCGCAACTTCGTCGGCGTCGAGCGTGAGCAGGGCTATATCGACGCGGCCCTCGACCGTCTCGAGGGCGTGCAGCCGCTCGACGCATCCTATCTGGAAGTCATGGGTGGCAAGCGCGCCGAGCCGCGCGTCGCCTTCGCGAGCCTGCTCGACAGCGGCCTCATCCGCGCCGGAACGGTGCTCTGGGACGCCCGCCGCCGCCACCGCGCCGTCGTGCGCGCAGACGGCACGCTGGCGGCAGACGGTATCGCCGGTTCGATCCACAAGGTCGGCGCCACCGTGCAGGGGCTCGACGCCTGCAATGGCTGGACCTTCTGGCACTATGAGCGCGCAGGCGGCCTGACCCAGATCGACGAACTGCGCCGCATCGCGCGTGCCGGCATGATGCGTGCCGGAGCCTGACGCTCAGGCAAGCCTGAAGGCGCGCAGATCGGCGACGAGCGCGTCATGCGTGGTGTACTGCACCGCGTGCCAGCCGGCCTGTTGAGCGCCTGAGACATTGGCGGCGCTGTCGTCGATGAAGAGCGTTGCGGCGGGCTCCAGGCCGAAGCTCTCGGCGTGGTGGCGATAGATCGCGACGTCCGGCTTGATGAGGCGGATGCGGCCGGAGACGGTGACGCCGCGCGGGCGCTTCAGGAACGGGAAGAGCTCCAGCGCCTCCTCGAACGTGTCTGCCGCGAAATTGGTGAGCAGCGTCACGTCGCGGCCCTCGTCGATGTAGCGCTCCATCAGAGCGACCGTCTCGTCGAAGGCGTGCGGTACCATCTTTGGCCAGCCCTTGCGAAAGGCCCGGATGTTGGCCGCGTGATCCGGGTGGCGCGCGATGAGATCCGCCTCGGCGTCCTCCCAGGTTCGCCCGCGATCCTGCTCCAGGTTCCAGTCCGAACTGCAGATCTCGGTCAGGAAATGCCGCCTCTCTGCCTCGTCCTCGATAAGGTCGCGGAAGGCGAGGTCGGGATCGTAGTGGATGAGCACGCGGCCGATGTCGAAGACGATGTGGCGGATTTCGGTCATGGACGGACGGGCCTCCTTTTCGTGATCCCCGGAATAGCAGCCTCCAGCACCTTCTTCATGACGGTCGGCAGCGCTTCGTTGGCGATTTCATGGGCGGGCGACCACCACGAGCCGGCGGGCGCCGCGCGGTCGGCTTGCGCGACGCGGACCTCCATCTCGAGCTGGAAATGCGTAAAGGTGTGGCTGATCGAACCGGCCAGCTGCCAGTCGGCGGCAAAGGGTGGCTCGGCCATGCTGCCGTCCCAGCCGCCCGATGGCGTTTCCGCCATGCCGCCGAGCAGGCCGCGGTCCTCGCGCCGTCGCAGCAGCACCGCGCCGTCCGAGCGGATGGCGACGAAGGCGATGCCGTGGCGCACCGGCTTGGCTTTCTTCGCGGCTTTGACCGGATAGCGTTCCGGGTCGCCGTCGCGGAAGGCGAGGCAGGCTTCGCGGATCGGGCAGAGGATGCATTTGGGCCGCCGCGGAGTGCAGATCGTCGCGCCGAGATCCATCATCGCCTGCGCGAAGTCTCCCGGCCGCTCGGCGGGCACCATTTCCGCGACATAAGCGCGGATGAGCGGTTTTGCCTCCGCCACCGGCGTTTCGATGCGCTTGAGTCGCGTGACGACGCGCTCGACATTGCCATCGACGACGGCAGAAGGCCGGCCGAAGGCGATCGCGGCGACTGCGGCCGACGTGTAGGCGCCGATGCCCGGCAGCGCGCGCAACGCGTCCTCGCTGTCGGGAAACGCGCCGCCGGGAAGCGCCGCCACGGCGCGCGCGGCCTTGAGCAGGTTGCGGGCGCGCGAATAATAGCCGAGCCCGGCCCAGGCCCGCATGACGTCGTCGTCTTCCGCCGCCGCCAGATGGCCGACAGTCGGCCAGCGCTCCACGAAGGCGTGGAAATAGGGACCGACCGCCGCGACCGTCGTCTGCTGCAGCATGATCTCCGACAGCCAAATGCGATAGGGATCGGCCTTGACGCCGTTCGTCCGGTCGCGCGGCGAGACGCGCCAGGGCAGGACGCGGTGATGCCGGTCGTACCAGTCGATCAGCGATGCGGCGATGTCGGACATGCGCGGGGGAAGCGAAGCTGTTAGGGTGCGGGCAAGTGGCAGGAAGACCGATCTGATGGCAGCAAACACGCGCAGAGGCAATGCGGTGCCGGTCAGCGACCTGACCGGCGCGCTGATCGACCCGCTGGTGCGCCGGAAGGCGGGCATGTCGCTGGCGCTGATCCAGGCCTGGGACGAGGTGGTGGGCGAGGATCTCGGCCGCCTGTCGAGGCCCGAGAAGATCGCTTGGCCCCGCCGCGCCAACGAGGACGATCCGTTCCAGCCCGCCACGCTGGTCATTGCCTGCGAAGGTATCGCCGCGTTGAAGCTCCAGCACATGACGAGCGAGATCGTGGCGCGCGTGAATGCGTTTCTCGGCTTCGTTGCGGTTGCCAAGGTGCGCTTCGTCCAGAAGCAGATCCCGCAAGTCGGCGCCCGCCAGCGTCCGCGCATCCGGCCGCTCCGTGCGGAGGAGGCACACAAGGTCGAAAAGCTCGTCTCTGGCATCGACCACGAGGGCCTGCGCCAGTCGCTCGAACGGCTCGGGCGCAGCGTGATCGGCTCGAAGCGCTGACCGCTTCGCAGGCTTGTGAACACTCTGTCGGCCAAGCCGGTTGGTTTGTGGCGCAAATTGCCTTATTTGGCGCCCAACTATGCTGTTTGAAGGGCGAGGGTGGCGACTGCCGCCAAACTCTCAGGTGACCAGATGAGGACCTATATGATCGAGCGCAGAAAGCTTCTCCTGTCCATGGCCGCCCTGCCGGCGCTCGGCATCCTCGGGGCCTGCAGCGACAGTTCCGGCACCGCGACGGCTGCGACCAATGCGCCGGCCGCGCAGGGCACCGTCAGCATGGATGCGCTGCTCGCAGCCGGCCCGCTCGAAGACAAGATCCTCGGCAATGCCGATGCGCCGGTCACGATCGTCGAATATGCGTCGATGACCTGCGGTCACTGCGGCAATTTCCACAACAACACGCTGCCGACGATCAAGGAAAAGTACATCGACACGGGCCAGGCGCGCCTTATCATGCGCGAATTCCCGTTCGACCCGCGCGCCGAGGCCGGCGCCATGCTGGCGCGCTGCGCCGATGACCGCTACTTCGCCATGGCCGATGTGCTGTTCAAGCAGCAGAGCAGCTGGGTCCAGGTCGAGAACGCGCGCGACGCGCTCCTCCAGATCGCCCGGCTGGCCGGTTTCTCACAGGAGTCCTTCGAGGCCTGCTTGACGGACCAGGCGCTTCTCGAAAATGTCAGGGCGGTGCGAAACCGCGGTGAGAGCGAGTTCGGCGTGAATGCGACGCCGACCTTCTTCATCAATGGCAACAAATATGCGGGGGCGCTTACGGTTGACGAGATGTCGGCCATCATCGACTCGATGCTCTGATTTCTCAGGGAGCGGGCTGCCTCGCGCGGCCCGCCTCCGCTCGCGCGGAAGGCGCCGCGCATGAAGTTCAACCGCCTGCGCCTTCTCGGCTTCAAGTCCTTCGTCGAACCCTCCGACTTCGTCATCGAAGGTGGACTGACCGGCGTCGTCGGCCCCAATGGCTGCGGCAAGTCCAACCTCGTCGAGGCCCTGCGCTGGGTCATGGGCGAGAGCTCCTACAAGAACATGCGCGCGTCCGGCATGGACGACGTCATCTTCTCCGGCTCCTCGACCAGGCCGTCGCGCAACACCGCCGAAGTCACGCTGTTTCTCGACAATGCCGACCGCCGCGCTCCGGCCGCCTTCAACGATCAGGATGAACTGCAGGTCTCGCGACGCATCGAGCGCGAGGCGGGCAGCGTCTATCGCATCAACGGCAAGGAGGCGCGCGCCAAGGACGTGCAGCTCCTTTTTGCCGACCAGTCGACCGGCGCGCGTTCGCCCTCGATGGTGGGGCAGGGGCGGATCGGCGAGCTGATCCAGGCCAAGCCGCAGGCCCGCCGCGCGCTGCTCGAAGAGGCTGCGGGCATTTCCGGCCTGCATTCGCGCCGCCACGAGGCCGAGCTTCGCCTGCGCGCCGCCGAACAGAACCTCGACCGTCTCGACGATGTCGTGCGCGAGCTCGAGACCCAGATCGAGAACCTCAAGCGCCAGGCGCGGCAGGCGACGCGCTTCAAGAATTTGTCGGCTGAAATCCGGCAATCCGAGGCGATCCTGCTCCATCTGCGGTGGACAGCCGCGAAGGAACAGGAGGGCGAAGCGAAGTCGGCGCTGGCGCAGGCCATGAACGCTGTCGCCGCCGAAGCAGCGCGCCAGATGGAGGCGGCCAAGAGCCAGGCGATCGGCGCCAATGCGCTGCCGGGCCTGCGCGAGGCGGAGGCGAAGGCTGCCGCGGCACTTCAGCGCCTGACGATCGAGCGCGTCCAGATCGACGAGGAAGCCGAGCGGCTGCGTGTGCGCGAGGCGGAGCTCGCCAAGCGGGTTGCCCAGCTGGCGCAGGACATCGCGCGCGAGGAACAGATCGTTGCCGACAACGCCGCAACCCTCGCCCGGCTGGACGAGGAAGAGCGGCAGCTTTCCTCCGATCAGGCAAACGCTGCCGAGCGGCAGGTGGCAAGCCTCGGCCAGCTGGAGCGCGCGACGCAGCGCCTGACGGAAGCCGAAGCGATCCATGGCCGGCTGACGGCCGAACGTGCGGATGCCGCGGCCGGCCGCATCCAGGCCGAGCGCGCGCTGCGCGACGCGGCCGAGCGCCGCGACCGCGCCGAGCGCCAGCTGGCGGCCAACGACCAGGAGCGGGCCGGCATCGAGGCGAAGCTCGCCGAACTGCCCGACCCGGCCGAAAAGCAGCGCCTCGTGGACGAGGCGGCCATTGCGCTTGCCACTGCCGAAGGCACGACGGCCGCGGCCGAAAAGACGGTCGCAGCGCTGCGCCAGCGCGAGGCGCAGGCGCGACCGCCGGTGCAGGAGGCGCGCCAGGCGCTCGCCCGCGTCGAGACGGAGGCGAAGACGCTCGCCCGCGTGCTCCACGCCGGCACATCCGACAGCCGCTATCCGGCGGTCGTCGAGCAGCTCAAGGTCGAGCGCGGCTTCGAGACGGCGCTGGGTGCGGCGCTCGGCGAGGATCTCGACGCGCCGATCGATCCCGCAGCGCCCGCTCATTGGGCTGAGATCGCTCCGGGCGCCGACGACCCCGCGCTGCCCAATGGCGTTCGTTCGCTCGCCGACGTCGTCAAGGCGCCCAATCAGCTGAGGCGCCGGCTGCAGCAGGTCGGCATCGTGGCAGCGTCGGAGGGCGCGTCCCTTCAGGGACAGTTGCGCGTCGGCCAGCGGCTCGTCAGCCGCGAGGGCGCGCTGTGGCGCTGGGATGGGTACCGAGCCAGCGCCGATGCGCCGACCCCCGCAGCCCAGCGCCTTGCGCAGAAGAACCGCCTGCAGGAGCTGGAAGCCGAAGTCGCCGAGGCAGCACGCGCGCTGCGCATGGCCGAGGAAACGCTGCAGCTTGCCGAGGCCGAGCTGAAGCGCGCGGTCGACGACGAGCGCCGCAGCCGCGAGGCCGCGCGTCTCGCGCAGTTGGTGCTCGGACAGGCCCGCGATGCGCTTTCGCGCGCCGAACGCGCTTCGGGCGAACTAATGGCTCGGAAAGCGGCCTTGGCGGAAGCGCAGGCGCAGATTGGACAGGCGCAGGCAGATGCCATCGCCGCCCATGCATCGGCCGCCGAGGCCTTGGTCGCCTGCGCCGATCTCGGCGAGCTCGAGACGCGGCTGGCGGAGGCATCGACGATCGTCCAGCGCGAGCGTGCCGCCGTTGCCGATGCGCGTGCCGCCCATGACGGGCTGGCGCGCGAAGCGGAAATGCGCACCCGCCGTCTCGCCGGCATCGCATCGGAGCGCACGGCGTGGTCGCAGCGCGCGCAGAACGCCGACACGCACATCGCCTCGCTCAAGGGCCGGATGGCCGAGGCGACCGCCGAGCGCGCCGGCATGGAAGACGCTCCGAACGAGATCGAGCTGCGCCGCCGCGCCGTGCTCACCCAGCTTGCCGAGGCCGAGAAGACACGCAAGGCTGCAGCCGACCGGCTGCAGGAGGCCGAGTACGCGCAGCGCGGGCTCGACAAGGCGGCAACCGACGCGATCCAGACGCTGTCGCAGTCGCGCGAGGCCCGCGTGCGCGCCGAGGAACGCCTCGCCGCCGCGGAGGATCGCCGCAAGGAGATCGAAGCGCGCATCGCCGAGGCGCTCAACGTGGCTCCGCATCTCCTCATGCGCCACGCTGGCCTCGAGCCCGACGCACCCCTGCCCGAGATCGGCGAGGTCGAGCGTCGTCTGGATCGCCTCAAGGTCGAGCGCGAGCGGCTTGGCGCCGTCAATCTGCGGGCCGAGGAGGAAAGCCGCGAGATGACGGAGCGGCTCGACCTGATCGTTCGCGAGCGCGAGGACGTGGTCGAGGCGATCCGCCGCCTGAGGCTGGCGATCCAAAGCCTCAACCGGGAGGGCCGCGAGCGCCTGCTGGCGGCCTTCGGCGTCGTCAACGGCCATTTCCAGAAACTGTTCTCGCATCTCTTCGGCGGCGGCACGGCAGAGCTGCAGTTGATCGAATCCGACGATCCACTGGAAGCCGGCCTCGAAATCCTCGCCCGGCCGCCGGGCAAGAAACCGCAGACGATGACGCTTCTGTCGGGCGGCGAGCAGGCGCTGACGGCGATGGCGCTGATTTTCGCCGTCTTCCTCACCAATCCCGCGCCGATCTGCGTCCTGGATGAAGTCGATGCACCGCTCGACGATCACAATGTCGAGCGCTTCTGCAATCTTCTCGACGAGATGGCGACGACGACCGACACCCGCTTCGTGGTCATCACGCATAACCCCATCACCATGGCCCGCATGGATCGCCTGTTCGGGGTGACGATGCCGGAGCAGGGCGTGAGCCAGCTAGTTTCGGTCGACCTGCAATCGGCCGAGCGCCTGCGCGAGGCAAGCTGATCGCGGCTTTGCGAGACGCACTGTAAAGACGGCGGCGACGGCCCGGTCTGGTGTTGACTGCTGCCGATCCCCATATCTGGCCCGGGCGGAGTTCCCGCCCATTCACCCAACAGCCCCACCCTCATTTGCCGAGGAGCAAGCGCAGCGCCGCAAAGGACGCATCCCATGAGCACGACCATGACCGAGAGCCATATCGACCACGCCCGGACCCTGTCCCGGGCCCTGCAGGACTTCCACCGCGCGCTGATCCGCGCCGAGATTGGCAACGATCCCGACCTGCAGAACCCCTACACGCAGCTCTTCGCCCTTATCGGCGATCCGCGCTTTGCCTGGATGGGTACGCTCTCCGGCCTCGTCGCGCGCATCGACCACGAGGTTGCGGAAGGCGAGATGGACGGTGACGGCCTCAAGGCGGCGCGTGAAGAGGCGAAAGCCTTGCTCGGCGAGGGCGAGGCTCGTCAGGACGACGCCTTCCGCCTGCGCCACCTGATGGCGGTGCAGAAGACCCCCGACGTTGGCCTCGCCACCGGCCGCCTGCGTGCCGCGTTGCGGGCGACGGCCGCTTAGGCCACCCGGCGCGACCCCCACCCTGTATCCCTTCCCACAGGGGGGAGGGAGGCTTTGGGCGTCGGGCCAGCTCTGCGCCGCGGCACCAGGCACAAGCGCTGCGTCAGCGACTCCCTCCCCACAACGGTGAGGGAGTCGTTTGGCGCGTCGTCTGTGCTTGATGGGGCAGCCGTGGACGACGCTCCACGGTGACGTCCTCCCTCCCCCTTGTGGGGAGGGATACAGGGTGGGGGTTCCCGGCGCGCGCGTGCCGTGATGGATGCAGCGCGCCATTCCCCAGCCTTTCGCTTGCGTTTCCGACCCCGCGCCCTTATCGCTCCGCGCAATTCCTCTGCGCTTTCGGGTAGGTCGGCATGGACAAGTGGGTCTATCGTTTCGGTGGCGGGTCGGCTGAAGGCCGGGCGTCCGATCGCAATCTGCTCGGCGGAAAGGGTGCGAACCTGGCCGAGATGTGCGCGCTCGGCCTGCCGGTGCCGCCCGGCTTCACGGTCACGACCGCCGTCTGCACCTGGTATTACGACAATGGCCGCGCCTATCCGGCGGGCCTTGAGGCTGAAGTCGATGCGGCGCTGGCCGCCGTCGGCGAGATCACCGGCCGCCGCTTCGGCGATCCGGCGCGCCCCTTGCTGGTTTCCGTCCGCTCCGGCTCCCGCGCGTCGATGCCGGGGATGATGGACACCGTCCTCAACCTCGGCCTCAACGACGAGACCGTCGAAACGATGGCGCGCGAGAGCGGCGACGAGCGCTTCGCGCAGGACAGCTACCGGCGCTTCATCCAGATGTATAGCGACGTGGTGCTGGGCGTCGATCACGAGCATTTCGAGGAAATCCTGGAAGAGGCGCGGGCCGATCGCGGCTTTGAGGTCGACACCGAGATGACCGCCGCCGACTGGCGCGAGGTGATCGGGCTCTACAAGGCGAAGGTCGAGGAAGAGCTCGGCCGTCCGTTCCCGCAGGATGCGCGCGAGCAGCTCTGGGGCGCGATCGGCGCGGTCTTCTCCAGCTGGATGAACGCACGCGCCATCACCTATCGCCGCCTTCACAACATTCCCGAAAGCTGGGGCACGGCGGTCAACGTCCAGGCCATGGTGTTCGGCAACATGGGCGAGACGTCCGCCACCGGCGTGGCGTTCACGCGCAACCCGTCGACAGGTGAAAAGGCGCTCTACGGCGAATATCTGATCAACGCTCAGGGCGAAGACGTCGTCGCCGGTATCCGCACGCCGCAGAACATCACCGAGATCGCGCGCGTCGAGGCCGGCTCCGACCGGCCGTCGATGGAAAAGGCGATGCCTGATGCCTACCAGACGCTGGTGCGCATCGCCGACACGCTCGAAAACCACTACCGCGACATGCAGGACCTCGAATTCACGGTCGAGCGTGGCACGCTCTGGATGCTGCAGACCCGCTCGGGCAAGCGCACCGCCAAGGCCGCGCTGAAGATCGCCGTCGAGATGGCGGCCGAGGGGCTGATCGATCGCAACGAGGCGATCTGCCGCGTCGAGCCGTCCTCGCTCGACCAGCTGCTGCACCCGACGATCGACCCGAACGCGACCCGCACCGTCATCGGCTCCGGCCTGCCGGCATCGCCCGGCGCGGCAACCGGCGAGATCGTCTTCTCGTCCGACGAGGCCGAAGAGATGAAGTCGGCCGGCCGCAGGGTGATCCTCGTGCGCATCGAGACGAGCCCCGAGGACATTCACGGCATGCACGCCGCCGAAGGCATCCTGACCACGCGCGGCGGGATGACCAGCCACGCGGCGGTCGTGGCGCGCGGCATGGGCAAGCCCTGCGTGTCGGGCGCCGGCAGCATCCGCGTCGACTACCGCAAGCAGACGCTGGTCGCGATGGGCCAGACGTTCCGAAAGGGCGACATCATCACGATCGACGGCGCCAACGGCCAGGTGCTGAAGGGCGCCGTGCCGATGCTGCAGCCGGAGCTTTCGGGCGATTTCGCCGCCGTCATGGAATGGGCGGACGCCGCGCGTCGCATGAAGGTGCGCGCCAATGCCGAAACGCCGGTCGATGCCCGCACCGCGCGCTCCTTCGGCGCCGAAGGCATCGGCCTCTGCCGCACCGAGCACATGTTCTTCGACGGCGACCGCATCGTCGCGATGCGCGAGATGATCCTCGCCGACACCGAGGATGGCCGCCGCAAGGCGCTCGACAAGCTTCTGCCGATGCAGCGTTCGGATTTTGCCGAACTGTTCGAAATCATGGCCGGTCTGCCGGTCACGATCCGCCTGCTCGACCCGCCGCTCCACGAATTCCTGCCCAAGACCGAGGAGGAGATCGAGGAAGTGGCGAGCGCCATGGGCGTCGAACCGGACCTGCTGCGTCGCCGCACCGAGGCGCTGCACGAGTTCAACCCGATGCTCGGCCATCGCGGCTGCCGCCTCGCCGTCTCCTATCCGGAGATCGCCGAGATGCAGGCTCGCGCGATCTTCGAGGCGGCACTGGAGGCGGGCAGCCGTACAGGCAGCCCGATCGTGCCAGAGATCATGGTCCCGCTCGTCGGCATCCGGCGCGAGCTCGATTTCGTCAAGGGTCGCATCGATGCGGTGGCGAAGGACGTCATGGCCGAGAAGGGCGCGACGATCGATTATCTGGTCGGCACGATGATCGAACTGCCGCGCGCGGCCCTCGGCGCGGCCTCGATCGCGGAAGCCGCCGAGTTCTTCTCCTTCGGCACCAACGATTTGACGCAGTCGACCTTCGGCATTTCGCGCGATGACGCCTCGTCCTTCCTGGAGACCTACCGCCAGAAGGGCATCATCGAGCAGGACCCGTTCGTCTCGCTCGATACCGACGGCGTCGGCGAACTCGTCGCGATCGCCGGCGAACGCGGTCGCGCGACGCGGCCCGACATCAAGCTCGGCATTTGCGGCGAGCATGGCGGCGACCCGGCCTCGATCGCGTTCTGCGAGAAGGTCGGGCTCGACTACGTCTCCTGCTCGCCCTTCCGTGTTCCGATCGCCCGGCTGGCCGCGGCGCAGGCGGCGGTTCGCGCGCAGTAGAATGACAAGGCCGCGCCGGGGCGCGGCCATTCTCTATCAGTGGCTGTGCCCATGTGCCGAGTGGTCGTGGACGGGCGCGTCGCTTCGCAATTCCGCCAGGCCCTGGCGGACGATCAGGAAGGCGGAGCTGAGGAACAGGCTCGCCATGATGGATGCGACAATCAGATCGGGCCAGCCGGTCGCCGAACCCCAGACGCCAAGCGCCGCGATCATGACGGCGACATTGCCGATGGCGTCGTTGCGCGAGCAGAGCCAGACCGAACGGACATTCGCGTCACCATCCTTGTAGCGCATCAAGATCAGGACGCTGGCGAGGTTGGCAATCAGCGCCGCGAACGCGATGGCGCCCATGATCTCTGCCTGTGGCGTCTCGACGAAGAAGACCGCATGGATGGTCGAACCGAGCACCCACACGCCCATGGCGAGCAGGCTTAAGCCCTTCGCAAGGGCGGCAGTCGCGCGGACGCGTAATGACGCACCGATGACGGCAAGCGAGAAGCCGTAGGTGAGCGTATCGGCGAGGAAGTCGAGCGCGTCGGCCTGAAGCGCCTTCGAGCCGGAAACCTGCCCAGCGACCATCTCGACGCCGAACATGCCAGCATTTATGGCGATAACCAGCCAGAGCCGGCGCTTGTAGTCTTCCGACAGCCCGTCGAATTGCAGGTCATGGCCGCAGCTTGCACTCATCGCGATCTTCCTTCCGTTCGATGAGCACCCCATATGGAACCTCTAGCGACTAGAGCTTCAAGGGCAAAAAAGATGCTTTCGATTGGCGAACTGGCGCGGCGCAGCGGAGTGAAGGTGCCGACCATCAGATACTATGAGCAGTCCGGGTTGCTGGAGAAAGCGGAGCGGTCGGAAGGCAACCAGCGTCGTTACGGCCGCGCCGATCTCGATCGCCTGACGTTCATCCGTCATACGCGGGAACTTGGATTTCCCCTTGATGCGATACGCCAATTGTTGGAGCTTGATGACGCGTCGGACGCCGACAGCCACGCGGCGGAGGCCATCGCCAGCGCACAGCTCGTACAGACGCGGGAGCGTATCGCGCGGCTTCAGCTGCTCGAGCGTGAACTGACGAGGATTGCTGCGGCGTGCGAGGGGGGTGACCAGCTGCACTGCCGCGTGATCGGCGCGCTGGCCGACCACGACACGTGCGCGAGCGACCATCTCGCCGAGACGGGCGTTCTGCCGGTGAAAATTGCGCCGCAGCGGCGCAATCGGAATGTCGTCACGCGACCTCGATCGTGACCTTGTTTGGATAGAACGCGCCGTGGTCGCGGATCCCGGACATCTCGTCGTAGGGCTGCTGGTATGCCCACATGACATCCTTCACCTGCGAGGTCGACCAGTAGCTCGCATCGCCCTTGAAGGGACAGTGGGTCGAGCTGTCGGAGGCAATCAGCCGGTCCATGTCGATGTCGCTGAAAGGGATATAGAAGACAGGCGGATAGCTGCCTTCCTTCAACTCCAGCGCGCGGCTCGATGACGCGAGGATGTCGTCGCCGATGCGGATGGTGACGGTGCCCTTGTGGGGGCGCACGGTGATCCGGTGATCGGGGTTGCGCCGGAAGCCTGGTGACGGATTGGCCATGATTTCCTCCCTTCGTCCTCTCCAAGCTATCGCCGCAACGGCGCCCGGCAAGGGCGGCAGCGACCCTGCCGCCCTTGTCTCGCTGTCTCAGGCGCGCTCGAGCGTGACCGAGATGTTGCCGCGCGTGGCGTGCGAATAGGGGCAGACCACGTCTGCGCCCTGGATCAGATCTTGCGCCGTCGCGTCGTCGATGCCGGGAAGCTCGACCGTCAGCTTGACGTCGAGGCCGAAGCCGCCGCCATCCGCACGCGGGCCGATGCCGACATCGGCGGTGACGTTGGCTTCCGCCGGAACGTTCACCTTCTTCTGCCGCGCGACGAACTTCAGCGCGCCGAGGAAGCAGGCGGCGTAGCCGGTGGCGAAGAGCTGCTCGGGATTGACGCCGTCGCCGCCGGCGCCGCCAAGTTCCTTCGGCGTGACGAGGCGGACGTCGAGCTGGCCGTCCTTGCTGATCGAGCGGCCGTCACGGCCGCCGGTGGCGGTGGACTGGGTGCGGTAGAGGACATTCACGGACATGGGACATCTCCAGAAACAGCAATTTTTATATCGCACACGATATAATCGATAAAGACATAATCGCGCAGCGTTGCATTGGCAAGCCGGGACGACTAATTCTCCGTCAGGAGGCTCCCATGCCCGACTCTGTCGCCGTCACCCCGCAATCCATGCTCTGCTTCAATCTCTATGCAGCGAGCCACTCCTTTACGCGCTTCTATCAGCCGATCCTCGAGCCGATGGGGCTGACCTATCCGCAATATCTCGTGCTGCTGGCGCTGCGGCGCGAGGATGGACGCACCGTCGGGTCTCTCGGCGAGGAACTGGCGCTGGAGACGAACACGCTCTCGCCGCTCTTGAAGCGCATGGAGGCGGCGGGGCTGATCGGTCGCGAGCGGCGCAAGGACGACGAGCGCAAGGTCGTCGTGGCATTGACCGCGGCGGGCAGGGCGCTCGCGGAGCGCGCTGCCAGGGTGCCGGAGTGCATCGCTTCCTGTATCGACGTGCCGCTGGCCGAGCTTCAGGAGGCGACGGAACTGCTCGCGCGCCTGCGCCGCCAGATGGCGGCAGCCGTGCCGCCACCACCGCCGGCCTGATCACCCGGCGCGGTCTGCGAGGATTTCCGGCAGCTTCTCCTCGACCCATTCGGCGAGCCCGCGGACATGCACTGCGGCTTCCCGGCCGAGGCCGGTGAGGGAGTATTCGGTATGCGGCGGCACGACCGGATAGGACACGCGCCTGACCAGCCCGTCGCTCTCCAGAAGCTTCAGCGTCTGCGCCAGCATCCGTTCGCTGACGCCGCCGATCTTCTTGCGCAGTTCGCTGAACCGGTGCGTGCCATCCTGCAGCGCCACAAGCACGAGCACGCCCCATTGGCTGGTCATGTGGCGCAGGACCTCGCGTGACGGGCACTGCGCGGCCATCAGGTCGCCGCGCGAGCGATCGAGCAGGGGTGACGGAGCGTTCACGGAAATATCCATGCTTACCAGATTGTGCGTACTTACTTCTGGTAAGCGTATCGCATAGGTGATGGCCATCGACAAGCAGATCGAGGAGCCGCACATGAGCATTGCAGTAACCGGCGCGACCGGACAATTCGGCCGCATCGTCATCGAGGAGCTGAAGAAGCGCGGCAGGACACCGATCGCTATCGCCCGCGACCATTCAAAGGCGTCCGACCTCGGCGTCGAGACCCGCAAGGGCGACTATGATGTGGCGGCGGACTGGCCGGCGGCGCTTGCAGGCATCGACACGCTGCTGCTCGTCTCCGGCTCGGAGATCGGGAAGCGCGCGGTCCAGCACAGGACGGTGATCGACGCGGCCAAAGCGGCCGGCGTGAAGCGCATCGTCTATACGAGCCTTCTCGGAGCCGATCGCTCGAAGGTCAGCCTCGCTGCCGAGCATCTGGAAACGGAAGCAGCACTCCGCGCCTCCGGCATCCCGTTCACGATCCTGCGTAATGGCTGGTATCTCGAAAACCATGAGAGCGCCGTTCGGTCGGCCGTCCAGCACGGTGCGGTCATCGGCTCGGCTGGCGAAGGGCGGTTCAGCTCGGCATCTCGGCGAGACTTCGCGGACGCAGCCGTCGCGGCCCTGCTTTCCGACGATCTGGTCGGCCAGACGATCGAGCTGGCGGGCGACGGCTCGTTCACGCTCGCCGAACTGGCGGCCGAAATCTCGCGCCAGTCCGGCAGGACGATCCCCTATGTTGAGATGAAGGAGGCCGACTACGCCGCGGCGCTGGAAAAGGCCGGCCTGCCGGCGGGCTTCGCCGCAGCACTCGCCTCGTTCGACACCGCTGCTGCCGGCGGTTCGCTTCACGCGACCGATCGCAGCCTGTCGCGGCTGATCGGTCGTCCGACGACATCCCTGAAGGACTTCGTGACCTCCACCCTTCAGTGATGGTCCGGGCTGCGCGCTTCGGTGCGCAGCCCGCCTCTTTTGGGCACGTGCGTCAGGCGGCGCGCAGCCCTTCCTTGTTGACCCAGCCTTCCGTGTCGTCGAGCGCCAGCTCGAGCCGGTCGAAGAGCGCATTGAGCTCCGATTCGGAGATGACCATCGGCGGACAGAGCGCGACCGTGTCGCCGATCGGCCGCAGGATCGCGCCGCGCTTCTGGAGGAAGGCCGAGCACTGCGGCCCGACGCCCATGGTCGGCGCGAAGCTGCGCTTCGTCTTCTTGTCGGCGACGAGTTCGACGCCGCCCATCAGGCCGCTGAAGCGCGCCTCGCCGACGAGCGGATGCTCGGCGATCTTCCTCATGCGGGCCTCGAAGGTCGGGATAAGCGCCCGTACGCGGCCCACGATGTCCATGCGCTGGTAGATCTCGATCGCCTTGACGCCGAGCGCGCAGCCGAGCGGATGCCCGCCATAGGTGAAGCCGTGGCCGAATGTGCCGATCTGGCGCGAATGCTCCATATAGGCCTCATAGACGTGCTCGGGCACCATGACGGCGCCGAGCGGCGCATAGGCCGACGTCATCTGCTTGGCGGCCGAGATTGTGGTCGGCTTCATGCCCATCGTCTGGGCGCCCCACCAGTTCCCCGTCCGCCCGAAGCCGTTGATGACTTCGTCGTCGATCAGCATGATGTCGTATTCGTCGAGCACCTTCTGGATCGCCGGATAATAGCCTTGCGGCGGCACGATGACGCCGCCGGCGCCCATTACCGGCTCGGCGATCATGGCCGCGATCGTGTCGGGGTCCTCGCGTTCGATCATGTCGCGCAGCGATTTCACCAACCGCTCCACGAACTGCGCCTCGGTCTCGCCGGCTTGCGAGAAGCGGTAGTGATGCGGGCAGTCGGTGTGCAGCACGCGGTCGACGGGCAAGTCGAAGCCCTTGTGGTTGTAGGGCAGGCCGGTGAGCGAGGCCGACATGATCGTCACCCCGTGGTAGGCCTTCACGCGGCTGATGATCTTCTTCTTGTTCGGCCGGCCGAGCGCATTGTTCATGTACCAGGCGAGCTTCACCTGGGTGTCGTTGGCCTCAGAGCCTGACGAGGTGAAGAAGACGTGGGAGATCGGGACCGGCGCGATTTCCTTGAGCTTCTCGGCAAGCTCGATCGCCGGCTCCATGCCGCGTGCGGCGAAGAGGTGGTAGTAGGGCAGGGTGCGCAGCTGCTCGGTCGCGGCTTCCACCATCTCCTCATTGTCGAAGCCGAGGCCGGCGCACCACAGGCCCGACATGCCCTCGATGTAGGAATTGCCCTGCGTGTCGAAGACGTGCACGCCCTGGCCGCGCTCGATGATGAGCGTGCCGGTGTCGGAGAGCTTGTGCAGCGGCGTGTAGGGATGCAGCACCGACGCGATGTCGCGCGCCTGCAGGTTGGTGAGCGGGGCGCTCTGGTTCATGCCATGCCTCCTGTGATCGGCGGCATGGTAGCGCCTGGGGCAGGCGGACAAAAGCCCGCCCGCCATGCCAGCACGTCAGGCAGCTCTGGCCCAGCTTTCGGCAAGCCCCGCATAGGAGGCGGCCAGCAGCGCGACGGCAAGCAGCGAGCGCTCGGCCGGCTCGACGACCAAGCTCTCGAAGCCGCCATCGGCCGAGACCATCGCGACTTCGCGGCCCTCGCCGGACGGCAGCGAGACGGCGGCGACCGCGCGCTCGACCTCGTCCTCCTCGATGCGCATCAGGAAGAGGACGACGCCGCCCATCTCGGCGACGGTCTCGCTGACGGCGTCTTCGAACGTCTCTGCGGTGAATTCCTTGAGCCCCAGGGCGATCTGCAGCTCGACGGTCTGCAGTTCCAGGCCGGCGTCGGAGGCTTCGACTTCATGGAAGGACATGGGCGGTCTCGCTTTTCCTGAACTCCGTGACCCACCCGGCGACGAAAGTCCTTTCGCAACATGGCGTCTTTGTGACGGTGCCGGGGGCACGTATTGGCCTATGGGGTAAGGCCGGCGGACTGGACAATTGACGTCTTCGTCAACAGATTACGGCCAGCCAACGGATGGAGGAACCGAATGCTTGGCTTGATGCAGGAATGGCCGCTGCTTTGTCACAAGATTCTCGATCACGCGGCACGCCAGTTCGGCGCGCAGGAGATCGTCTCGCGCTCCGTCGAGGGGCCGATCGTGCGCACCAACTATGCCGAGCTGCACGCGCGCTCGCTGAAGGTGGCGCAGCGCCTGGAGCGTGACGGGCTGAAGGTCGGCGACCGGATCGCCACGCTTGCCTGGAACACCGCGCGTCACCTCGAAACTTGGTACGGCATCATGGGCATGGGCGGCGTCTACCATACGCTCAACCCGCGCCTCTTCCCCGACCAGATCGCCTGGATCATGAACCACGCGGAGGACCAGCTTCTCTTCGTCGACCTCACCTTCATGCCGATCGTGGAGAAGATCGCAGGCTCGGTGAAGTCGCTGAAGAAGATCGTCGTCCTCACGGATGCTGCCCACCTGCCGCAGACGGCGCTGTCGAATGTCGTCGCCTACGAGGCATGGCTCGCGGAGGCCGATGGCGACTTCGCCTGGCGCGACCTCGAGGAAAGTGCCGCCTGCGGCATGTGCTACACCTCGGGCACGACGGGCGACCCGAAAGGCGTCGTCTACAGCCACCGCTCCAACGTGCTCCACGCCATGATCGCCGTCCAGCCGGACTGCATGGGCATTTCCTCGCGCGACACCATCCTCCCGGTCGTGCCGATGTTCCACGCAAACGCCTGGGGTCTCGCCCAGTCGGCCCCCATGATCGGCGCGAAGCTCGTCATGCCCGGCGGCAAGATGGATGGCGCGTCGATCTACGAGCTTCTGAACACCGAGAAGGTTACCTTCACGGCCGCCGTGCCGACCGTCTGGCTGATGCTGCTGCAATATCTGGAGGAGAACGACCTCAAGCTGCCGCACCTGAAGAAGGTCGTGATCGGCGGCTCCGCCTGCCCGCGCGCGATGACCGAGAAGTTCGAGCGCGTCTACGAGGTCGAGGTTATCCACGCCTGGGGCATGACCGAGATGTCGCCGCTGGGCTCGCTTGGCACGATCAAGCCGGCCTATGGCGACCTCGACGGCGACAGGCTCCTCGACGTCAAGCAGAAGCAGGGCTACGCGCCCTTCGGCGTCGAGATGAAGGTCACGAACGACGAGAACGAGGACATGCCGTGGGACGGCAAGACCTTCGGCCGCCTGAAGGTGAGGGGACCTGCCGTCGCCCGCGCCTATTATGGCGGGGCCGGCGCCGACCAGTTCGACGGTGAAGGCTGGTTCGACACGGGCGACGTCGCCCATATCGATCCGCAGGGCTACATGCAGATCACCGACCGCGCCAAGGACGTCATCAAGTCGGGCGGCGAGTGGATTTCCACGATCGACCTCGAAAACCTCGCTGTCGGTCATCCGGATGTCGCCGAGGCGGCCGTCATCGGCATCCCGCACCCGAAATGGGACGAGCGGCCGCTGCTGGTCGTCGTCCGGAAGCCCGGCCGCAACCCGTCGGCCAAGGACCTGCTCGGCTTCATGGAAGGCAAGATCGCCAAATGGTGGATGCCGGACGACGTCGCCTTCGTCGACGAGATCCCGCACACGGCCACCGGCAAGATCAAGAAGACCACGCTGCGCGAGCAGTTCAGCGACTACAGGCTGCCAGCGGCCTGACCGATCGCGACCGGGCGCGGCTGGCGTCGCGCCCGGATCGTCGCGACTGGCGTCGCGCCCGGATCGTGGTGTAGGCATCTGCCATCGACGCGGCGATGGGGAATCGGGCTGCCATGGCGGGACTGGTGCTGTTGACGGAGGAGGTTGAGCGCGCCTCGCTTGCCGCGCGGCTTGGCCGCTGGCTCGCGCATTTCGCCCTGGTCCTCCTCGTCACCGCTACGGTCGCCCACCGCTTCCTCGGTCTGGACACGCCCGCCTTCGTCGCTGTCGGCGCCATGGTGCCGATGATCGCGATCGCCGCGATCGTCTCGGGCTTTCTCGGCCTGCGCCGGTTCTGGATCGACGACGTGCCGGGCATCGGCATGAGCGTCTGGGCGATCTTTCTCGGAGCGCTGCTGCTGGCGCCCTATGGCTGGCTCGGCTGGCAGGCAGCGACGACCCCCATGCTGCACGACGTGTCGACCGACATGATCGACCCTCCGCAGCTCGAAAGCGCCGAGCGCGAGCGGACCGGCGACTTCATGAACCCGATCCTGCCCTTCACGGCGGAGCAGCGCCGCCAGATCGCGACAGCCTATCCGCAGGTCCACGCAAGGCGCTACGCGCGCCCTGCGGCAGATGTCGAGGCCAAGGTTTCCGAACTCATCACCGAATATGGCTGGACGCCCTATCCGCCGGCGCCGGTGCCCATAGACTGGCCGGAGCGGACGTTCGAAGCGCGCGCAATGACCCTGATCGCCGGCTTTCCGATCGACGTCGCGGTGCGGGTGATCGACGAGGGTGACGGCAGCTTCGTCGACATGCGGTCGTCCGCCGTCTATGGCCGCCACGACCTCGGCGACAACGCGACGCGGATCGCCGGCTTCCTCGAAGAGCTGGACCGCAGGGTCAACGAGATCGTCCTCGCCCCTGCGGGCGACGCCGAATAGGCTCAGGCCGGCTCATAGATGGCGTCGAGTGACGGCGGCCTGTCGCTTCGCGCAGCCCCGCGGCCGACGAGGTCTTCGAGATGCGCCAGCACCGAAAGCCCGGCCGCACCATGCAGGCGCGGATCGGTTTCGCGGTAGATGGTTTTGACGATCTCGGGGATCGTGCGGTCGCCTTTGCGCAGGCGGTGCAGGATCGCCATCTCGCGCATCTTGCGATGCGCCTTGAGTGCGCGAACGAAGGATTGAGGATTGCCGACCGGGCCGCCATGGCCGGGAAAGTAGATGCGGTCATCGCGATCGCCGAGCTTGTCGAGCGAAGCCATGTAGTCGGGCATCGAGCCGTCCGGCGGCGCGACGATCGACGTCGACCAGGCCATGACATGATCACCGGAGAGCAGGATGCCGGTGCCTTCCAGCGCAAAGGCGACATGATTTCCGGTGTGGCCAGGCGTGTGGACCGCGCTCACCGCAAAGCCGTCACCCTGAAGCGGCTTTCCGTCGCCGAGCGCGATGTCGGGCACGAGATCGTGGTCGGCTGCGGCATCGAGCGGGTTGATCTCGCCCAACGCCAGCTCGCGCGCAAAACGATGTGGCCCCTGCGCGACGATCAGCGCGCCGGTGTCGGCCTTGAGGCGCTGGGCGAGCGGCGAGTGGTCGCGATGGGTATGCGTGATCAGGATGTGGCTGACCGGACGCCCGGCAATCGCGCGCGTCAGGGCTTCGTAATGCGGCTCGCTGATCGGGCCGGGATCGACCACGGCGACGGTGTCCGTTCCGATAAGGTAGGAATTGGTGCCATGGAAAGTGAAGGGGCTCGGATTGTCGACAGTGATCCGTGACAGGCCCGGCGCCAGTGCGATCTCCTCGCCATGCCTCGGCTCGAAGGAGAGGTCGAATTCGATATCGGACAAGGGCGGCTCCCGGACTGGCGCGCCCCGCTTCGCACGGGGCACGCCGCTTCGCAAGCGCGAAGCCTGTCAATGCGTGAGGCGGAGCGCCGAGATGCGGCGGCCGATATTGCCGAAGGCAGCCTGCAAACCGGTGGTGTCTGAAGTCATGTGGAAGTTCTCAACTCGCGTCGCGCAGTTGCGGAACAACGTCTGCACCGAAGCCTTCGTCTCCTTGTAGATGACGGTGAAGACCTCGACACCCTGGTTCTTCATGGCGGTGCACATGCTGGCCGTCCACGTATTGAGCGTGGATTCAGCCTGGCTCTGAACCGTTTTGCCGTCGATGCGGCCCGTGCCCAGGAACCCGTAGGAGCCGTAGTCGGACTTGTTGAAGGTTTCAGATGCGCCGAAGGAAACGTTGCTGCCGTCGGTCATCAGAACCATGAACTTCGAGACTGACTGATCGTTGAATGCCGCGGCCTGGTCGTAAGGCTCTTCCGGCGAAAGTACACGCCAGCCCCACGCAAGACCCTCCGAGATGTTTGTACCGGAGCCGTTCCAGTGCTTCATCGCACTGATGGCTGACCGCACAGCGGCGAAATCGGAGGTCAGCGGCGTGATCGGCGTCGGGCAGGCGCGGTTGGGTCCGAGCGTAAGCGGGCCGGCCTCGGCAACCTTCTTTGCGGTGCCGGGAGTTGTGTACTTCGCCAATGAGGCCTGAACCACTCTTTCTTCGCCCGACACGACATCGTCCAGCCAGGAGTTGTTGAGCTTCTTGCCGTCGTTGCCGCCATTGTCGTTGCGTCTGTCGCCGGGCTCGTCGGGCGCGAAGTAGGGCACGAAGAGCGTGTCCGGATTGGTACCGTTCGGCGCCGTCAGGTTGAAATTGTAGGGTGCCGGCCGCGCTTCGACGCAGCCTTTCCAGGTCACGCCGACAAGGTCGAAGAGCCGCAGATGATGCGGCCGCTCGCTGGCCGCCAGTGCGTCGCGCTTGCCATTGACGCGCGCCTGCTGATCCGTGGCACTGTAGAAGTTCGCGCCGTTGTAGACCGCGAGCCCTTCCCGGTCGACCCAACTCGACTTGTAGCCTGTGCCCTTGATGTTGACGGCCGTGACGAAGGGGACGACGCCGATGCGGATGTCCTGCTCTTCCGGCTTGCCGGCGACGACGGCATCGACCAGCGCGTTCGACGCCGCCTTAAGCGCGTTGATACCGTCGGCGCCCATCGATCCGGTGTTGTCGAGCACCATCGCGATTTCGATGGACTGGGTCGAACGCGTCGCTACCGCCTCGACTGAAACCGTGCCGAGCCCGAACCGGTGCATGATGAACAAGTTGACCGACGCCGTCGCGGTGCCGCGGACCTCGATGTAGTTCAGTCCCTCGTCGACGTCGATATCTGACTCCGTCACCGAAACGCCGTCCACGTTCAGGTTCTGTGTCAGGTAGGTCGAGAAGAGCGTGTCGCGCTCTGTTGCCGACGTCCCCTCGCGCGAGGCGACGAGGACGGCCGTGTCGGCCGCATTCTGGAGCTTCACGCGGACGCTCGACAGATGCGCGTAGTCGACACCCAGTCCCGAGACGCCCACCAGGACCGGCAACGTGATCGCCGTCATCATCGCGAAGTTGCCGGACTTCGAGTAAGCGAAAGTTTTCAGCATGGTGACCCCCAACGTGACGGGACCATGCTCTTCGCCAGTAAAGGCAGGATTAAACGGGAATTTGCTTTGAAAACAGGCCTAAGAGGTCGTGAACGCAGTCATTTAAACTGATGCAGGGGGTGGCTGGGGCGCCTGGATTCGAACCAGGGAATGGCGGTACCAAAAACCGCTGCCTTACCGCTTGGCTACGCCCCAACGATGGCCTCGGCACCTACAATGACGCCGGTCCGCTTGCAACTCAAATCGGCAGGATCAGGCGGCCTGCAGGGCGCTGCGGGCCGACAGCAGCGTGTCGATGATGCGGTCCTGCACGTCGGCCTCGAGATAGGGGTGCATCGGCAGGCTCAGCACGTTGTCGCAGAGCGCTTCGCTGATCTTCAGACCGTTCGGGTCCTTCGGGAAATGGGCGTAGGCCTTCTGCGCGTGGAGCGGCATCGGGTAGTAGATCACGGTCGGAACGCCGACCTTGGAGCAAGCCTCCTGAAGCGCCGCCCGCTCAGCCTTGCCGGAGGTGACGATCGTGTACTGCGCCCAGACGCTCGTCAGCCCCTGCGGGATGTAGGGAACCTCGAACTGATCCTTCAGCGCAGCCGAATAGCGCCGGGCGACGGTCTGGCGAAGGTCGATTTCCTCGCGATAGAGCGCCATCTTCTCGATGAGGATGACGGCCTGGATCGTGTCGAGCCGGCTGTTGATGCCGACGCGGTCGTTGAAATATTTGTGGCTGCCCTTGCCGTGGATGCGGAAGGAATCGATCAGCGCCGCAAGCTCGTCGCTTTCGGTGAACACGGCACCGCCGTCGCCGTAGCAGCCGAGCGGCTTTGCCGGGAAGAACGAGGTCGTCGTGATGTCGGCGATCGAGCCGGTGCGGCGGTTGTGGTAGAGCGCGCCGTAGCCCTGCGCGGCGTCGTCGATGACCGCCATGCCGGCCTCGCGCGCGATCGGGATCAGCTGGTCGTAATCGGCGGCGAGCCCGAAGAGATCGACGGGAATGATTGCGGCAGGCCGCAGGCCGAGTTCCCTGGCATGGCCGATCGCCCGCTTCAGGCTGTCGGGGTCCATGTTGAACGTGTCGGGCAGCACGTCGACGAAGACTGGCGTCGCATTGACCAGCGGGACGACTTCGGCCGTCGCCGCGAAGGTGAATGACGGCACGAAGATCGCATCGCCTTCGCCGACGCCGAGCGCCATCAAAGCGAGCTGCAGCGCATCGGTCCCGTTGGCGCAGGACAGGCAGTGCTTGGCCTCGGAAAACTCGGCGAGCATGCCTTCGAGCTGCATCACCTCCGGCCCCAGAATGTACTGGCCATGGTCGAGAACACGGGCAAGCGCCGCATCGATCTGCGGCCGGATTCGCGCCTGCTGAGCCGCCAGGTCGATGAAGGGGATGGTCATGGGCGAGGGTCTCTTTCTGGCGGGCGCGAAGCACCCGGAACATCGTGATTTCGGGTCTACACGAGCGATTCCCGAGCGGCAACCGCGCGACCCGGCGCGTGTCATTCAAGATTTTTCTCAACAACGACTCGGCAACGGCAAGGGCGTGAGCTAAAGCGGAAGCAGGGGGCGGCGGAGGCTGCAATGATGGCGACCGGGGCTGGCAGCCAGGCGCTCGACGTGATGCTCGATCTGTTTGAGGCGCTGGCCTTGCATGCCGGCGCGACGGCCGCGTCGATGTGCACGGCCGACATGCATGTCGAGCACAAGGACGATGATTCGCCGGTGACCAGAGCCGATGGCGCGGCCGAGGCGATCATTCTCGAAGGCCTTGCCAGGCACTTCGCCGACATACCCGTAATCGCAGAGGAAGCGGCGGCCGCCGGCAGCCTGCCGGACGTCATCGATCGGGACTTCTTCCTGGTCGATCCGCTCGACGGCACCAAGGAATTCGTCGCCCAGCGGCGGGATTATACGGTCAACATCGCTTTCATCGTCGCTGGCGCGCCTGTGGCGGGCGTCGTCTACGCGCCGGCACGCAATCTGCTCTACCGCGGCGGGCCCGCAGGCGCGGAGGAGGTTGTCACCGACGCGGCGCATGCGGTCGTTTCGCGACGGCCGATCCGCGTACGCGGCCGGCAGACGCCGCCGGTCATCGTCGCCAGCCGGTCCCACCGGACGCCCGAGACGGACAGCTACATCACCGGCTTCCAGACGTCCGAACTGGTCTCGATCGGTTCGTCGCTGAAATTCTGCATGATCGCGCGCGGCGATGCGGACATCTACCCGCGCTTCGGGCCGACCATGCAGTGGGATACGGCGGCCGGCGACGCGGTGCTGCGCGCGGCCGGCGGCACGACGCACACGCCCAAGGGTGAGCCGCTGACCTATGGCGTTCGCGAGACGTCCGGTCGAAGGCATTTCGGCAACCCGTCCTTCATCGCAGAAGGCGCGCTCTAGCCGAGCTCGTGCTTCCAGGGCGGGTTGGCGCCGACGCGTGACACGGTCACCGCCGCTGCACGTGCGGCAAAGTTCAGCATGGCGGCGAGCGACGTGTCGTCGATGGACCTGAGCGCCTGCCTCGTGAGAAGCCCGGCCTGCTGGAGGAAATGCAGCATCCCGGCATTGAACGTGTCGCCGGCGCCGACCGTATCGGCGACCGTGACACGGTGGCCTTGCGTATGCGCCGAACCGGTGCGCGAGAAGGCGCGCGCCCCATCCTTGCCGTGTGTGATGACCACGATCGCCGGACCCTCGGCCAGCCAGCGAGCGGCGATTGCGGCCTCGTCGCCGGTCTCGCCGAACCAGTCCAGATCCTCGTCCGACAGCTTCACGATGTCGGCCAGCGCCCGCATCCGGATCATGCGCGCCCGATGCGCCTCATGATCCTGGATGAAGCCGCGGCGGATGTTGGGGTCGAGCATGATCACGCGCGTTCCCGCCTCGCGCCGCGCCAGCGCTTCATAGGTCGAGCCGGATGGCTCGGCGACGAGGCTGATGCAGGAAAAGTGCAGCGCCTCGATCGAGGCGGGGAGGGCGGGCAGGTCCGCCTCCGTGACCATGCGCCCGGCGCTGTTCTCGTCATAGAAGACGTAGCGCGCATTGCCGTCGACGAGCTGCACGAAGGCGAGCGTCGTCGGCCGGTCGGAGCGCATCAGATAGCGCGGGTCGACGCGGCTGGCAGTCAGCCCGTCGGCGAGATTCTGCCCGAAGAGATCGCGCGAGACGCCGCTGAGGAAGCCGACGGGACTGCCGAGCCGCCCGAGCGCGATCGCCGTGTTGTAGACCGCGCCGCCGGCATGCGGGACGTAGCCCGTCGCGCCGGTTGTCGTTCCCACCGGGAGCATATCGATCAGCGCCTCGCCGCAGCAGAGGATCATCCCGCAGCACCTTCCGCCCGCGCGCCGATGAGGAAGCGCTCCGACAGGGGCAGGCTCGCGCCGCCGATGGCGCGGGCGTGGAGCCCTACCGTGCCTTCCCGGATTTCGGGCAGAACGAGACCTTCGGAATCGAGCTTCGTCATGTGCTTCTGGATCGATGTGACGAGCCTTGACCGGACGGCGACCGGCATCCAGCCATCGACGATGGCGGCGGAGAAATCGATGACGGCGGAGGCCGAGACGATCGCGTGCGCGATCGCGGCGCCCGCTTCGCCGATCCAGATGTCGAGGTCGCCGCCGATGTCCCACCAGGCGTCCGGCTGCGTCCACAGCCTGTCGCTGTTCTGCCCGCGCGCGAGGATCGCCGCTTCGAGCGAGGCGATCGAGGCGACGTCGATTAGCTGGCGCTGCGTGCCCAGCGGACCCGGCACCGGCATCGAACCGAGCGCGCCCGCATTGCCGGAGGCGCCCGTGTAGAGTGTGCGATTGAGGACGATGCCGCCGCCGATGAAGGCGCCGACGTAGAAATAGAGGAAGTCGCGCAGCGAGCCCGCCGCGCCGAAGACGAGCTCGGCCCCGCAAGCCGCCGTGGCGTCGTTCTGGAGATAGACGGGAAAGGCGCAGCGGTCCGCGATCTCGGCCCGGATATCGACCGAGCGCCACTGGTTCATTTCGGCGCGCGGCGCGCCGCTGGCATCCGCCCAGTTCCACAATTCGAACGGCATCGCGATGCCGAGACCGGCGATGCGCTGGCGCTCGGCAAAGGTGAGGAGGTCGTTGAAGGTCTGGATGCCTTCCTCGACGAAGGCGACGGTCGCCGCGGGGGTCGGATAGGGGTAGGTGCGGCTGAGATCGCCGCGCTGGCGGCCGAGGAAATCGAGCAGCACCATCTGCGCGCTGCGGCGCCCGATCTTGAGCCCGATGAAGAACGCCCCGTCGGGGTTGAGCGACATCGGCACCAGCGGCTGGCCGATCTTGCCGCGGATCGGCTCGCCGCGGATCAGGAGCCCGTCCTGCTCGAGCGCGCGCATGATGACGGAGACGGTCTGCGCCGAAAGGCCCGTGAGCCGCGCGATGTCGGTCTTGGCGAGCGCGCCCTGTTCGCGCACCAGCGTCAGCACGAGGCGCTCATTGTAGGCGCGCATGCCGCTCTGGTTCGTGCCGCGCTGGCGCGCGCCAGCACCCGTCGCCTCCAGCCTAGCCGTGTCGGCCATGATGCCTCCCTTTGCCCGAAGCCTCTCCGAGCATGCGGCACGATGGCGGTCAACTGGCAGGCTGTCAATATTAATTCAGAGTGATTTATTTATTGACATCCGGCCCCTCGCCGTGGTTTCTGCTCCCATCCGCCAGCCAAGGCGGCGACAGGGCCGGGAGGGTCCTGCGACAGACATCCGGGAGGAGCTTAGGATGATCAGGACCAGTCTTTTGTGCTCGGCAGCGCTGGGCGTGGCGATGGCACTTGGAACGGGCGCAGCAAGCGCCCAGGACACGGTGAGCGCCTGTCTCATCACCAAGACGGACATCAATCCGTTCTTCGTGAAGATGAAGGAAGGCGCGACCGCCAAGGCCGAGGAGCTCGGTGTCGAACTGTCCACCTATGCCGGCCGCGTCGATGGCGACCACGAAACGCAGGTGCAGGCGATCGAAAGCTGCATCGCATCGGGCGCCAAGGGCATCCTCATCACGGCGTCCGACACCAAGGCGATCGTGCCAACGGTGCAGAAGGCGCGCGACGCCGGCCTGCTGGTCATAGCGCTCGACACGCCGCTCGAGCCGATCGACGCCGCCGACGCGACCTTCGCGACCGACAATTTCAAGGCCGGCGAACTGATCGGCCAGTGGGCCGCGGCCCAGCTCGGCGCGGAAGCTGCCAATGCCAAGATCGCGCTGCTCGACCTGACGCCGAGCGCGCCATCGGTCGACGTCCTGCGCAACCAGGGTTTCCTGACCGGCTTCGGTATCGACACGGTCGACGTCAACCGCATTGGCGACGAGACCGATCCGCGCATCGTGGGCAACGACGTCACGGCCGGCAACGAAGAGGGCGGGCGCACCGCCATGGAAAACCTTCTCCAGCGCGATCCGGAGATCAACGTAGTCTATACGATCAACGAGCCGGCAGCTGCGGGCGCCTACGAGACGCTGCGCGCCTTCGGCCGCGCCGAGGACGTGATCATCGTCTCCGTGGATGGCGGCTGCCCCGGCGTCCAGAACGTCAAGGAAGGCATCATCGGCGCGACCTCCCAGCAATATCCGCTGATGATGGCGTCGATGGGCATCGAGGCGATCAAGGCCTTCGCCGATAGCGGCGAGATGCCGGAGACGACCGAGGGCCTCGACTTCTTCGACACCGGCGTGACGCTCGTCACCGACCAGCCGGCAGCGGGCGTCGAATCGATCGACAGCGCCGCAGGGCTCGATCGCTGCTGGGGCTGATCCCCGCCCGATCGGCTGAGACCGGGCGCGGCGATCCGGCCGCGCCACCCCCACACGACCAGCAGGCGTGGGTCGGCCGTTTGACGCGGCCGGCCGACGCCACCACCATGCCGCGAGGGAGGACGTCCGATGAGCGAAGCAGGCACGAGGCCGGCAGGCCAGGACTACGAGCAGGTCGTCGAGCGCAGCGACCGCTCGGTCGCCGCCTTCGAGGGCAACGACAGGAACGCGCTCGACCGGCTGCAGCATTTTCTCCACGGCAACCCGACCATGGTGCCGGTCATCGTTCTGCTCCTTGCGATCGGCATCTTCGGCGTCATCGCCGGCGGCAACTTCTTTTCCGCCTTCAACCTCTCGCTGATCATGCAGCAGGTGTCGATCATCGGCATCCTTGCGGCAGCCCAGAGCCTCGTGATCCTCACCGCCGGCATCGACCTTTCGGTCGCCGCGATCATGGTGCTGATGTCGGTCGTCATGGGCAATCTCGGCGTCAATATGGGCCTGCCCGCGCCGCTCGCGATCGCTTTCGGCCTCGTCGGCGGCACCGCGGCGGGCTTGATGAACGGATTTCTCGTGACGCGGCTGAAACTGCCGCCTTTCATCACGACGCTCGGCACGTGGAACATCTTCTTCGCGCTCAATCTGTGGCTGTCGGGCGCTCAGTCGATCCGCAGCCAGGACATCGACGCACAGGCGCCGCTCCTGAAATTCTTCGGCGAGAGCTTCCGTGTCGGCAATGCGCAGTTCACCTACGGCTCGGTGCTGATGGTGCTGATCTTCGCCGTGCTCTGGTTCATGCTGAACCGCACTGCCTGGGGCCGGCATGTCTACGCCATTGGCGACGACAAGGAGGCCGCCGAACTCGCCGGCATCCAGACGAACCGCACGCTCCTTTCGGTCTACGCGCTCGGCGGCCTCGTCTGCGCCATCGGCGCCTGGGCCTCGATCGGCCGCGTCGGGTCGGTCTCACCGCAGAGCTTCTACGACGCCAACCTCCAGTCGATCACGGCTGTCGTCATCGGCGGCATCTCGCTCTTCGGCGGGCGCGGCTCGATCCTCGGTCCGCTCATCGGCGCGCTGATCGTCGGCGTCTTCCAGTCGGGACTGCGGCTCGCGGGCGTCGATGTCCTCTGGCAGGTCTTCGCGATCGGCTGGCTCATCATTCTGGCGGTCGGCATCGACCAGTGGATCAGAAAGGTCTCGTCATGAACGCTGCACCCCAACCCGTTCTCACGGCGCGCGGACTGGTCAAGCGCTATGGCCGCGTGGTCGCCCTCAACAATGCCGATTTCGATCTCTACCCCGGCGAGATCCTTGCGGTCATTGGCGACAATGGCGCCGGCAAGTCGAGCCTGATCAAGGCGATCTCAGGCGCCATCCGTCCGGACGAGGGCGAGATCAGACTCAACGGGCAGGTGATCAACTTCGGCTCGCCCATGGAAGCGCGCGACGCCGGCATCGAGACTGTCTACCAGAACCTTGCCCTGTCGCCGGCGCTGTCGATTGCCGACAACATGTTTCTCGGTCGCGAGATCCGCAGGCCGGGCGTGCTCGGCTCGTGGTTCCGCATGCTGGACCGGCCGCAGATGGAGAAGATCGCCCGCGACAAGCTTTCCGAGCTGGGGCTGATGACGATCCAGAACATCACCCAGGCCGTCGAGACGCTGTCGGGCGGACAGAGGCAGGGCGTTGCGGTCGCGCGCGCCGCCGCCTTCGGGTCGAAGGTCGTCATCATGGACGAGCCGACTGCGGCGCTCGGCGTCAAGGAATCGCGCAAGGTGCTGGAACTCATCCAGGACGTGCGGGCGAGGGGCATGCCGATCGTGCTGATCTCGCACAACATGCCGCATGTCTTCGAGGTGGCGGACCGCATCCA
>VFQU01000104.1_pt1 | contig 113305 bp, 101 predicted proteins | sample 3512311 | NCBI WGS metagenome assembly VFQU01 (sample SAMN10412377, study PRJNA504923) | tailings metagenome | isolation source: Relicate 3 Philex TSF3 active mining site | place: Philippines: Tuba, Benguet | collected 2017-08-29
CAGCACCATCCTCTTCGTCTGCATGCAACTGGGCGGCGCCCTGGGTGTAGCCATGCTGGTTGTGCTGATGGGCGGCAGCGAATGGCCTGCCGACATTGGCACCCTTCCCTTCATCGCCCCGATCGTCGCACTCGCCGTCATTGCAATCGCGTCGCAACGCCTGGGGCGCTAGGGCAAAACCAGATTGCGCAGGCAATCGCGCGCATTTGGCAAAGTTCGTCGCGGCGATAATAGCCGCAGGTGCTGGCTAAGCAATTCTTCTGAACTTCCGGGCTACAGGCAACCGTCGTTAAAAAGCCCGACCACCTGCTTTAGGTGCACCACCGTAAATTTGGGAATTGCCGGCGTGTTTTCTGGCAGTTCAAGCCCGAAGCGATTGCACCAGATGCCGGTCATGCCCAGACGCTGCGGCGCAAGGACATCCCATACCAGATCGTCGCCGACCATGACCGCTTCGTTAGGCGGCACGTTCAGCGCAGCAAGGCTCTCGACATAAGCCCTGCCATCTGGCTTGCCGAAGCCCGCTTCTTCTTCCACCTGAAAATGATCGAAGCGATGGCGAAGACCGAAGCGGTCGATCTTGGCATTTTGAACTTCAGTAGCGCCGTTGGTGACGAGGCCCAGCTTCAGGCCACGGGCACGAAACGTATCGACCACCTCCAGCGCATCGGGATAGAGACGCATATTCTCTTCTCGATATTCTGCATAACGGTCCGCGATTGCAGCAGCGTGATCTTCCAGGTGAGGGTAACCGGCGGCGACCAGCGCATCGAGGACGACGGCGCGTCGGGTGGCCGAGGCTTCCAGCCGCCATTTCCGGCGATTTTCGTCGTCGCTCAGAAAAACCGCGGTGCTTTCTGCCAGTGCCTTGCCCACCCCGGCAACCGGGGCATGTCCCAAATGGCCTTCAAATTCCTCGGCTACGGCCAACCATGCCGGCGCCGGATTTGCGTAGGCGAAAATCAGGGTGTCATCGAGATCGAAAAGGACGGCCTTGATCATGTGGGGGTGCGACCATATCGAGCCAGGATGGCCGCGCTCGCGGCTTCCAGGTTTGCGTCATAGCCCAATGTGATCAAGGCGTTCCCCAGTGCCGCAATATTGGCGAGAACAGGGGCAAAATTGGCGTTGAGTCCGGTGTGGTTGATGCGCAAGGCGCGATCCGCGGCGGCACCAATGCTGGGCGCAATAGTGACGTTGAAGGGGGCCAAGGCTGCGACGACCTGCTGGACGGACAGCCCTGCCGGCAGCAGTGCAGCGGTTGTCAAGTTTGACGCGGTGTCGGACGTGGTGAATTCGCCGAGGCCCAGCGCGGACACAGCCGCTCTTGTGGCATCGGCGGCGAGGCGATGGCGCGCCAGGACCGCATCAATGCCTTCCTCCTCGACGCGAGACAGGGCGGCATCCAGCGCATGCAGTTCGAGCGCTGAGGGCATTCCGGGCAAAGCGCCACGGCCCTTGTCGAGCCAATTGTACTTGAGATCGGCCAATGAGAGCGCCGAGAGCGTGGTCGCGCCGGGGGAGAGAATTTTCTCCCATGCGGCCTTGCTGACCGAAAGGGCTGACAGGCCCGCCGAACCGGCCAGCGCCTTTTGCGGCCCGACCACTGCAATGTCGATACCCAGTGCATCGACATCAACCTTGTGCCCCCCAACGGAGGCGACGGCATCAACCACCAGCAAGGCGTTGGCGCGCTTTGCTGCGGCAGCGATCCGCTCCAAGGGATTGAGGATACCGCTTGCCGATTCTGCGTGAACAAGCGCCACAATGTCATAGCTTTTGCTGGCGAGAGCCGCTTCGACCTGTTCGGCGGTTATCGGCAGTCCTCCCTCCGCTGCGAGGTTATCGACCGTGCTGCCGCCCCGCGCTAGCCATTGGCCGAACCAGTCGCCATAGGGGCTGGTCACGATATTAAGCGCCGAAAGGCCGGGTCGCGCGAGGCTGATGGCGGCCGCTTCCAGCGCGATGATCGCTTCGCCCTGAACGATCAGCACATCGTTCCGCGTGCCGAGGATAGCTGCAAGTCGGTCAGCAAGATGCCCGGTGCGTTCGGGTGGAAAGGGCGGCAGGTCGAGCAGCGCGTGGGAAGAATTGGTTGACGTCATGGCGTTCTCGTGGCGTGGAGGCGGGGGACGGCGGCGATCATGGATTTGGCCATGGGAGAGGCTGGTGCGGCGAGCACAGCATGGGTCGGACCGTGTTCAACGATACGGCCTTCAGCCATGACCGCCACGCGGTGGGCGACGGCATTGACGACCGCCAGATCGTGCGAGACGAAGACGTAGCTCAGCCCCTCCCTCGCCTGCAGGTCAATCAGCAGGTCCAGTATTTGTCCGCGCACGGAAACGTCCAGCGCTGAGACGGCCTCGTCGAGAACGATCATTTTGGGCTGGCAGGCCAGTGCGCGGGCAAGCGCAACGCGCTGACGCTGTCCCCCAGATACTTCGTGAATGGCGCGGTCAATGAGGCGGGCAGACAATTGCACCCGGTCCAATAAGCTCAGAACAGACTGACGCCAGAGAGTGCGCGGCGCGAGCCGGTGTATGCGGATGGGATCGGCAATGGCCGAGAATACGCTGGCGCGGGGATTGAAAGCGTCGAGCGGATCCTGAAACACCATCTGCATGGCGCGCCTTTGCCGCCGCAGGCCCGATGGAGACAGTCCCAGCCAGTCGGTCCCGGCGAAGACCACCTGCCCCGCATCAACCCGGATCAGCCTGGTGATGGCGCGGGCCAGGGTGGATTTGCCGCTGCCCGAGGGGCCGACCAGCGCCAGAGTCTCGCCTGCGGTAAGCGAAAGCGAGACATTATCCAGCGCAACAACGCTGCGGCCTCCGCCATGATAGGTCTTTCTGAGTCCTCTAACGTCGAGCAAGGCAGTCATGGTACTACCATCGCGATACGCGGTGGATCGGACAGATCGATATGGGTGGCTAGCAGATGCTTCGTGTAGTCGGAACGTGGGGCATCGATCACGTCCCGCGTCGGCCCAACCTCCACGAGCGCGGTACGATGCATGACCGCAATGCGGTCGGCCAGCCTGGCGGCGAGGGCAATATCGTGGGTGATGAAAATGAGCGCCATCTGTTCTGCGGTGACCAAGTTGGCCAGCAATGCCGCGATTTCGGCCTGCACCAGAGTGTCGAGCGCACTGGTCGCCTCATCGGCAATCAACAGCCGCGGCCGGGCGGCAATGGCCGCGGCAATGGCGATGCGCTGGCGCTGACCGCCGGAAAACTGATGTGGAAACGCCCGCAGGACCGCTTGCGGGTTGGGAATATGTACCGCCTCCAACAGTTCGAGAGCGCGCTTTTCCGCCTGCCGCCAATTCATGCTCAGATGGCGCTGCGCCCCTTCGGCAACCTGTTCGCCGATCCGCAGCACCGGGTTGAGACAGGCTCCGGGATCCTGGAAGACGACGCCGAAATCAGCGCCGGGCGTGGCAGGACGCTCCAAATCGGGCCATTCGATTCGTCCCTTGACGCTGCTGCCGCGCGGAAGAAGGCCCGCAATGGCGTGGGCAAGCGTGCTTTTACCCGACCCGCTCTCGCCAATGATCGCGAGCTTCTCCCCCGGCGCCAAAGCCAGCGACAGATTTGCGACGGCGGGATGGCGCTCGCTCGCATAGGTCACAGACAGATCTTCTAGGCGAAGCAGGTCGGTCATGCGAAGCAGGTCGGTCATATGGAATGCCGATCCCGGCGCGACAGCATGGCTGCCAGCCCCTCGCCGAAGAGGTAGGTACCGATGACAGTGATCACGAGCGCGATGCCCGGCACGATGGACAGAAACGGCGCCGAACGCAGCACGGCACGGCCTTCGGCAATCATCGACCCCCAGGTGACGATATTGGGATCGCCCAGCCCGAGAAAGGACAGGGCGGCCTCGGTGAGGATGGCCCCGGCTACGATGACTGCACTGAGCGCAAGCACTGGCGGCAGCGCATTGGGCAAAACTTCGCGCAGCGCAATCTCCAGGGGATGCATGCCCACGATCCGAGCCGAGGCGACATAGTCGCGCTCCCGAATTGAAAGCACTTCCGCGCGCGCCAGTCGCGCGGGCCCGGTCCAGGCACCAAGCGCGATAGCCGTCACGACGACCGGCAGGGTCGGTTGCAGCACGCTGACAAAGGCCAGCGCCAGAAGAAAACCCGGCACGATCTGAAAAGCATCGACGACGCGCATCAGTGCTTCATCGACAAAACCCCCGGAAAAACCTGCCAGCGTGCCGATGACCGATCCCAACGTCACCGCAATCAATGCGGCAGCCACGCCGACGATCAGGGAGGCGCGTGAGCCGTGAACGAGACCGGCAAGCACACTTCTGCCCAGCCGGTCTGTGCCCAAAGGCAAGGCAGGATCGACAAACGGCGCTAGGAGTGCCGGTCCGGCAATGCGCTGAGGATCGCCAGGAAAGAGGACGCTCGCGAACAGGGCGAGAAGCGCCAGAGCAGCAAGCACGGCAAAGCCGATTACCCCTTCTGGAGAGCGAAGGAAACGCTTCAGAGCGATCATGTTGATGCCTCCGAAGCGCCGACGCGTGGATCGAGGAACGCATAGACGAGATCGACCAGCATATTGACGACGATAACTAGTACGGCACTGACCACGATAATGCCCATAAGCAGCGGCGCGTCGCGCAATGCGACAGCCTCCTGCGCCAGACGGCCAAATCCGGGAATGGCGAAGACGCTTTCGATGACCACGCTGCCGCCTAGCATGGATGCCGCTTGCAGTCCCAGCATGGTGATGACGGGCAACAAGGAATTCCGCGCAACATGGCGCAGTACGATCCGGCGCCGTGCCAGGCCCTTGGACCGTGCTGCGCGCACGAAATCAAGCCGCCAAACCTCCGCCATGCCCGCCCGCATAAGACGCAGGAACAGTGCCAGATAGATCATAGCCAACGCAGACACAGGCAGGATCAGATGGCGGATAACGTCCAGGGCCCGATCCAGTCCCTCTTTCCCCGAGGCGATGGTTTCGATGCCCGAGGTCGGTAGCCAGCGCAATTGCACGGCAAAGACCACGCTGAGCACCAGGCCCAGCCAGAAACTGGGCACAGCATAGAGTGCCAGCGACCCGATGGAGAGGACGCGATCACCCACACTGCCCGGCCGCGCGCCGGCCACGATGCCAAGCGACGTACCAAACACGAAGGCCAGCGCCGTAGCGCTGCCCATGAGGTAGAGCGTATTGGGCAGGCGTTCGAGGATCAGCCCCGCTATTGGCCGGTTGAAGGCGACCGACCAGCCCAGGTCGAACTGCGCCAGCGACGAGATATAGAGCCACAACCGGGTCAGCGCTGACTGGTCGAGCCCGTAGCTTTCGCGCAATTGCGCCACCAAAGCCGCGTCGCCGCCGCCGATGGAGACCAGATAGGCGTCAACCGCATCGCCCGAGGCCATTTCCAGCAAAAAGAAGGTGCCGATAACGACGATCAGCAGCACGGGAATGCTGCTGATCGCGCGACGTCCTATCAGCCGTAAGGCACGATTCACGGTCTGAGAGTCTCCTCGGAATTCGGCCGGCCGTCACTGCTCGATGGCAGTATCGGCCCAGTTCGAAACTGCCCAGCGTGGATTATTACCCACATTGAGCACATTGTCTCTTGCAACGGTGATGAAACCCCACTCGGCGACATTGATCAGCGGCAATTCTTCGGCAGCTCGGATCTGAAGCTCGTTATAGAGCTGCGTACGCTCCTCGGCGTCCACAGTTTCAGCCGCCTGGTCGATCAGGCTGTCGAGCTCGGCGCTTTCATAGCCACCCTGATTGGAGAAGGTTACGCCCGCAGGCGTACCGGAGCGGATCAGGATAGTGGTGGAGATTGCCGGATCGCCACGGAAAACCGGCGGGGCGACTGCAAGGTCGAAATCATGGTCGGTATAGACCGCCTTCTGATGTGCCGCCGAGTCGTTGTTGACCAGTTGCGCGTCGATGCCGATTTCGACCAGCGCTTGGCGCAAATAGTCGCCGAACTGCCGCGTCTCGTTGAAATAAGGTGCAGGCAGAAGTTTCAGCGCGAACCGCGTGCCATTCTCACCACGCGGATAGCCTGCCGCGTCGAGCAGTTCATTGGCCTTGGCCACGTCGAAATCATATTGCGGCACGTCCGGATTGTAGAATTCCGGCGCGTTCTGCGGCACGATGCCGGTGGCGGCGGTGGCATAACCGAGGAAGATCGTGTCGACGACATACTGCTTGTCGATGGCGTGAGCGATAGCGCGGCGCACATCAAGATTGGCCAGCTCCTCGCGACGGTGGTTGATTTCCACCACGAGCTGGTAGGTCAGGCCCTCATAGCCACGGGAAATGACCTCGATGCCTGGCACTTCCGAAATACGGGCAAGATCGGCCAGCGGCACGGCCGAGAAGGCGGCAAGCTGGATTTCTTCCGCTTCGAGTGCGCTGGCAGCGGCTGCACGGTCGGGTAGGACGCGGTATATGATCTCGTCGAGATTGGGCTGGCCTTCGCCCCAGTAATCTTCATTCCGTTCCAGCCGGTAATACTCGCCGGGCCTGTACTCTGCGAAACGGAACGGACCGGTGCCCACCAGCTCGGTATTGGCGGGGTTTTCCGCGATATTGGTGCCCTCATAGAGGTGGCGCGGCAAGACGCTGGTGACCACCGGCAGGGCATTGCGCAACAATTGGAAGGGCGTCGGCTTCGAGAAGTTGAAGACGGCGGTGTAATCGTCCGGTGTGTCGACGCTTTCGAGATTGGCGAAAACGATGCGCCCCAGATTCTGGAGCGGCTTCCATACCTCGATAGCGGAAAAGGCTACGTCCGCAGAGGTAAACGGTTGCCCATCGTGCCAGCTGACACCTTCGCGCAGGCGGAACGTGGCGCTCAGTCCGTCGTCCGAGCCTTCCCAAGCCACCGCAAGGCGAGGCACCAATCCACCTTCGGCGTCAAAATCAGCCTCTGCCAGAGGCTCGATGACCTTACTGGCGACGAAGAACACGCCATTGGATGCAACGATGGCGGGGTTGAGGTTGCGCGGCTCGGAGTCGGCAGCGACGACCAGACGACCACTATTGCCACTCGTCTGCGCAACAGCGAATTGAGGAATGGCCGTGGAAGCGAGAAGCAGGGCAGCGCCCTGTATGAGGCTGCGGCGCGACAATGTCATGGCGATCTCCTTGGCGGTGATGGTTCACTGCATTGAGATTGCGAAATTTGCGGCCAGCTTTCCAGAGAAGGACGCCCGATCTCGGGAACAACTAAAGCAAATCCTACTAATCTATATAAACTCGGTAGAGATATGTTTCAGAACATCAAGGCAGATACGGCCATCGACCACCGGGGAGATCCGACATTCAGGCACCGGATCACTTTCCTATTTTCTGGCTCAAGGCCCCTTATTGGCCGCCCTGTAATTCAAGTTGATGCTGGATTGGGGAATCCAGCATCAACAGTTGGACCTCTTCTGGGCCAGTTTCGGCCTACCCCACAAAGGGGCGCCGACCGAAGAACTTGTGGCCAGGATCGTTGAAACCTGGCTTGGAAGCGTGACCCGTGACCACGAGTTCGTTGACCAGCGCTTCATCTTCAGCGGTGAATTGATAGGCAACAGCTGGCAGATAATCGTCCCATTGCGCCAATGTCCGAGGACCTACAATCGGCGCGGTCACCAGTCTGTTGTTAAGCACCCACGCCAGCGCGAACTGTCCTGGCGTGATGCCACGATCGGAGACATGGGTGGCGATCCGGGCAGCGATATCGATCGATTCCTTGCGCCATTCGGTCTGTTGGATGCGGCGGTCATTGCGCCCGGCACGTGTTTCCGCGCTAGGAGTCGCCTCAAACTCATATTTTGCGGTCAGCACGCCTCGTGCCAGGGGGCTGTAGGGAACGACGCCGAGCCCATAATAGTCACAGGCATCGAGGTGCTCGAACTCTATCTGGCGGTTGGCGAGGTTATAGAGGGGCTGGCTAACAATTGGCCTATCAACGCCCAACTGGTCGGCAACGCGGCTGAGCTCGGCAACCTTCCAAGCTCGGTGGTTGGAGACGCCATAGTAACGAATCTTGCCCTCCGAGATCAGGTCGCCCAACGTTCTGATGGTCTCGGCGACATTGGTATCGTGGTCCTCGCGGTGGAGGTAGTAAATGTCGATATAGTCGGTGCCGAGCCGCTGGAGACTGCCTTCGACCGCCCGCCTAATATACTTGCGCGAAGCGCCCTGGCTGTTCGGATCGGTGCCACGCGGACTGGCGAACTTGGTCGCCAGAACCCAGCTATCCCGCTTCTCCCTGATGGCATTCCCAACGACTACCTCGGACTGGAAGCCTGCATATCCATCTGCGGTGTCGATGAAGTTGACCCCCTGCTCGAATGCGCGGTCGATGATCTGCCGGGACGTCGCCTCATCGGTTTCGCCGCCGAACATCATTGTGCCGAGGCACAGTTGGGACACTTTCAGTCCGTTTCGTCCAAGCGTTCTATATTGCAGGGTCATGTCCAGCCGATCTCCTTGGTTGGGACGTGCCGTGGGGCACATCTGCACGCCGATCGTATTCACCGACGTCACGGCGCGTCATATCGGCACGTCTGTTTAATGTCTACCATATTGATGGATTATGTGGTGTATGCCATCGTGAGCGCCACCGCGACGTGTGCCACGCGCGTCGTTCCCCTACACCCAAAGAGGTCTGGCTCCGTGTCATCCGTCCGCAAACTTCATCTGAACCTCAATTTTCTGACCTCAGGAACGCATGCTGGCGCCTGGCTTTGGCCAGGCAGCGATCCGCTCGCCTTTACCCGGTTCGATTACTTTGTCGAAATTGCCAAGATTGCCGAGCGCGGTACGTTCGACGCGATCTTTTTTGCTGATCGCCCCGCCTTCCCGGACAACGCCGAATTTCGGCCCTTTCAGTCTTTCGAGCCGACAATCACGCTCGCCATCCTTGCTGCCCATACCTCCCATATCGGCTTGCTTGCGACGGCCTCGTCAACCTACAACGAACCTTACAATATCGCCCGGCGCTATGCGACGCTGGACCATGCCAGCGGTGGGCGCTCTGGTGTCAATATCGTGACGACCGCTGACACCCAGGCAGCACCGAACTTCGGTCTGGATGGCGTGCCCGAACATGGTGACCGTTACGCGCGCGCTGACGAATTCGTCACCATCCTCAAGTCCCTGTGGGCGAGTTGGGAACCAGCGGGCACCCTTGCTGACAAGGTATCGGGGCGCTTCTTTGATCGCTCCAAAATCCGGCCTATCGATCATAAGGGTACTTATTTCTCCGTGCGCGGACCCCTGAATGTTCCCAGGACGCCGCAGGGACGTCCGATCATCGTCCAAGCGGGTGGCTCACCCGCTGGGCGCGATCTCGCGGCGCATCATGCTGATGCTGTATTTTCGGTCGCGCACTCGCTGGACGACGCCATCTCCTATTCCCACGATCTAGGAGCGCGCGCCGCAAAGTTCGGACGTCGTCGCGAGGATATCTTGATCTTTCCTGGCCTTGTCACAGTCATCGGCGACACCGAGCAAGCGGCACGTCGACGCGAGGAGGAATTGCTTGACCTAGTCCCAGTGGGACAGGGAATCCACTGGCTCAGTACACTGCTGCAGGTCGATGCGTCGGCCTTCGACCTCGACGCTCCACTACCTGATGGCATCGCTGCACCGCAGAATGGCATGACGACATTTGCGGAGAATGCTATACGCAAGGCAAGAACAAACAATCTGACGGTCCGCGAACTAATCCGCTCCCAGAGCGGTGGCGGTAACAATCATCGTTCGGTGGTGGGTACGCCAGAGATGATCGCATCCCAGATCATCGAGTGGCACGAAAGCGGTGCGGTTGATGGCTTCAATCTGATGCCCGACGTTTTACCGTCTGGGCTCGATGTCTTCGTAGACGAAGTCGTACCGCTCCTTCGCCGCGCCGGTGTGTTCAGGACCGAATATGAAAGCACGACCCTGCGCGGCAATTTCGGCCTGCCCTCCCCCTTCTAGGGCAGGCCGATGGGCGCCTAAAAGAAGCCCTTGTCTGGCACCGGCACCCCATTAAGCTCGTGGTTGCCAATGTTGAACGACTTGTAGAGCGTCGGGTTGTGCGACGAAATCGTTCGCGCATTGCGCCAGTGGCGATCGAGATTGTGGCTGCGCTGGGTAGAGGACGCACCGCCGATATCGAAAAGGGACGTGGCCGCCTGTAAGGTGAAGGTGTCGACTACGATCTTGGCCTTCGCCGCCTGCAAAGCGCCCTCAGCAGCCGCAGCCCGGACATCCCCATCGGCAACACGTGTTGTGGCAATCTGGTCCTGCGCCCGCGCTGCGGCACGCACCACCGACTCCGCAGCAAAGACCTGAGCCGAGAAGTCGCCAATAAGCTTCAGCAGCAAAGGGTCCTCGCCAGGACTTTCGGAGGCAGCGAAGTAGAAGGCCTTCTTCGTACGCTGTCCGAGCAGAGCCTTCGCGTCACGAAGCACGGCTTTCAGGATTCCCGCATTGACCGCGGTCAGGAACAGTTGAGGCAAGGTACTGGGATAGGCGCGACCATATCCGGTCCCCTCGCCGTCGTAGGCAATTTCATCCGGCTCAACGCGGACGTTTTTGAAATGCGATGTGCCGGTACCGGTCAGACGTTGCCCTGCCGCATCCCAGTCGTCTTCAAGTGTGACCCCCTCTCTGTCTGCTGGAATGATGGCACTGACCTGTGTACCGGCGTCATCCTGAGCGCGCACGAGAACGAAGTCAGAATATAGACTGCCCGTGCTGTAGAACTTGGTGCCGTTGAGGCGATAGCCGTCAGCGGTCTTCTCAACCCGCGTGGTCGACACATCACCATGCAACGCCTTGGCCTTTTCGGAGTTGGCCAGCCCAAAGATGGCGCCGTTCGCCACCTGTTCCTGCCAAAACTGTTGCTTGTCGTTTTGCGGATTTTGCGCAAAACGCTCGACGAACACGAAGTGATTGCGAAGGATATGTGCCACATTCGAGTCAGCTGCACCCAGATCCATGACGCTGTTAAACAGTTGTTCAAAGGACGCCCCCGTGCCACCGGTCGCGCGCGTCAGCCGGAAGGCGCCGAACCGTGCATCGCGTAGCCAGCCAATCTGTTCGAAGGGAAGGATACGCTCCCGGTCACGTTCCGCTGAGCCTTGAGCAATCCTGTCGAACAATGCATTGAGCTCCGTTCCCTCAAAGATGGTATCGGAATGCGGAGACGAAGCGGGGTGAGCCGTGGCCGGTAGAGTCATGCGAAGAATCCTGTTGTCGAGTTCATGCTATGGCGTCAAGCCATGAGACGAGTGCCGTTTGGGGTAGGCTTAAAGGCTCTCAAATGCGGTCCGCGGCAGGTTCGCTCATCATCGGAACGAACGTGACTTGGAATGTTTGTGTCGTCGCAAGCGACGTTCGAGGCGGCGTGTTCTAAGAGGTCTGACACACCTAAAAAGTTCACCTAAATGGTGGCAGCAACTGCTGTGACCTTATTGCCTACTAACTATATAGACAATATAAAAATGGTGAAATAAGTGCCGTGAAGGAGACGACAATGGCCATTAGCAGGCGCAATCTGCTGCTCACATCGGTCGCCGGGATAGGCTTGGCCGCGCTACCCGGATTCGGCGCGTTCGCCGCCGAAGAAGACGGTGGCGTGTTGGTTGTGTCGAATTCAGTGGAGCCTGTGCATCTGGTCGGGGCTTTCACAACGCAGGCGGGGCCGCCGACTTCCAAGATATTCGACGGCCTGCTAAAAGTCGGTCTCGATGGTCAACCGGCGCCGGCACTCGCCGAATCCTGGGAACTTCGGGAAGACGGGCTGGAGATCACCTTCAACCTGCGCAAAGGCGTGACGTTCCACGACGGCTCACCGTTGACTACGGATGATGTGGTGTTCTCGCTCGACGTCTGGAAGCAGTACCATGCCCGTGGCCGCGGCAGTTACGCCAACGTCACCGGTACGCGGACGCCGGACGATCACACTGTTATTTTTGAACTGTCTCAGCCCGCACCGGCAATTTTTTACAGCCTTGTAGCGAACGAATCTCCGATTTTGGCGCGGCACACCTATCCCGCCGAAGGGGATTTGGCGATCGCGGAACGCAACAACAGCCCGATCGGCACCGGCCCCTACCGCTTCCTTGAGTGGGAACGCGGAAGCCACATCGTTCTCGAAAAGAACCCCGACTATTGGGATCAGGGTCGACCACGGCTTGATCAGTTGATCATCCGCTCCCTGCCGGATCCGGCAACGACCGGTGCCGCCGTAGAATCGGGCTCGATCCACGTGACGAGCTTCGTCCCCCTGAGCAACATCACGCGTCTGCGAGAGAACGCCAACCTGCAGATTGTCGATGATGCGCGCGGCTCTCTCTATGCCGTCGGTGCGCTCGTCTTCGAATTCAACCTAGATCACGAGCGGTTTCGCGATCGAGCCTTACGCACCGCCTTCGCGCACGCGATCGACCGCGAATTCATACGCGACAACCTCTATTATGGGTTTGCCACCCCGACGGAGTCTCCTATCCCACCGGGATTGCCGGACTGGCACAATGCCGATGTACCGAAATACGAGTTTGATCTGGCAAAGGCCGAGGCAATCCTCGAGGATGCCGGCTACACACGCGGGGCCGATGGCTTCAGGCTGAATTTGTTCAACGATTATGCTGCAAATAACGCAACTCATCTTCAGGTCGCGCAATATTTGCGAAGCAATCTTGCCCAGATAGGGGTCAATCTCGAAATCCGGAATCAGGACTTCAGCCAGTTCGTAAATCGCGTCTACACCGAGCGCGATTTCGATACGGCGATCTACCACGCTACCGTCGGGCCTGATCCCGCGATCGGCGTCCAACGTTTTTACTGGTCGCAGAATTTTAAGCCGGGCGTCGCCTTCTCCAACGCGGCAAACTACTCAAATCCCGAGGTAGACCGCCTGCTAGAGGCCGCAGGAGCTGAGCCCGATCCAGCAATCCGCCGTCAACTCTACCACGAGTTCCAGGTCATTGTTCAGCAGGACATCGTGCGGATACCGATCGTTTCCCCACGCTATCCGATCGCGGCAGCTGCAAATCTTGCAGACGTGATCGAAGACGCCTCAGGCGGCACAGGACCTTTCGCACTCACCCACTTCAATTGATCCCAGGGATTCCGCGCTTGCCGCGGAATCCATACTCCAACCACGTGGAAATTGCCTTGCCTCAGACATCCGCCTATCGGGCTGCGCACGAGCCTTTACCCAATCAAACCATTTTCTCCGAAGTTGACACAGAAACTGTCAAAGCTGCGCTGCGCAGCGGTGAAGAATTTGCTCTCTTCGACGTCCGTGACGAGTCCGACTACGCCACGGGCCATATCCTCTATGCGGCACATCTGCCGTATGGCCGTGTTGAAGTGGCTGTGCTGAGCCTTGTTCCCCGCAAAGACACGCGTATCGTCCTGACCGACAATGGCGAAGGTCTTGCAGAGAAGGTCGCGAGAATACTCATCGACGCGGGCTACACCGACGTGTCCCTGCTGGAGGGGCGCAATTCAGGCTGGACCGATCGTGGCTATGCACTTTTCACCGGCCGTAATGTTCCCGCGATCGGCTTCTATGAAGTGGTCGAGCATCAGCGCAGCACGCCCAACATTACAGCTACGGATCTCAAATCGCGGCTTGATCGCGGAGAGGACGTAATCGTCCTGGACACCCGCCCACGGGAAGAATTCGAAGCCCTCCACATTCCGGGCGCCTTAAATGCACCCGGCTCGGAAGTCCTTCATCGCCTTGGCGCTCTCGACATCAAGCCAGACACCCTCGTGGTCACCAATTGTGCCGGTCGGACCCGCTCAATTCTTGGGGCGCAATCTCTCATCGATGCTGGGGTGACCAATCCTGTCGCCTCATTGACCGGTGGCACGATGGAATGGCTGATCGCCGGGTATGATCTTGCATACGGCGTGGGCGACACTGCCGGTTTCGCAAATGACGAAAAGCTCGCTGCCACTCGCCAGCTGGCAGATGCCCTTGCCGAACGCAATGGGGTTCAGGTCATTGATTTTGCAAAACTCCAGGAGTTTCGCGCCGAGAAAGGTCGGACACTGTTCCAATTCGATGTACGCTCTCCGGAGGAATATCGAGCTGGTCATCCAGAGGGCTTTCGTCACGCCGCCGGTGGCCAGCTATCAAGCGGCGCCGAACGTTTTGCAGGTGTGCGAAACGCACGCATCGTGCTGTTCGATGCGGCAGGCATCCGTAGCCGGCTCGGCGCATCCTGGTTGGTACAACTCGGGGGATATGAGGTCTACGTTCTAGACGGACCTGTGTCAGGCCCATGGCTTTCAGGATCTGGGGACCGCCCCGTAATTACAGTGGGCGCGCTTGCCCCATACGTTCAGGCAGCATCGTTGCAGAAGAACGCGGCAGAGTATGCCGTGTATGACGTGTCTAGTTCCAACGCCTTCCGAAAGGGTCATGTTCCTGGCGCTCGCTATGTGCGTCGCGACGAACTTGATCGCGCCGTCCTGGCCGAAGATCGCGCTGTCGTGCTCATTTCCGAAGACGGAAGCCTCGCTCAGGCGATCGCCGCCCGTCTTCGCGAATTGACCGGCAAGAATGTGCGCGCACTTGTCGATGGAACCAAAGGCTGGAAAGACGCTGGCCTCGCCCTCGATTCCGGCGGCATCGGAACGGAGGACGGAGCCGATCTGCCAGACAAATATGCCTTGGCACCTGAGCGCCGCAACGCGCTGTTCCGGGATTATCTAGGCTGGGAAGTTAGCCTTGTCGAACTCCTCAGCCAGGATCCGGACGCTCAGGCGACCTTCCGGCTGCCCACATCCCACTAGCGCCAAACATCCGTGGTGCTGCTGCGAAGATTTCGCAGTGGCCCCGGATCGGGACTGGAGTATTTAGTGCTCGCTGCTCGGTTGTCGAAACGCATGCTTTACGCTCTGGTACAGGCAGTCCCGCTTGTCCTCGGGGTGCTTGTCCTCAATTTTACCCTTATCCAACTTCTCCCGGGCGATGCCGCGGAAGCCTTCGCGGCAGAGTCTGGCGCCGCTACTGCCGAAACCATGCAGATGTTGCGAGCACGTTTCGGTGTCGATCAGCCCGCCCTGCAGCAGTTCGTCGCCTACCTCCACAACCTTTCCCGGTTCTCGCTCGGATATTCGGCCCGTTACAATGCGCCGGTCGAAGTGCTGATCGCGTCGCGACTGCAGATGACGCTGTTGATCTACGGTGTGGCCCTTGTCGTCTCGTTGGGCGTCGGTGTGCTGTTTGGCGTGTTGATGGAGCGATTCCACAATCGCTGGCCCGACCACACTCTCTCCGTCGTCGCGCTGGTTTTCTACTCAACGCCGGGCTTCTGGATCGGGCTTATGCTGATCGTGATTTTCTCTGTCAACCTCGGCTGGTTCCCGACAGATGGCTGGCGTACGCTCGGCGCCGCTAGGCAGGGTTGGGACTATGTCTTGGACGTTGCGCGGCATATGGTGCTGCCCGTGTTCGCCATGGCTACCTTTCTGATCGCCATCTTCGCGCGCCTCACGCGAAGCGCAATGATCGACATGCGGACTGCCGACCATGTCCGGACGGCCCGTGCAAAGGGGCTGACGGCTGGGCAGGTGACACGTCGCCACGTGCTGCGCAATGCGCTTCTGCCGCTGACTACCGTGACCGGCATGGAAGTAGGCACGTTGCTCGGCGGTTCGGTGGTGATCGAAACCATTTTCAGCTGGCCCGGACTTGGCCGCCTAACCTACGAGGCCGTCCTAGCCCGCGAATATGTCGTGCTTCTGGGCATTTTGCTTATCTCGTCTCTCGTCGTCATCACCGCAAACATTATCACTGACCTGGTGCAGACCTGGCTCGACCCGAGGATCAATGCATGAACGTTATCGCAAAGATCGATTCACAAGAAACACTGTTGGCGGTTCCGGCCCCGGTCCTTGTCGGAGACGTGCAGGGCCGCGCCGCAACCCAGGATGCGCCTCGCGAGCCGGTTTGGCGCGCACTGCTGCGCTATCCGCTTGCAATCGTCGGGATTGCTGTCCTCATCCTGCTTGCCTTGATAGCTCTGCTCGCCCCGATCCTATTTCCTACCGACCCGATGCTGACTGTAGCTCCTGCGGTGATTCCACCCTTTTCGGACTGGGCCTATCCGCTCGGCACAGATCCGCTTGGTCGGAATGTCCTCGCCGGCCTTGCACACGGCGCCCGCATGTCGCTGTCCATTGGCGCGCTCTCGGCAGGTGTCGCAATCGCAATCGGGCTCGGCGTCGGCATCATCGCGGGGTATGTCGGGGGCATTGTGGACGACGTGTTGATGCGCGTCGTCGAGCTCTTCCAGACAACCCCCTCATTCCTGCTCGCCGTGGTTCTCGTCACTTTGGGTGGATCGAGCATAAGCATGATTACCTTTGCCATCGGATTGGGTTCTTTTCCCATAATCGCAAGATTGGTACGCGCCGAGTTCCGCACGCTGCGAAATGCCGAATTCGTGCAGGCTTCGCACAGCCAGGGCTATGGAAATCTGCGGTTGATCGCCCAGGACATTCTGCCAAACGCGCTCCCACCGGTCATCGTCACCGGCTCTGTGCTCGTCGCCTCGGCAATCCTCGTCGAGGCGGGCCTGTCATTTCTCGGAATGGGAGACGCCAATGTTCAGACATGGGGAGCGATGATCGGGGTCGGGCGTACCATGCTGCGTGAGGCTTGGTACCTCACCGCAATCCCGGGCCTGCTCATAATGGCAACGATTCTCTCGATCAATCTCATTGGGGACGCGCTCAACGATATCCTCAATCCCCGGTTGAGGAGAGGCCGATGAGCGAACCCCTAATCTCTATCAAAGACCTGAACGTTGCATACGGGCACATCGACTCGCAGAAGGCGGTCAACAGCCTGAGTTTCGACATCTCGCCCGGCGAGGCGGTGGCACTCGTTGGCGAATCCGGTTGCGGCAAGTCCACCACCGCACATGCGATCATGCGGCTGCTGCCATCGCGTGCACACATTGGCGGCAGCGTGAATTTTCGCGGCATCGCAATCAATGCCCTGGACGAACCGGGCATGTGCCGGATCAGGGGAAATCGCATCGGGATGATCTTTCAGGAGCCGATGACCTCCCTCAACCCGGTTTACAAAGTGGGCTGGCAGATCACCGAAACCCTGCGGCGGCATACTCCGCTGCGCGGCAGGCTACTGCGCCAACGCGTCTTGGAATTGCTAGACCTGGTCCAGCTGCGCGAGCCTGCTCGGTTCGTCGATGCATTTCCACACGAACTTTCAGGCGGTCAGCGGCAACGGGTGATGATTGCGATTGCGGTTGCTTGCTCGCCCGAATTGCTCATCGCCGACGAGCCGACCACTGCACTTGATGCAACGGTACAAGCTCGGATTCTCGAGCTCCTCGACCGGTTGCGGCGCGACCTGTCCATGGCGCTGCTCCTCATTAGCCACGATCTACCCCTCGTCTCACGCTGGACAGACCGCGTCTTGGTCATGCATCACGGCGAAAAGATCGACGAACTGGCCTCGGATCGACTGTTCGCAGATGCACATTCCCCCTATACCCGCGGCCTACAAGGGGCGTCGCTACGGCTGGCGGACGGCCGGCACTATCGGGAAAAGTCTCTGCCTGAAATCCGAGCCTATCGTGACTCACAAACAGGTGCCTACGACTTTGCGCTGACGCAACCCCAGCCCTATCCGGCGCGCCCTCAGGCCAGCGCCGGCATCGCTGCAGGGTTCGACACCCCACTCCTTAACGTCAAGGATCTCAGCGTCGGCTATCGAGACCGGAAGGGCGGCGTCAACCGCGTGGTGAATGAGGTCAGCTTTTCGCTTGATCGCGCGGAGACCCTTGGACTTGTCGGAGAGTCTGGAAGTGGCAAGACCACTTTGGGGCGGGCTGTCATGCAACTCCTAAAACCGATTGCCGGCAGCATCGTTTTCGAAGGGACAGATTTAACCCGCCTGTCCGAACCGCGTTTGCGTACGCTTCGCCGAAACTTTCAGATGGTCTTTCAGGACCCGCTCAACGCGCTCAATCCACGGCGCTCAGTCGGCGATATCCTTGAAACAGTGCTCGCCGTTCATGGTGAAAAAAACCGCATTGACCGTGCCAGGCGCGTGCGTGAGACGCTCGATAGCGTGGGCCTGCCTGCTTATACAATACACCGCTATCCGCACGAATTCTCGGGCGGCCAACGCCAGCGTATAGGTATCGCCCGGGCCTTGGTAGTGCGGCCCAAGCTCCTGGTCTGCGACGAGGCCGTGTCCGCACTCGACGTATCAATACAGGCACAGATCATCAATCTTCTTGTCGAGTTGAAGCGTGAGTTCGACCTGTCATACCTATTCATTTCCCATGACCTGGCTGTCGTGCAGTACATTTCGGACCGGGTATTGGTCATGAAGGATGCCCGGATTATCGAGACCGGCGACCACAAGTCCATCTGGTGCGCGCCGACCCATGACTATACTCGCGATCTGGTCGCCGCCTCCGGCTAGTCGACAATATGATTGCGGGTGAGCAGTTCGCAGACATCCGGCTGTCCACAATTAGGGAGCTTGTGTTGGCCGAAGCCAGCGTTGTCGCTCGCTTTGGCGAGGTCAAAAGCCCGCTGCGTTCGGAACAGATCACTGAAACGCGCCGCCGCGAGAATACGGGCGGGAACATCTGGAATACGTTAACTCCACTCAGGAGCATTTTACCAGGAGCGGGCGATCGGCCCGTCAAATCAATTGCTCGCCTGTGGATCCCCCGCGCGCCACTATTGGTCGTTCGCCGGGCTCATGGCAGGTTTGGTCATGTCCACGAATCTCCGTCGCGCCGATTTCGTGCTCGTGACCCATCTGCAGGCCACATGGCGGCGCGCGGGTGTTGAGAATGACGATCCATGGCTGTCGGTCGAGCGGGAGAAGCGCCTCTTTCCAATGATCTGCCAGTTCGATCCCACTGATGGCCGTTATCATGGTTGGCTTTCGAACTGGCGCCGCCGAGTTTGGGACCTTCGCGGTTTTCGCACCGGGATCGATCTTGGGGAATTAGAAGACGTCAGTAAGGCTCTGATGCGTTTTCACAGACTCAAGGCCAAGTTGCCGCCGGAACAGCGCGATATCGGCCAATATCACAGTGCCGAAGACCTCTTGGCCATCGTGCCGACAAGACTTGCCGAGACGCGAAGACGGCAGGAGCGGGATAGTCTGAAGGAAGAGGCGTATCGACAGAGCCAGTTCCTGTTTCGCGAAGGGCGCTGGATCATTGTGCGGCTCACTGGTTTTACCGCAGCACGGTTCTGGGGCCTCAATACAAAATGGTGCACGACCTCGATCGAGCGCAATTTCCTGCACTATGCGACGGACGGCGACCTGCTGGTCTTCCTGACGCCACATGGAAAATTCCAGCTTGCTACGGCGACCCAGATGTTCCGGGACGCGCGCGACAATCCGTTTGATCTTGCGGTTTTCCGGCATGCCCCACCAGGCTTTTTCAAGCTGGTTCAGGCCTATACCCGATGGTAAAGCTGGTGGAATCGATTAGCGAAGCCTGGAGGCAAAGCTGGCGAAGATCGTGCTTTTGAGCATTGAGCCGCGTGCTTCCAATCGGACATCGCAGCAGGTTCCAAGAGCAAAACGCTTTGATATCAGCGTGTTATTGGGACCGGCCATTTCCAATTAACCACTGTGGTGATCGGGCTTTGACTTTTGCCGCGCGGATCCGGCAGCTTTGGAAACCGATGCCAATCCCGGCGTCGAACTGGTTAGAACCGCTTTCAATTTGAAGCGGCCGACAGGGTGCTACCAACACTCCTGTCGACCTGACCAGCACCATACTGTTAGGACCAGTACGATGAAGGCTGACCCCACTCTTAGCGGCCGTGCGGCTGCACGCAACCCCATTTCCCCAGCAACTGATCTGATCGACGCGAGCCCTTGCTTGCTGCATCCGGGCCTGGTCAGCCATCCAACGCTCTCCCCAAGCGTTCAGGTGCAGATTCTGTCCGTGGTCGATGTCACCGGATCCGCCAGTATCGGGGACATCATCGCCGAACTGCCCTCCCATGACGATCCCGTCGGCGCCATCTTCGCCCTGATCGCGGCCGATGTCCTGGTGGTGCTGACCAAGGGCATTATTGACGCGCATGCCATGGTTGCCCGGCCGGACAACGGGCCCGGCGACCGACCGGATGCTTGCCATGCCAATCGCGACGCTGACATAGCATCACCTAGCGTCTCTCACATGGCGCTGGGAACCGAGACGACAGCTACTGACAGCGCTTCTTCGACCGGGGGCTCTGACGCTTTTGAACAGGGGCTACCTGAAAATCTGATGCTCGTGCCCTCGTCGGCGCTCATGCCCCGCATCATCATGGGGCCAGGCACACAGCGCGCCGCATTCAAACGTCTTTCCGTTTTGAACCGGCAGGGCGTCTACATCATGCTGCGCCGCGAACACGCCTATGTCGGCTATGGGGCCGATGTCGGCGCCCGTATCGCCGCGGGCCGACAAATGCCCGACGGCGTCCCTGACACCATCATTGCCATTGTCGATGCGGCAAACGGCCTATCAGGAGAAGATGCCCGCGCCCTTGAGCGTATCCTGTGGTCTTCAGTTGCCAGTGGTGGCGACTATAGGCTTCTCAATGGCGTCCCCGATGGCGCCGCGATCGATGGTGACCGATATGGTCAATTGGCGCTCTTTGCCTCCGCCATCGTGCTGGCCCTGCGCCAGGCCGGGATCATGTTCCTCACCGGTTCGGTCCGTCAACGTCTGGCCGGCCCCCGCGCCGAGCCCGATCGCCTTGGCGCGCCGCGTCGCTTCGACGATCTTCCCGATGGGCGTGTGCGGGAGCTCAATTATTGCGGCTTGACCGCACTTGCCGCTGAACGGGACGACGGGTCTTGGCTGCTGCTGCGCGGTTCCGATGTACGGATCGACACGGTGAGTTCGGCCTCGGCCAGCGCATCCTTCCAGCGCGCCGCCTGGCTGCATGCCGGACTGATTGAGCCCGCCAATGACGGCTCCTGCTATGTGCTGAGGCGCGACATGGTGTTTTCCTCGGGCAGTGCCGTCGGCCATTTCTGCTCGGGCAGCAAGGGTTTTGGACTGTCCGCCTGGTGCGCGATAGACCCCGAAGAAGACGCCCTGGCCGAGATTGCCTGCTGATCCACTACGGCCCGCGGACCGACCCTATCCATTCCTTTCTTCTGTTTATGCTTGGCGCGGCTTCGGCTGCTGCCTGAGGAGATGACGCATGTCTCTTTCCACGCTCAACACCAATTCCACCGACAATGACATCGATCTGGACGACGAAGACGTAACGCCCACCACCCCACCGTCACCACCCAGCGAGCGGCCGGCAGAGGCTCTGGCCCGCCTGATGCTGGAAGCAGCGCTGGGCCCGAAGCGGTTAAGCCGGCTGCTGCAGGCGAGAGCGAGCCTCGTCATTATCAAAACAGCCGATAGTGCCGCTGCACGATTGCTCGACACCTATCTGTCTGGCCGAGATCACGGCGTGGCGGTGCAGGCCTATACCGAGCTTCACCGCACCGGTGGTCGCTTTGAACAGCAGGGCCAAGACGAGTTGCGCAAGCTCGCCTATGGCCGCTCGGTTATCCTGATTTCGCAGGATCCGGGCCGCCTGCTGGTGCCCGAAGCCGTGCGCAGCGCCGATTGCATCATTGAGGTCCCTGCCCCCACACTCACCGTCATCCGCAAGACGGTACGCGCGGTCACAGGGCAGCGGGTCCGTGGTCTTGTGCAGTCCGACATCGACGGCCTCGGGATCGACGACCTGACCACGGCCATTCGACCGGGTTCGTCGGCCCGCGCATGCGTCCTCACCCTGCGCCGTGCGGCCGCCCATTGCAGCGACAGTCCAGATGGTCTGACCGGTGTCCGGGGCCTCGACAGTCTGGCCATGACCCAGACCGTCTCCACCTGGGCTTTCAAGACGGCGCAGCTCATGAAACAGGTGCAGGCGGGTGACCTCGGCAGTTCCGCTCTGCGCTATGCCTGTCTGCAGGGACCACCGGGGACCGGAAAGACCACAGTCGCTGCGGCTTTGGCAAAAACGGCGGGGTGGAGCTTCGTGTCGACCTCCGTCGGCACTTGGTTTGCCGAGTCTGGTGGACATCTGGGTGACGTCATTCGCGCGGCACGGCGCTTCTTCGATGAGGTCGCGCTGGCAACGGGGCCAGTGCTTGGACTGCTCGATGAGCTGGATGCCCTCCCCGACCGCGCTGCACTGGCACCAAAGGACCAGCAGTGGTGGACGCCGGTCATTACATTTGTGTTGACCGAGATCGACCGCATGCGCAAAGCGAACAAGCCGATTCTGCTGATTGGTGCGACAAACCATCATGACCGGCTTGACGCCGCGCTGGTCCGTCCGGGGCGCATCGAGGTCAACGTGCCCGTGCTTCTGCCTGATCTCGACGATCGCAAGCGCCTGTTCGAAGGCTTTGTCGGTGACACAATCTCCGCCGACGGGATTGCGTCGCTGGCGCGTCTCGCCGTCATGGCGACACCTGCACAGATCGAGAGCTGGTGCAAGTCTGCGCTAGCGCGGGCGGAAGCCAGAGCCACAAAGCTGACTTTGCGCGATCTGCTTGATCTGGTGGCCCCGCCCGATGGCCGCTCGCCTGAAAAGGATCGCGCCATTGCCCTGCATGAAGCAGGTCACGCCATTGTCGCCCATGAGCTTGGTGTTCCAGTGGCCGAAATCTCAATCCTCAGCATGGGCGCTATTGGTGGCTTCGTGAATACGGCAGGACACGATCGGGATATACTGACCCGCGCCGGCATCGAGCGGTTGGCAACAACGATGCTGGGCGGAAGAGCCGCAGACATGGTCTTCGGTCCCGGTCCTCATGCGGGCGCGGCTTCCGACATCGAAGCGGTCAATAACCTTCTCCGCTCTGCCATGCTGGACCTTGGACTATACGGCTCGCTTCGCACGGCCAAAAACACCGACATGCGCGACTTCCACGCAGGCGTGCCGCTCGCAAAAGCCATCGACGCCGAACTGAATCGGCTGCTCGAAAACGCCACCACCATCATCACCCGACGCGAAAAGGACCTGCTTCGACTTGTCACGATCCTGATCGATGAACGGGTCATCACCGCAGAGCGCTTTGCTGAGATTGTCGGGCACAAACGGACTGTGCCCGTTATTGCCGAGGGGCACGATACGACCCCGCCGACCGGGCGGTCAGCATGATGGACAAGCAAGAGCAGCGGCATGTGGCCATTTTGACTTGGGACATCGCCGTGACCCTGACCATCAGATCGCTCGCATCAGGGCCGGAGCGAGATGCGCTCGATGCTGCCAGGGCCGAGCCGGGGATCGAGACAATTCGAACGGTGCTGGACGTCGGTCAGCACCAGCCCTGGCGCCGATTGATCGAGGCAGCGCTCATCGAGATCGCCCTGGCTGCTGTCGACGATATTCTGGCAGCAAAGGCATGAGACCATCGTTTGGAAACACAACATCGCGGCATCGCGGCATCGCGGCATCGCGGCATCGCGGCATCGCGGCATCGCGGCATCGCGGCATCGAAGGTGTTGGTGCTTCGCCCTGCCGCGTCAATGCATTTCCAGGGAAGCTCAGCCTGCCCGAGTCTTTTTCCGCAGCACATAATCTGGATAGTCCGGTGCCAGCACCGCATAACCCGGACGCCCCTGCTGCACGAGATAGGTGTCCAGCAGAAGATTCAAAAGAAGACTCACGCTCATCCGATTGGCCTGGGCCAGTGCTGACACTTCCTCCAGCACCGGACGGGGGATGCGGCAACTGGTTCGCGCAATGGCATCATGGTTGATGGTGGCAGAGGAACCGATGGCCTCGGCGTCAATAGCCGCCTCCAACATCTGCAAGAGGCTTGTCTCCGAAGATGGGCTGGTTTTACTACGCCGGGTCATAGACGCGCCATGCCGCGCTTTGCGCGTGCCATGTTGATTGCCGCGTCGAGCTGGCTGAACACCCGCGCAAAATTGGCCTTGGCCGGATGATCACCGCGAAATTCGAGCACGCCGCGACCAAAGGCATAGGCGCGACGGTAGCCGCTCAATTGCTGGATGGCCGTTGGGAGATAGGGCTTGAACTGCGAAAACTGCGACATCAGTCGCGCCATTTCAGACGTCATTTCGCGCGTGGCTTCATTGAAGACCACCAGGTGGGGCACAGTGGTGGCCCGTGCGACCTGAACAAAGCGGCCGAGTTCGGAAAGGTCCTGGTGCGAAGGCTTTGCCGGCGAGATCAGAATGTCGGCAATGGCGAGGACTGCGGCGGCAGCGCGATCGTCCCGGCCTGCGAAGTCAATCAAAACAATATCGTATTTCTCGATAACCGCGGCCAGGTTGGCAACGATATCTGCTGTCTGCCAGATCACAACGGACGGTCCGGCCAGCCCGTCCGGCCGCGGCCACTTGCCGACGGTCCTCTGCTCAGTGTCTGCATCGATGAGCAGCACCCTTTTCTTGCGTTGGCAAAACCCGACGGCAAGGTTGAGCGCGAGGGTGGATTTGCCCGATCCACCCTTCCCGTTGGCGATGGCGACGACCGCAGCGCCCATCCGACGGCAAGCGTTGATCTTGTCTGCGGCGGACCGGCCAAACGGCACGCCGACACTCGATTGAGAAAAGGCTTGAGGCAAAAGCGGGCGACGCATGCTGACACCGATTGCATCTACTATTGATTGATATAATATCATCCTCATGCATTCACACGTCAAGGGGTCCCCATGTTCTACTTTTTCCTCGGTGCCCGCGAACCATTCGACAGTCCCGAGCTCGAGCGCTTTGCGCATGCGATCAACATCGTCCAGCGCCGCTATCCAGCCCTGACGATCGGCCAGCTTTCCAGCCTGCTTCGTGTTGGCATGACACCGGTCGAGAAAGGTCAGAATGTGTCAGTGTCCGACATCGTCGAGCATTCAGGCGGCCAGAAATATCCCACCATCGCCCGGCAGCTTGATCTGCTCGGCGAGGGCACGCAGAAAAACCCTGGCATGGGATTGATCGAAAAAGGCGTCGCCCCCTCAGACAAGCGAACCCGGTGGGTGGCGATCTCGGAACGCGGAAAGGACCTGCTTTACGAACTCGACCTCATCCTCTCGCCGGAGATCGTCAAGACCATAGGTCAGCGCAAAGCGAGCGAGGGCGGGCTGTTAAAATGACCGACGATATCGGCCACAAGGTGTCTACTGAGACCGAGGATGACCTTAAAGATCGTCTTCGGACCCTCCTGGGCGATAACGCTCTGGCCTATGTGGATCTGGAACTGCCGCCAGCCACTCCGCCAGACGAAGCCAGGAAAAGGCACAATGCCCGGACCGCGCGCTACAAGCATGCACAAGCGCTGCAACAGGCGCCCGATAGTGAAGCGGTCCGGCAGGCGACCTCCAACGTGCTCTTGAGTCTTCTCCTTGCGAATGGTCCTGATGGCCCAGCTCTTTTCCGACGCGCGGTGAAGGAGCTGACTGACGCTGGATATGACCAGAAGGAAAGCCGGCACTCGCTCCTGCGGCTGCTCGCCACCTATCAAGAACGCCGGACCGCATGGCAAAGGCGGACTCTTCAAAAGCTTGGTCGTGCCTTGGTCAGACAGCTGCGGGGAAACAATCCGTAACGCATTGCCATCGCACCGGGTGCTGTCACCGGGTGCGATGGAGTAACGGGGGTGTCAGTATTAAAGGACGTCACCGGGTGATGATAACAGGCGGCGAAAAATGTGCGAGCCAACATCGCCGGTCCACCCTGCCGCACGAACTCTGCCGAAGACCCAGACGCCAGCCTGCACTGTTTCCTCTTGAGCTAGGCCTTACAAAAAATGATCCCTCCGATCAGTACTCATATTGTAAGTCACAAAGATCGTGTCCACACGGCGGCAATGGGCACGTCGACCGACATGGTCGCAGGGTCACGAGCCATTCTAGCGCAACGTCGGCCTTAACCCAATTTCCGCCCGCATTCAGACCTTGGAACAACATAATACGGACCGTGCCACCTGCTGCGCACCGTGGCTTTTTCGCCAAAGCCCGTATTGGCGATAAGTCGCGAGCCTAGGATGTTTGATCCCAAGCTTTGTTGGGGCGTTCTTATCGTCCGAATCGAAGGATGCACTATGGGCCAGGTTCACCACGGGAGCGCCACAACGACAGCGGCCGTCCGTCGAGCGATACAACATAGTCAAGAGAGCCTGAGAGCGCTGGCGAAGCGCTACGGGATCAATCAGAAGACTGTGGCGAAGTGGAAGAAGCGGACCTCGGTGGCGGATCTGCCGACCGGTCCGAAAGAACCACGCTCGACTGTCCTCTCGATCGAGGAGGAGGCGGTCATCGTCGCCTTCCGGCGCTACACACTCTTGCCGCTGGATGACTGTCTTTACGCCTTGCAGCCGACTATCCCGCATCTGACACGGTCGTCATTGCATCGCTGCCTGCAGCGCCACGGCATCGGCCGCTTGCCCGATGTCGAGGGAGATCGGCCCCCCAAGAAGAAGTTCAAGACCTACCCGATCGGCTACTTCCACATCGACATCGCTGAAGTGCGGACCGAACAGGGCAAGCTGCATATGTTTGTCGCCATCGACCGTACCTCGAAGTTCGCCTTCGCCGAGCTGCATGAGAAAGCCACCACCGCAGCCTCTGGAGAGTTCCTGCTCCGCCTCATCGCGGCCGTTCCCTACAAAATCCACACCGTGCTCACCGATAATGGAATCCAGTTCACCACCCCCGGTGCCGGAGGCTCGGCCGTGCCTCTGATCAGACAAGCAATGGTCAATGGCGAGATCTTCCGTGCCCACGCCTTCGAATATGCCTGCGCCAAGAACGACATCGAACACCGCACGACAAAGGTTAAGCATCCATGGACCAATGGCCAGGTTGAGAGAATGAACCGCACCATCAAGGAAGCCACCGTCAAACGCTTCTACTACGAGAGCCACAATCAGCTCCGGCAACACCTCGCCGACTTCGTCACCGCCTACAACTTCGCCCGCAGGCTCAAGACCCTGAAGGGTCTCACCACTTACGAGTTCATCTGCAAGGAATGGGCCGAACAGCCCGAACGCTTCACCGCCAATCCGCTCCAGAAAATGCCGGGACTAAACACCTAGGCGGCAAGGCAATGTGCCGCAACGAGGGCGAAATGACTGCGCCTAGTGAAGGCCTCGCAGGGTCTGGCTGCCGTGGCAAACAACAAGGCGACCTATCCGTGCACGTTTTTCCGTGAGAAATCAGATGGAGGCGACTGAAACGTCCCCTTGTTTTTTGGCCACCGACATGGTCCAAATGGCCCCATTGGCGCCAGAGATAGGGCAAAAAGCCCGGGTTTCCGGGATTTATATTGCCGGTCTGGTTTTGCTGCGAATCCAGGTTCCCCAGCCAATTCTTTTTTCTCAATACAATCAATGAATTAGGCTGCCGCCGTGGCAGGTAGTCGTAGCACCTTTCGGTAGCATCTGGACCGAAGGAGATTATGCCGAAAGTGGCAAGCTACATACGCAGGACGCCAGCTCGAAAGCGATCATCGGTTCCAGCGAGCATCCACGTTGTCTCGCAGCCATGGGCGCTGCTCTCGCTCGATCAACGCCGGAACAACACGCCGCCCAGCCAGCCCGTCGCCAAGGCTATGATGATTGTCGCAAAGCCGTAAAGAGGCGCATTGCTGCGGGCCATGTCGGCAACATAACGTTCAAAGCCGTATGTGCGGACTGTAAAGCGGGTGGCCGCCTCGCCCACGGTTTTGCCGTCGGCAACGACGAAAGCTCGGGCCAGATAAAGGCCATTGGTTGCGTTTGAGGCCAAGGGCACGCGCAGCGAAAAGGCGGTCGGCGACAACATGGCCACACCGCGCTCCGCCATGGAAAAACGTCCGGCCTTTTGCATCAACCGAACGAACTCAGCGTCGAAATTCATATCGCCATCACTGGCGCGTACGGACGCGGCAAGCCCGGGCAAATTGAAACGCGACTGCTCCAGCCATTCGCTGGCGCCCAATTGGCCGAGCGGGCTGGTGGAGAAAATGCCATAGTAGGACGGGACCCGATCGTAGCGGGTTGAGGCGGCATTGAGCACGAAGCCGAACTGTCGTTGCTTTTCCCGCACAACCCAATCGGCTGACGGTCCCTGCACAGTCACGACCACCGCGTAAGAAACACTGTCATCAGGCGGCGGCGCGATACTGCCGAACAGAGTCACCGCCTGACCACGGAAATTGGAGTGCACAGCAACGACCGGATCGGAATTGGTCAGCACCACATCCACCTGCGCGACAATCGCCGTGGGCATGAGCAGGACCGCAAAGAAGATCAGCAAGCGAACAAGCGCGCGCATCATCCTTCTCCAAATCCGAGCTGGGTCAGCGTGAACGGATCGGCCGGCGCGAGGAGCAGGCCCAGCCCGAAGCGGATGGCGATGGCCAGGATCAGCAAGGCCAAAAGAATGCGCAGCCGCTCACCCGGCAGGTGCTGCCCTGCAGAGGCACCGAACTGCGCCCCCGCCACGCTGCCCACCATAAGGCAGAAGGCCAGCAGCGTATCGACTGACTGGGTCTGCAGGGCATGGAGGAAACAGGTCACCGCCATCACCGCCAGAAGATGCAGCAGCGAGGTGCCGACCACCACCTTACCCGGCACCCGCAGGATATAGACCAGCGCCGGCACCAGTACGAAGCCGCCGCCAATTCCCAGAAGCGCACCGACTACACCGATGACGAATCCGATCAGCACGACGGGAATAATCGAAATGTAGAGCTGGGATTTGCGGAACCGCGTGCGCAGCGGCAGGCGCTGCACCCAGGGCGCTTGCCCCGGCAGCCGCCGCCTGACAGCCGGCCTTTCTTTGCCACTTTTGAGCAGCGTTCGGGCCGATTCCACCAACATCAGCGATCCGACCGATCCGAGCAGCAGAAGGTAGCCTAGCGACAGGAAGAGATCGAGCTGACCGAGGGCGTTCAAAATGCCGAATATCCAGACACCCAGCCCGGAGCCGAACACGCCGCCGAGAACGAGATACCCACCCATTTTGATGTCCATGGCGCCGCGCCGGAAATAGGACATGGCACCGGACGTGGAGGACGCAACGACCTGTGCCGTTACCGAGGCGACCGCCACAGGCGCGGGCACGCCGGCAAACAGGAGCATGGGCGTGAGCAGGAACCCGCCGCCGACGCCGAACAGGCCGGAAATGAAGCCGATGGCGGCACCAATCCCGAGCAGGAAGAAGAGGTCGACGGACAGCTCGGCGATGGGCAGATAGATCGGCATGATCTTGCCAGTACAATAGCGTTATGCCCACGCCCCCGGTTTCGAGGTGCAGGCGGTGTCAGGCGGAACGGGGTTGCGGCCCAGCGGCCTCAACCTCAGAGGTCGTAGGCGACGCGGAAACCGGCATTGCTCGCGGCGCTGTCCGGAGACAGGGCCATGCGCGCCGCAATGCGGTAGCGGTAGCAATAGGAGATATGACAGAGGAACGAGCCGCCCTTGAGCACCTTTTCGGATTGCTCAAGCGCCTGGGCATTGCGTAGCCGCGCCTGGCGCGAGAGCGACCGCACCTTGAAGGCGTCCCGCGTCCATTCCCAGACATTGCCGGCCATATTGTAAAAGCCCAGCGGATTAGGCTCGAAACTGCGGGCGGGCGCAGTGCGCTCATAGCCATCGGCAAGACTGTTGCGATGCGGAAACTGTCCCTGCCAGATATTGGCAAAGATGGTTTCGTCATTGGGCTCCGCGTCGCCCCAGGGGAAACGCCGGGGTTCGGCACCACCGCGCGCAGCATGCTCCCACTCCGCTTCCGTCGGCAGACGCCCGCCAACCCAGGCAGCAAAGGCATTGGCATCGGCCCAGGACACCTGCGTCACAGGATGATCCATCCGTGTCTCGACACTGCTGTCTGGACCTTCAGGCTGCCGCCAATAGGCGCCATCGATACTGTGCCACCACGGCAGGCGCGCACCAACGGAAGTGGCGGCGGACAGATGGGCCTGATCGCCGAAGAAAACAGCGGTCCAGCCGAAGCGTTGCGCCTCGGTGACATAGCCGGTGGCCTCGACGAAGGCAGCGAAGCGCGCCACGGTCACTGTCTCCGCTTCCAGCCCGAAATCGGCCAGCACGACCTCCCGCTCCGGGCCCTCCCCGTCCTGTGGGATTTCGGGACTATTGGTACCGACGAAACTGCGTCCGCCGGGCACGCGGATCATACTATGCGGCGACCCGCCCCGCGTGCCCGGAGCTGCGGCGGATGGGCTAAGCAAAGCCTCTGAAGCACGGGATGGTCCGCAGCACGAACTCATGGCCGGAGAGCCAGTTCAGAGGCCAACTCTAAAGTCCCTGCGCTCAGGATGCTTTCAGCATCCGTGCCCGGCATGAGCTGGTGGGCGTTCGGTGCAGCAACCCAGCTTCTACTCGCAACATCAATATAGGCGAAGGCGCGCTCATCGAGGTCGAGCTGGACGTGCCGGGTTTTGCCGTCGGCCAGCAACACCTTGCCAAAGGCCTTTACGGCGCCCCCGGAGCGCAGGGAAACCTGCTCCTCCAGCGTCATGGCAGCAATCAATTCGACAAAGGTCATCCTGTCTTTTCCTTCAGACCGCAAGGCCTGCCAGCACCTTGGCGCTGTCATGTTCCGGAATGTCGCCAATCTCTGCCATCCTGGCATCGAGTTTGGTCAGCATGTCCTTGAAAATACCTGCATAGGCTGGATCGGCCGCGACATTGATCAGTTCGTGCGGATCCTTTTCGCAATCGAACAATTCCCATTCCGGGGCCGCGCCATTGGGGCGGGCGCCGAGCTGGCCCAGGTCGTCATTGTACCAGTAGATCAACTTGTAACGCGGATCGCGGACGCCATAGTGAGCCCAGCATTCGTGGATCTCGTCATTGTGCATCCAATAGCGGTGATAGGTGAGTTGGTCCCAATCCGCCGGTGTCTGGCTTTCCAGAACCGGGCGCATGGAGCGACCCTGCATGTAGCTGGGAACAGGCAAACCGGCATAGTCGAGGAAGGTCGGCGCAAAATCGACATTGCAGGCAATGTCCTTGCTCACCGACCCGGGCTTGATCGCCTTGGGGTAGCGGGCAAGGAACGGCATTTGCAGGCTTTCCTCATACATGTAGCGCTTGTCGAACCAGCCATGTTCGCCGAGGAAAAAGCCCTGATCGGACGTGTAGATGACGATGGTATTGTCGGCCAGACCCCTCTCGTCGAGATAGTCGAGCAGGCGCCCAACATTGTCGTCGATGGACTGCACCGTGCGCAGATAGCGCTTCATGTAGCGCTGATATTTGAACTCGGCGAATTTCTGCGGGTCCGTGAAGGTGAAGTTCTCACCCGTCTTGGCGCAGATGACTGTGATGCTGCCACCCTCGTGCAATTCTGGAATCTTGCGCATATGGGGCAGGAAATCGAGCATCAATGGCCCGACTTTTTCTGATGGACCAGAGGGAGTTACAAGCCCCAAATCGTCGTAATTCATATCCGAGCGGATGCGCATCTTGGCCGCCGCCGCCGCCGCTGCGCGGTTGGAATAGTCGTCGTTGAAGGTCTCGGGGAGAGGAATGTCCTCATCGGCCCAGAGGTGGTCGTATTTCGGATCGGGCTCGAAATTACGATGTGGAGCCTTATGGTGACACATCAGAAAGAAAGGCTGATCGCCGGATTTCTCAATGAAGTCCAGGCTCATGTCAGTGATGATGTCGGTGGCGTAGCCCGGAATGCGGCGGCGGGAATTGTCCGGAAAGATGAATTTCGGATCCCAGTAGTCCCCCTGCCCAGGCACCACCGCCCAATCGTCGAAACCGGTTGGATTATGGGCCGGTCCCTCGCCCATATGCCACTTGCCGAACATGCCCGTCCGGTAACCTGACGCCCGCAAGTGCTTGGCAACAGTGGGCAATCTATTGTCGATCTCGGTATAGAGCGTGGTGACACAATTGACGTGGTTGTAGGTGCCGGTGAGGATGGCGGCACGGCTCGGTGTGCAGATGGAATTGGTGACGTAGGTGGCGTCGTGGCGCATGCCTTCATTGGCGATGCGGTCGAGATTGGGGGTCGAATTGAGGGCCGCCCCATAGGCGGAAATGGCCCGCGAAGCGTGGTCGTCGCTCATGATGAAAATGATGTTCGGGCGCATAGTAAAGTCCTGGAATATTTGATTATTCTGCGGGCACGACGGATTGTAGCGAGGCCTCGAGCCGGTCGAGGCTGGCCTTGTCGAGATGCGGAACCATGCCGGCGATTTCGAGCAGGGTCTTATCCTGGAAGATTGCCGGAACGGCTTTGCCGAGCACCGGCAGGGCGTCAATCAGGATGAGCCGCGCATCCGAATTTGTTAGCAGACTGTTAACATCGACAGTCGCAATCACCGCATCGCGCGCGAAGTCGTGCACCGTGGGCGCGCGGCGTTGGCCAAGCACGATCTGCTCCCACTGTTTTTCGATCAGCAGATGCTCCTCGGCGACCTTGCCCTCCAGAGGAAGGCCGAGCCGTTCGAACTGGCTCGGGGGAGCATCGTTTTCGTGCATGAGGTCGACCAGTTTCTGCGCCATCACCAATTCGAGTGCGGCATCGCGCAATGGACTGGTCTGGCCCGGATCGGTTTCGAGGTCATAGAGCAGCGTGCCGTAGTCGGATGGACCACGCATGGTCCAGCCCGGCATGCGCATGACAGGGGCACCCTTGGTGAAGGAGAAGCCGGGCATCATCTCTGCCGCGGCAAATTCCTTCGGCTCGAAGCGCGAGCGCATATGGGTGGGCATCAATGTGTGTTCGAGGAGCGGCTGGTTGGCCGGATCGGCCGAGGCGCGCATATAGACATAGCGCCCATCGGTGACGCTGACATGGCCGCCGAAAATACCGAACAGACCAGCATCGCGCACCGGCTTGTCGCTGGCGACTGCATCCTTGAGCGGCTGGCCCAGCATGTCCTTGGTCGGGACAAGACCGAAGAAGTCGAGCAGAGTCGGCGCGATGTCGATCGTCTGAACAAGCGCTTCGCGGCGTTCGCCGGCAACGCCCGAGCGCGGGTCCCAGACAAAGAAGGGCGTATGGATGGTTTCGTCATACCAGGGCATGACCGATTTGCCCCACCAGCCGCGCTCGCCCAGCATATAGCCGTGGTCGGTGCAGACGATGAGCATCGTGTCCTTCCACATGTCCCGGGCATCCATGAGGTCGAGCACGCGCCCCAGATTGGCGTCACACATGGAGAGCAGCGCCAGGTAGCGGTTCTTGGCCTGATCGGCAGTCGCGCTGGATTCGGTCACCCGCGCATAGGGCGGCCAGTCGAAATCAGGCGCATTGCCGGTTTCGCTCTCGGGATAGAGGCGGTGATACTGCTCGTAGCTGAAGAAAGGCTCGTGCGGATCGAAGGTTTCGAGTTGCAGCATCCAGTTATCGGCACCGGCATTGGTGTCGATGAATTCGAGTCCGGCATTGAATGTCAGGGTCTGCGGATGGTCGGCCTCGTCTTCCAGATAGGTGCGGTTGATGCCGTCCTGGTTCTGCATGCGGTAATAGATATCCTTGAGGCGCTTGCTGTCGTTCTTGTCGACAACGCCTTTCCAAAGATCGCCCTCCTGACCGCGGAAGAATTCGTAGCTCGAATAGCGGTTGTGATAGGTGGCGCCACCATCTTCCCAATAGTGCTGATGGTCCGTGACTATGTGGGTATAGACGCCGTTCTTGCCCAGAATTTCCGGCATGGAATCGTCGAAGGGTTCGATAGGCCCCCACGAGCGATGCAGGAAATTGTAGCGCCCGGTATGCATTTCACGGCGCGCCGGCATGCAGGGCATGGAGCCGGCATAGCAGCGATCAAAGGTCGCCGAGCGAGCCGCCAGCCGCACGAAATTGGGCGCGTGTGTCTGGGTGTCGCCATAGGGCGGCAACATGCGCCGGTTGAGGCTGTCGAACATGACGATGATCGCGCGCATCGGCTAGGTCCCGGTATTCAGGGCGCGAAGGGCGGCACGGCGATCAGCCTGTCGCACGGGATCGGCGACGGGTGCTGCCAGCAGCAGGCGCTTGGTGTAATCGTGTTGCGGATGGGCGGTCACCTGGTCGCATTCGCCGAATTCGACGATTTCGCCGCCGCGCATCACCGCAACGCGGTGCGAAATGTGCCGCACGACCGAGAGGTCATGGCTGACGAAGAGATAGGCGACGCCGGTGCGCTCCTGAATCTCGACAAAGAGATCGAGCACACGCTGTTGCGTGGAGAGGTCAAGCGCCGACACTGGTTCGTCGCAGACGATGAGATGGGGCGACAGCGCCAGTGCCCTTGCAATGGCGACACGCTGACGCTGGCCGCCGGAAAATTCGAGCGGATAGCGGTAGGCGGCGTCACTGGGCAGATTCACCTGATCGAGCAGGGTACGCACGCGGGCGCGGGCCTCCTCAATGCTGGCCTGACGGCGGGCAACGATGGGCTCGACCAGAATATCCTCGATGGTCATCGAGGGATTGAGCGAGGTGTAGGGGTCCTGAAACACCGCCTGGATAGCAGCCGCATTGCCCTTGCGGTCACGCGGTGCGACACCGCCAATATCCTGGCCCTCGAAGAGGATGCGGCCAGAACTGACCGGGCCAATGCCGAGAATGGCGCGGCCGAGCGTGGTCTTGCCCGAGCCGCTTTCGCCCACGAGGCCCACCGTTTCGCCGGGACGAACGGTCAGATTGACGTTCTTGAGGACATGGTGCGCACCGAACTTGGTGTTCACGTCGATGCATTCAACGATGACTTGGTCGCTCATGCCGAAACTTCCTTGAGCGTGCGGGGCGTGTATGTGCGCGGGGTAACATCGTCGAGCACCGCGCCGAGCAGCATTTTGGTGTAGTCGTGCTGCGGATCGGCAAAGAGTGAGCGGACATCGGCGGTTTCCACGACCTTACCGTCCTTCATGACCGAGACGCGGTGGCAGATGTCGGCGACAACGCCGAAATTGTGGGTGACGAGGATCACCGACATGCCCATTTCTGCCTGCAGGTCGCGCAGCAGCTCGAGCACTTCAGCCTGCACGGTCACATCGAGTGCCGTGGTCGGCTCGTCTGCGATCAGCAGATCGGGATTGCAGGAAATCGCCCGGGCGATAAGCACGCGCTGCGCCATGCCGCCCGAAATCTGGTGCGGATAGGCATTATAGGTCCGTAGCGGGTTGGGCATGCCGACCTTGGCGAGCAATTCAAGCGCCCGCGCCTTGGCTTCGGACTTCGAGATGCCCAGCACGGTCACCATTGGCTCGGTGAGCTGGTAGCCGATGCGGAAGGCCGGGTCGAGATTGCTCATCGGCTCTTGCGGGACGTAGGCGATGCGCTTGCCGCGCAGCTTCTGCATCTCGTCCTCCGGCAGATTGGCGATGTCCTTGCCATCGAACCAGATCGAACCGGACAGAATACGACCGCCCGTAGAGAGCAGGCCAAGGACCGAGAAGGCCGTCTGTGTCTTGCCCGAGCCACTTTCGCCGACAAGACCCAGCACTTCGCCGCGACGCAATTGCAGCGACACGCCCTTGACGACTTCGGTCCAGCCCGTTTTGCTGGGATAGCCGACGACGAGATCGCGCACATCGAGCAATACATCAGTTTCCGTCGGCGCCGTGCCGACAGGCTTGGCCACCACGGCGGGCATTTTGTCGGCGCTCGCCGTGCGATTGCCCTGCTGTAGGCGGTCGCGGATGGCATTGGCGAGCAGCACGAAAGAGGCGACTGTGATGGAGATGGCGAGGCCCGGCCAGAGAATGGCCGTAGGCACCACGAACATATTGGCAAAGGCATCCTGCAACATGCCGCCCCATGTGGGTACGGACGGATCGCCCAGGCCGAGGAATTCGAGGCCCGCCTGGATGACGATGGAAATACCGGCCACGATGGAGGTCTGGATGATGACCGGCGCGCGGATGACCAGCAGGATATGGCGGGCGATGATGCGTAGATCGGACAGACCCGAGACGCGCGCCGCGTCGACGTAGAGCTCATGCTTGACGCCATTCACCAGATTGCGGGTCAGCCGGTAAAAGCCGGGCGACAGCATGATGCCGAAAATGACCATCGACACCTGAATGGAGGAGCCCAGCGACTGGTAGAAGGCCAGGAGCACGATAAGCGCAGGCAGGGCCATCAGGCCATCGGCGATCCAGCTCATCACCACTTCACGCCGGCCACCGAAATAGCCGGCGAAAAGGCCGGCCGTCACGCCGATGGCGGCGGCAACGGTGAGCGCGATCAGGGCGCCGATCAGGGTGTTGCGCGCGCCATAAACGAGCCGACTGAAGACATCGCGGCCCGAACCGTCGCCGCCAAGCAGATATTCGCCGCCTGGCGGGGCATTGATCTTGAAGATTTGCAGATCGCCGGGCGCGAAGGGCGCAATCAGCGGCGCGAAAATGGCCGTGATCGTGACGACGGCGAGCAGGATCGCCGCGAGAAGGCCGAGCGGATTTGTGAGTACCGAAAGCAGGATGCTTTCGCGGCCAGAAGCGGCGACCGGAGCCGGAGCGGGACTTGCAGCGGACATCAGAGACGCACCTTCGGATTGACCCAGGCATTGGCGAGGTCGATGGCAATGTTCACGATGACGACGAGAATGATCATGGTGACGACGACACCCATGAGCACGGGAATGTCACCCGAAAGGGCCGCTTGCACCGTGATCGAGCCGAGGCCGGGAATGGCGAAGACGCGCTCGATGATGGCGGCCCCGCCGAGCAGACCGATGAATTGCAGCGACAGCACCGTCAGCGCGGCGGGCATGGCATTGCGCAGGGCGTGCCGGAACAGCACCGAGAACGGCTTGATGCCGCCAGCGCGGAGCGTGCGCACATAGTCCTGCTTGAGCGCATCGATCATGGCGCCGCGAACCTGCTGGGAGGCCGAGGCAATGCCCGAAAGCACCAAGGCCGCGACCGGCAGGGTGAGCGAAGCCAGCCAGCCGACCGGCGAGGTGGTGAAATCAGTATAGCCGGTGGCCGGCAGCCAGCGCAGGTTCAGCGCAAAGACCACGACGAGGATCAGGCCGAGCCAGAAGTTGGGCAGCGAGAACCCGACCACGCTGATGAGCTGGATCACCCTGTCGGCCCAGCCGCCGCGCACGGCAGCGGCAATGCCCAGCAATGCCGAGACGACGCCGATTATGGCCACGGCAAGGATCACCATCGAGAGCGTCACCGGCAGACGGCCGGAGAGGATTTTCGAGACGCTTTCACCCATTGTCCATGACTGGCCGAGATCGCCACGAACTGCTTTGGAAACCCAGCTGCCATATTGCTCATAAAGCGGGCGGTCGATGCCCAGCCGTTGTTCGAGTGCCATGATCTGCTCGTCGCTGGCATTGTCGCCTAGAATGTTCTGCGCAACGTTGTCGGCGCCGCCGAAGACCATGACGAAAGTCAGCGTGGTGACGAGCGCCAAAAGCACCAGACTCGAAAGCAGGCGTTTGCCGACATAGCTAAGCATGGGGCCAGGCCTCCAGCGAGAACATGAGCGGATCGCCCGACCGGATGGTCGAGGCCCCGCGGCCGATTGCGATCATGATGTACCTCCACCTGCCCGGCTATTTTGCCTTGGGCATCTTTGACCTCAGCAGATAGCAGTTGCAGCGATACACCGATAATGCAAAAAACGCCGAGAGTGATAACCTGAGCGCATACCAATGCTTGACCAGATTACCCATCTCTTCCGGCTTCGAACCATTCTCGACGAAGGCAGCCTGCGGCGTGCCTCAGAGAAGCTCAACGTCACCCAGCCCGCCCTTTCGCGCTCGCTGGCCCAGCTCGAAAGCTATTTCGGCCAACCCCTGGTGACGCGACATGCAAGGGGCGTGGTGGCGACTGCATTCGGGGAGAAAGTGCTGTCGGTTTCCAACCGCATCGAGCGTTATTGGGAAATCGCCGAGCATGAGCTGCGCAGCGAGGTGACCCAGGAAAAGGTGGTGATGCGGGTGGGCGGCGGGCCGATCTGGCGCTCGGGCATTCTCTCGGGCGTGCTGAGCGAGCTGCAAAAGGCCCACCCACACCTCGTCATTGAATTCACGACACTTGTCTATGGCAAGACCATCCAGGACCTGCATGAAGGCCGGCTCGACGTGGCCTTCGGCGGCGTCTTTGCCGATAGCGACACCAGCGGCCGGATGAAGCGGCTAAAGCTGACGGAAGTCACCAACCACGTCATGGCGCGAGAGGATCATCCCATCCTGGAGACGATGCGGCAGACCGGAAAAATCCAGCCGCATAGCCTGCGCGACTATCCCTGGATCGTCTATTCCGAGCTCCCTGCCTATCGGGAGATGACCGAGCATGCCATTGCCGAACATGTCGGCGGACGACCCAATATCCGCTTTATCTGCCAGAACCTGCTCTCGGTGCTGACCATCTTGCAGCAGAGCGACAGCCTTTGTGTTCTGCCCAATATGGCGGTGCATGCGGTTGCCACGCCACGCATCGTGCCGGTGCCGCTCGAAAACAATCCCAGCACGGCCGAGGTCGGCATGATCTTTCGCAGCGAACTGACCGACTGGGCGCCAATGCAGACGCTGGTGGCGCTGTGTCGGGCGCAGTTCGGACTAGCACCAAGCTAAGGGCTCATGCCGGCATAGCGCGCAGCGGCGCGGGCCTCGTCGGGCATGGTCGGGTCTTCTTGATAGAGACGAAAAGGGCGGCTGTTGCCAGCCGCCCCGGGGCCTAACGTCGAGGGAGGACTATTCGGCCTTTGAGTAATTGCGGATCGGCGGCACCACATTGGTGGTTTGCATTTCCACCTTGGTTTCCTTGTTGGTCAGGTAGATGGTGTCACGCCGATACATGGGAGCGAAGAAAGCATTCTCCACCATGTAGGTATTGACCTCCTTGAACAGAGCAAGCTGCTCGTCGCCGGTGGCATATTGAGCTTTGTCGAGCAGTTCCAGCAGCCCCTGATCGGCCACCTTGGACGGATTCCACGGGGATTCCGGATAACCGAACTTGCGGAATTCCGACCAGGTACCCTGGTAACCGAACTGGAACAGGAAGGCCGGGAACTTGCCTGAGCGCAGTTCCACGATGGTGGCGTTGGGCGCGACCTTTTCCCACTTCACCGTGATGCCAATATCATTGAGATACTTTTCGATGATCGGGTAGAAGGCAGCGAAGCCGTTTGTCTCGGGCAGCAGCAATTCGAAGCCGTCCGGATAGCCCGCTTCTGCAAGCAAGGCCTTTGCCGCTTCCGGGTCGAAAGCATAACGATCCGTCAGTTCCGGGACATATGCTTCGCTGGTTTCCGGGAAAATCTGGTCTGAAAGCTGGCCATAGCCGAGTTCGACGAATTCGAGGATCGATTTGCCGTCAAAGGCCATGTTGAGTGCCTGACGCACCCGTGGATCGGCCAACGCCGGGGTGATCTTGCCTTCGCGGTCGGCGATGGTCAGGCCAAACCAGTCCACATCGACACGATTGACGACAAGACCGTTAGCCTCGGCATCGGCCACCGCGCGCGCCTCGCTCATGCCAGCATCGATCTGACCGGATTTGAGGGCGTTGAGGCGGGCCACCTGATCGTTGATCGGCGTGATGGTCACGCGTTCAAAATCAAAGGCTTCAGCGTTCCAGTAGTCCGGATTGCGGTTGTAGATATATTGCTGCCCGATGCGCGAATTGGCAGCGTCGTATATGTAGGGTCCCGAACCGATCGGCGCGCCGGCAGCGGCTTCATTGCCCAATGTTGCCGGGGACGCCATGGCACCGCCAACGACGGCGAGGTTCTGCAGCAGGCCGGGATCTGGCTCACTCAGATGCAGGTTGACCTCGGTCGGCGAAACAACCTCCACCTCGGAAACGGCCGCAACCATGAAGCTGTTCTGGCCGGCGCCGTTCTTGAGATATTCGATATTGGCCTTGACCGCCTCGCCATCGAAAGGCGTGCCATCGGTGAAGGCCACGCCTTCGCGCAGCTTCAACGTCAGGACGCTGTTGTCAGCATTGTAGGTGTATTCGGTTGCCAGATTTGGGCTGAGGTCGCCATTGGGTTCGCGCACCAGCAAGGTGTCGAAAACCGGGGACCAGAACTGCATGATGTTGCCGATCTGCAGTTGGGCGCGATCAAAGCTATTGTTATCAATCGTCGCAGCCAATGCGAGGGTGTCTGCATCATTTGCGACCTGCGCCATCACCGCCGGCGACGCGCTGAGCAATAGTGCGGCGGCCAGAGCCGACGACAAAAACTTCTTCATTCTTCAGTCCTCCCGTGGCCGCCCGCTGATACGGGTTCGGCACCTCGCTCCGCCCGATCTATCTGGTGAGCATGGTTCCTTCTATCAACCCGGCCTATAAGGTTGAAATGCAATTACGCGCATGAGCGATGCATAGAAGTAATCACCAATAGAATGCGTTCTGTCTGTATCCAGCGCGGCTCCTAGCCTGCGACACCTATAGACAGCGGCGCAGCCCGATCTCTCTGCAGGCATGCGCGCAGAAAAGTCCCGCAATCCGTCGAGGGATGGGAGGGTTCTGTCTGGTTCCGGAGTCGCCCCGACAAGCTTGGACCACCCCCTGTCTTTTGGCCACCGACACGGTCCAAATGGCAGCATTGGCCACCAGCCAAGCGGCGCAAAACCCCGGCTCTCTGGCTTCTTTTTGCCAATCTGGTTTTGCTGCGAAGCCGGCTTCCCCGGCCCCAACCAAGCATGACAGCTCCTGCGACGTCGTAGTTTGTCGCACCCTCACTATTGCCTTGAACGGCTCGTTGGTCAGTTATAATCTGAGGTTAGAACTCACATTAAAGATCGTCCCGGCTAAAGGGCGATTGATCGCAAATGTTCGACCAACCCTGTTCTGACTTCTTGCGCCGACCCAGGCTCTCGCCGAGCGTTTGGGTCTATTTGTCATGCTAGCACCATTCCTGATCATGCTGCGCGAGGGTATCGAGGCCGCGCTTCTGGTCGGCATCATTGCCACCTATCTGCGGCAGACCGGGCGCGCGGCGTGGATACCCACAATCTGGATCGGCATTCTGCTGGCCGTGGCGCTGTCCTTGTTTGTTGGTGCAGTGGTTCTGCTGCTGGGCGGCGAGTTTCCGCAAAAGCAGCAGGAACTGTTCGAGGCAATCATTGGGCTGGTTGCCGTGGGCGTCTTGACCTGGATGGTGTTCTGGATGCGACGTGCAGCGCGCTCCATCAGGACCGGACTGCACGAGGATGTTGACCGGGCGCTGAGCGGAAACAATGGCGGCGCGTGGGCACTGATCGGCATGGCCTTTTTCGCGGTAGCGCGCGAGGGGCTGGAATCGGTCTTCTTCCTGCTCGCCATTTTCCAGCAGAGCCCCGGCCCTGCCGCGCCGCTCTCGGCACTGGCCGGGATCCTGCTATCGGCGGTTATCGGCTTCGGCATCTATCAGGGCGGCGTGCGCATCAATCTGCGCCATTTCTTCCACTGGACCGGCCTGTTCATTCTGGTCGTGGCGGCTGGCCTTTTGAGCGGCGTGTTGCGCAGCCTGCACGAGGCAGGTGTCTGGAACATGCTGCAGGACCGCGCCTATGACCTCACTGAAATTCTGCCGCTTTCGAGCCTGCCGGGCACCGTGCTCTCGGGCATGTTCGGCTATCACGACGCTCCCGCCATCGGCGAAATGCTGATTTGGGCGCTTTATCTTGTTGTCACGCTCATCCTGTTCTTCCGACCGCAGGCCGCCAGAACGCCCCAACCCGTTGCTGTCGCTGGAAAATAGAATATGGGCTCACCCCAGGACGACCCGAAGACCGCGACGCCGTCGCGCCTCATTCCCTTTGCGCTGGCCGGTTCTGCCTTGCTGGTTCTGGCCGCAGGGGGACTGTTTTACTATGCCACGCAGACCGCTAGCGGCCCCGAACGCGGCGACATTTACAAGGTTACCGTTGCCGACCGGGTCTGCGACCCGGCCGACCTGACCGTGCCGGCGGGGCGGGCGACTTTTGAAATCCACAACGCCTCCAACCGCCCCATCGAGTGGGAAATTCTAGATGGCGTCTATGTGGTCGAGGAACGCGAAAACATCGCGCCGGGATTTCATTCCCTGCTCACAGCCAAGCTCCGCCCCGGCACTTACGAAATCACCTGCGGCCTGCTCTCCAATCCACGCGGCAGGCTGACCGTCACTCCGTCCGAGCAATCGGAAGCAGAAAGGGTGCAGCCACCGCTCACTGCCTTTGTCGGCCCGCTTTCGGAATACAAGGTGTTCCTGATCGGTCAGTCCACGGCGCTGATCGCCGCGAGTGAAAAGCTCGTCGTCGCCATAGAGTCGGGCGATCTGGAGACCGCGCAAGCGGCGTGGCAAGCGGCGCGCCTGCCCTATAAGCGGATGGAGGCGATCAGCAACCGCATTGCCGATCTCGAAACCCTCATCGATCCGCTGTCCGACTATCTCGAACTACGGGAGGCCGATGCGGGCTTTACCGGCTTCCACCGCCTTGAATATGGCCTCTTCGGACAGGGAAGTCTGGATGGGCTCGCGCCGGTGGCCGACAGGCTGCTTGGCGACGTTACCGAGTTGAAAGCGCGGCTGCGCAGCATGAAGCTCCTGCCGCAGGACCTTGCCGACAGCGCCGAGCGAGAAGCGGCCCGGCTCAGCGAAGGGCAGATTGTTGCCGGCGAGAATCGCTGGTCATTTAGCGATTTGGCCGAGATCGAAGCCAATCTCGATGGCATTGAAAAGAGCGCCGGCCTGATACTGCCGCTGGTTGAGGCTGCGGACCCGACAGTTGCGCAGGGGATGACAGAAGCCCTTTCGGCAACTCGCGCTGCTCTGACCGCGCTCCGGACTGATACCTCCTACCCCGCCTATGATCAGGTGGACGCAGCCGCTCGAGAGGCAATTGCCAATGCCTTCAGGGCGCTTGCAGAGGCGATTTCGGCTCTCAATCCGGCAATTGGCCTGGGGTGACACCATGGAACACCAAAACACGGGAAGACCGGCTGGATCGGGCGGGCTGAAACGTCGGACCTTCCTAGGGGGAATCGGCCTTGTCGTCGGCGCCTGTCCCTTCACTGGAGCGGCGTTGGCAGCGCCTGCCACGACAGCCCCGCAGGCCAATGGTCATGTGACTGATGCGCCGCTGGCCAATGTCGCGTCGCCGGACGATATGGTCCCCTTCCAGGGTCTGCATCAGGCCGGTATCGCAACGCCCCGCCCAGCCAATGGTATGATCGCCAGTTTTGGCGTTATCGCCGAGACTCCCGACGATCTCGAAGACCTGTTCCGCCGCCTGACGGCGCGCATTGGTTTTCTGACTGTTGGCGGCGAGCCACCGCAAAGCGATCCGCGTCTGCCACCATCCGATTCCGGCATTGTCGGCCCCGTCATTCGCCCCGACGGCCTGACGGTCACCATTGGCCTGGGTGCATCGCTATTCGAGGATCGGCCCTGGCTTGCCGATTTCAAGCCCGCCCGCCTGGCCCGAATGACCCGCTTTGCCAATGATGCGCTCGACGCCGCGCTCTGCCATGGCGATCTGTCGCTGCAAATCTGCGCCAATACGCAGGATACGACGATCCACGCCCTGCGCGATATCATCAAGAACCTCTCCGATCGGCTGGTTCTCAAGTGGAAGCAGGAAGGCAATGTGCCGGTGATTAGTCCCGGCGACGATGGGCAGGCGGAAAGCTCGCGTAATTTCCTCGGCTTCCGCGATGGATCGGCCAATCCCGACGCCGGAGACGAGAGCTTGATGGACCGCCTCGTCTGGGTCGGCACGGAAAATGAGGAGCCGGAATGGGCCTATGGCGGCAGCTATCAGAGCGTGCGCATCATCCGCAATTTCGTCGAACGCTGGGATCGCACACCGCTGCGCGAGCAGGAACTGATCATGGGCCGCGTCCGCAATAGCGGCGCCCCGCTGGACCGGCCCGAGGCTTCCGAGTTCGACACGCCCGACTACGCGGCGGACGTCGAGGGCCTCGCCACTCCGCTCGACGCCCATATCCGCCTTGCCAATCCGCGCACGGCAGAAACCGAAGACAGCATCATCCTCCGCCGTCCGTTCAACTATTCGAACGGCGTCACTAAGGCGGGGCAGCTCGATCAGGGCCTCCTTTTCATCTGCTACCAGGCGGACCTCGACAGGGGCTTTATTGCCGTGCAGCACCGGCTCGATGGCGAACCGCTGGAGGAATATATTAAGCCCGTCGGCGGCGGTTATTTTTTCGCCCTGCCGGGCACGCGCGACGACGCGGACTATTTGGGCAGCACGCTGATTGCCGCCCTCCGAAAGGCCCAAATCCAACCTTCCTAAATGCAGGAGAGACCTATGAAACTGCAGCTTATGCTTGCCACGGCCATGCTTGGCCTGGCCATATCGGGCCCGGCCTTTGCCCAGGCCGAACTCGATCTCGTCGAGCCCATCGTCGAATACAAGCTCTATGTCACCGAGCGCACCGGCCAACTGGTGGAGGGCGTCACCGAGTTTGTCGATGCCATCAAGGCGGGCGAACTGGAAAAAGCCAAGGCGCTCTATCCCTTCATCCGCATGCCCTATGAGGAAATCGAGCCCATCGCCGAACTTTTCAGCGATCTCGACGTGGCCATCGACTCGCGTGCCGATGATTATGAACTGGCCGAAGTGGACCCCGAATTCCCCGGCTTCCACCGCATCGAATATGGCCTGTGGTCGCGCAATTCCACCGAAGAGCTTGACGCGGTGGCCGACAAGCTGCTGGCCGACGTTACCGAATTGCACAACCGCATCGAAGCTCTGACCTTCCCGCCGGAAAAAGTGGTCGGCGGCGCGGCCGTGCTGATGGAAGAAGTCGCGCTGACCAAAATTTCAGGCGAAGAAAACCGCTATAGCCGCACCGACCTCTGGGACTTCAAGGCCAATTCGGACGGCGCCTATAAAATCGTCAACCTTGTTCGTCCGTTGATCGCAGACAAGGAAGCCGACTTCCTCAAAGAAGTGGACGCCAATTTCGACAAGGTTTTCTCCACCCTCGCCAAATACGAAAAGGGCGAAGGCTACGTTTCCTACCTCGAACTGACCGAAGCCGACCGCAACGCGCTATCGGCGGCGATCAACACGCTGGCCGAAGACCTCTCGACCCTGCGCGGCAAGCTCGGACTGGACTAGTGGGAACGGGAAACCCTAGGCCGGTCCTGCCGTACCGCGTACTTTGACTAACCACCAATCCACCGGCGGTCGCACCTGGTCGGTAACTTCGTCAGCCCCAAGGCGCTCAGCGGCGCCTTGGGATGCGAGCCATCACTCAGCCATTCGCGAGCACATGGTCCGCCGCTCTGGCGCATTGAAGGCGGATGTCGGGGATGGCCTCGATTTCGAAATAGCGTCCTCGGGTCAGCGGACCTATGGCGTGAACACGCCGGGAGACGGTGCCGTCGGCACCTATAATGGCGCCGTTACTGTCTACATCCAGCCCGATATGCATACTATCGGGCCTGGCGGCACCAGACTGGATCAGGTGTCGGATTACCGGATTGGTGCTCGCGCGCACATCCACAGTGACTCCGCCGCAATCATAGAGGCGGGCTACCTCGATATCGTGATGCCGACGCGTGCCACGTGGGCGCACCGTAGCCCGAATAGTGCCGTTCGATCGCGTGACGTCGACAAATTCGGCAGCCAGCAGGCGAACTTGGCCTGAGGCGACGGCATGGATGAAGCCATCGTGAAGGCTGGGCGGCAGGCGATGGCGGTGAATATTCCACCAAGGCCGGAGGTGCCGGAGAAACTGACGCTTTTCCCGTTCCGGCCAGCTCTGCCACAGCCGCTGGTTATAGGGCCGGAGGCCATCGATAACGCTGCGCCAATCGCCGCCTTTTTGTTCCACGTCGGCGACTAAGGCGCGAAACCATGTCGTCAGATAGGTCAAGCTGGTGCCAAAGGGCACATCGGCAGCATCGATATTGAGCGCAGCGATATCTTGATGCCCGCGCGGGACCTGTCCGTTTCGGGAGACCACGGTAATAGGACCGCGGTGGTGGGCATCTGACAGCGATATCCAAGCATCGATCATGCTGAGACCGGAGCCCAAGATCATGACATGGGCATCAGGGTCAAGCGGAGTATCCCGGTCAGAGCCGGCACGCACGGCTATGCCTTTGCCGCGCGCCGGCTGGGTCTCGTGACCGACCGCAAGAAAAGTCCGGCGGGACACGAGGCTGGTTCCATTGCCCAACCGTATTTCGACGCTCTGGCGGGTTTCACACAGCGCCTCGACCTCCTCGGACATCACAACAAGGCGCCCATGGACATGGCGGCCGGCGTCTCGCAGCACATCTTCCAGGTAGGCCCCATAAAGCCGGCGTGGCACGAAAGTCCATGAACTAGCGTGTTGCCCAGGCTCGCGCCGTTGTAGCCAGCGCCAGAAATGGTCTGGATCGTCAGCGAAGGCGCTCATCCCCCTCGCCGGGACATTGACCCGGTGATTCCGATGCCGAGCAGAATATGCCAGACCCTGACCGAAGCGCCCCTGTCTCTCGACCAGCGTGACGCGCAAATCGGGATCAGGATTGCGAAGGAGGTGAGCGGCAAGCAGAACACCGCTCGCGCCGCCTCCGACAATGACCACAGATTTCTGACCAGACATCATTTTGCTGGCTCCGTGACCGGTCGGATGGTGCTGTAGGTCATGGGTGGCTGGGTCCGGCCGATGTCGCGCTCGCAAGCCGCCTGTGCAGGGCCCTACTCTCCATCCTGCTGGTTACCTGCATGGCCAGTTCATAGCCTTGCGTCCAGCGGCCGAAGCCGCTGGCGATGTTGATGTGGCCCGCATTGCCCAAATCGACCAGCGGCGCGTGCCAGCGCGCGGCGAGCTCGCGCGTCTTGTCGAGCGACATGTAGATGTCATCGCGGCTGGCGACGACGAGTGTCGGGAATGGCAGGCGGCTGTCGGGGAGCTTTCCAAATTCGTAGGTGCGCGCATGCAAGGTTGAAGTGCGCTCGATATCGGCGGGCGCGACCAGCAGCGCGCCACCCACAAGGGGCGCAACGGAACTTGCGGTGAGCCGAGCGACAAGGATAGCGCCCAGGCTATGGGCTACGATCAAGGCCCCAGGATTGGCTATGATGGCCTGTTCGAGCCGATGCAACCAGCGCCCGGCCTGGGGATTGGCCCAGTCGGATTGTTCAACCAGATCCGCATTGTCATGGTCGGCCAGCCAGAATTGTTGCCAATGGCCGGGGCCCGATCCATTCAGTCCGGGAACGATGAGGTGATGTGGGCTCATCGCTCGCTCGCCTCGCCGGACGGTGGGGCAGAGCAAGAGTCGGTTGGCTCCGGGGCTTTGCCGTTGAGAAAGCATGCATCCTGCTCGGCACGAGTGAGTGGAACTGCGCCTTGGGCAATATCGGGCAATCCGCCGAAAAAATTGGCCTTGGCCGGAGCTTCTTCTGTGGCTTTGCGGGTCAGCTTGCCCGGGGCTAAAATTCCAAAGAAATGCACCATGTCATCCTCCGATTGCGCATTGCGCCGGCAAGAGCAGATGCGGTCCCCTTGTGATTGGCCGCTTCCGCTCAAGATAACAAACTCTATCAATTCAGTCGTGATTTAGAAGGCGCAGGCTTGCCTCGAAATTTCCTCAGGTAGAAAATCTTCCCCCGATCACGCGCCCTATACGCAACAACTAGAGCTATGGCCCATCGTGGAGGCGGAACCGCGTAATCTGTCAGGCAACCAAACCGCTTTCCAGACTCTCGACGCCGCCACTGGCCTGCATGTCGGTGAGACTGGTATTATCCAGAACCAGAGCAATGGCATTTCGCACATTGAGCATTAGTCGGCGGACGCGGCAGGTTTCGACGTCGCAATCCTGACACGGCTGGTATCGGGTCTTGCTGGCGCAAGGGATAGGCGCCAGCGGGCCGTCCAGAACCCGCACGACGTGGCCTATCATGATCTCTTGCGGCGGACGGGCCAAATAGTAGCCGCCATATTTGCCTTTGCGGGAATAGACAAAGCCGGCATTGCGCAGTTCTGCCAGGATCGCATCGAGAAATTTCTTGGGAATATTGTTGCTTGCGGCGATGTCACCCACCATGGCCAGTTCGCCCGGCGGCAATGCCGAAAGATGCCCGAGAGCCTTGAGCCCATATTTGCCCTTATTCGTCAGCATCAGCCCGACCGGCCTCTCAGGGCACAAAAATTGCCATGACTTTATAATGTCCATCGCGCCGCTTCACAATGAACTGTTTTGTATGGACCGCGCCGAAAGTGGAGCAGATTTGCTCGATCCGAGGCGGCAGTAGACATGATTGCTGCCCAGCCGCCCAATCATGAAATGGAGCAAGCTGACTGGCGCAATAGTCGATAATTTTGATAGACAAAATTTCTGCGCTAAAGGTCTGTCATACAGACATTTTTGTTCCTACTCCTCTCATTTTGGTTCAGGGTGCTTTGCTCGGACCGCCCCGATTTCGCCATGATGTAACGACGCGGCAAGGAGCCGCGACTGGAAGCGAACGAGGCTAAAATGAATGCTCTGACCAAGCGCCTGATGGCAATGGCCACCGCTATCACCATCGTCGCCGCGCCAGCCGTGGCGCTGGCCGTGGATGGCCCGCTGGTAACGGCGGACTGGCTGGCGGAAAACCTGACCAATCCGAATGTGCGCGTCTTCGAAGTGAGCGTCGACACTGGTGTCTATGAGCGCGGCCATATTCCGGGCGCGGTCAACCTCGCCTGGCATACCGATCTGGTCGACACCGTCCGCCGCGACATCGTTTCGAGCGACGGGCTCGAGGCTATTTTGCAGGCGGCGGGCGTCACCGAGGACACGACCGTTGTTCTCTATGGTGACAACAATAACTGGTTCGCGGCCTGGGGCGCCTGGGTGTTCGACATCCATGGCATTCACGATGTGAAGCTTCTCGATGGCGGCCGCAAATATTGGGAGGCCGAAGGCCTGCCGCTCGACACGGCAACGCCGGAATACACGGCATCCGCCATCGACCTGCCGGACGAAGCCGCACCGCTGCGCGCCCGCCTGGTTGACGTGCTCGAAGTTGTGGAAGGCGGCGCCGATGTGTCGCTGGTCGATATTCGCGGGCCCAAGGAATATAGCGGCGAAATCTTCGCGCCAGAAGGCGTACAGGAACTGTCCGTTCGTGCCGGCCATATTCCGGGTGCTGTGAACTTCCCCTGGGGTGGTGCAGTCAACGAAAACGGGACCTTCAAGTCCGCCGAGGAACTGAAAGCCGCCTTTACTGCCATTGGCATCGACGGGTCCAAGCCGATCATTACCTATTGCCGCATTGGCGAGCGGTCGAGCCACACCTGGTTCGTGCTCTCGCGTATCCTTGGCTATGACGTGCGCAATTATGATGGTTCGTGGACCGAATATGGCAATGCCGTTGGCGTGCCGATCGACAATCCGTCGGGCACCGTGTGGGGCAAGATCTGACGCAAAAGCCGGGAATCGGCACATATTGGGCGGGCGCTTCAAGGCGCCCGCTTTGTTTTGGGGACGCATCATGACTCATCCTGCCATCCGCTTCGGCCTGCCCGCGCTTATCGCAATCGCCCTGGGCTGGGGTTTTCTGACGCTGGATGCACAGGGACCGTCAGGCCGTCCGCTGGCGGTTTCTCTGGCGCTGGGCGCCGCCTTCGGAGCCGTGCTGCAACGCAGCCGTTTCTGTTTTTACTGCAATTTTCGCGACTTGGTCGAAAAGCGCGAGGCAGGCGGGGTGATCGCCATTCTTGTCGCGCTGGCCGTGGGTGCCATTGGCTACACCACCATCTTCGGCGCTTGGCTGCCGACCCCGGCGCTGGAGCGCCTGCCCCCTACTGCCCATATCGGGCCGGTCAGCATTACGCTGGTCATCGCCTCCTTTGCCTTTGGCATCGGCATGGCCATTTCCGGCTCCTGCCTCTCCGCCCATTTCTATCGGTTGGCTGAGGGCTCGGTTATTTCGCCCTTCGCCATTATCGGCGCGCTGATCGGCTTTGGCGTTGGATTCCTCACATGGAATTCGCTCTTTCTGGCGATTACCTCGAATGCCTTCATCCTGTGGCTACCGCATCATCTCGGATATGCGGGAGGGCTGTTGGCCACGCTTGCACCAATCGCTGCCCTAGCTGCTCTAGCCATCTGGTGGGGGCGACCCAAAGTGTCGGATACCCCTGCCCCGCTCAACCTGCGCGAGGCAATGGGGATCCTTTTCCTGCGACGTTGGCCGCCGGTCGTGGCGGGCACGCTGGTCGGCATTATCGGAATATTGGCTTATTTCCGCGTGGCCCCGCTTGGCGTCACCGCCGAATTGGGCAGCATTGCCCGCACGGCAGGTACGAACTGGGCCTTGATCCCTTCGACGCTGTTTGGCCTCGATGGCCTGCGCGGCTGCGCCACGGCGGTCAAAGATGCTTTGCTGTCGAATAACGGCCTGTTCGTGATTGGACTGATCGCGGCCAGTTTCATCACCTCGCTGCTGGCCGATCAATTCAAGCCGCGACGGCTGACCGGCAAAGACGTGCTGCGCGGGCTTTCCGGCGGACTACTGCTCGGTTGGGGCGCCATGACGGCCCTTGGCTGCACGGTTGGCGTCCTGCTCTCCGGCATTCAGGCAGGGTCGCTGTCGGGCTGGGTATTCCTCGCTGCCATGACACTCGGCATTCTTGCTAGTTGGCAGGTCGGGCGCTGGACGGGCCTAATCCGGCCCGCCACCGCATGAGTTTGCCAGACTATCTGACCTGATCAGGCGCCGCGTGCAGACACCGCCCCGTCCTGCATTTTTTGCTCGATAATGCGCCGCGCTGCTACCGGGTCGGGCGGAAGGACTGCGCTGCGCAGGGCTTGGGAATATTCGTGGGTGGGATTGCCCAACACATCCTGCGCCATGCCGGCCTCCACCACGTCTCCCTTGTGCATGATGATCACACGGTTGGAGATGTAGTAGGCCGTGGACAGGTCGTGGGTGATGTAGATGATCGAGACACCCAGATTGTCGCGCAGTTCGCGGAACAGGTTGACGATGGACATGCGCAGCGACGCATCGACCATAGAGACGGGCTCGTCAGCGACGATCAGTTTTGGATCGGGGATCAGGGCTCGGGCCACTGCGATGCGCTGAAGCTGACCACCGGAAAGTTCGTGTGAATAGCGGCCTTTTACTTCGGTCAATGACAGGCCGACATGTTGCAGCGCCTTGTCGGTGGCCGCGTGAATGTCGGCCTTGCTTTTGAGGCCGAGGAAGCGCCGAGCGGTGGAAAACAGGTAATAGTCCAGCGTTGTCAGCGGATTGAAGGCTTCAAACGGGTTCTGGAAAATCGGCTGCACCTTGGCCATGAACCTGATCTTGTCGGCACGACTGCGGATAGAGGAGATGTCCTGCCCCATGAAGCGGAGCGTGCCGCTTGTGGGAGTCTCGTTACCGAGGATCATGCGCGCGGTCGTGGTCTTGCCTGAGCCAGACTCGCCCACGATGGTGAAGATTTCCGGCTGCTCGGCGGAAATGGAGAAGCTCACATCCTTAACCGCCTGCAGTTTGGCGCGGTCAAACATGCCGCCGACGGAATAGGTCTTGTTGACGTGATCGAGTTCGAGAAGCGCGCTCATGCTGCCTCAACCTCCCCGGCGCGCCAGCAGGCGACGCGACCGTTTTCCCGCGCCACCAAAGGCGGGTTTTCGCTTTTGCATTTGTCCACGGCGAGCGGGCAGCGCGGATGGAAGCGGCAACCGGTGGGAGGATCGGAGAGATTGGGTGGCTTGCCCGGCAGGGCCTGCCGCTTGCGCGTATCGCCGATGCGCGGAAGGCTAGCGATGAGATGCGCCGTGTAGGGGTGCTGCGGGCGCTGGAACACGTCCACGGTCGGGCCTTCCTCCACCAGACGTCCGGCATAGACAATGCCGATCCGGTCGGCGATGGCAGCATGCACGGTCATGTCGTGGGTCACGAAAATAATCGATGACCCCATGCGCCGCTGCACATCCTTGATCAGTGCCAGCACGTCCTGTTGGACCAGCACGTCCAGCGCCGTTGTCGGCTCGTCGGCAATGATGAATTCAGGTTCGCAAACCGTCGCCAACGCAATGGTGAGGCGCTGCCGCATGCCGCCCGAAAGCTGATGGGGGTAAGATTCGAGTACGCGCGGATCGAGCCCAATGCGGCTCAGATGGCTTTCGAGCCGCTCCCGGAACGCGCGACCGGACAGGTCCATATGCTTGAAAGCAAAATCGTGGAAGGCGTGTTTGACCTTGCGCACCGGGTTGAGGACATTCATCGAGCCCTGCATGATGTAGGACAGATGCTGCCAGCGCGCTTTTTTCATGGCGCCGGGTTCGCCATAGACGTCCAGCGTCCGCCCGCCGAAATCGAACTTCACCGATCCCTCGACGACCCGCAGCGGTGGCGTTATGGCGCCCGCGATCGTCTTGATGAGCGACGACTTACCCGACGAGGACTCTCCGGCAATGCCGTAAATCTCGTTGCGGTTGATGGTCATCGTCACATCATCGACCGCCCGCACTTCGCGTTGCACGCCGAAATAGTTCATCTGGTAATAAGCCTTGAGGCCCTCGACCTGGAGGACAGGCTTGGTCTTGGTGACCGTCTTGGCGTCGATCGTATCGAGCATGGTTACGCTCCCATCCGGCTGAGGCGACTGCGCGGGTCGATATATTCGTTGACCGAAATGGCCAGCAAGAAGAGGCCCAGGAACAGAAGCACGATGGCCGCTATGGGGAAGGCCATCCACCACCAGATTCCCGCAATGATGGCCTGATGCTGATTGGCCCAGTAGATCATGCCGCCGATAGTGGGGCGGTTGATGTCGGAAAAGCCCAGCACGGACAGGGTAACCTCAAGGCCGATGGCCCAGATCAGATTGTTCATGGCGGTGAAGAAAATCACCGGCATCACATAGGGCAGATGCTGGCGCAGCAGGATTTGCGGCACGCTCATTCCGGCAAAGACCGCGTGGCGGGTAAATTCCCGGCTGCGCAGGCTCAAGGTGACCGAGCGGATCAGGCGGGCATCATAGTTCCAGCCCAGAAGTGCCGCGGTCGCTGCTAGTACCGGCCAGCTCATGGAATCGCGCATGACGAAATAGACCAGCAGCAGGATCGGGATATTGGGCAGGGCGATCATGGTGTCGTTGATGGTCATCAACACCTGGTCCCATTTGCCGCCGAGATAGCCCGAGATCATACCCACGGCCACGGCCAGCAGGCGGCTGAGAATGGTCACTGTGAGGCCGAACAGCATGGTGTTCCAGATGGCCGAACTCATCTGCCAGAGCACGTCCTGGCCGCGCGAGGTCGTACCGAACCAGTATTCGGCGGAAGGCGGCATATCAGGCGGCAGAAGATAGATGGCGCTGTCCGGCAGCGGTGCCCAGAAATGGGCCAGAGCGAACAGGAAGATGCCAAAGGTCAGAATGAAGCCGATGGTGAATTCGATATTGTAGCGAAGCAGGTCGCGCAGGATTTTGAACATGATCAGCCGAGCCTCACGCGCGGATCGATGAGGGGATAGACGAGGTCGATGATGAAGACGGCCACGGCTACGGCGATGATCGAAATGGTGGTGACACCCAGAACGAGCGAATAGTCGCCGCGATAGATGCCCTGGATGAGCAGGCGCCCTACCCCCGGATAGTTGAACAGGAATTCGGTGATGACTGCGCCGCCGAACACGCTGCCCAGGCTGAGGGCCAGGCCGGTCAATTGCGGCAGGAGGGCATTGCGCGCCACATACTGGCTAAAAATCTTGCCGGAATTGACGCCGCCCAGTTCCGCATAGACCACGTGATCGTCGGTGACGATGTTGGAGACCAGCGAGCGCATGGAGATGAACCAGCCACCAATGCCCGCCAGGACCAGCGTCAGGGCAGGAAGCGTGCCGTGAAGGATCAGCGAACGGATATATTCAAAGGAAAAACCTGGCTGCAAATTCATCTGCGCGCCGCCGGAAATAGGCAGGATGGGCCAGATGAAGCCCAGCGTCATCAACAGGACGAGGCCGATAATGTAGGCGGGCACCGGATTGAGCGCCATGATGGCGGCGCCGGAGAGCTTGAGAAGGATATTGCTGCGGAAATACCCGGCCAAGGCCCCGAGCAGGTTGCCCAGCGTCCAGCTGATCAGCAGTGCCATCATCAGCAGACCAATTGTCCAGGGCAGCGCCTGCATGATCAGCGACATAACGGGAGTCGGAAAGGCCGAAAGCGACGGCCCGAAATCCCCGCGCAGGACGCGGCCCCAGAAGGACACATACTGCTCGGCGAGATTGCCCTTGAGCCCGTAAAGCTCGGCCAGGGCTTCGCGCATCATGGCAACGGAGCCAGGATCGGTGGCGCCGAAATTTGTCATCAGCGCCAGGGACTGCTCGACCGGATCGACCGGCGAGAGATTGGTGATCAGGAAAGCCAGCGACACGCCCAGGAAGATCACGAGGAAAAACTGGAACAGGCGCCGGACGAGATATTTGGCGAAGCCATCCATCTGCAAATCGCTCTCTGGGTCTGTTGGGTCCGGATGAAGGCAGATGAAAAAGCCGGTGCCTGGATGACTTGGGACCAAGCCTTGTCAGGCGTTCACAACTGTCTTCGAAGCGGAGGCGGGCGGGGCCAGAAGGCCCCACCCGTGGCGGCTTAGTTGGACGCCGGAGCGTTGGGATTAGCTTCGAGCTGCACGATCATATAGCGCAGGTTCGACCAGTTCGGGCCCGAAGCAGCATAGGGATTGGCTGCGCTCGGATAGCCGGTCCAATAGGTCGTGTCGAAGGGCGCGAACTTGTTATAGGCCATCAGCGGGATGAAGGGCATCTCCTCCACGGCCAGCTTCAGATAGTCCATGCCCAGCTGTGCGACCTGCGGATCGTCAAAGCCGATGCTGCGATTGGTTTCGATGATGGCGTCGAGACGCTCATCCTGCCAACGCTGCAGGTTGCGCGGGGGCTGGTTTTCGCCCGGCTGCACGATGAAGTCGGAGTGGTAGCTTTCGAGGAAGAACGAGAGGTCGGGGTGACCGCCCCAGGTTTCCACAGACCAGTAGATAGCCGCTTCGTAATCGCCACCAGCCAGACGCTGACCATTGGTCGGACCGGCCACGTCAACCGTGGTCTGGATGCCTTCCATGGACCATTGCTGGGCAATGATAGTGCCGGCACGGGCCAGGGTCGGGATGGCATCGCCTTCCACCATCAGACGGATAGTGAACGGGGTGCCATCGGGCTTCATCCACTGATTGCCGTTCTTGGTGAAGCCGGCCTTCTGGAGCAGCTCGGCGGCTGCGGCCAGATCCTGCTTCCACCAACCATAGCCGAACATCTGCTTGAGCAGGTCGCCATCTTCGGGGATATCGTCACCCCATTGTGGACGCACCAGAGCCGCGATCTGCTCGGCAACGGTTGCGTCATAAGGCTGGATGGTGCGCGTGCCGGTATCGAGTTCGAACGCGGTCAGCCAGTCCTGCATGGGCTGATAGTAGTCGGAGATGGCCGAGCCGGTGGGCGGAGTGGAGAGCGCCGCCAGATTGGCCGCACCACGGTAAGAGCCCATGGCAACCGAGCGGATATCGATCATCATCGCCAGCGCCCAGCGGACATCCTTGTTTTCGAACGGTTCGACCTGATGGTTGAACAGCACCGATGGCAGGGTCGGATCGGGGTGAGCGAAGGGGAAACCATCGAACCAGTATGCGGTGTTCTCACCGGCCTGACGGGCGATGGTGAACATGCCTTCCGGCGCGATGTCATTGATCACGTCCAGATTGTGGTTCATCTGCTCGATCACGCGAGCGTCCGGGTTACCGGCATTGCGATAGACCACGTATTTGACGTCCGGCTCCTTATCCAGCGTCATGCCGATCGAAGTGCGCTCCCAGTCGTCGCGCAGCTTCCAGATCACCCAGTTGCCCGCAGAATCGTAGCTGTGAAGCACATAGGCCGACAGAGAAACCGGCGGATTTCCGGGGAACTGCAGCGGATCACCGGCGCCTTCGAACACATGCTTAGGCATGATCCAGGCAGCGTTCCAGCGCACGGTGAACAGTGTGTGGAAACGCGAATTGGGGTGATTGAGGTTGAAGACCACGGTATTGCGGTCGGGAACTTCAACGCTCTTCACGTTCCGGGTGAAAGGCGCGCTCCAGTTCATGCCGGGATTGGCGATCTGGGTATCGACGGTAAACTTGACGTCGTCGGCGGTGAACTCGACACCGTCGCTCCAGTAGATGCCTTCGCGCAGCGTCACAGTCATCTGCGTGAAGTCGTCATTATATACAGGTCGATCAGCGGCAAGCGCATTGGTCCAGGCACTGTCGCCGGTGCCTTCGGGGTTGATCCACCACAGCGTGTCGGTGGTCAGTTGCTGCACGCCATTGGTGGTGGAGCCACCGCCGGGCGCCCAGACGTTGAACCACTCGGCATTCTGAGCCGCCGGGCCCTGAATGATCAGAGCCTCGTTGCGGGGAATGCCCGCGATGAAATCCTGCGCAGCAACCGGCATCACCAGAGCGGTGACGGCCAGTGCGGCTGCGGCCAGCTTCTTCAATAGCATGGTCGTTTCTCCTTAAGCCCGCAAATGCGAGCGGCGGGACGCCGGACCTGTCGGACCGCTCCGCCTCCCTCGTGTCGACTCGGCACTGCACGTTCCTCCCGCAGCCCGGCCTAGCATCTTTATCGACAATTTTTACATCGGGGGCAACAGGATTATCGACAACATTTCCAAATTGTCCGCATTTTTTGCGGATTTCAGGCGCCATATCCGGCAAACTCACATTGTATTATTGACAAAATAGCCGGCACGGATAGGCTAGTATCGATGATCGGATACCGATCCACGCAATTTCTCAGACAGCTAAGGGTGGAGAAAACCAGATGACAGCGACTTATGACGTCCGCATAGACGTCGATGCGGGCGCAAGCCGCGGCGCCTACAGGCCATTGTGGAACTGGTTCGGATATGACGAGCCCAACTACACCTATACGGAGAACGGCAAGAAGCTGCTCAAGGAGCTGACCGAGCTCAGCTCGGAACCGCCACGCATCCGTACGCACAACCTGCTCACTTCGGGTGATGGCAAAGCGTCCCTCAAATGGGGCTCGACCAATGCCTATACCGAGGATGAAAACGGTAATGCCGTTTATGACTGGACTATTCTCGACCAGATTTTCGACGCCTATGTCGAGGCGGGCAATATTCCCTTCGTGCAGGTGGGATTCACCCCTGAGGCATTGGCCGGCTGCGAAGGCCACGCCTATCGCCATTCATGGGGCCTCGAAGATCGGTCCATCGGCATCACGGCTGGCTGGGCCTGGCCGCCCAACGATCTCGAGAAATGGAGCAAACTGATCCATGCCTGGGCGCGGCATCTGTGCGACCGCTATGGCGAGGACAATGTACGCGACTGGCCGTGGGAAGTCTGGAACGAGCCTGATGGTCTCTACTGGACCGGTACGATCCCGCAATTCTGCGAAATGTATGCCGTTACCGCCCGCGCGGTGAAGGCAGCCATTCCCGGCGCCCGTGTCGGTGGCCCGCACACCTGTGGCGCATTCAACAACGAGAAGGCTTCGGTCTTCCTGCGGGAATTCCTGCAATATGTGTCGGACCATGACGTGCCGATCGATTTCGTCGCCTATCACGCCAAGGGTCATCCAACCGTTCAGGGCGACCACGTGCAGATGGGTCTGCACAAGCAGCTCCGCGATATCGAGATGAACCTGGCCATCCAGAACGAGTTTCCCAAACTGCGCCACCTTCCGGCAATCCTGGGCGAATCCGACCCGGAAGGTTGCGCCGCATGCTCGGCCCGCGTTTTCCCGCAAAATGGCTATCGCAACGGCCCGCTTTACGGCGTCTATGCCGTGCAGAGCATGATCCGCACCTATGAACTCTCGCAACGCTCCGGTATCGAGATCGAAGGCGCAGTCACATGGGCTTTCCTCTTCGAGGATCAGCCTTGGTTCGACGGGTTCCGCGACCTCGCCACAAACGGTGTCGACAAGGCCGTGCTCAACGGTTTCCGCATGCTGGGCAAGCTCAGCGGCGAATGGGTGGAAGCAAGGAGCGACCACGGCATCGACATCGAGACCATCATGGAAAAGGGCGTGCGCGACCGGCCCGACGTCAATGCAGTCGCCACGCGCGACGACAAGGGCGTCAGCGTTCTAGTCTGGCACTACCATGACGACGATGTGGCAGGCGACGATGCCAAGGTCACGGTGGCACTCAAGGGTCTCAAGGCCGGCAACCATAAGCTGACCCATTTCCGCATGGACCATAATCATTCCAACGCTTACCGCGTCTGGAAGGAAATGGGCTCCCCGCAGAGTGTGACCGGCGAGGCCTTCAAGACTCTGGAAGCCGCCAGCAAGCTCGAAACGCTCGAAACCGGCAGCGTCGAGGCAACGAACGGCTCCGCCACTGTCACCACGACCCTGCCTCGCCAGGGCGTGTCGCTGATCCGCATCGACTATTGATGCGAACCTGGCCGCGCCCCTCCTCCCTTTGGGGCGCGGTCAGCTTTCGACCAGATCGATATAGCGCCGTTTGGAGGGCTGCAGGTGATCGACGCAGAGCTGCGCCAGAAGCCAGTTATCCCGGCCCGCCAGCATGTCGATCATCAACCTGTGCTGGCTATGAGAAATATCGAGCGAGCTGCGATCCGCCATGGAATTGGCGCGAACCGGCAGGCTGTAACGCATGTAAAGCTCGATGGTCTGCACGAGATATTTGTTACCGCAGGCCCCAAACAGGGTCAGGTGAAACCGGTCATTGGTTTCGTGCACGCCACGCAGATAACCCGCTTCGATATGCTTGCCGTGCTCTTCATGGATAGCGAGCAACTCGTCGATCAACGCTTTTGGCGCGGGCAGCGGAATCATCAGCGCAGCCTGCCGCTGAACCAGCTCGCGCACCGCATAAATCTGCTGCACCTCAGCGGAGGTCAGCGAGCGGACTGTGGCGCCCTTGTTGCGCTCGCGCACAACCACGCCCATCTGCTCAAGCTGCACCAGGGCCTGGCGCACGAAATGGCGCGTGACCGGAAAGCGCGACAGAAGCTTGTCCTCGGTCAGTCGGGTTCCCGGCGCCAGCCGCCCAAAGATGATGTCTTCTTCAAGCGCCCGCACGATCTTGACGTCGTCGAGATCGGTTTCGCGGTTCTGATCAGACATCATGGGACAGGTCCTCGGGGCCGTGCTTGTTCGCCCTCTCTAGCAGAAACATCAAGTCGGCATAAATCCACTTCGCTGATAGGCCGCTTCGACCAGACGCAGCGTTTCCAGATTGTCGGTCGCCGCAGTTTCGAACGGCGCCCCGCTGCGCAACCCGTGCACGAAGTGAGCAATGGCGCCGTCATAGGCGGCCTGGTAGCTCTCGGCGGCATCGAAGCTCAGTTCCCGCGGCCGAGGGCCGATCAGTCGCAGGGTCGTGCCATCGAGATGGATCGTGCCATCCGAACCCCAGATCCAGAGCTGATCGCTCGGCGCAGGCGCAGCACCATGTACGGCCAGATTGCCGGACACGTTAAGCGGCACGCCATCTGCTCGACGACCAAGCGAAAGGATTGCGCTGTCCTCGCCGATAATTTCGTCATTGCTGCGCGCCAGCCGGGCAGACAGCAGATCGAACTCCCCAAACAGGTAGCGCAGGCTATCGAGATGGTGGATCAGCACTTCCATGACCAGAAGACGCTTCTCGCCCCGAAAGAATGGCTGACGCACAAGCGCAGGGCGGTTGCCATTCACATCGGGAATCATCCCGCTCGAATGAAAGTCGAGCCGGATGGACACGATATCACCAGCCACGCCGGCATCGAGCCACGCCTTGAGTTCGCGATAATAGGGACGAAACCGCCAGTTTTCGTGCACCATGAACGGCACGCGGCTGCCAATGTCGGCCACCAAAGTCTCTGCCTCGGCCAGATCGACGCCCAAGGGCTTCTGACAAAGGATCGGCAATCCTCGTGCCGCTACCGCACGCGCATGCGCGGCATGAAACTGGCGAGGCGAGGCGATGTCCACCGCGTCAAGTTCGGCCTGATCGAGCATGGCTTCCAAGTCAGCAAAGCGGAGCGGAATGGCAAACGCGTCCGCTCGCGCAGCGCGCGCACTGTCATCAGGATCGCAGATTGCCACGACGTCAACGCCGGAAAGCCGCAGCCATCCCGGCAGGTGATATTGCGTCACCCAACCTGCCCCAACAACACCGACCCGCATAACCGGAACTCCAATTTGTCAATAATCAAAAACAATAGGAATGCGCCGAACAAAGGCCACGCCCCTACAATTTCGTTGATTTTAAGCGGAGTTCGTCACTTTGCACAATCGCGAAGTCGAGTTTCGAGCCAGATATTATTGACAATAATGCAAATGGCTGTAGGAATGCCCCAAACGGGCTGCGCCGGATCGCGGCGGGGAGGACTTTCGTGACGCGCGGGCTTCGCAGACGATTGACGAGCTATGGCGACCAGGACTTCTCCCTGTTCCTGCGCAAGGCCTTTATCAAGGCAATGGGCTATTCCGACGACGCGCTGGATCGGCCCATAGTGGGCATTTCCAATACCTATTCAGACTATAATCCCTGCCACGGCAATGTCCCGCAACTGATCGAGGCGGCCAAACGCGGCGTTATGCTGGCGGGTGGCCTGCCCATGGTGTTTCCCACCATGTCTATCCACGAAAGTTTCGCCGCCCCTACCTCGATGTTCCTGCGCAACCTCATGGCCATGGAAACCGAGGAGATGGTGCGCGCCCAGCCGATGGATGCCGTCATCCTGATCGGGGGCTGCGACAAGACCATTCCAGCGCAAATCATGGCGGCCGCAAACAGCGAAGTGCCCGCTATTGTCCTGCCAACCGGCCCGATGGAGACCGGCAATCATCGCGGTGAGCGGCTGGGGGCTTGTACCGATTGTCGACGACTCTGGGCGCAGTATCGCGCCGACCAGATCGACGAAGCCGAAATCAGCGACATCAATGGCAAGCTGGCAAGTTCGGTGGGCACCTGCACGGTGATGGGGACGGCCTCGACCATGGCCGCCATTGCCGAAGCTGTCGGTTTGGCGTTGCCCATGTCCGGCTCGGCCCCGGCAACCTCGGCGGAGCGTTTCCGGCTGGCTGAGGAAACCGGCCGCGCAGCGGTGGCGATGACGGAAACCGGCCTCACAACGGCCGAAGTGCTGACCCCAGCGGCCCTGCGCAACGGCCTTATCACCCTGCAAGCCCTCGGTGGTTCAACCAATGCCGTTGTGCATTTGGCGGCGATTTACGGGCGGCTCAGGCGCAAGCTCGACATGGCAGAATTTGATGCCATCGGCCGCAAGGTGCCCGTTCTCGTGGACCTGAAACCATCGGGACAGGGCTATATGGGTGAATTCCATGCTGCTGGTGGCGTGCCGCGACTGCTGTCGGAACTGACCGATCTTCTCGACCTTTCGGCGCCGCGCGCCTTTGGCGGCACACTGGGCGACTGCGTTTCCGACCTGCCGACCCGGCACGAGCACCAGATTATCCGCCCTCGTGGAGAGCCGATTGCCGCCTCCGGCGCCATTGCCGTGCTGACAGGCAATCTCGCGCCGCGTGGCGCCGTCATCAAGCATTCTGCCGCCGACCCAAAACTGGCGGTTCATGAAGGCCGCGCCGTGGTTTTTGACTCCGTAGAAGACATGACCGAGCGGCTCGACGATCCCGCCCTTGAGATCAAGGCCGAAGACATTCTCGTGCTGCGCAATGCCGGCCCCAAGGGCGCGCCGGGCATGCCGGAGGCGGGCTATACACCGATCCCGCGCCATCTGGCGCGACAGGGCGTCAAGGACATGGTGCGCATTTCCGATGCGCGCATGAGCGGCACCGCGTTTGGCACGATTGTGCTGCATGTTACGCCCGAAGCGGCCGATGGCGGGCCCTTGGCGGCGGTGCGCACGGGCGACCGCATAAGGCTCGACATTCCCAATCGGAGCCTCGACTTGCTTGTCAGCGATGCCGAACTGGCCGAGCGTATGCAATCCATTCCCGCGCCGCGCCCCCTGCCCGAGCGCGGCTATGCAAGGCTCTATGCACAGCATGTCACCCAGGCCGATGACGGCGTGGATTTCGACTTTCTGATGGATAAGCCTCGTGACTGACACCGTCGAAGCCCGGCTTTGTCTGCCGCCCCGCCCGCTTCGGAACGGTCCCGGCCTTCGCCTGCCGGAAGGAAGCTGCGACAGCCATTTCCATGTCTTTGCGGCCAATGCACCACTGACGAGTCCTCGTAGCTACACGCCGCAGATCGAGACAATCGATGGCTGGCTAAAACTGGCGGACAGCTTTGGCATAGCGCGGGGCGTGCTGGTGCAGCCCAGCGTCTATGGCACCGACAATCAGGTCCTGCTCGCTGCGCTGGCCCATCATGCCGAGCGCCTTCGCGGGGTTGTGGTAATCGGCGCTGACACTCCAGCCAGCCATATCTCCCGGCTGGATACTCTGGGCGTGCGCGGTGTGCGAATCAACCTGCGCAACAAAGGCGGCGTTGGACTGGACACGCTTGCCGAGTTGGCGCCGCGCATCCGCGAATATGGCTGGCATGTACAGTTTCAGGTCGGACCAGAAGCTATCGAGATTGTCGCCTCGCTGGCCGAAGAACACGGCGTCACCGGTGTGATCGACCATCTTGCCTTCATGCCGCTTGACGCCCCGGCTCCGGCGCTTGCCGCTCTACAACGAGCACTGGATACGGGTCGTGTCTTGACCAAGATTTCGGCGCCCTATCGCCTGCGCGACAGCAAAAATCATGATGGATACCGGCAGGTTGTACAGGCGCTCGCCGCCAACCATGCCGACAAGCTGCTCTGGGGCAGCGACTGGCCGCATACCGAACTGTTCGACACCGTGCCCGAGGAAGACGACGTCGTGGCGCTCAGCCTTGAGGCCCTGCCCACCGCCGCCCACAGGCTCGTCTTCGTCGACACGCCGAACGCACTTTACTGGTCACACTGACCACCCATTCTGACCGGAGACTGCCATGTCCCTCCTCACCGAAGACGCCAAGGGCGTCTATGTCATCGCCGTAACCCCCTTCACCGAAGACGGCGCCGTGGATTGGCCAAGTGTCGACCGCATGGTGGACTTCTATGAGGAAAAGGGCGTTACCGGCCTCACCATTCTGGGTCAGCTGGGGGAAGCGCCCAAACTGACCTCAGAAGAATCCCGCGAGATCGCCAAGCGCGTCATCGCGCGGGCCAAGGTTCCTGTTGTCGTCGGCGTCACGGCGCCGGGCCTGGCGCCGATGCGGGAGCTTTCCGACTCTGTCATGGATATGGGCGCGGCGGGGGTCATGGTGGCGCCGCCCTGGACAACCAAGACCGATGATCAGGCCTATGCCTTCTATGCATCGGTGGGCGACGCGCTGGGCAAGACGCCCTGGGTGTTGCAGGACTATCCGCTGACCACCAATGTCACCATCGCCCCCAAGGTGATCGACCGCATCGTTCGCGACGTGCCAAGCTGCGTCATGCTCAAGCATGAGGATTGGCCGGGCCTATCCAAGATCACGGCCCTGCGCGCTTCCAGCGACAACGGCGAAACACGGCGCATTTCCATCCTTTGCGGCAATGGCGGCCTATTCCTGCCTGAAGAGATGGGGCGTGGTGCCGACGGCGCCATGACCGGCTTCTGCTATCCGGAGATGATGGTGGGCGTGGTGGAGAACTATGCCAAGGGCGACATTTCCCGTGCCCATGATATTTTCGATGCCTATCTGCCGCTGGCCAGATACGAACAGCAGCAGGGGATCGGCCTTGCCTCGCGCAAATATGTGCTGGCCAAGCGCGGCGTTATTTCTTCGCCGACCCTGCGCAAACCCGGCGCGGCCCTGTCCAAACTCGACACTGCCGATGTGGAGCGCCTGCTTGCCCGTCAGGTGAAGCGGCTTCAGGAGATCGGTGCATGAAGCTCGGACTTGAAGGGAAAAGCGCGGTTGTCCTTGGCGCATCCAAGGGCCTTGGCGCGGCCATCGCCATCGCACTGGCAAATGAGGGCGCCAAGGTTCTCGGGGCAGCGCGCTCGGTCGATGCCATAGCGGCGCTCGATGCCAAGGTCGACCGCACACTGGGCGGTTCTATAGCCGCGCTGGCGCTCGACCTTGCCGACCCGCAATCGGTTGCCGGCTTTGCCGCGACACTTGGGGAGCGCGGGGTCGATATTCTGGTCAACAATTCGGGTGGCCCTGCCCCCGGCGAGGCGTCCGATCTCGGGGCGGATCGTTATGCGCAGGCCTTCGAGACCATGGTGGCGCCAATCATCACCATCAGTCAGGCTGTGCTGCCCGGCATGCGGCAGCGCAAATGGGGTCGGATCGTCACCCTCACGTCTTCTGGCGTCGAGGTCCCCATTCCACGCCTCGCCATCTCCAACGCCCTCCGGCAATCGCTGGTCGGCTGGAGCAAGACACTGGCCAGCGAAATCGCGGCCGATGGCGTTACCGCCAATATCATCGTGCAGGGCCGCATCCATACCGACCGGGTTGATGAACTCGATGCCGCCGCTGCCAAGCGGCTGGGCAAGACGGTCGAGGATATTCGCGCCGCGTCCATCGCCACCATTCCGGCGGGACGCTATGGCCGTCCCGAGGAACTGGCCGATCTCGTTGCCTTTTTGGCCAGTGAACGCGCGTCGTATATTACGGGCGGTCTGATCCGCGTGGATGGCGGGATGATCAAATCGATCTGACCTGCCTTGCCGGGCCGGTCATCCGGCCCGCTTCAGCAGCAGGGCCTGGTAGGGCTTGGCCGCAAATTTCAACGCCTGACCCCGCGCGACGCCGCTTGCTAGCGGGGTTTCGGTCATTTCCCAGGTGTCGATAAGGGTTGCATCATAGTGCTCGCCGGCGGGGACGTCGGCGAAGACCTCTCCCGGCTGGTTCTGGCCGAAATAGTAGAGGTAATATTCGTGGGGCTGGCCGGCCATGTGAAACCCGGTCAGCACGCGCGGCTCTTCGGCTTCCTCGGATGCCTTGCGGAACACATCCATATTCACCGCATCCATCCCACCTGCCAGCATGATGCGACGGGTGAGCGTCGGATGCGGGTCGAGGCCGCGTTCGGGGCCTTGCTCCATGATCTTTCTCAGAAACGCGATGCGCTCGACGGATTCGCCGCGCAGCGTGCCGCCCTTGGCCCACCAGATCGCGTCACCGGGATTATGGAAGGTCTCGCCATGGGTAACGTAGCCGCCAGCCACGGTGCCCGCCCAGAAACGATGCACCATTTCTTGGCCGGAAATATTGCCCCAGGGCTCGCCGATATCGCCCTCATAGCAGCATTCGTCGACCGAAATCGGCTTGCCGTAACGCTCACGCCACAGCACCGACTCAAATGGATTGGGGCGCTGTATGCTGCAATGGGTGACCAGATCGTGAGTGTGATCATAAAAGGCGAAGCAGTTGTGGACGCCGCGCAGGTGGTCGTAGGGATCGGCCTCGGCGACCACGGCGAGGAAACGATCCCAATCGGCCGGGTTCTTGGACGGCATGAGGTCATATTCATTGGCCATCGACCACCAGATATTGGGCAGCGCGGCGAGCCGGGCGATGAGATAGCGCAGATAGGAATCGTCCTGCTCGGCGCTCATCCTTGAGAATCCCCAGCGATCATAGGGATGGAACAAGATGAGGTCCGCCTCGACGCCAATCCGGCCAAGGTCGGCTATGCGTTGTTCCAGATGGCGGAAGAATTCGGGCTCGAAACGGTCGAAATCGAATTCCCAGTCCGAGGCATCGCCCTGCCCGGGCCATGCGCTGCTGCCCTTGGTCACAACCGGAAAGGGATAAAATTCCGGCTCGTTCTCATTGTAGCGATAGTGCTTGGGGAAGACGCACATGCGGATTTTGGTGAAGGGGGCGCTCGCCAGAGATGCCAGCGTTTCCTCCTCCATGGCACCGCTCTGATGGTTCCAGGCATAGGCGGTGGTGCCGATATTGATGAAGCGGCTCCCATCGGCATAGCGGAAATGGAACTGGTCGGAAACGCGCACCGGCCCTCTATCGCCCGGCTTGGCCGGCCCGACCGAGACGGTTCCTGACACACCATCGAGCGAGGGTGCATTTGAAGTGATGGCATAGTGCCAGTCGCCTTCGAGCGTCGGCATGAACCGAATGCGATAGACGCCGTCGCCATCGTAAAAGCCGGGAACAACCAGGCTCGTTGCGCCATGTTCGAACCGCGCGGCTAGCGTCACGTCGCGGAATGGATTGCCCTCGGAGGGGCCGTCCAGCACGATTTCAAACTGGCCCCAGAGCGATGCATTGGCATTGGTCGTCATGGCAATTCCACTATTTGGGAGAGTTGAAATCGTGCGGGCATAGGCATTGTGTTTTAGCTTAGCCGCAGACGGTCTGGCGGTAATGCTCCAGCACAGCCGGTGCGTTGACGCCGGTGCAGATCAGATGCGGCGGATAGCCGGCCCAGGCCGGGTCACCACCCTTGCGCGAAGACGGCATCTGGATGGTCTGGCCGGTGGCAATCCCCTCGCAAACCACCCGGATCGGCCCTTCCCGCGTTTCGAACCAGTCTGGCCGCAGAAGATAGGTCACGGCAAGCAGGTCGTGGCCCACAACGCCGTCGAGGCCCATGACATTGTTGTAGAACTTTGCGTAGTGCTCGGACATGTAGCGTAGCAATTCGCCATTCTCCCCTGCACCGGCGGCAAGGTCGGCCAGATATTGGGTGTCGAGCAGGATATCGTGGGTGACGTCCAGCCCGACGACCACGACGGGCCATGCGGCGGCAAAAATTTCGTCTGCGGCGACGGGATCGCCATGAATATTGGCTTCGGCAGCCGGGGTAATATTGCCGCTGCGTCCCTGATAGCCAAAAGCCCCGCCCATGATGACAACCTGCTTGGCAAGGCCAGCAATGGATGGATCGGCGCGCAATGCCAGCGCCAGATTGGTCATGCGGCCCACCGCGACGATGGTCACCTCACCGGGATGGGCCATGAGCGTGTCGATGATGAACTGGCTGGCCGTACCCGGCTGCAGGCCGGTGTCATCGACCGGAGGAAGCGGAATATCGCCAAGGCCGTTGACGCCGTGGACCATGGCGGGTTCCGGCTTGACCACGCCATCAAGCGTTTCGCCAGCGCCCCGGATCACCGGAGCGGAAATGCCGAACTGACGGCGAAGGTAGAGCGCATTGCGCGTGGTGGTTTCGATACTGGCATTGCCGACCACGGTCGTAATGCCCAGAAGTTCAATTTCGCGCAGCTTGCTGAGATAGAGCAGCGCCATGGCATCGTCGATGCCGGGGTCCGTGTCGAATATGACCTTCATGTCGTCCTTCCGCAGGAAAATGGTTTGGCGCCATTAGCCATAGGCGGAAGAGGAAGACCAGAGGGCAAGGCATCGGCAGCCGGCGTTGGGTCCGGCTGCCGATATCGCTAGAGAGCGATTTCGGTTTCGGTATCGAAGAGGTGGATTTTGTCAGGTGCGATGCTGAGCCCAACGGTGTCGCCAGCCTTCACCTCGCTTCGACCGGTGATCACCACGGTCAGTTCCGTGTCGCCGCCGGTTGTGAGGTAAGTCAGCGAACCGGTCGACTCGACCACGGCTATAGGCAGATTGAGCGTATCGGCGCCGGCCGGACCGGCCTCCAGATGTTCGGGACGCAGGCCGACCGTAACCTTGCGACCCGCGGCAATGGAGCGGCCCAATGGCAGTGGCTGCGCGCCGGGCATGTCGAGCATTACGCTGGCGCCGTCGGCGCCAATGGTTCCGGGGACGAAATTCATGGCGGGAGAGCCGATGAAGCCAGCGACAAAGCGGGTTGCGGGCCGATCATAGAGTTCGAGCGGGCTACCCTGCTGTTCGATGACACCGTCGCGCATGACGACGACGTGATCGGCCATGGTCATGGCTTCGATCTGGTCATGGGTGACATAGACCGAAGTGGCGCCGAGGCGATCATGCAAGGCGCGGATTTCCTTGCGCATATGCACACGCAGGGCCGCGTCGAGGTTGGAAAGCGGTTCGTCGAACAGAAAGGCCTTGGGGTGGCGGATGATGGCCCGTCCCATGGCAACGCGCTGGCGCTGGCCACCGGAGAGTTCGCGCGGATAGCGGTGCAGGAGGTTTTGCAGGCCGATAGTCTTTGCGACCTCATCGGCAGCCTGCTTCGCCTCGGCTTTGCCAACCCGCTTGAGGCGCAATGAATAGGTAAGGTTTTCCTCGACCGTCATATGCGGATAAAGCGCGTAGGACTGGAAGACCATGGCGACGTCGCGCTTGCGCGGCGGCACGCCGTTCATCAGTTCGCCGCCGATCTTCATGGTCCCGCCCGAAATGCTCTCCAGCCCGGCCAAGGACCGCAGCAGGGTGGACTTTCCGCATCCCGAAGGCCCAACCAGAGCAACGAACTGGCCCTTTGGAATGGTCAGGTTGATGTTCTTGAGCGCGTGAAAATTGCCGTAGTGCTTGTCGATGCCGACGAGTTCGATCTGGGGTTGTGCGCTCATTTGAGGGCTCCCGAGGTAAGGCCGGATACTATGCGGCGCTGCAGGATGACAAAGACGGCGAGGATCGGGGTCACATAGATCGAGGCATAGGCCATGATATTGTTCCACTCGGTGGTGTTCGGACCCATGAAGGCATTGAGGCCCACCGAGGCAGGCTGAAGCTCGACCGCCTGAATGATCGACTTGGAATAGACGAACTCGCCAAAGGCCTGCATGAAGATGAGGATGGCCGAGACGAGAATGCCGTTGCGCGCCAATGGAAGGACGATGAACCAGAAGGCGCCGATGCGTGAATTGCCATCGACCAACGCCGCCTCTTCCAGTTCAGCCGGGACGCTCATGAAGGTGGCGCGAACCAGAACGACGAAGAATGGCATGGCCTTGGCAGTGACGGCCAGAATGACAGCGAGCTGCGGATAGTTGAGCAGGCCGAGCTGAGAGAAGCCGACGAAGATCGGTGTGATCATCAGCGAAGCCGGCAGGACCTGCAACATGAGGACGAGGAACAGCGCAACGTCGATCCAGATATTGCGGTAACGCGCCAGCACATAGGCGCAGCCCGTGCCCAGGATCGCGGTAAGCGCCATGGTGCCGGTGGCTATGACCACCGAATTCCAGAGGAAGCGCCCCATGCCGCGCAGATTCCACACATAGGAAAAGACACCCCATTGCGGGTCGGCAGGGACCATTCCCGGTGGGCTGGCGAAGATTTCAGAGCCGGTCTTCAGGCTCGTCGCATACATCCAGTAGAGCGGGAACAGATAGAAGGCGGCAAGCGACAGCGCCACCAGCAGCAGGATGCGATTGGTCCATTTGTCGGTCATCCGCGCACCTCATGACGGGTTGAGCGCACATAGATGATCGAAGCGATGAGAACGATAACGATCATGACGACGGACACGGTCGATCCCTTGGCGAAGTCGTACTGACGGAACGACTGCTCCCAGGCCCAGTACTGGGCTACATTGGAGGAATTGGCGGGTCCGCCGGAGGTGATGGCGGCAAACAGATCGAACTGCTGGAGCGTAAAGATCAGTCCCAGCGAGACCACAGCGCCGATGGTGGAACGCATCATGGGCAGGGTTATGGTCCAGAACCGTTGCCAGGCCGTGGCGCCATCGAGTGCGGCGGCCTCATAGAGATCGCGCGGAATGGCTGCGAGGCCAACGGCCAGGAGGATCATGTTGAAGGCGATGCCGTTCCAGATATTGGCAATCACCACCGCCCAGAGCGACCAGGCGGTGTCCGAGCGCCAGAAGATGTTTTCCGAAATGATGCCAAGCGACTTCAAGGCGTAGTTGAGGACGCCGAAATCGCCGGCCAGAATCCAGTTCCAGATCGCGCCAACGACAAGACCGGGCATGACCCAGGATGCGAGAAACAAGCCACGAATGTAGGCTGCGCCGGGAAATTTGAGAGTGAAGAACAGCGCAAGGGCAAAGCCGATCGCGAATTGGCCGGCAATCGAGCAGACGACGAAGACCGCCGTGTTGCGCATGATGGGCCAGGTTTCCGGCAGACTGAAAACGGCCACGTAATTCTTGAAGCCGACCCAGGGGCGCGCAAAGGTTCCAAGGCTGAACATGTCAACCTCCTGGAAGCTCATCACCACATTATAGATCAGCGGCAGGCCACTCAGCGCGAACAGGAACAGCAGCGGCACTGTGACGAGCACAATGTCGAAGCCTTTTCCATCGCGCAGGCCGGACAGCAGGCGAAGCATCGCGCCCTCCCCTCAGCACAGGAAAATGCTGCCCGGCGAACCGGGCAGCCAGTCGTCGGGAGAAATCAGTTGCCCAGAATGCCCTTGATGGTGGCCGCAGCCTGATCAAGTGCGGCCTGGGGCGCCTGCTGGCCGGTCAGGGCCTGCTGGATGGCGTCCTGAATGGCTTTGGAAATCTTGGGCCATTCCGGATGCGGGCCACGGGCCTGAGCATATTGCAGCTGTTCCTGGAACACCTTGAGAGCGGCGTCCTTGAGCGCCACGCCGGTTTCAGGCAGCACGATGTCGGAGCGGGCCGGCAGCTGACCGAATTTGGGGAACAGGCGATCATCGTGGCTGGCAAAGTATTCCAGCGCCTTGAAGGCTTCGGCAGGATGCTTGGACGAGGCGAAGATTGCCCAGTTGAAATCGCCCATGGCCGAGGAGCGGGCCCCCCCTTCGGTTTCGGTCGGCAGCAGGGCTACGCCCCAGTCGAACTTGGCCTCCTCGAGCATACGGTTGAGTTCCCACGGTCCGGAAATCACCTGAGCGGCATTGCCCGAATTGAAAGTACCGGTGGAATCCCACTGACCACGGGTCAGCGTATCGGGAGAAGCGAGCTTCTCGTCCATGATGGTCTTCCAGATTTCCAGTGCCTTCACGGCGCCGGGGGCATTGATATTGTCATAACCGCCGCCGCCCATCTGGGCCCAGGGCAGGAACTGGAACGTGCCCTCTTCACTGGCCTTGGCCGAGAAGGCCAGACCATAGACATTGTTGGCCGGGTCGTTGAGCTTGCGCGAAACTTCGAGCAGTTCTTCCCAGGTCTTTGGCGGCTCGGTGATCCCGGCCTTGGCGTAAAGGTCCTTGTTGTAGTAGAGCGCGATCGTGTTGGTGGCCTTCGGCACGCCAAAATACTTGCCATCCCAGGTGACCGAGTTCAGCGGGCCGGCAAAGTAGTTTTCCGGCTTGATGACGGCGGATGCCGCGATCATGTCGGTGATGTCGAGGAAGGCGCCGCGGGCCGCGAACAGGGCGTGTTCGGGATTGTCGATGGCGATAATGTCGGGCGCCTGGCCAGTGGCGAAGGCGCGCATGGATTCAGAGACCACGTCATCGAACTGGATTTCGCGGTATTCGACCTTGATACCGGGTTCGAGTTCGTCGAATTCGCGGGCCAGATTAAGGGCCGGCTGGTTGGCATCGTCGAGCGACCAGATGGTGATGGTCACTTCGTCCTGCGCCACGGCGGCGCCGAGCGAGAACAGAGAAGTTGTGGCCAGGGCAATAGCGCCCAACAGGCCGAAACGAATAGTCATGGACTTTCCTCCCAGTTGTGGCGGGCCTCAACGCCCGCCTGAAAACCCTGCCGTCCACCTCCTCGAAGGCGGCAGGGAAAGCGATCAGGCGCGGTTGTCGACGAAAGCGCCGCCGCGTGCCTGTATGAGGTGATTGAGCGCATGGACCTGACCGGTCATTTCCAGCGCGTCGCGATAGACCGGATCATGCCAGCCTTCGATGTCTATGGAGCCGGACCAGCCGGCCAGGCGCAGTTCGGAAACAATGTCGGCCCAGTTGCTGTCGCCGAATCCGGGCGTGCGCATGAAGACGAACTTTTCCTTGCCGAAAATGCCGTGCTCGCGAATGACGTCCCAGCGAATGGTGGCGTCCTTGCCGTGGACGTGGAAAATCTTCTTGGCCCATTTGCGGATCTGCGGCAGCGGGTCGATGAGATAGACCATCTGGTGGCAGGGCTCCCATTCGAGCCCGATATTGTCGTCCGGCGTCTCGTTGAACATCAGTTCCCAGGCGTCGGGATTGTGAGCGATGTTCCAGTCGCCGGTGGCCCAATTGCCGTCCATGGCGCAGTTTTCGAATGCGATCTTGATGCCCTTGTCGGCAGCGCGCTTGGCCAGTTCCGACCAGACTTCGCGATAGCGCGGCAGGCTATCGGTCAGCGGCTTGTTGCGGATGCGGCCAGTGAAGCCGGCAACGCAGGTGGCGCCGAAATGGTGGGCATTGTCGATGCAATCCTTCCAGCCTTGCAGGGTCTGGCGGTCCATTTCCTGATCTTCAAGCGGATTGCCGAACATGCCGAGGGTGGAAATAGTGATATCGCGATCACCGATTGCTTCGAGGGATCGTTTGCCCAGCTCGGCAATGTCCTGGCCATTGGTGGTCTGCCAAAAAAAGGGCTCGAAGCTCTCGAAGCCCATATCGGCAATGGTCGCGATGCGCTCTGCGGCCTTGCCGGCCGAGGCGCTGATCATGGTGCCGATGCGAATGGATTTTGCGGGATCGCTCACTTAGAAAAGTCCTCAGGCTGAAATGGTGACGCGCTGACCGGTCCGGGCGCTTTCAATCGCGGCAAAGACCATGGCAAGGCTCTTGATATTGTCGGTGCCAGCAGTTTCCGGCGTGCTGCCGGTTTCGATGGCGCCAAGGAAATCGGCTATGACGCTGGCATGACCGTGGGTCTGGGCTTCGTCGGCCGGTGCAGGCACATCGATCTCGGCCAGATCGCGGAAGAAGCCGGTATCTCCGGCGACCACGCGCGCTTCGAAATGCTCGCCGCCATCCCAAAGCAGAGTTCCCTTGGTGCCGATGATGCGCCAGGCGCTTTCCCAGCTGGTATTGGCGCCTTCAGCAGCCCATGAGCCGCGATAGTTGAAGACCACATCGTCTTCAAACTCGAAAATGGCATTGGCGGCAGCGCCATGGCGATACCAGGAACCGCGCGGATTGGTTTCGAGGCAATAGACCGCTTTTGGCGCCTTGCCGGCCATGAACCGGGCAGCGTCGAGCGTATGAATGGCCATGTCGAGAAGCAGGACATTGTCCATGTCTTCGCGGAAGCCGCCAAAATGGGCGCCGATGAAAAAGTCGCAGTTGAGGCTGGTGAGTTCGCCCAGGGCACCGCTGGCGATGAGGCGGTGAATGCGGCGGATACCGGCGATGAAGCGGCGGTTCTGCACCACGGCATGAACCTTGCCGACCGCCGCAGCGGCGGCAATCATGGCCCTGCCCTGCGCTATGCTGGCGGCCATCGGCTTTTCGCTGAGTACATGGCAACCATGGCGCAGGCCGGTCGCTACAACATCGGCACGGGCAGCGGGAATAACCACGTCGAACAGCAGGTCCGGCTTGGTCTGGGACAGGACATCGTCAAGGCTGGTACCAATAGTGACTGCGCCCAGGCCGAATTCGGCGGCGCGCGCTTCTGCGGTGGCGCGATCAAGATCGACGAGGCCGACAATCTCCACGCGACCCTTCAGCAAAGGGTGCTCAGAAATAGCCGACAACCAACCCTTGGACATGCCGCCGCAACCGGCCAGCACCGCCTTGAATACCAAGATGTCCTCCCTCTGGACTTTCGCGCCTCGTTGCCGTCTTGTGCGGCGTCGCGAAACACTGTCCCGTAAACGTTTACGACCGTAAGCGGGGAGGCTCTGGCGAGTCAATAGGGTTTCGTAAACGTTTCAGATGCTGCGGCCGACTGTGGAGAATAGTCAAAAAACATGACTGGTATCAGGCGCTTGGCGCAGCACCTCAATGTGTCCATCGGTACGGTTTCACGCGCTCTCAACGGCAAGCCGGATGTGAGTGAAGAGACTCGCAAGCGCGTTATGGAGGCAGCTGCCGAGCTCGGCTACGTGCCCAATCAGGCCGGGCGCGCCCTCCGAAAGGGCTCGACGGGCGTGGTCGGCTTCATGATGCAAACCGGTTCGGAAATCACCGGCGAAGGCGATGTGTTCTTCATGAGCGTGTTCGACGGCGTGCAGACCGTGTTCGCCCGGCACCAGCTCGATCTCGTCGCCCTGCTCTGCTCCTCGCAGGAGGACCCCGACGCCTATATGCAGCGTGTGGTGGCGCGCGGATTTGCCGATGCGCTGATCATTTCCGCGACCAAGCGAGAGGACCACCGCATCGATTTTCTCGCCGGGCGGAAAATACCGTTCGTCGCGCTGGGCCGTTCGGAAACCGATGCCGGGCATCCCTGGCTCGACCTTGATTTCGAGGGCATGGCGGAGGTGGGAGTTGAACGCCTCATCGCCAAGGGGCACCGGCGCATTGGCGTGTTTTCGCCCATGGACACGATCAATCTCGGTTTCGTCTTCGTCGATGCTTACCGAAAAGCCCTTGCAAAACATGGCATTGCGTTCGATCCGGACCTGGTTTTCCGCGCGCATCCCAATGAGCGGGGAGGCCACCAGATTGCCCATGCCATCGCGGCCATGCCCGAGGACAAGCGCCCAACCGGCTTCGTACTCACCAATGAGGTCATGTCAGTCGGGCTCTATAACGGTCTTTACGAAGTCGGGCTAACCCCTGGAAAAAACTTCGCAATTATCGGACGAGACAGTCCGCATGCCCACTATCTCGTGCCCAAGCTGACCTGTTTCCGCCTGTCGCTGCGCGAACTGGGCATTTCGCTGGCAGAAGCATTGCTCGCCACCATGCCAGAATATGCGGAAACCTATCCCTTGGGCGTCGTGCGCAAGGTGGTTCCGCTGGAACTGGTCGAAGGCGAAAGCGACGTAGTGGCAGCTACTTAACGGGATCGACGATCACGCGGCCCCGCACTTCTCCGCGCAAAATCTGCTGCGCCTTTTCCGGCAGGGCTTCGAGGCCGATCTCTTCGACATTGCCCTCGTAGGCCGCAAAATCGAACAGGCCGGAGAGACGGGACCAGGCGGCGATGCGCGCCTCGTATGGCTGCATCACACTGTCGATGCCAGCCAGGGTAATGCCGCGCAGCAGGAACGGTAACACATTGGTATTCAAGCCAATTCCGGCGGCATTACCGAGACTGGCGACGGCGCCGCCATAGGCGATTTGCTTCAGAAGTTTGCCGAGAATATCACCGCCGACACAATCCACGGCGGCAGCATATTTGGCGGGTTCGAGCGGTTTGTCGGGCTGAGCGAGAAACTCGGCGCGATCCAAAACCGTAGTGGCGCCAAGGGCTTGCAGCATATCGGCATGCTGGGGACGGCCAGACAGGGCGGTTGTCGAATAGCCCAAGCGATGGGCCAGCGCGATGGCAATGGAGCCGACGCCGCCGGCCGCACCGGTAACCAGAAGCTCACCGGATTTCGAGGCAATTCCTAAGGATTCCAATCGGTTGATGGCGAGCATTGCAGTGAGGCCAGCGGTGCCGATGACCATGGCATTGCGGGTGGAAAGACCGGAGGGGAGCGGGACGAGCCAGTCGGCCTTGACGCGGGCGCGGGTGGCATAGCCGCCCCAATGGGTTTCCCCGACGCGCCAGCCGGTCAAAACCACTTTATCGCCAATGGTATAGCGGGGGTCGTCACTGTGGCTCACGGTGCCCGCGAAGTCTATGCCTGCCACATGGGGATAGGTGCGGACGAGCCCGCCCTGCCCCGTCAGGCAGAGGGCATCCTTGGAGTTGAGGCCGGCCCATTCGACGTCGACAGTGACCTCGCCCTCCGGCAAATCAGTCACCTCAAGATGGCTAATGGTTAGCGGACTGTTAGCCTTTTCGGCCACCAAAGCGCGAAAACTCATGCGAATCCGTCCTCCTGCCACGCTCTCCCGACGCGGCGATACATTGTTGCCGGAAAGAGTGGCGGAGGGAAGGCCGGCTAGGCGGCCAGTTGCACGAGCCGGGTCCAGGTCACGTCCGCCACGTTGAGGCCGTCCTTCAGCGCCTTGTCGCGAAGCTCGCGGCCGCGTTCGCCGGGAATGCGGACATTGGCAAAACCTTCGGCCGGGGTTTCGGCGCGGAGGAGATCGAGGAAGGCGGCGACGGGTGCCAGCGGCTGGTCGATGAGGACGAAGAGATCGGCCTTGCTGGCCGGTTCGGTGGAGTCGAGCGTTCCCTTGACGTCGCGGCCAATAGCGGAGCCGGCCAGCGCGGTGAGCAGAAGTTCGAAAGCGAGACCGAGCGCGTAGCCCTTGGGGCCGCCGAAGGGCGCGATGGCGCCATCGCGGGCTGCCTTGGCGTCGGTGGTGGGATTGCCGTTGGCATCGATGGCGAGACCCGGCGCGAGCGGGACACCGCGATTGGCGTGATCATGGACCTCGCCCATGGAAATGATCGAGGTGGCCGTATCCATCATGAAAATCCCGTCGCCGGTGGGCAGGCCGATGGCGACGGGATTGGTGCCGATCATGGCGCGGCGGCCGCCCCAGGGATGGACAAGGGCCTCGCTGGTGGAGAAGGCGATGAGGGTTTTGCCGGAGGACGCAACGCGGTCGGCGTAGAAGCCGAGCATGCCGATATGCTGGGCATTGGCGATGGCGGCAATGGCGACGCCCTGCGTGGCGGCGCGGTCGGCAAGGGCGTCAAGCGCGGCCTGGGCGACGACGGGGCCGAGGCCCTGCTGGCCATCGACCTTGAGGGTTCCGGGCGCGGTCCAGGTGTGGACGCCTTTGGTGACGGGATCGCAGACGCCGTTGCGGATGCGCTCGACGAGGCGGGGGAGGCGCAGGAGGCCGTGCGAAGCGATGCCGCGCATTTCGGCATCGAGGAGGAGATCGCGCTGGAGAGCGGCATTGTCAGGGGGAACGCCGGCATTGGCAAGTACGCGGTCGGCAACGGCGGTGATTTCGGGGATCGACAGATGGGGCATGGATTCGTCTCGTTTTCGGGAGACTGGCATGGATGGGGGGCGGAGTCTTGGATGGATCCGGCGAAGCGCCCACTTCCTTCTCCCCTTGCGGGAGAAGGTGCCCGAAGGGCAGATGAGGGGTTTCTTCGCGCGCCCGCATGCGTGGAGAAAACCCCTCACCCTGAAAATCTGCTGGACGCAGATTTTCTGTCCCTCTCCCGCAAGGGGAGAGGGGTGGCCCTATGGGTTGAGTGTGCGGCGCACCCCCACCCAGCTCTGCTGAGGCCCTTTGGGCCTAGCGGCGCTACCTCCCCCGTCAAGGGGGAGGTGAAGACAGGAGGCGATCAGCCGGCCGCCTCGGTGGCTGCGATGGCGGCCATGTTGACGAGGCCGCGGCTGGTTACCGTGGGCGAGACGATATGAGCGGGCTGTTTTGTGCCCATCAGGATGGGGCCGATATGAAGGCCGTTATTGAGTTCCTTGAGGAGGGTCATGGAGAGGTTGGCGGATTCGAGATTGGGGAAGACGAGGAGATTGGCTTCGCCCGACAGCACAGAGTCCGGGATGTAGCGCGAGCGCAGCTCGGAATTGACGGCGAGGTCGCCCTGCATTTCACCTTCGACGACAAGATCGGGGGCGACGGCTTTGAGGCGTTCATAGACTTCGCGCATCTTGATCGAGGTGTCGCCATCGCGTGAACCGAAGTTGGAATAACTCAGCAAGGCGGCGCGGGCGTCGATATTAAAACGCTTGAGATGGTCGCGGGCTTGAAGGGTGATCGAGACCAGTTCTTCGGCACTGGGGTCGATATTGACATAGGTGTCGGCCAGGAAGAACACCCCGCGATTGAGCAGCAGCATGGAGAGCGCCGAGAGCTGGCTGGCATCGTCGGAAAGGCCGATGATAGAATGAATGTCGCGCGCATGCTTGATGAAACGACCCTGCAAGCCGCAGATCAGCGCATCGGCGTCGCCACGGCGCAGGCCCAGCGCACCGATGACGGTGGTATTGGTGCGCACTATGGTGCGGGCGGTGTCGGGGGTGACGCCCTTGCGGCCGACCAGTGCATGAAAATCGGCCACATAGTCGCGATAGCGCGGATCGTCTTCGGGGTTGATCACCTCGAAATCCTTGCCGGGACGGATAGTTAGGCCGAACCGCTCCAATCTTGATTCAATGACCGAGGGCCGACCGATGAGGATTGGTTTGCCGATACCGTCTTCAAGGATCACCTGAGCGGCGCGCAGCACGCGCTCGTCTTCGCCATCGGCAAAGGCGATGCGCTTATTGGCGGCCTGCGCCCGCTCGATCATCGGCTTCATGACCATGCCGGAGCGGAAGACGAAGCGGCGAAGCTGGTCGCGATAGGCGTCGAAATCGGCAATCGGGCGGGTGGCGACGCCAGAATCCATGGCCGCCTTGGCGACGGCGGGAGCGATGCGCAGGATGAGCCGCTGATCGAAGGGATTGGGGATGAGATAATCAGGCCCGAAAATGGCGGGGACGCCATGGGTCGAGGCTTCAAGGCCCGGCTCATGCGCCAGTTTGGCGATGGCGTGGGCGGCGGCGGCCTTCATCTCCTCGTTGATGATGGTGGCGCCGCAATCGAGCGCACCACGGAACAGGAAGGGGAAGCAGAGGACGTTATTGACCTGGTTGGGATAGTCCGAGCGACCGGTGCAAACCAATGCGTCGGGCCGCGCTTCCTTGGCCAATTCCGGCATGATTTCGGGGATGGGATTGGAGAGGCCCAGGATCAGCGGATTGGGGGCCATGTTCTTCATCATTTCGGGCTTGAGCGCCCCGGCCTTGGAGAGGCCGACATAAATGTCGGCGCCGTCCATGACTTCGGCCAGTTCGGTCTTGTCACTGTCCTGGGCGAAGGCTCCGCGCCAGCGATCGACGGAATTGTCGCGCTTTTTTGTGACGAGGCCTTTGGAATCCGCGATCCAGATGTTTTCACGTTTCGCACCAACGGCGATCAGCATGTTCATGCAGGCGATGGCGGCGGCCCCTGCCCCGGAGGTGCAGATTTTGACCTTGGAAATGTCCTTGCCGACGAGACGCATCGCATTGATGACGGCGGCGGCCACGATGATGGCGGTGCCGTGCTGATCGTCATGGAAGACCGGGATATTCATGCGCTCGCGCAGGGCTTCCTCGATCTCGAAACATTCGGGGGCCTTGATATCCTCGAGGTTGACTCCGCCGAATGTGGGTTCAAGCGGCGCGACGATTTCGATGAATTTCTTGGGGTCCTGCTCGTTGACCTCGATGTCGATGGAATCGATGCCGGCGAATTTCTTGAAGAGGACAGCCTTGCCTTCCATCACCGGCTTGGATGCCAGCGCGCCGATATTGCCCAGACCCAGAACGGCTGTGCCATTGGAGATGACGGCGACGAGATTGCCCTTGGAGGTATAGCGATAGGCATCGGCCGGATTGGCGGCGATTTCCTCGCAGGGCGTGGCGACACCGGGGGAATAGGCCAGCGACAGATCGCGCGTATTGGCCAATGGCTTGATGGGCGTGATTTCCAGCTTTCCAGGGCGCGGATATTCGTGGAAATGCAGCGCGGCTTCTTTGAGGCTTTGCGCCTTATCGTCGGACATCGATCTCTCCCTGCGGGGTTACCGCCTCCCCAGGCGGGCGCCCTAAAGAACAGGTTGAGGGCGCAGGAGGAAGTTAGGCTTTAGTTGGAGACGTGTCGCGGAGGGATGTGAGAATTTTCGCGGGGTGGAAGGGGGGCAGGGCATTGGCAATGCTCCCGGTCAACATCCCCAGACGCCCCACAGGGTACAAAGCAGCCACGGACTCGATGCAGCACCTCCCCCTTTACGGGGAGGATGGGTGGGGGTGCCCACACACTGGGTCTGAGTGCATAGGCACCCCCTCCGAGCGCCGCTAGGCTCCTCTGTCGCCAAGCTCTGCTTGCCTCCCCCGTCAAGGGGGAGGTGGGCATCGAGCGTATGTCAGAAAAACAAGTCCATCGTGACGTCGCCGACGGGATTGAGGAACATGGTTTTCATGGCGCCCTTCTGGAAGATGGAGCGGCTGATATTGCCGGTGCTGCCGAGGCTGGACCAGCCATTGGGGCGCATGAAGAAGGTGAGCATGGGGCGGATGTCGCCTTGGATTCCTGCGCCGGTATAGAGGGCGATGTCGGCATCGCCATTGCCCTCAAGCTGGGCCGTGGGGAAGCCGCAGAAGGTGAGGCCGAGGGGATTGTCGGGGCCAAGGCGATAGCCGGTGATCGACGCGCCGGTGGAATCCACGCCGATATCGGTCATGGCGGTTTCGGTGATGCGGTCGAGCAGGACGCTGGGGAATTCGCTTTCGTGCTCGGCCAGCAGGTAGATGCAGGCATTGTAGACGGCATCGGCAATGCCGGTCTTGGTGTCGTCGAAATTCAGCTCGGGCGGCAAAGCGGTGCGGGGTAGGAAATAGTCCGCGCCGCTCAAAATGTCATAGGTCTGGTCGGGGCCCATGGAGACGATGTAGCCGAGCACGTTTTCGTCGACATTCCAGCTGACGAGCTGGCGGACCATGAGAGAAATGTCGTCGCGACTGGCGCCAAGGACTTCATCGAGACCGAATTCGGCCACGAGACCGTCGAGCGATTCCGGCGCGAAGTATGGGGCGTGGAAGCCCAGAATGCCGCCGGGCGTTACCATGCGGTCGACATAGACGCCGATACCGTCCTGGGTCGAATAGCCGGTGCCACCCAGAAAGGCGAAGGCGCAGGCCGAATAGCATTCGGCGCCCGCTTCGATGAGCGTGGCGATACGATTATCGCGGAGGAATTGGGCGAGGCGGAGACCCTCGATATAGTTGCCGCCGGGGCTGGCGAGGGTGAGAATGGCGCAATTGCCACCTTCGACCGGAAGCTGCTCGAAGCCACAGGCAATATTGGCGTCGAACAGCGCCTTGAGCTGGTCCATGTCGCCCTCAACCACGGGTCCCTCGAAGCGCAGATGCGGTACGGGATGGCCGGCGCTGAAATAATCGGAGACCAGGGTAACGGTCGCGGCCTGCGCCGGGGCGACAGCGAAGAGGCAGGCGGCCAGAGCGGCGAGGCGGGCGAGATGCATGGCGTGTGTTCTCCCATTCTGGCGCGGAGAGTAGCGAAAGAAAAAATGAGGTGCATACCCTGTTTGGGGGCAGCAGCGCGGCGTATTTCAGGCTAGCGGAGGGCCATGACCATGCCACATGCCAATACGCTCGTTCTCATCGTCATCAGCAATATCCTGCCGCTGGCCGGGGTGCTTCTGGCGGGGTGGGATATCTATACGCTGCTGGTGTTCTACTGGTGCGAAACGCTGATCGTGGCCTTCTGGACGGTGATGACCATTGCCTTCCATCAGGGCGAGCAAACCTGGAGTTTCGATGGCCCGACGGCGCGGACCAATGGCGCGGGGGGCGTGGCGGCGACTTTCATCACGCTGCATGCCGGTTTTTTCCTCGCCATCCACCTGTTCCTGATGAACGCGCTTTATGGCGGGGACTGGCAGGGCAGCATGCGTTCGCCGCTGGTGTTTTTCGAAACCTTCGTGATCGGGGAACGGCTCTGGCCGATGCTGGGGCTGGTCTTCCTGCACCGGGGCGCGATCTTTCTCGAAGAACGGCGTGAAAAGTCAGTCATGCCGGCGATTGCCGGGCTCTATATGCGCATCGTGGTCATGCAGATCGTGATCATCATCGGCGCCTGGGGCGTGATGCTGACGGGCAGCGGCATGCTGGGCCTGATCCTGCTGGTGGCCGGTCGGGCCATTCTGGACTTCCAATGGCCCCGCCTCGTGCGGTTCGGCATGATCTTCATGGAGCCGAAAAAGAAGTACTAGCCGAGCTCAAGGCTGGTGACGGCGAAGACACGGTGCATGGGGACGGCCGGTGCCGGGCCGCGATACATGCGAGCGGTCGAGAAAGCCGGGGTGAACCCGGCGGCAGCCAAAGCAGCGGTGAAGGCGGTCTGGTCGTCGGGGACGTCGATCTGCACATCGGCGCCCGTGGCGGCGACGAGGGCCAAAGCCGCTTCGGTGTCTGGCGCGAAGAGCGGCCCGATTTTGTGGCCCATGCGACAAGGACGGCAGACTGCCCAACCCTCGATTGGTCCGGCGGCGGGGATGGCGAGGGCGGCATTGGGCGCGCTGAGCCAGTGTTCGAGAAAGCGCGGCCGCGATGCCGGAAAATGCACTTCGTCCACGGCGCTGACGGCGGCCAGATGTTCAGGCCCGATGTTGAGCGTGGGAATGGCCGAGGTGACATTGGCGGCATTGCCGGACCAGCGCGTCGTGCCATAGGCGGGCACAAAACCCATGCTCGCATAATTGGCCTGCTGAGCCGGGACGCCGTCGAGGCCGATGGTGCGATTGCCGAGATAGGCCATGCCGGCATCCCAGAGGGCGCGGCCAAGGCCCCTGCCCCGGAAATCGGGATGGCAGATATAGAGCCCGAGAAAACCAAAACTGGCGTCATAGGCCACGGTGGAAATGCCCGCGGCCATCTGGCCATCCACAAAGGCGCCGAAGAAGCCGTTGGGGTCCGCGGCGTGGAAGGCGCGGGCATCGGCAAGACCGGGATTCCAGCCTTCAGCCTCGGCCCAATCGAGCAGAGTCTGGATTTCGGAAAGGGTCAGGCTGCGGATTTCGGTCATGCAGGGGCGTATTCGGCGAAAATGCCGGCATAGGATTTGGGAACCGGCGGGGCATAGGCGCCACGCTTGGAGGTGGTGAGGCCAAGGGCTACCAGCGCCTCGGCCTGTTTCACCGCCGCGCCGACACCATCGATAACAGGCATGCCGAATTCGGCCTGCAATGTGCGGGCGAGATCGGCCATGCCGGCGCAGCCGAGCACGATGGCCTCGGCATTGTCTTCCGCAATGGCGCGGGTGATTTCGCTGCGGAGCTTGTCACGGGCGCCGGAATTGGGGTCTTCAAGCGAGAGCACGGAAATATTGGCGGCGCGGACATGGGCCTTGCGGGCCATGCCGTAGCGGTCGACCAGTTCCTCGATGGGCACACGGGAGCGTTCCATGGTGGTGACCACGGTGAACCTTTTGGCTACCATGGCGGCGAGCGAGAGCGCCGCCTCGCAGATGCCGATGACGGGAATGGTGGCCATGGCGCGGGCGGCGTCGAGGCCGGTATCGTCGAAACAGGCGATGATGGCCGCTGCTGCCCCCGATTTTTCCCCGGCGGCGATTTCAGCCAGGAGGCCGGGGACGGCGAACGCCTCGTCATAGAAGCCTTCGATGGAGACCGGGCCGATGGATGAGGTCACGGCGGCAATAGTGGTGCCCTGCCCCACGGCCTGCCGGGCGGCGTGGGCGATGGTTTGGGTCATGGAGGCGGTGGTGTTGGGATTGACCACGAGAAGTTGGGTCATGAGCGCAGCCGCCGCCGCTGCACCAACCTTATGGCGAGGATGGTGCCGAGAATGATGAGGAAGGAAAAGAGCGTTGTCACCGTGCCCAATGCGTACAGCACGGGCGTCGTGACATTGGTGGTCATGCCGTAGATTTCGAGCGGCAGAGTATTGGCGCTGCCCGAGGTCATCAGGGTGCGGGCAAACTCGTCATAGGACAGCGTGAAGACAAAAAGACCGACGCCGATCAGGCTGGGCGCAATCATGGGCAGGACCACATGGGCAAAGGTCTGCCAATTGGAGGCGCCGAGGTCGCGGGCGGCTTCCTCATATGACGGGGAGAAGCGGTTGAAGACGGCGAACATGATGAGCACACCAAAGGGCAGCGTCCATGTGAGATGGGCGCCAAAGGCGGAGCTGAACCAGGCGGGCCGCATGCCGAGCTGCTGATAGAGCACGCCAATGCCCAGGCTGACGATGATGGAGGGCACGACCAGGCTGGCTATGGTGAGATAAAAAAGCGGCGTGCCGCCCCAGAAGCGACGACGGAAGGCAAGGCCGGCGAGAAGCGAGACGACCACGGTGACCGCCATGACCATGAGGCCGAGCGCAAAGGAGCGGCTGAAGCTGGCGCCGAAATCGCCCACAGCCTGGCGCTCCATGAGATTGAAAAACCAGTGCAGCGAGACGCCGTTGAGCGGAAAGGTCAGGCCGCCATTTGGCCCCTGAAAGGAGAGGATGAAGACCGCCGAAAGCGGACCATAGAGGAAGAGCACGAAGAGGATGAAAAAGGCGGTGAGAATGAAGAAGCCCGGTGTGCGCTTTTCGGTCATTTGGCTGTGTCCGTCTTCGCAGTTCGCATGTGCCTGGTCCAAGACCGCGAGGCGGGCGCGGTGCAGCACCCTCCCCTTGACGGGGAGGGTTGGGGAGGGGTGCGTCCCAACCCGGATTTTGTGCGCGTGGGCACCCCCTCCCGGCCTCCCCCGTCAAGGGGGAGGTGTTGGACCGGTGATAATAGATGGACAGAGGCACACAGCATCTCAAAGCTCCTTGCGGATGTCGACGATGCGCAGGATGCCGGCGACCATGACGAGGACCAGGACCAGAAGCACGATGGCATTGGCGGCGGCGGCCGGATATTGCAGCAGGCTCATCTGATTGCGCATCATCAGCGCCACGGAGGCTGACTGGCCACCGGACATGACCTGAACGGTCGAGAAGTCCGCCATGACCAGCGTGACCACGAAAATGGTGCCGATGGCGATGCCGGGCTTGGCCAGCGGCAGGATGACATTCCAGATGATCTGCCAGTCTTTCGCCCCGGCGTCGCGGGCAGCCTCGACCAGGGATTTGTCGATGCGCATCATGGTGTTGAAAATCGGCGTCACCATGAAGAGCGTATAGAGATGCACCATGGCGAGGATGACGGCGAAATCGGAATAGAGCAGCCATTCAATGGGCGCGGGAATGATGCCGGCGCTGACCAGGGTGGAATTGACCAGCCCGTTGCGGCCAAGAACCGGAATCCACGAAATCATGCGGATGATATTGGAGGTGAGGAAGGGCACGGTGCAGACGAGAAAGAGGATCATCTGCATGGTCGAGGTGCGGATATGGAAGGCCAGGTAATAGGCCACCCAGAAGCCGATAAAGGCGGTTATGGCCCAGACAAGGAAGGCGAATTTGAGCGTATTGCCATAGGTGCGCCAGGTGACCCATGAGCCCAGCGTTTCGGCATAGTTGAAGGTGAAAAAGCCCGGATACATGCCGGCGAAGTCGTAGTCCCAGAAGCTGACGAGAACGAGCAGCAGGATGGGCAGGAGAAGGAAGAAGCCGAGAATGAGCGTGAGCGGCGTCGCCTGAAGATAGGGCGTAGCTCGGGAGAGGAAATTGTTCATCTGCTTTGTCCTTACGGTCTCGGCGTGCGTCCCTCTCCCCTTGCGGGAGAGGGATAGAAAATCCTCGTCCAGAGGATTTTCAAGGGTGAGGGGTTCTCTCCGCGAACCGTGGGGTAGCGGAGAGATTGCAGACCCCTCATCCGCCCCTTCGGGGCACCTTCTCCCGCAAGGGGAGAAGGAGGAAGGGTTCGTTATGCCGCGATGAACTCGTTCCAGCGGCGGACCATGTAGCGGTCTTCGTCCATGACGGAGTTCCAGCAGGCGACCTTGCCCATGCGTTCTTCGAACGAGCCGCCATCGCGCACGGCGCCGGCCTTTTCCATGACCGTGCCATCGGGCGCGAGAATGTCGCCCTGGGCCGGCTTGCCCTCGATCCAGAAGCCCCATTCGTCTTCGGACATGTATTCCTTGGCCGTTTCCATGGCGGCGGAATAATAGCCCTGACGGTTGAGATAGCCGCCGACCCAGCCAGACGTGTACCAGTTGATATATTCGTAGGCCGCGTCGAGCTGGGCGCCTTCGAGGTGGGCGGCAAGACCAAGGCCACCGCCCCAGGAGCGATAGCCTTCCTTGAGGGGCTGATAGACGCAGGGAATACCGCGGGAGCGCACGGCAGCAACGGCCGGCGACCACATGGACTGGATGATGACTTCGCCCGACGCCATGAGGTTGACGCTCTCGTCAAAGCTCTTCCAGAAGGCGCGGAACTGACCGGCACGCTTGGCCTCGATCAGGAAATCGATAGTGGCGTCGATTTCCGCCGTCGTCATGTTGCCCTTGTCGGCATAGGTGATGTTGCCCATGGCCTCCATGATCATGGCCGCGTCCATGATGCCGATGGACGGGATATTGAGAATGGAGGTCTTGCCGGCAAAGGCCGGGTCCATGATGTCGGCCCAGGTGGTGATATCGCGGCCAACGAGGTCGGGACGAATGCCAAGCGTATCGGCATTATAGATGGTGGGCACCATGGTGAACCAGCCGGTTTCCCCGCTGGCGAAGGTGGTGCTGTCGGGGCCTTCGACGAAGCCGACCGTGTGGGGAGCAGTGCCCTGAGCGATGACGCTATCGGGAAGCAGCTTGCCGGTTTTGAACAGCGGCACGATCTTGTCGTAGTAGGTCAGGCGGGACGTATCCATCGGCTGAATGACGCCGGTGGGGAAGACCTTCTTCAAAATCCAATATTCGATATCGGCAATGTCGTAGCTGTCGGGCTGGGTGACGGCGCGCTGGGCGGCAGCGTCGGAGTCCGTTGCGGTCATTTCCAGCGTGATGCCGAGGTCTTCCTTGCACTTTTCGGCAATGGCATTGAGATTGGACACACCGGTGCCGAACTGGCGCAGGGTGATCGGGTTCTGCGCCCAGATGGTGGGGAAGCCGGTGATGGCGCCCGAACCGACGGCCGCACCGGCGGCCGCTGCCGCGCCGGTCTTGAGGAAATTGCGGCGGCTGATGCCGTCTTTCTTGGTCTCTTTCGTCATAGCTTTTGTCCCTGTTGAGCTGGAGTGACGATCAGGTATCGAGGCGTCCGAGAACGATGGCGTCCTCGGCGTCCCAATGCAGAGGCACCGCATCGCCCACATTGACCGGCGATGCGAAGAAGGCCGTGTCGGGAATGATGGCGGTGAAATCGGAAATGCCGGCGCCGTCGAGCGTGATTTTCACGCTGGCGCCGCGATATTCGATATTGGTGACAATGCCGGTGAAGCCGAGGCCCTGCACGGCGCTCTCGCCGATGCGGACATGATCGGTGCGCACCGCAATGTCGAGACTTTCGCCTTCGGCGGGGCCCTGCCCCGTGGCCGAGAATGTGGCGCCTTCGGGCACGGAAAGCTGGGTCAGCCCGTCCTTTGTCCCTGCGGAACGGCCGGAAATGACATTGTGGTCGCCCATGAAACGGGCGACGAAGGCGGTGGCAGGGCGCTCGAAAATCTCGCGTGGTGGGGCGGCCTGTTCGATGCGACCATCGCTCATGACCACGATCAGGTCGGCCAAGGCCATGGCCTCTTCCTGAGAATGGGTGACATGGACGAAGGTGATGCCGAGGCTCTTCTGCAGCTTTTTCAGCTCGGCGCGCATGCGGATCTTGAGAAAGGGATCAAGCGCCGAAAGCGGCTCGTCGAGCAGTAGCGCCTCGGGATCGGTGATCAGGGCGCGGGCAAGCGCGACGCGCTGCTGCTGGCCACCGGAAAGCTGGGCCGGGCGCCGGTCGGCATAGGCCTCCATCTGCATCAGTTTGAGCATTTCAAGCGCGCGAGCGCGGCGCTGTTCCTTGGGCACCCCGGCCATTTTGAGGCTGAAGGCGACATTGTCGACCAGATCGAGATGGGGAAAGAGCGCATAGGACTGGAACATCATCGCCGTGCCGCGCTTGGCCGGCGGCAGGTCGGTGACCACCGCATCGCCGAGGCGGATATCACCAATGGAAATGCTCTCGTGCCCGGCGATCATGCGCAGGGTCGAGGTCTTGCCACAGCCCGAAGGGCCGAGGAGGCAGCAATAGGAACCAGCCGGTATTTTTAGACTGATGGAATCCACGGCGGTGGTCTTGCCGTAAATCTTGGAGACGGATGCGATATCGATCTCGGCAGCCTTGGTCATGCACACCCCCGTTGGTCGAGGATTTCATTGCAATGGCTGTGCCAAACTGCCGTCTCACATCTATGCCTTTGTTATTATTTGTCTTTCTAGTGCAGGATCATATGCCTATAATTTAGCTTTCGTTCACTTCTGCTTAACAAATGACCACTTGTCTGCATAAGGCGCTCAGATTGTATGCAATCTTTTGCGATGATCGCATGCGATGTTGGGCTTCCGGCGCGAGCGAAATGGTGTATCAAGAGAGCAGCAGGTAGATGATGAACCAATTCACTTCCACACTGGATGCCGCCAATTCCGACGACCGCGCGGGGGCCATTCGCGACCATTTGCGCGATGCCATTGTCGATCATCGGCTGGCCCCGGGCACCAAGCTATCCGAAGTGGAAGTCGGGAAATTGTTCGATGCCAGCCGCACCGTGGTACGGGCGGCCCTACAGGCACTCACCTTCGAAGGACTGGTGCGCACCGAGCGCAATCGCGGCGCCTTCGTCGCCAATCCCTCGCCGGAAGAAGCACGCCAGATTTTCGACTCGCGCCGGTTGATCGAGCGCGAGCTGGCACGTTTGGCGGCGGAACGCATCACCAGTAGCGAAGTCGCGCGCTTTCGCGAACTCCTACAGGAAGAAGATCAGCTTCTAGCCTCGCGCGGACCAACGGCCCGGCGCGCGGAAATCCGTGCCTCGGGTGACTTCCACCTGTTGCTCGCCAATGTCGCGGGGAACGCTATCCTGCTGCGATTTATGGAAGAACTGGTGGCGCGCTCATCGCTGGTGATCGCGCTTTATGGCCGAACCGGGGCGTCGAGCTGCGCGCATGGCGAGCACGGACGCATTCTCGACCGCCTGGAAGCGCGCGATGCCGACGGCGCGGTGAAGCTGCTGACCGAGCATATCAATCATATTGAAGCAGACCTTGATCTGACGCCTCGCACTGGCCTCGGATTGCGGGATGCGCTGAGCCGCTAAAACATTTCGCGCGGCGCCAGGCCCGGTGATCGCGCTTTAGTGCATTGTTTTCGCACATGTCTTTGCCACTATGCCGGCACTCCGCCGTGCAAGGCACGGCTTACGCATCGCCAAAACCGCATGGCGGGTTGATTGCTTCCAATTTCGTGATACACAACGCGATATATTGTGTCGGGGGCGCAACGTCGCAGATGAGCCGCAATTTTCTCGTTGTTGATCCCGAAGAAGGACTAGAGGTTCTCAAAGGACTGGCCTCGCCTATTCGGGTAAAGATTCTCAAGCTGTTGCATATGGACGGCCCGCTCAACGGCAATGACATTGCCGACAAGCTCGGATTGCCGCAATCGACAGTTTCGACCAATCTGCAAATTCTGGAAGGCGCAGGCCTGATCCGCACCGAGACGCAGAAGGCGCGCAAGGGCAACCAGAAAATCTGCCACTCGACGTTCGACGAAGTGCTGGTGATGTTCAAAGACGACATCAAGCCGCTGCGCTCGAACACGATCGAAGTCGCCATGCCGCTGGGGCTTTATACCAGTTGCGAAGTGTCGGCGCCCTGCGGGCTCTGCTCAACCGAGGGCATTATCGGGCTCTTGGACGTGCCCGACACCTATCTCGACCCGGACCGGATGAAGGCCGGGCTGATCTGGTTCACGCGCGGGTTTCTGGAATACCAGTTCCCCAACAATGCCAAGCTGGCGCAGAACACGATCGAGGTGATGGAATTCTCGCTCGAGCTCAGTTCGGAAGTGCCTGGCACGTCGGCGGACTGGCCGAGCGATATTACGCTGTCAGTCAATGGCACGGAAATCGGCACCTGGATGTCGACCGGGGACTATGGCGATAAGCGAGGCGTCTATACACCCGATTGGTGGAAGCTCAAGGGTAGCCAATATGGCAAGCTCAAGAGCTGGCGGGTGACCATGGACGGCACCTATGTGGACGGGATGAAAATCTCGCCGGTATCGCTGGTCGATCTGGACCTCGCCAACCACCATTCGATCCGACTGCGCATCGCCGTCAAGCCGGACGCCAAGCATCCCGGCGGGATCAACATCTTCGGACGCGGTTTCGGCAATTACGATCAGGATATTATCCTGAGGCTGCAGACCGCGCGCTAAGAGCCGCAGCAAAATCGCTGTTTTTCAGGGTGTTAAGCAGCGCGCCCGCGCCTGTCGACGCCGAAATGGAGGCCGGAGGCCGCCGCTCACTTTGCCTTGTCCTTGTGCACGAAGCCTCTTGCGCAGGCTATTTTCGGCCGCTAAAACAGTTTCACTGATATAAATCAGAAAAACGGAATTAGTGGGAGGACACGGTGAAAGCGTCCGTTATCGCGAACAAGGACTACACGATCTCCAAAATCGATGACCGTGTCTATGGGGCATTTTTGGAGCACCTTGGCCGCGCTGTCTATGAAGGTATTTACGAGCCCGACCATCCGACGGCCGACAAGGACGGGATGCGCGGGGACGTGGTGGAGCTGGTCAAGAAGCTGAACGTGCCGGTCGTGCGCTATCCCGGCGGCAATTTCGTTTCGGCCTATAACTGGGAAGACGGCATCGGTCCGCAGGACCAGCGCCCCACCCGGCTGGATCTGGCCTGGCACACTTCAGAAAGCAACAAGGTCGGCATTCACGAGTTCGCCGACTGGTGCGCCACCGTTGGCACAGAGATGATGCTGGCCGTGAATCTGGGTTCGCGCGGCGTCGACGAGGCCCGCAATTTCCTCGAATATGTGAACCATCCGGGCGGCTCCTACTGGAGCGACCTGCGCATCAAGAATGGCCGCAAGGAGCCCTGGAACGTCAAGCTCTGGTGCCTCGGCAACGAAATGGACGGCCCCTGGCAGGTCGGTCACAAGGATGCCGACGAATATGGCAAGCTGGCCGCCAATACGGCGCGCGCCATGCGCATGTTCGACAAGAGCCTCGAGTTGATCGTGTGTGGCTCCTCGCATTCGGGCATGCCGACTTTCCCCGATTGGGAACGTACCGTGCTCGAGCATACCTATGATCATGTCGACCACATCAGCCTGCACATGTACTTCGCCAATCGCGAAGACAATACGCCGAACTATCTGGCCACCAGCCACAAGCTGGACCGCTATATCGAAACGGTTGCGGCCACGATCAAGCAGGTAAAGTTCAAGAAGCGGTCCAAGAAGGACGTCTATATTTCCTTCGACGAATGGAATGTCTGGTATCATTCCAACAAGAAGGACCGCGAAATCCTCGACGGCAATAGCGGTTGGCCGCATGCGCCGGGCCTGCTCGAAGACATCTACAACTTCGAAGACGTGCTGATGGTGGGCCTGATCCTCAACACCTTCATCCGCCGCTCGGATGTGGTGAAGATCGCCTGTATCGCCCAGCTGGTGAACGTGATCGCCCCGATCATGACAGAAAAGGGCGGCCCGGCCTGGGCGCAGACCATCTACTATCCGTACTACTTCGCCTCGATCTTCGGCCGCGGCACGGCATTGCAGCTGGTGACCAGCTCGCCGGGTTATGAAAGCCCCGATGCCGACGACACGCCCTATGTGGACGTGGCCGGCACGCATGACGAGGAAGCCGGCACGCTGAGCTTCTTCCTGGTCAACCGCCACCCGACCGAAAGCATCGAAACCGAAGTCAGCCTGCAGGGTTTTGCCACCGGCAAGATCATCGACCATCAGGTGATGACCCATCCCGATCTCAAGGCCGTCAACACGGCCAAGAAGCAGGAAGAGGTCGCTCCCAAGAAGGGTGACGGCGCCAAGATCGATGGCGGCAAGCTGTCGGTCAAGCTCCCGCCCTATTCGTACCAGATGGTGCGGGTGAAGATTTAGGCCCTGCCGCAAGGCATGACATCATCGGGGAATTGGTTAGCAGACTGTTAGCGCCAGACCCCGCCAAAAGGCTACCCAAGTGAGGCACGCTGGCAACGGCGTGCCTCACTTCATTTTGTATCATGGTTTTGGAGTTACATCACAAATGACATTGACAACCCTAAAGCCCTAGTTAAGTATGACTTATCTCAGCGGAAAACCGCTGTGACTTTGGAGCGCAACAGCTCCTAAAGGGAGGACATTGATGGATAGACGCAGTTTCATCGCCGGCACTGCTGCCGGTACTGCCGTGCTCGCCACGAGCAATTTCTCATTCGCGCAGGAAGGCGAGGGCACGGTCCCCGACCTGACCGATTTTCCGCGTAACGAGACGGTCATCGTTCACAATCCGGAAGGCGTGATCCGCAACCCGGCATGGTTCAACATCTGGTCGAGCGGTGGCGGCGGCTGGTCGAATGGTCTGCAGCAGCTGACCATGGATACCTTCTGGTATATCGACCCCGATGCCGGTATCCCCGAAAAGAGCGAAAACGCCATCTATTATTCGCTGGCCTCTGGCCCGTGGGAATATAACGAAGACTTCTCCGAGATGACCGTGCCGCTGCGCCAGGGCATCATGTGGAGCGACGGCGTTGAGTTCACCGCCGACGACGTGGTCTTCACCGTGCAGAAGCTGGCGGCAACGCCGGGCGCACAGTGGCATGGCACTTTCTCCACCCAGGTGGCTGAAGTTACCGCCGTGGACAAATATACCGTCCACTTCAAACTCAAGGCCCCGAATTCGCGCTTCCACGGCACGTTCTGCGTGCGCTGGAACGGTGCCTGGATCATGCCCAAGCATGTCTTTGAAGGCGTCGAAGACATTATCGCATTCGACTACAATCCACCGCTCAGCCTGGGCGCCTATACGCTGCATTCGTTCGATCCGAACGGCACCTGGTATATCTGGGAAAAGCGTGCGGACTGGGACAAGACCACGATCGCCCTGGTTGGCGAACCCAAGCCCAAATATGTGATCTACCGGAACAATATCTCGACCGACAATCGTCTGATCGAGATGCGTAACGGCAATCTGGACATGATCCACGATCTGTCGCCGGAAGGCACATTCTCCATCGTGCAGCAGGACCCCGAAGTTCAGGGCTGGTTCCCCGGCTTCCCCTATGCACATCCCGATCCGACCCTGCCGATGCTGATCTGGAACCTGCAGAAGCCGATGTTCCAGGACAAGCGCGTGCGCTGGGCCCTGGCGCTCATGCTCGATGCACGCGCCATGTCCATGGCGTCCTATCGTGGTGCGGCGACCCTGTCGGCCATCTCGATCCCGCCGACCGGCACGCATCCGCGCGACTATCATGCGCCCTTGCAGGAATACCTGATCAATTACGAACTCGACACCGGCACGCGCAAGATCAAGCCGTACGACCCCGATGTCGGCCTGCAGATCGCCGAAATGGTGCGTCCGCAGTTCGGTGACCAGGTTCCGACCGATCCGGAAGCCATCCGTAATTCCTTCGGCTATGGCTGGTGGAAGCAGGACATTGCGGCAGCCGAAGAACTGCTGACCGCAGCTGGTCTGACCAAGCAGGGCAATCAGTGGATGCAGGCCGACGGCACGCCGTTCGCCTTCTCCATCATGGTCCCGCAGGAAGGCGTGATGGGGCGTCTCGGCGTCATCATCGCACAGACCTGGGCTCAGCACGGTGTTCAGGCTACGGCCGAAGTGGCCACCGACAGCTGGGACCGCATGGGCGCCGGCGACTATGACGCCAACGTCGCCTGGGCCGTGGAAACCTGGGGCGGCCACCCCGACATCAGCTTCTTCCTGGACAGCTACCACTCTGAATTCGTGGCTGAACCGGGCGCGCTGCAGCCGGGCCGCAACTGGATGCGCTGGAAAGACCCGCGCCTCGACGAAATCGTCGAGAAGGTCCGCGGTGTCGACTTCAACGACCCCAAGAGCCTGGAATACGGCCATGAATTCGTGAAGCTGCATCTCGACGAGATGCCGAATATCCCGATCATGGCGTATAACGTGTTCTCCGTGCAGTCGAACCGGTTCTGGACCGGCTGGCCGAATGCGGACAGCCCCTATGCCAACCCGGTCACCAACTGGTCGAACGCGAAGTATATCTTCACGCAGATCACGCCAGTCGAGAGCTGATCCTCCCCGGCCCGGTCACAAGCCGGGCCGAATGGAGGGGCATGGATCCAACCGTGCCCCTCTGATTTTCTGTCCCCGCCGGCCCGGCGCGGATCCGATCTGGGTCATGCCGCAGAAGCGGCGCGCACCATAAAAGGGCGACAGAGCAAATTCAGGGATGTCTTGAGGGTGCGCAGCATTGCCGACCCCGAAAAATTCCCTGCCCCCGGCGCGTTGAGGTCGTGAGGTCCCGAATGCAAGGTTATTTCTGGTTTGTCGGCAAACGGGCATTGCAGCTCCTCGCCGTTATATTTTTCGGCGTCTCGGCGACGTTTCTGGTGACGCATCTGTCGCCAATCAACCCGGTGGAAGCGGCCCTCAGCCGCATGACCGCCCGCTCCAATTCCGCTCCCGACGCCATTATCGCCATGCGCGCGGCGCTGACCGAGCTTTACGGCGTCAACGAGCCGATCTGGAGCCAATATATCAATTTCTGGGTGCGGCTGTTCCAGGGTGACCTGGGCCCCTCGCTGCTCGCCTTCCCGACGCCGGCCATGGAGCTGGTGATGCGCGCCATGCCCTGGACGGTGACGCTGCTGACCATGGCGACACTGATCACCTTTGCCATCGGCAATATTATGGGCGGTCTGGCCGGTTACAGTCAGAACAACAAATTCCTCAAGGCTTTCGGCCTCTTCGCCATCGGCATCCAGCCCATACCCTATTATGTGGTGGCGTTTATCCTCCTGATCATCTTCGGGTTCCTGTGGCCGGTGCTGCCGATTTCGGGCGGTTTCGCCATGAATGTGCGGCCGGGATGGAACTGGACCTTTATCGGGTCACTGATCCAGCACGCCACCCTGCCCGCGCTATCGCTGGTGCTGGTCGGCTTCGGCGGCTGGTTCCTCGGGATGCGGGCGCTGGTCTCCAACATCGTCACCGAAGACTATGTGACCTATGCCGAACTGGCGGGCGTCAAGAAATCCACCATCGTAGGCGGCTATGTGATGCGTAATGCGCTCCTGCCGCAGCTGACCGCGCTGGCCATGGCGCTGGGCGGGGTGTTTTCGGGCACTGTCATCACCGAGCAGGTGTTCAACTATCCGGGCCTCGGCTCGCTTTTGATCGATGCGGTGAATGCTGGCGACTATTCGCTGGTGCTGGCGGTTTCGACCGTATCGGTGACGGCGGTGGCCATCGCCATCTTCATCGTCGACCTGCTCTATCCCCTGCTCGATCCCCGCGTGCGGGCGGAGTAAGAACCATGTTTGCAGTTTTCCGCGACCTTATCCGCTACAATATCGAATTCGCCATCGGGCTTGTCCTGGTGGGTGGCGTGGTCATCTTCGCCTGCCTCTCCTTCTTCGCGCCGGTCGATCCGTCGCTGATCTATGTGACCATGCCCGACCAGCCGCCCTCGGCGCAGTACTGGTTCGGCACCAATTCGCGCGGCCAGGACATGTTCTGGCAGCTCTCCACCGCGTTCCGGAACAGCCTGATCTTCGGGCTGACCGTGGCGGTGATCAGCCGCATCATCTCGATCACCGTGGGGCTCGCCTCGGGCTATATCGGCGGCTGGGTCGACCGCGTGCTGATGTTCATCAACGACATCTTCGTGGCCGTGCCGATCTTCCCGATCCTGGTGCTGTTCTATTTCGTGCTGCGCAACAATATGGACAGCTTCACGCTGGCGCTGATCATGGCCTGTTTCGGCTGGCCGTTCGACGCCCGCCTGATCCGCTCGGTGGCGCTAGGGCTCAAGCATCGCGAATTCACCCGCCATGCCGTGTTTGCCGGCATGAGCACGCGCAAGGTGCTGATGGAAGAGCACCTGCCCTATGTGATGCCCATCGTGTTCGCCACGTTCATGAACAACATGCTGTGGTCGATCGGGCTGGAAGTGACGCTGGCCGTGCTCGGCTTCACCAATATCAACAATCCCACCATCGGCACGGCGCTCTACTGGGCCAATTCGCACTCGGCGCTGGTCGTGGGCGTGTGGTGGTGGATCGTCATACCGGTGATCCTGATGGTGCTGACGTTTATCGGCCTGTTCCTACTGGCCATATCGATGAACGAATATATCGACCCGCGCAGCCGCCTGCGCCGCATGGGAGCCTGATCATGACCCAGGACAAGCAAAAGGACATTCTCAAGGTCGAAGGGCTCAAGGCCTATTACCAGATGAACTATTTCGGCGTGGAACGCGAAGTGCGCGCCGTCGACGACATCACCATGACCATCCGCAAGGGCGAGGTTTATGGGATTGCCGGGGAAAGCTCATCGGGCAAGACCAGCTTCATCAAGGTGCTTGCCGCGGCCATTCGTCCGCCGCTGCGGATTGTCGAAGGCTCGGTGAAGTATGACTTCAAGAGCGGGCCCATCGATATCGCCACGGCAACGCCGGCCCAGATCGAGGCCGTACGCTGGAAAGACCTCAGCTATATCATGCAGGGGTCGATGAGCGTGCTGAACCCGGTACGGCGCATCGGGCGGACCTTTCACGACTTCGCGGCGCGCCCGCTGGGGCTTTCGGGCAAGGCGTTTGAAGACCGGGTGCTGAACCATCTCTCACGGCTCAAACTGCCGCCGGAAGTGCTCAAGGCCTATCCGCATGAGCTGTCGGGCGGCATGCGCCAGCGCGTGACCATCGGGCTGGCGACGGTGTGCCACCCAGAATTCGTCATTGCCGACGAGCCGACTACGGCGCTCGACGTGGTGGTGCAGAAGGAAGTGTTGAGCCTGATCCGCGAAATCCAGAAGGAGATGAACTCTTCTGTCGTGTTCGTGACCCACGATATGAGCGTCCATGCAAACATGGCCGACCGCGTGGGCATCATCTATGCCGGGCGCCTCGTCGAGGAAGGCCCGACGCGGGACATGTTCTTTACGCCCAAGCATCCCTACACAGCCCATCTGGTGGCCAGCCTGCCGCGCATCGGCGACACCAAGCAGCGCCCTGCCCTCGAAGGACGGCCGCCGAATCTGGCCAGTCCGCCGCAGGGATGCCGGTTCCATCCGCGCTGCCCGCTGGCCGTGGACAAATGCAAAAAGGAAGTGCCGCCCATGGAGACGGTCGGGCCCGATCATCGCACCGCCTGCTGGCGCTGGAAGGATGTGGAACCGCTGGTCGGTTCGGCCGCACCCGCAGGAGAATTGGCATGACCACGCTGCTCGATGTCAAAAACGTCTCCAAACGCTTCACCATGGGCGGGCTGTTCGGCCGCAAGGTGGTCAATGCGGTGATGGATGCCAGTTTCTCGCTCTCGGCGGAAAATCCGGAAATCTTCACGATCATCGGGGAGTCCGGGTCCGGCAAGACGACGCTGGCCCGCATGATCCTGGGGCTCGAAGATGTCACGGACGGAGAAATTCTGTTCCGCGGCAAGAAGGTGGACCGGCATGCCGGACGCGCCGAGCGGCTCAAATTCATGAGCCAGGTTCAGCCTGTGTTCCAGAACCCGTTCGAGGCATTCAATCCGCTGAAGAAAATCGAGCGGTACCTCGAAAGCACGGCGCGGCGGTTTTTGCAGACCAATGACCGCAGGCAGATCGATGCGGCCATGGACGAGGCGCTGCAAAAGGTGGGGTTGAGCCTGGCCGAAGTGCGCGGACGTTTCCCGCATGAAATGAGCGGCGGGCAATTGCAGCGTTGCGCCATTGCGCGGGCGCTGATCCCCAATCCGCCGCTGCTGATCGCGGACGAGCCGGTGTCCATGGTGGATGCCAGCCTGCGCATGAGCATCGTCAACCTGCTCAAGAGCCTGCGCGACGATCTCAAAGTGTCGGTGATCTACATCACCCACGACCTGGCGACGGCCTATTACATTTCCAACCGGCTGATCATCATGCAGCGCGGGCGGATCGTGGAAATGGGCGATGCGCGTACGGTGCTCGATAATCCCGAACATCCCTATTCGCGCCTGCTCAAGGCTTCGGTGCTGTCCACCGACGATGCCGGCGACGGCAAGCTCGCTACCGATCCGGACATGGTGAAACTGGCCGGGGATATGGTGGAGCATCCGGGCAAGCTGGTGCATCGGCCGGATGGACGCACGGTGCGGATGGTGGAACGGGCTTAGGCCGAGGCCGCTCGCGCGAAGGGGAAGATATTGTTGTCGGCAGACGTCTGTTCGCCGGTGACACGGTTGCGGCCCTTCGACTTGGCTTCGTAAAGGCGCTTGTCGGCGATCTGCATGAGGGCGCCGGCGGGCAAGTCGCCATTACCGGCGGCGACGCCAATGCTGACGGTGACGGCGAGGCCATCGGCCATATCGGACCAGTCGGCATTGAGAATGGCGCTCCGCACGCCTTCGCAGAAGGCGATAGCGGTGGCCATGGGCAATTGCGGGAAGATCAGCGCGAATTCCTCACCGCCCAGCCGGGCGGCGTGGCCATGGGGACCGAGCTGCTGAACCATGATGCGGGCCACTTTTTGCAGCACGGCATCGCCCATTATGTGGGAATAGCGGTCGTTGATCTGCTTGAAATGGTCGAGATCGACCATGGCGACGGCAAAGGGCGCTCCGGCCAGACGGTTGAGGATATGATCGAAGCTGCGGCGGTTGGCGATGCCGGTGAGCGGATCGGACATGGCCTGATCGGCCAGTTCGGCGGCGCGGGCGCGCAGGCGGTCAGCCTCGCCACGAATTTCCTCCACATGCGCCCGGCGGCGCGCGGTCTCGCCCGACTGCATGACGTAGAGGCGGTGGAACCGCTTCTGCGCGGCCAATGCGCCGGCCACGTCGCCCGCCGCTTCCAGTATCCTGCCCAGGAGTTCGACGGCCTTGACCTGATGATCGAGCTGGCCGCTGCTTTCGGCCAGATCGATTGCCTGTCGGCAGGCCGCTTCGGCTGTGGCGAGATCGCCGGCGTGAAGGCGCACGAGGGCCAGGGTATAAAGATAGTGGATGCGCAGGCTGGGGCCGGATGGGTCCGGCAAGGCGGCGCATTCATCCAGAAGATGCAGCGCCTGCTCCATCTCGCCGCTGCGGGCCATCAGTTCGGCGCAGTTGCAATGGGCGGCGCGCAGCGTCCAGAGGTCGGCGGCGTCGGTGGCCTTTTCGATGGCGGCCAGGGAATGCTCGATGGCGAGCGCCCGATTGGCTTGGGCGGCCTTCTGCCGGTCCAGCTTTTCGGCTTCGTCGGCGGTCCGGGCATGGGCGAAGCCGAGATTGAGCCGATAAAAGGCACTGGCGGCGGGATTGAAATGCCCCTCGGCAATGGCGACCGCTTCGCCCAGCACGACAAGGGATAGTTCGAACTCGCGGCACTGGGCCAGCGCCAGCCCCCGGGCGTTGAGTGCGAAGGCGAGGATGGAGGGCGAGGAAAGCTGGCGCGCCAGATCGACCGCTTCGCCCGAAAGCTCATAGGCTTCATCGACAAAGCCCAGATCGAGAAACAGCATGGCCTCGACGGCAAGGGCCCGGACCAGTTCAACCGGATTATCGAGACGCCGCCAGAGCCATTTGGCGCCAATGGCGCATTCGAGCCCCTCTTCGCATTCGCCCATCTTGAAACAGGTCCAGGCGATTTCGCAGAGGCTGGAGGCCATGAGAGTAGCATTGCCGTTGGCCTGAGCATCGGCATAGACCAGCTTAAACTGTTCCAGAGCTTCGGACAGGTCGCCGGCCCGCAACAAGTGGGTTGCGATGCCAAAACGCTCCTCCTGTTCGCCGCGATCTGACGCCAACGCTTGCTCCACCCCCGTGTGTCAAGGTTGACACAATACATCCAAATTACAAACAAAAGCTAAGTATGGAAGAAATTCCATCGACAAAACATATGGTTGCAGGGGGTCTGAAAAATTGTCACGGAGCGGTCAAGAATTTGGATAAATCGCTTCAGGTTTGATGGCGGTTTGGCATGCCGATCTGGTGGGGAGCGTTAGCGCGCCACACGAGCGATGATGAGGGCGAGCCGGCTCAAAACCCCTCACCCCACTCTCTCCCCATAGGGGCGAGGGGGCGACGGCGCCGATGATTCCGCTAAAAGATGAAATGCCCCAGCTTCCCTCGGATCAAGCCCGAGGAAAGCTGGTGGGTGGGTCTATCGGGCAAGATGCCCGGCAGAGGGCCTGACCTAGAGGCACTGTTTGCCGAAAGCAAAAACGCTTCAGTCGTTCGGTGTCCAGACTGGCGTGCTTTCGCGCGGCAGGGGCGCCATCTGGGTAATGTCTTCGCCGCGGCGCATGGCGATGTTCATGCGGAAGGAATTGCCGATGCGTTCGGAGCGTTCGACGAAAAGCGCGGCGATTTCGGGCGGGCACAGGGTGGTGACGGTTTCGCGGAACAGGCGGAGCCAGCGGATGAAATGGGCATCGGAGAGTTCGGGAATGGCCATATGCTTGGGCATGGGGCGCCCATTGAAGCGCCCGGTGCCGAGCAGCATGGAACTCCAGAAATCGGCAATCTTGGCGAGATGGGCGGGCCATTCGGCATCGGGAATGATGCGATTGAAGACCGGACCGATGACATCGTCGCGGCGGGCGCGCGCATAGAACTCATCGACGACGGCGCGGATCATGGCTTCGTCGAGTCCTTCGGGCGTATCCCAGCCGATGCGATGCAGTCTGGTGCCGACGGGGGGACGATCAGGCTGAGACATTGCCAATGGCCTTGATTGTATAGGAACAGCGGCGACCGCCGGAGACGATATGGTCCTGGCGCTCGACTTCGACATCGGGACCGAGAACGGCGCGAAATACGTCGAGTTCGGCCCGGCAGAACCCCTGACAGGCCGTGGCGGCCGCGCAGATGGGGCAATGATTTTCCACCAGCAGCATGGTGCCATCAGGCTGCTCGGTCCAGGCGGCCATATAGCCCTCGCGGCTGCGCAAATCGGCCAGCATGGCAACCCGTTCGCGCAGCGCACCGAGGCCGGAAATCGCCTCTTCGTAGCTGGCGCGCGTATCGGCCTCGCGGGCGGCGATGATGGTATCGAGAGCAGCGTCACCCAACTGGCTGCGGACGATATCGAGCAATTGCACGGTGAGGGCCGCATGGGTATCGGGAAAGCGGGTCTGCGCCGCGGCCGTCAAACCCCAGAGCTGGGTGGGACGACCGACACCGGAGGCGGCGCTGCGGGCTTCGACCAGTTCTTCCTCGGCAAGGCGGACCAGTTGCTGGCGGGCCGCTTCGCCTGTTGTGCCCAGAATTTCGCCCAAAGCTGTGGCCGAGAGGCTGCCATGCATCTTGAGCGCCATGAGAATGCGCTCCGCCGGATTGCGCGGCGACCAGCCCGAATTATCCAAGCTGAAACTTGACATATCTGCGGAAAGGGTTTTCAAAGCCATTGCTTGGAAATTACCGCAAGCGCCCGTTTCTTGCAACCCGGACCAAGGACAAATCAAAATGACCTTCTCGCTGCCCACCCTGCCCTATTCGGTTTCCGCGCTGGCCGAGCGCGGCATGAGCCAGGAAACGCTTGAGCTGCACCACGGCAAGCACCACCAAGCCTATGTGACCGCGCTGAACGGCTTTGTCGAAAAGAATGCCGATCTGCAGGGCAAGTCGCTGGAAGAAATCGTCGCCTTTGCCAAGGACAAGGCCGATCTGGCGCCTGTGTTCAACAATGCCGGCCAGCACTGGAACCACATTCACTTCTGGAATGCCCTGTCGCCCAATGGCGGCAAGCTGGGTAGCAGGCTCGAAGCAAAGATCGTTGAGGATTTCGGCTCGGTTGACGCCTTCAAGGACAGCTTCAAGACCGCCGCAACCACCCAGTTCGGTTCTGGCTGGGCCTGGCTGGTGCTGGGCAATGACGGCAAGCTCAAGACCACCAAGACGCCCAATGGGTCCAATCCGCTGGCCACTGGCGAAGGCAAGGTGCTTCTGGGTCTCGATGTGTGGGAACATTCCTATTACGTGGATTTCCGCAATCGTCGCCCGGACTATGTGAGCAACTTCCTCGACAAGCTGGCAAATTATGAGTTTGCGGAAGCCAATCTGGGGTAAGGCCTGGGGGTATCGGGGGTTTCGTGCCCCTTACCCGCGACGGCAGGGATTGATCTATGTGCCCGCGTGCGCTGCGCACCCCCTCCCATCCTCCCCCGTCAAGGGGGAGGTGTCGCATCGCGTTTGGGGCGGCTGGCGGGCTCACTCACGGTTCGAGTTGGGCGATCTGTAGCTGCTGCAAGCGGGATGAACCCTTCTCGACACTCTTCTTCATTTGCACCTGAAGCGACTTTCCGCGATGACTATGCCGATGCCCGATTTTGACCTGCCCGACAGCATGGCCCTGCGTCCGCTGCGCCGCCCGGCGGTGAGCGATGCGGAGTTCCGCGCGGCCATGTCCGGGCTGGCATCGAGCGTGCATGTGGTGACCGCGCGGCGCGGCGGCGAGCGTGTCGGGCGGACGGTGACCTCGGTGCTGTCACTCTCTGCGACACCGCCTGCGGTGCTGATCTCGATCGACATCGTGAGCCGGCTGGCCGACCTGATTGCCAAGACCGGGGGCTTTTCAATGGCCCTGCTGGCCGCGGACCAGGCCGAGATTGCCGACACTTTTGCTGGCAAAACGGCGGTGGAAGACCGTTTCGCTGCCGGAAACTGGGGGCAATGGCCTTCCGGCCAGCCTCTATTGGCCGGTGCGGTGACCACGCTGGACTGCGAAATCATCGGGGCGATGGAAACCGGGACGCATGTGCTGTTTGCCGGGGCCATAGTCGAAGCGGAGACGGATGCGACGAAAAGCCCGCTGGTCTGGCACCGGCATGGCTATCGGCCGCTATCGGTATAGCTCGACGGCACAAGCCTTAAGTGCAAGACTGAAACGATTCCGGCACAGCGCAACTCAAGCTGCGATCCGGCGTTGAAAACCCGACTTCCGGGAACAGGTCGTGCCACGCTACTATTTCCATTACCGCACCGAAGACGGGCTGGTCAGGGACGAGTCCGGAAGCGAGCACTCCAGCCTTGATGATGCCGAGCGCAATGCCGCCGAAATCGGGCGCGCCATCATCGACAAGGTGGCCGGGGAAGGCGGGGAAATGGACGCGCCCCGCTCTATCGAAATCACCGACGCCGAGGGGCATGAACTGCTCTATGTGGTGTTCTGGGCCGGCCCCAAAATCGGCAATGGCCCGGCAAGTCCTGTGGAGCCTGCGCGGTTGCATTGAGGGGCGTCGCTTTTGGTTTTGATGGGCCGAGGCGGGGGGATCTCCCCTCACCCTAGCTCTGCCAGGTCGCTTTGCTCCCGGCGCCGCTACCCTCTCCCCGCAGGGGCGAGGGGTGACGCCGTCATCTTGTGTACCGCGAGGCTGAACCCCTCATCCGGCCCTGCGGGCCACCTTCTCCCCTCAGGGGAGAAGGGAGTGAAGTGCACAGCAAAACAGGAACACCTCAGCTTTCCCGAAGGGGCGAGGGAATGAAGCGGATGGCTTGGGGCGAAAAGGCCTTAAAACATCATCCCGGCATGCACAGTGACGAAAAAGCCCAGAACGAGGGCTGCGGCCAGAGCGGCATAGGACACATATTGTGAAAGCTTCGGCACTTTGGGCCCCGCATTTGCATCGCGGTAAAGACTACCAGATCGATAGGGTTTAACAAGAGGTAAACGAAGCGTTGCCGGTCTGGCCGGAGAAACGCTTTTGCCGAACAGGCCGGCAAACAGGAATGGCCTGCCACCAAAGGCCAAGACGTTCCGCTAGAGACAGTGTCATGCGCCGCGCCTACACTTGGCTTTGCGAGTCAGGAGGGACGGACATGGCGGACGATCTTGCGGGTCGGCTGAGCGAAGAGGCGAGACACCGGGCAGGCGGAGACGAAAGCCTTGCCGAATTTCTCTCGACGGCCATTGCCGGGATCGATCCGGACGACCTGCGCAAGCAGGATGGCGCGGCGCTGATCCATGCGCTCACCCGCAGCTATAACCGCCTTCTGGCGACTGCCGCCAATGCCACCGTAGTGGAAACGACGCCACCCGAAGCAGCGGGCGATCCGCTGGTTATCGATGTGATCTCGCCGGACATGCCTTTTATCGTGGACAGCGTGCTGGCAGCCTTGCGGGCCATGGGCGGGTCCATCCGCCTGTTTGCCCATCCGGTGGTGCGGCTGGACAATGGCGTGGTGGGCCATGCCAGCGGGCAGGCCATCAGCGTGCTGCATATCCATAGCGATCCTGTTGCCGATGTGGCGGCGCTGAAGCGCGAAATCGCCGCAACGCTGGAGGAAGTGGCCCGGGCCGTCGGCGACTGGCAGCCGATGCTGGGGCGGGTGCGGCAGGCCATGGCCGATCTCGCGCCGGCGCGCCCTGCCCTGCGCGACGAGGCGCTGCAATTCCTCGACTGGCTGATCGCGCATAATTTTACCTTTCTGGGGCTGCGCGAATATCGGCTGGAGGGGGATGCGCTGGTGCCGGTGGCGGGCACGGGGCTGGGCATCATGGCCGATGCGGGCCTCAAAGTGCTGCGCAGCGGGCCGGACTATGTGGAGAGCACGCCGCAACTGGTGCATTTCGTTACCGGACCCGACCTGTTGCTGGTGACCAAGGCCAATATTCGCGCGCGGGTGCATCGGCGGGCCCATCTCGATTATGTCGGGGTCAAACTGTTGAGCGCGGACGGGGCGGCGCGCGGGGAATTGCGCATTGTGGGGCTGTTTACGGCGCAGGCGCTGGCGAGCCCCCATACCGATGTGCCGCTGATCCGGCGCAAGATTGCCGAGATCATGCGCCGTTCCGGCACGGACCCGCTGGGCCATGCCGGACGCACGCTGCTGGGGGCGCTGGACAGCTATCCGCGCGACGAACTGTTCCAGATCGACACTGCGCAACTGGCCGAATTCGCCGGCGCGATTGCCGCGCTTTACGACCGGCCGCGCGTGCGCGTGCTGCCGCGCATCGACCGGTTCGACAATTTCGTTTCCGTGCTCGTTTTCGTGCCGCGCGACCGGTATGACGGCGCGGTGCGGGCGCGGATCACCCGCTATCTGGCCGAAACCTATGACGGGCGCGTCTCGGCCTTTTATCCGCATTTCCCCGAGGGGGAACTGGTGCGGCTGCATGTGATCATCGGGCGCAATGGCGGGGCGACGCCCCGGCCGGAGCGGGCGGAGCTGGAAGCGGGGGTCGAGGCGCTGACGCGCGACTTTGCCGACATGCTGATGGCCGCGGCGCCCGAGCCGGGCGCGATCAGCGACTATCGGCAGGCGTTTTCGGCGGCCTATCAGTCGCGCAATGGCGTGGCCGAGGCGTTGGAGGATATCGGCGTTTTTGCGGGGTTGGGCGATGACGGCATTGCCATCCGCATCAGCGCGCGCAGCGGCACGGACGGCGTGCTGGGGCTCAAATTTTACCACGAAGGCACGGCTATTCCGCTCAGCGACCGGGTGCCGATGCTGGAGCATTTCGGGTTCCGCGTCATCGATGAACGCACCTATACGATTGTGCCGCGCGACGGGGTGGAGCGGTATCTGCATGACATGGTCATCGACCTGGCCGATGGCGAAGCGGTGCTGGCGCGGGCGCGACAGATCGAGGCCGGGCTCATCGCCGTCTGGGCCGGAGAGGCGGAAAGCGACCGGCTCAATGCGCTGGTGACGCTGGCGGGGCTGGACTGGACCGACGCGGCGCTGCTGCGGGCGCTGTCGCGCTATCTGCGGCAGGTGGGCACCACCCATTCGCAACGCCATATCGCCCAGGTGATGGTGACCCAGAGCCGGGCGGCGAGCGGGCTGGTGGCGCTGTTCCGGGCCATGCACGATCCTTCGCTGAGCGAGCGCGAGGGGGAGATCGCCGCGGCGCGGGCCGTGATCGCGGCGGAACTGGAGCAGATCGGGTCGCTGGACGAGGATACGATCATCCGACGGTTCCAGAATCTCATCGAAGCGTCCATCCGCACCAATGGCTTTCAGCGCGATGGCCATGGGCAGGGCCAGCCGGCGCTGGCGATCAAATTCGACAGCAGCCGGATCGAGGGCATGGCGGCGCCCCGGCCCTATCGCGAAATCTCGGTCTATTCGCCGCGTGTCGAGGGCATTCACCTGCGGTTCGGCGCCATTGCGCGCGGCGGGCTGCGCTGGTCGGACCGGCCGGAGGATTTCCGCACCGAAGTGCTGGGGCTGGTCAAGGCGCAGCAGGTCAAGAATGCGGTGATCGTGCCGGTGGGGGCCAAGGGCGGCTTCGTGCCCAAGCGGCTTTATCCGGGCATGGCGCGCGAGGCCTATATGGCCGAGGGCACGGAGAGCTATCGAATTTTCATCGGGGCGCTGCTCGATGTGACCGACAATCTGGTCGAGGGCCAAGTCGTGCCGCCGCCACAGCTGGTGCGGCATGACGGGGACGACCCTTATCTGGTCGTCGCCGCCGACAAGGGCACGGCGAGCTTTTCGGACACGGCCAATGCCATTGCGGTATCGCGCGGTTTCTGGCTGGGCGACGCCTTCGCCTCGGGCGGATCGGCGGGCTATGACCACAAGAAAATGGGCATTACCGCGCGCGGCGGCTGGGAGGCGGTGAAGCGCCATTTCCGCGAGATGGACCGCAATATCCAGACCGCGCCCTTTACGGTGGCCGGAGTGGGCGACATGAGCGGGGACGTGTTCGGCAATGGCATGCTGCTGTCGCCGGAAATCCGGCTGGTGGCGGCGTTTGATCATCGCGACATCTTCATCGATCCGGCGCCGGATGCGGCGGCGAGCTTTGCGGAGCGGCAGCGGCTCTTCGCCCTGCCCCGGTCGAGCTGGCAGGACTATGACAGGACGCTGATTTCGGCGGGTGGCGGGGTGTTCTCGCGGTCGCTCAAATCCATTCCGCTCAGCGCGGAAATGCGGGCAGTGCTGGGCTTTGAACGCGACGCGGCGACCCCGGCCGAGGTGATGCGCGCCATTCTCAAGGCGCCGGTGGACCTTTTGTGGTTCGGCGGCATCGGCACCTATATCAAGGCCACCGAGGAAGACGATGCCAGCGTGGGCGACCGGGCCAATGACGCCATTCGCGTCACCGCCGACGCCGTGCGCGCAAAGGTGGTGGGCGAAGGCGCCAATCTGGGGGTAACGCAACGCGGGCGCATCGCCTTTGCGCTCGGGGGCGGACGGATCAATACCGATGCCATCGACAATTCGGCGGGCGTCAATTCGTCGGACCTTGAGGTCAATATCAAGATCGCGCTGGCGCCGGTGCTGGCATCGGGCCAGATCGACATGGCGGCGCGCAACAGCTTCCTCGCGGAAATGACCGATGAGGTGGCGGCGCTGTGCCTGCGCAACAATTATCTGCAAACACTGGCGATTTCGCTGGCCGAACAGGCCGGGCTGGCGGAACTGCCGGATCATCGGGTGATGATCGAACAACTCGAAGCGCGCGGCCTGCTCGACCGCGCCGTGGAATTCCTGCCCACGGACAGCGTGCTCGACGCCAGAGCCGCTGCGGGCAAGGCGCTGACGCGGCCGGAACTGGCGGTGATCCTTGCCTATGCCAAGCTGACATTGTTCGACGATCTCGTGGCTGGTGAGGCCATCGATAATCCGTTTCTGGCGGGCGAGCTGTTCCGCTATTTCCCAGACAGGCTGCACGAGCATTTCCCCGATGCCATCAAGGGGCATCGACTGAAACGCGAAGTGATCGCCACCGTCTTGGCCAATGCGATGATCAATCGCGGCGGACCGGCCTTTGTCAGCGAACTCACGGCTGCGACCAGCGCCAGCGCGGGGGAAGCGGCGCTGGCCTATGCGGCGGTGCGCGACGCCTATGACCTGACCGCGCTTAATGCCGGCATCGACGCGCTGGACGGCACTGTGCCGGGCTCGGTGCAACTGGCGCTTTATGGACAGGTGGAGGCGCTGCTGCGGCGCGAATGCCTGTGGTTCCTGCGCAATAGCGGTGGCGTCGACAACATCGCCGCGCTGGTGGCGGCGCATCGGGAAGGGATCGAGCGGCTGCGGCACACCGACGGCCTGTTGCCCGGCGCGCAACGCAAGGCGCTCGATGCCAGGGTGACGGCCCTCTGCGCCCATGGCGTGCCCGCGGCGCTGGCGCAGCGCGTGGGTGAATTGCCTGAACTCAGTCACGCTAGCGATATCGTGCTGGTCGCCGAACGCTGCGGGGTCAATATCGAAGAGGCGGCGCGGGCCTATTTCGGCATGGCGGGACTGTTCGAGCTGTTCCGCATCATCGAGGACGGCCGCGCCTTGGTGCTGGCAGACCGGTTCGAGCGCATGGCGCTGGACCGGGCGCTTGCCAATCTCATGCGGGCGCTGCGCGACCTTGCCGCCGATGCGCTGGCGGCCGGATCGGTTGAAAACTTCGTAACGCTGCGCACCGTAGCCGTGTCGCGCAGCGTTGCCAGCGTCAAGGCGCTGACCGAGGGCGCCATGAGCGTCTCGCGGCTGAGCGTGGCGGCGGGGCTTCTGGCCGATCTGGCGCGGGAGGGATGATCACCCGAAAGTCGACCTTGTTTCGGGACCGGCATCTGGGAGATTTGGGGGCATCAAGGAGTTGCTCATGACCACGCTCAGCCAATGGCTTGCCGCCGAGACCGACGACCGGGACATTGCCGACACCATTGCCGCCATGGCGGCGGCGGGCGCCGAAATCGCCGCCGTGCTGCACGAGGCGCCGATTGAAGGTCAGACCGGGCTGGCGGGCAGCGAGAATGTGCAGGGCGAGGCGCAGAAGGCGCTCGACGTCATCTCAAACGACATTGTTTTGAATCACTTGCGCAATGTTCCTGCCGTTTCGATTCTGATCTCGGAAGAGCTGGATGAAGCAGTTGAAATGTCGAGTCATGGCAGGGTGATTGTGGCGACCGATCCTCTCGATGGCTCATCGAACCTGGACGTAAATGTCACCGTGGGCACGATTTTTTCGCTTCTGCCAGCCGTGGGCGGGCTGTTGCAGAAGGGCACTGCACAATTGGCGGCGGGCTATGTCGCTTATGGCCCCGCGACAAGCCTTGTGCTGCGTATCACGGGCGCGACCAGCGTGTTCACGCTCGATGGCGGAGGCGAATGGGTGCTGACGCTGGCAGCCGCGAAAGTGCCGGAAGCCTCGGGAGAATTCGCCATCAACACCGCACGCGAGCGGTTCTGGGATGCCGCGACGAGCGGCTATGTGCGGGAGAACGTGGCTGGGGAAACCGGACCTGCCGGCAAGAAATACAATATGCGCTGGGTCGGCTCGATGGTGGCCGATATTCACCGCATCCTGATGCGCGGCGGCATTTTCCTTTATCCGCTCGATAGCGAAACGGTGAGCAAAGGCGGGCGACTGCGGCTGCTCTACGAGGCCAATCCGATGGCCTGGCTGGTGGAGGGCGCCGGTGGGCGCTCGACGACCGGGCGACAGGGCATTCTGGAGGTCGAGCCGACGGGGATACACCAACGCGTGCCGGTGATTTTGGGATCGGCGGAGGAAGTGGCGCGGGTGGAGGCTTGGTACGGGCGGTAGCGTCGATGTGACCGGGTTGGGAAGTTGGCGCTTGATACTTCCCCGTTCACAGGCGCGGCACCTCCCCCTTGCGGGGAGGGATGGGGTGGGGGTGTTAGCAAACTGGATTTGGTGCGCGTGAGCGCCCTTCCCTGTCACGGGCAAGGCAGTCGCATATTCGGGTGCGCGGCGCACCCCCTCCCAGCCTCCCCCGTCAAGGGGGAGGTGCTGCATCGCGTTCGGGGCAAATATCGGTAAAAAACACCGACCTCACACCCTCCCCCTTGCGGGGAGGGCCGGGGTGGGGGTGGCCGCAAACTGGATTTGGTGTGCGGGAGCAGCTTCCCTGTCAGGGGCAAGGCAATCGCATATTCGCGTGCGCGGCGCACCCCCTCCCGGCCTCCCCCGTCAAGGGGGAGGTGCTGCATCGCGTTTTGGGCAGGAAATTGGTCAAAACCACCGACCTGACACCCTCCCCCTTGCGGGGAGGGATGGGGTGGGGGTGTCCACAAACTGGATTTAGTGTGCGTGAGCACCCCTCCCCGGCCCTCCCCGTCAAGGGGAGGGTGGGCATCGAGTGTGTTTTGGCATTGTGCCTCAATCATCCACCAAAGCGAATTTGCCTGTGGCACATCCGGCCATTCGAGCTTAGCTCTCATAGCTTTCTCGATTAAATTCGCTCCACTGGAGCGAATTTGCCTGTGGCGCATCTCGAAATTGCATCGTTACAGGGGTTCCGATAGAAGGCACGCAACTGTGTTTCCGGCGCGGCCTGCCGGATGGGAGCCACTATGAACGACGCCAAGTTTACCCTGCCCTCGACCAATGCCAGCCCCTGGCAGAGCCGGCCGTTTCATCGGCAATATTTGATGGATCAGGCCAACCGGCTGTTCGATTTCTTCGAGGCGGCATCGGTCAATCCCAAGGGCGGGTTTTTCGAGCTGAGCGACGACGGCAAGGCTTTGCAGCCCGATAACGGCTTGCGGCAGATTCACGTCACCACGCGCATGATCCATTGCGCTGTCGTCGGCAGCCTGATCGGGCGGCCGGGCTCGAACGAAATCATCGACCACGGGATGCGCTATCTCTGGGAAAAGCACCGCGACCAGCGCCATGGCGGCTATGTGTGGTCGCTGGACGATGACGGCTATCGCGACGACAGCAAGCAAGCCTATGGCCATGCTTTCGTGCTGCTGGCCGGGGCGAGCGCCAAGCTGGTCGGGCATCCGCTGGCCGATCAGGTGATCGCCGATGTCACCGAGGTGATCGAGACGCGCTTCTGGGACGACAAGGTCGGCGCGGTGCGCGAAGAGTTTTCCAATAGCTGGGGCGAAATCAGCAAATATCGCGGCCAGAATTCGAACATGCATCTGACCGAAGCTCTGATGGCCGCCTATGAGGCGACCGGCAAGCAGAGCTATCTGAAAAAGGCGGTGCGCATTTCGGACCTGATCATCAACCGCAATGCGGCAAAGCTCGACTATCGGGTGGCCGAGCATTTCCACGAGGACTGGAAGCTCGACAAGGACTTCGTCGGTTCGGAAATGTTCCGCCCGTCCGGCACGACGCCGGGCCATGCGCTGGAATGGTCGCGCCTGTTGTTCCAGCTGTTCGTGCTGTGCCGCAAGGAACATAGCTGGATGACGGAATCTGCGCGCGGACTGTTCCGGCAGGCTATCGACCTTGGCTGGGACAAGCAGCATGGCGGGTTCTTCTATACGCTGGACTGGAACAACCAGCCGATCATGCGCGAAAAGCTGTGGTGGCCGGTGGCCGAGGCCATCGGGGCCGCAGCCTTTATCGGCGCGCATGACCACGACGCCTATTTCCAGCACTGGTACAGGACGCTGTGGGACTTTGCCGAGAACCACCTGATCGACCATGCGCGCGGCGGCTGGCTGAGCGAACTGAAGGAAGACCTGACGCCGACTTCGCGCCTGTTCGTGGGCAAGCCCGACATCTATCACGCGCTGCAGGCCTGCCTCATTCCGCTCTACCCCGCCACCGGCAGCCTGACGCACGGCATTATCGAGGCCGACCACGGCGGGCGCGTCTGAGCGAAACCATGCCTGTGCTGCTGCGTTGCCCCTGGGCAGCAAGGAGCACAGGCAATGACCAGACTGGATGGCAAAGTGGCGCTGGTGACCGGCGCCGGATCGGGAATTGGCAAGGCGACGGCTTTGGCCCTGGCCGAATGTGGCGCCGCGCTGGTGGTCAGCAGCCGGACAGAGGATGAAATCGCGGCGGTTGCGGCCGAAATCGAGGCCGCAGGGGGCCGCGCCCTGGCCGTAACAGCCGATATTTCCGACGACGCGGCGATGCGGGCGCTGGTGACGAAAGCCGAAAAGGCATTCGGGCAACTGGACATTGTGGTGGCCAATGCCGGCATTAACGGGGTGTGGGCACCCATCGAAAAGCTGACGCCGGAGGAATGGGACACGACCATGTCCATCAACCTGCGCGGCACCTATCTCACCATCCACCATGCCGTGCCGGCGCTGGAACGGGCCGGGGGCGGCGCCATCGTCGTGGTCTCTTCGATAAACGGCACGCGCACCTTCACCTCGGCTGGCGCCAGCGCCTATTCGGCCACCAAGGCGGGACAGTTGGCCATGGTGCAGCAGTTGGCGCTGGAACTGGGCCAGCGGCGTATCCGCATCAATGCCGTGTGTCCGGGGGCGATCGAGAGCGATATCGAGGACAATACAGAGCATCGCGACAGCGAGGCGGCAAGGGTGCCGGTGCATTTTCCCGAGGGGGACATTCCGCTGACCGGCGGCAAACCAGGCAAGGCACGCGACGTGGCTGATGTGATCGTCTTTCTGTGTTCGGACGCAGCACGGCATGTGACGGGTTCGCCGGTCTGGATCGATGGCGGGCAGAGTTTGTTGCGCTGAGGCGATTGCGGACAAATCCATGCTCTTCGGCGCGGTTGCCAGCGGGAAACGGGCGGCGTAAAGCACCGGCAACTTTCCTCAGCCGGTGACCGAGATGACCGCCCTGCCCGCCCAGCTGCCCAAACTGCTTGTCGAGCGCGCCGTTGCCGCTGCGCTGGAGGAAGATCTGGGACTGGCCGGGGACCTGACCAGCCAGGCGACTTTACATCCCGACGCCTGGGCAGAGGCCAGCCTGTCGGCCCGCGAGGCTGGCGTCATCGCCGGGCTCGATCTGGCGGCGGCGGCATTCCGGCTGGTGGGCGACGGCGTTGCCTTCATGCCGAAGCTCCGCGACGGCGACCGGGTCGAGGCCGGGGGCGTGGTGGCCGCGGTTTCAGGACCGGCGCGGCTGGTCATGTCGGGCGAGCGGGTGGCGCTCAATTTTCTCAATCATCTCAGTGGCATCGCGACGCTGACCCGGACCTATGCCGATACCGTGGCGGGAACCGGCGCGCGCATCTGCGACACGCGCAAGACCACGCCGGGGCTGCGCGCATTCGAGAAATATGCGGTGCGCTGCGGCGGGGGCTCCAACCATCGCTATGCGCTCAACGATGCCATTCTGATCAAGGACAATCACATTGCCGTCGCAGGCAGCGTGACGGCGGCCTATCAGGCGGCGGAGGCTTTTGCCGGGCATCTGGTCGCCATCGAGATCGAGGTGCAGACGCTGGCCGAGCTGGACGAGGCGCTGGCGGCGGGGGCGCGCATCGTGCTGCTGGACAATATGGACAATGAGACCCTGCGGCAGGCCGTTGCCATCAATGCTGGCCGGGCGCGGCTCGAAGCTTCGGGCGGGGTGAAGCTCGACCGGGTGCGCTCGATTGCCGAGACGGGGGTGGACTATATTTCCACCAGCCAGATCACCATGGGCGCCAAGCCGCTTGATCTGGGGCTCGACGTGACGATTGGCGGGCGCAAGTGAGCGTGATCGGATTGTCGGTGACCGAGATTGCCGCCGAGGCGGCCATCGCGGCGGCGGAAGTGATCTGCGCTGTCTATAATCGTCCCATCCATGTGGTGACCAAGAGCGATGGCTCGCCGGTGACCGAGGCGGATGCGGCCGCAGAAGCGGTGATCATCGATCATCTGCGGTCGACCGGATTGCCGGTGCTGGGCGAGGAAAGCGTGGCGGCCGGGATCATTCCGGTGCTGGGCGAGCGGTATTTCGTCGTCGATCCACTCGATGGCACCAAGGAATTCATCAAGCGCAATGGCGAATTCACGGTCAATATCGGGCTGGTGGAGCATGGACGACCGGTCATGGGCGTGGTGCTGGCGCCGGTGACGGGCGAGATTTTCGTCGGCGACGCAGAAGGCGCCTGGGCCGGGCGTGTCGTGGATGGCGCTGTCACAGACCGGCGTGCCATCTCGGTTGCCCTGAGGGCGCGGCACCGGATCGTGGCCAGCCGTAGTCATGGCCATGCGGCGCTGGCGCAGTTGTGCGAGACACTGGACGTGGAAAGCGACGTCTCGGTGGGGTCCTCGCTCAAATTCTGCCTGTTGGCGCAGGGCGAGGCGCAGCTTTACCCGCGATTCACCCCCACTTGCGAATGGGATACCGCGGCGGGACAGGCCGTGCTTGAAGCAG
>VFQU01000105.1_pt1 | contig 113253 bp, 106 predicted proteins | sample 3512311 | NCBI WGS metagenome assembly VFQU01 (sample SAMN10412377, study PRJNA504923) | tailings metagenome | isolation source: Relicate 3 Philex TSF3 active mining site | place: Philippines: Tuba, Benguet | collected 2017-08-29
ACTGCTCGAACAGATAGCATTCCAGATTGAGTTCGTCCGATCCACGATCGACGTTTTTTAACTATCAGTTGAAACTGCTGAGTTTCATAGGGATGAAGTTCAGCTAGCTTTGGAAGAACTTCAATCTCATCAGAAGTAACAAAGCCAGAATCTACTTCAATATGGGCATCTTGAGACACATTCGTTGCATTTTCTAGCTCTAGTCGATAAGTCGCAGTTCCAGTCCGTTGGAAAAATTCGAGGAAGTGTAAGGGAATCTTTTGCTGACGAACTGTACAGCGAAAATCAGCCGCACCTGTCGGTAAAATCTCAAGCGTGCCTGAATCGCTGCTACTCACACCATTTTCGATCTCCGCTTCGACCTGGAACGGATACACCTGACTTTGAGCAGTTTCGACCGGAGGCTGACAGAGAAAAATAGATTCTAATGTTCGTCCAGGCTGGACTTGAATAGTTTGCTCCACGCCATGAGCAAACCATTCTGGAGCTAATCCGTGCAAGCGCAGCGTCGCACGGACAGGCACCTGTCCAGGATTATCTGTGCGGACTAAAAGCTCAATTAAATCGCCCGAATAAGTTTGAATCTTGTTTAAAAGCAGATCAACAACCAAGGGAACAGCTTCAGAACCTTGCTCTAGAGTCAAGCGTATTGATTGTTTCGTCTCGGTTGCCAGATCGAGCGAGAAAACCCGAACTGTAAGATTCACTTGTCCAACAAATCCTGGAATCGGATTTTTGAGAATTTTGACTTGGAAAACTGTGCGATCGCCGGGTGGTGTTTTACTACAAACCTCTGGCGACAACCGATACCAGTGATGATCGACTTCATCCACCCCTGCTGCGAGTATTTCCAGTTGAAAAGTTGCAAACTGGGAACTATGATTCAGCGCACTGACTTCAAAAGCAACTGGATCACCACCCGGCTTAAAGGCAATTTCTTTCGTGGAAACCTGAGTTTTAATCAGTTCTTTTAACATGAGTTAGGGCGGATAGGTTAGGACTGAGAATGGGTTGAATTGACCTTGAGCGCAGACCGAATCACTTTTGCTTTTGCCAGCAATGCCTGAACTTGTGATTGAGTTCCGACGGTTTCATCTGGCGATCGCGCATTGAGAACCTCTTGATGCAGCATTTCGAGCTGCTGTTTTAAAGAATTTTCTCGCGCCCAGATCGACGTGGCTAAATGTCGAAATGAGCGGGCTAATTGCCCCATTTCATCCCTACGCTGAATAAAACGATTGAGTTTCTGTAAATCTTCGTCTTTGATATCAGCATTTTCCTGATTGAGTGCATTCGCAATTTTGGCGATCGGGTGCAACGGCTGAATCACTGATCGTGTCAGCAGCAGATTCAACACCAAAATGATCAGCGCAAAAATCCCAACAAAAGCACCAAACGCGATCAAAAATTGGTGCTGATAACTTTGCACAATGCGATCGCTCGGCATGTAGAGGGTCTGCGCTGCGACGACATCGTTCAATTTCCAGTTAAATCCACGCTCATTCCCGTAAGTTTTGAGGTGACTTTTCGGAGCAGCCTCAGGGGTACTATGACACCGCAAGCAACTTGGATCAGTCATTTTCAGAGGTCGTGAGACATAGAATAGCTGCTTGCCTGCGATGGTTTGAAACCCAAACAGTTTTGGAATATCTTGCTGCTGGCGAAACCGCTCAACTAATGAGGTTTCAAATTCATTCGCGAGATCGCGAAGATTCGTCGGATTCAAGGCTGCTTCTTTGTAGAAAAAGTCCTCGTAACCCATCTTCTGTCGCAATCTCTCAAACACTTCGCGGGCTGAATAAGCCGGAACCGATTCTGCGACAAATTCCTCTTTTGTTTCAATTTTCTCAGCCAGAAGGGGCTGGATTTTCTGCGAGGTGTAATCCCGCACCGAGCTAATGGTCTCCATTAAGGTCATGGCTCGATCGACAACTTGCTGAGAGGCACGGTCTTGAACTTGCCCTGAGATCAATAAGGCACTTAAGCCAGTACTCGCCAGAAACAGAACACTCAGCAACAGCGTAAATTTAAATTGAAGTCGGAATTTATTAAGCATAAGTTTGCACGAATTGAGAAGATTGCTCTGGAGCGGCGGTACTTGCCTGTAATGTAGTTCGCTGCTTCCTTTGCCAAGCAAAATGCAACACGTTAATTCCTAATTCTTGCGAAGTTCGCACGGCTTCCCTGGGAAATGGCACTTCGCCATCCCAAGCTACACTTAAGTCACCTAGTAGATGAATCAATCCTTGTGAATTTAACAGCGTAATCGGCTGTTGTCTTAGCGTCGGAAACTGAGAAAATAAGAAAGGTTCTGTCTTCAACGGATGACGGGATGAAAGCAATTCTGCCTGACTGATTGCAATCCCCAACTGATGGCAGTGAAAGCTTAGTTCTGCGTGCTGTTGCTGTAAATATTCCTGAAGTTGCTCTGTAACAGCAGACAGTTCGCATTGTACTGCTAGATACGTTTCCTCAGATTCAGAAGTTTCCAGCAAAGCATCCGTGAGTTGTTGCCGAACCGTCTGTAATTCGGCGATCGCTGATCCTTTCAACGATTCCGCTACTATGATTGTTGTGCCTTGCGCGATCGCGCTTAGCAATCCACGCATCGAAGCCTCATCTAACGCAAGAAATTGAGCTTTTGTCAGATACAACAGATGGTATTTTGTCACAGAGGAATTGAGGGGAAATGCCAGATGTTCAACCCGTCCAGCCATTTTGGGATAAAGTGCGATCGCGCTTTGCAGTAAGGCTCGAAACTGCGCGGTGGCGGAAGCAGAAAAGCATCCCACCTCGACCCATTCTGTTTGCCGGACGTGCGCCGCAGGACGGAAGCGCAAGTCAAGTTCATTCAACCCGGGAAACATCACATTTTCTGCTGGTTTGAGTTGATGACGGCCCGGAGCTAAGCAAATTCGGCAGAGTTCAATCTCATCAACTTGAGGCAGAGTCACTGTTTCATCAATCCGAAACGTTTCTTGAATCGTTTCTTGTTCCGGTAGCGCTTGTAATTTATCAGGATCGACATAGCGTAACATCAGAAAGACTTCAACAGGTTGCTTAGCAGAAGCCTCTGAAGCAATACGAAACTCAATCGGCGCAGGTACAACAATCGGATTGCCAAAATTGTCGATCGCTAGCCCCGGCTGAATTTGTACCCAACGACCATCGCGGTATTGTGACGAGATCGTCTCCGGCGCACGAATCACAGAAACTCCGAGTCCCCAAACAATCCCAGGACTATGCACAGATTGATGGAGGAGATTTTGCCGCTGACGATGATAGGAATGCGCCTGCTGCCAGCGTTTTGCCGTGATTAACAATCCATCTGAAATTTGCAGCCGCTCAAAGGGTTGTAGCGATCGTTGAAGAAAAGGCATCGTCATGGGTCTGGCTCCGGGGTTCAATCCAAAAATCGTAGGTGCAAAACGCAGGTTTTTCTTGCTCAATCACCCGTCTTACTAGCGCTTCATCGATCGGAAAATCTGGGTCTGGACGCAATTTGACACAGAAATGAAACGGACGACCTCCTCCAAGAATGGCATCTTCGGTTAAATGCGTTGTACCCAACACAAATCCCCGCTGATAAAGCTCAAAGATACTAATGTGCTTTGCCTCTTCAGCGAGATGCTCATCGAGTGGTAAGCCTGTAGCGAGGTGTAAATAAAACCTTAATCCTCGTCTTGTGCCTCGCCATCGGTAGATCTGCATTGCATTCCGAATCAATCGCCGCTGCTGATCTAAGCTCATCTGAGATTCTGCTGACCAAGCGACCCAGTGCGAGAGAAAAGGCAGCAGAGCATTTGGAGCCGTCAGCGGATCGAGGTAAGCCCAGAGCGCATCTAGGCTCTGTACCGCAGGTTCAAAGGTTTCTTCAAAGATTTTGAGAAAGCGCCCCACAAAATCGATTTCTCGATAAATCGCAGGCAAAAAATCAAGGTACAAACTGCGAGGACGCAGAAAAAGCTGAAAGTCTGCGGTTTCAATCTCTGAAGCATGAACGCAGATTCTACCTTGGTAATTGATGTTGAGATGAGGTCGATCGCGCAATGCTTCAGCAGCTTCAAAAAAGTCCGCAGGCACTCGAAAATAAAGCACGGCATCCATCGTTTGATGCGGCAAGATCTCTGAGCCTTCCATCCCTACCCAGCACCAGTCTTGCGGAAAATTCCCTTCCACCTGTAGAGAGACTTGCATCGGCTCTGAGCCAGTATTTCTGACTTGTACAACTAGCTCACTCGGCTCACCTGGGCGAAGGAGCAACTGAGGAATTGAGCCTTGCGATCGCGCCGAATCTGGCGTTTGCATGGGAGTGAGATTGACACTGAGAGTTGAACTAGAACGCATCTAACATCCTCCCTCAATTCATAAAGCTAATCGCGTGACTCGATCGCAGCCGAGGATCTGCCCAAGAGCAAATCAATCCTGTCTTGCCTGGATCAATCATGCCGTCTTGCGCTAGGGTGCGTATCCAGCCTGAACCTTGCCGCCGCAGTTCAAACAACAAGACTGCTCCCAAATACCGCACCCCCACAATCGATTGGAACAAACTCACAATGTCCGAAACATAAACCGGACAGCCAAACTCCCACCCGCATCGATCCACGCCACCGATGAGCGGGTTCAAAAATCGATATAGTTCAACTTGTAATCGTCGAAGAATCGTTTGCTGTGCTTGGGTATTTTGATATTCAGGCAGTAATCCAACTTCGACTTGCACAGACACGCCTACATATTCTGGCTCTTGCAGTCTCACTTGCACACCGAGCAATCGCCGCTCATCCAAATAGCTGAGGATTTGCGTTTTCAAAGGTAGAGTCAGACTGAATTGGCTCGGTGCGATGCCGATCGCTGCGTCAATTCCATCTAGATTGGCTTTGGGCACAATCAGCAAATCGACGACTCCAGGCGTTGTGTCTTGAGTCGAGCGAATTGGACATAAAGCGCGCGCGACTGATCCTTGTCCTGCCTGCACGGCTAGCGTTTCAAAATCTTCTGGAGTCACGGCGCGATCGCGCGTTCTCAAGATCTGCGGCACTCGGATCACTGCATCTTCTAGCGATTCTGCATCGGCTCCATGATGCGCAGAGCGATGATTGATCACGCGATCGACATAAGGCACAGCAGATTTCGCAATTTGAATTGTTCCGGCTTGTACATTTCCTTTGCGTCCGCCTCCAGTTCGGTAGGCTGCCATCCGAATTGTTGCCCCGCGTGCTGGAACTGCTCCATATTGCCGCTCCATTTGCTGACGAGTTTCTGAGTAACTTGGGGGTGCTGAGTTGCCAAGTGTGAGCTGATTGCGGCTGCGGACATTCGTTTGGGTTTTGAGTTGTCCAGGTTCTCGAATCAAAGGACCGAACTGAATCTGTCCGGTCAAAGACTCGATCGTATAGTGCAAATCCTCTGAACCAGAATCTGCAAAATCATTCACTTCTCGCCAAATTTGAGGCAATCCTCCTGGCGGAGTTACGATTAAGTGCTCGCCTTCTCGACGCGGCAAAATCGAGCCACTTTGAAGCTGAAACGTCTGCCCCGGTGTGCCGTTGCTTTCTCCAAGCAATTCATCTCGAATCAGCGTACATTGATGAACCTCGATCGTCCCTCCAATGGTTCGAGCCGACATTCCTAGTAGTTCTGGGGCGCGTGCATATCCAGACTGTCCCATTTGCGGTTGAGTATACACACACCGCAACCAGCGCCCCTGATATGCGCCAAAATACGACACTGGAAAAACCAGCGGTAAATGCAGCGTAACATCAGCTTCTCGAATCGCATTCCGAACCGCTTGCCCTGCTTCTCGAAAGCTAAATCCATAGGTTGCATCGTCGTCTTCTTGCAGCAAAATGGGCTGCCAAGATGAACCAGTCCAAGCTTCCCAATGGCGCGGAGGTTGGTTGGGATTAATCCCAACTGAGCTAGCGACTTCGCCTTTGAGCGTCAAAGCTAGCACATTGCCTTCAATCTCAGAGCGAGGATCAAACACAATGTAAAAGCAATTTCCAGGCTGAGGACGCTCGTTGAAAATAAACTGTGCTTGTCCTTCCCATTGCCCATCTTCTTCCGTCCAAAAGTTCGTTAAGCGATCGCGTAACATGACGGGCGCAGCGTCGGCAGTCTCAGAAGTCAGAAAATGCGTAATCCGAGGCGTACCAATCGTTAAAGGTCGATCGGTACTAAATACGATCGCGTCTTGGGATTCAGTCCGAACCGTTGCAACTTCTGTACCCGGTGAAATTTGATACGTGCTTGGCAAAGCAGCCGTCAGGTAAAAAGTAACTTCAGTCTGAGCAGGAGTAGGAGGTAAAAGACGAATGCCTAGTAACTCTAAGAATGCAACATAATTGCGGCGTGGAACCTGATTGAACCGAACCAGCATCTGGTCAGTTAACCAGGAAAAAAGCTCAACCATCGTAATGCCAGGATCGCCCGGATTAAAGTTTGTCCATTCGGGACAATACCGAGGAATCCTGAGAATACATTCATTCACCAGATCTTCAAAGGTGCGATCGTCCAGATCTGATTTGGGTAACTTAGGCAGAAACTCAAATTCCATATCCATAAAATTGCGATCGCAAATCAGAGTAAATAGCGATGAGCTAAGTCAATTTAACACTGAAACAAATAAGTGAATCACCGGATTTAGCGATGCCGTAATTTTACGGATTAGCTTGCAGGCAGTAGGTAAAATGGATAAACCAGACTGCGGCGATCGTGCGTTTCTTTCGGGTGATATTCCACGAGAATGTCTATCCTTCCCCGGATCGGATCTGGCTCAGTGCGAATGCTATCCACGACAATCCGCGGCTCCCATTTTTCCAATGCTTCTTGCACATAAACTCGTGTAAGTAACAGTGTTTGAGTGTTCAGCGGTGCAAATGTTAACTCCGACAATCGCGACCCAAAATCAGGACGATACACTCTCTCTCCCAGTTCTGTGCCTAAGATAATTCGGATCGATTCTTCAATATTTTGATAGGTTGCACTCAGATGTAACCCACCTTGAACGCTCACCTGTAGCGGAAACGCCCAACCTTGACCCAAATGATTTGCAGAAATCATAACCTGATGCATATTTTTGAGATGATTATTTCACTGCGATCGTGAAACTACTTCCGTAGCCCTACGGTTTCATCCGTTTTGGAATTTAGAGATAAGAGCAGGTGTGTGCGTTTGCAAATCTCTCTACGATGACTTCTCTAACTTCCTGGGCTGAACTCAATCAACAGTATTTGCAAACCGCGATCGCGCATGTTCGGCAGCAGCTTAAACAAGATCCGACATTGTTTGAACCTGTCGCATTCTCTCCAGAAGCCCCACCTGCGCTTGTGACACTCTGCCGAATGTTCAGACTGTCTGAATATGAGCGCGATCTCTTAGTCCTCTGTGCAGGCATGGAGTTCGATGGCGAATGGGCAACGCTCTGTGCCACTGTTCAAAACGATGCACAAAAGCCTTATCCAACATTGAGCTTAGCACTAGCTACTCTGTCAGATCCGCATTGGAGTGCTTTAGCACCAGATTCACCTTTGCGATACTGGCATTTAATTGAGATTGGAGCAGGTAATGCGCTCACTCAAAGCCCTATCCGAATTGATGAGCGCATTCTCCATTATTTAATCGGGCTACCTCAGCAAGATGAAAGATTAGCAGGATGTATTACACCAGTCGCTTCTGATGCGATCGCGCTGGTAGAATCACACCAACGGATTGTCAAACAGAGCTATCAATCCTGGATACAATTTGCGCAGAAACAATCCTTAAAGCAACTTCCGGTCATTCAACTCTGTGGACAAGATCGCATCAGCTTACAAGCGATTGCACTTGCGATTGCGGCGCGATCTCAGCTCAATCTTTTTGAGATCGCGATTGATACCCTTCCGACCGACATCGCGCAATTTCATCTCTTGATGCGTCTATGTGAACGAGAATATCTGCTCAGTCAAGCTGCATTCTGGATTGACTGCACCTTAGAATCCGATCTCAATTCTACTCAAGCAAGTCTGCTCTCTCGTTTGATTGATCAACTCGCTGCCCCCGTCATCGTGGCGACTTCTGATCGTCGTCGTCAACGTCAGCGTCGTTACCTTAGCTTTGATGTGGATCTACCCTCTCCTGCTGAACAGCGATCGCTGTGGCATCAGCATTTACCAAATCTCACAAATCAACTAGCTCCTTTGGTTTCGCAGTTTAATCTCTCTCCTGATGCGATCGAGACAGCTTGTCTGCAAGTTCAATCTCTGCCCATCACCTCGAGTGATGAGTTAGCAAGCAACCTTTGGCAAACTTGCCGAGAACAAGCCCGCCCGCGTTTAGATGAACTAGCTCAGCGCATTTCAAGTTCGATGGGTTGGGAAGATCTAGTACTTCCCGACAAAGAACAGCAAACCTTGCACGAGTTAATTGCTCATGTGAAACAGCGATCGCGTGTTTATGAAACTTGGGGATTCGGCAGTAAAAGTGCGCGCGGCTTAGGAATTACTGCTTTGTTTTCTGGAGCCAGTGGAACAGGTAAAACAACAGCCGCAGAAGTCATTGCTCACGAATTGCAGCTTGATCTCTATCGAATTGACCTCAGTACAATTGTGAGTAAATACATTGGTGAAACTGAGAAGAACTTGCGCCGTATTTTTGATGCGGCTGAAGCAGGGGGCGTAGTTTTGCTGTTTGATGAGGCAGATTCATTATTTGGCAAGCGGAGTGAAGTCAAAGATAGCCGCGATCGCTATGCGAACTTAGAAGTTAGCTACCTTTTGCAACGCATGGAATCATATCGCGGACTAGCAATTTTGACGACGAACTTGAAAGCCTCGATCGATCCTGCTTTCTTACGGCGCATTCGATTTGTAGTTCCGTTTTCTTTTCCAGATCAGCAACAGCGAACAGAAATTTGGCGCAGAGTTTTTCCTAAAGATACACCGACTGAAAATCTAGATTTCGACAAGCTCGCCCGCTTAGGAGTCGCAGGTGGAAACATTCGCAATATTGCCGTCAATGCAGCCTTTATTGCAGCAGATGCAGATGAGGCAGTACAAATGAAGCACATTCTGGCAGCGGCTCGCAACGAATATGTCAAACTAGAGCGACCTTTAACCGATGCAGAAACACGGGGATGGGTGTGAAGGCTGAAAAGATTTCCCAACCAGCCCTGAGCAAATGCCTTTCTTTGCCCAGGAAACTACTCTAGCAAGTTTCAACTTCGACGAGCCAGCTTGGGAAATCTCCTCACAACTGCCGCTGTGAGCAAGATTTGCGATCTTGATCCGATCGCGGTTCTTGCCAAGAATAAGCAAAGTGGCTAATCGAAGTAATTCGCGGCGAAAGCGACTTCAATGCCTGCATTTGTACTTCTAACGGCGGACGATTACTCACAGACATCTGCCAAATTCCAGCCAGTACAGGTTTCACCTCTGTGCCCGCAGGTGATAGCGACAATACGCGCTGCACTTGTTTCACAACACAATCCGCCTTGCCACAAGTCGCATACGACATTGGATGCCAAGCAATATTTTTGGGAAACCGATCCCAAGGCTGTAACCGCGAATCATATCCCAACCCAACCATCTGATTGCCTTCTGGAAAAAATACAGCCCCCGCAGGCAGTCCTACCTGCTGAACCGGATAAGTTGCAACATTGAGAAAATCGACCACTCCCTGCATCGCATGAGCCACACTCAACCGCCACAGATCCATCTGCAAAATTCTCGCCCGCTGCGCGACAGACCCACGAGTATCGATCGCTGCCGAGGTGCGCCCCTGCCACATCGGAACTTTCTCTCTCGGAAATAGCTTATCGACTGCAGCCACATCACTCGCATTGATCGCACCACGATCGAGATACCGTTTAATCAGTTCTCGTCCCTTATTATTCAACCCACGATCGACTAACGCTTTCCGGGACGCATCTCCAAACACCCAAAGATCTCGAACCTTCGTGGCAATCGATGCTGTCCCTTGACTACGCGGATAGCGAATGTAATCGAACAACACCCCATCCGGTTTACGTTTTAGGACTGCTTGCATCATCCGGTAATAGTCTTGTTTGGCAGGCAAGCTATACGGATCGATAAACGCTTCATTCGGATTCAAACTTCCCAGTTCTGTGCTTAACCCTGCCAATGTATTTGCCGTCAAACTGGTCTGCCCGCGCCCATTTCGTAACAGTGAAACTTGCTTTTCTGGCTGATTTGCATAGCTATTCCCGAAGTTCATGCTAAACATCCAGGCATAAACTTTTAAGCCGCGCGCGCGACCCTTCTGAATAATCTGTGCCAGTAGATCTACATTACTTGGAGACTGAAGCATCGACTGCCAAGCCGTCGGATTGTCCGACGCTGGTAGTAAAACCATGCCATTAAAAAAGGTCTCGACATACACTTCGTTGTAGCCTCGATCGACAATGCGATCGAGGACTTCATCAATCCCTCCAGGTCTTGCATCACAGGCATACAAGCGCAACCAAATGCCCTGAGTTTTCAGCCAGTTTTGATTCCGACATTGCCGTAACTGATTAGCCTGTTGCGTGAGAATTTGCTGATATTTCTGCTGAGCTTCTGCTCCGCCCTTGAGTGCTGCCCGACGCGCCGCATCTTTTTGTGCGATCGTCGCTGAAGTTTGCTGACAGTATGGGAGAAAATCTGCCTTTGCAACCGTACGCCAAACCCCTTGGGCAAGCAGACTGGTTGTGACGATCGCAAACACGAATCCCAGTTGAAACCGACGAAAAGAACTCACGCGCATAGATGAATTTAGAGGAACTCGACAAGTTCAGCACAATCTCAGAGTGTATCTGCTCTCATTCAAAATGCAGCACCAAAATTGCCCTGTCTTTTAGGATCGTGAATTGGAGTTCAACGTTCCCAACGAAATTGTCGATCGGATTCTTGAATGGGCAAGTCATTAATACTAGCTTCTCGTCGTCGCATCAGCCCATTTTCCGCAAACTCCCATTGCTCATTGCCATAAGAGCGATACCATTGCCCAGAATCGTCATGCCATTCGTAGGCGAATTTGACAGAGATACGATTTTCGGTGAAGCTCCACAGTTCTTTTTTCAGCCGATAGTCCAATTCTTTGTTCCATTTGCGTCTGAGAAACGCTCGAATTTCTTCTCGGCCGCTCAGAAATTCTGCTCGATTCCGCCATTGGGAATCTTCGGTATAAGCCAGCGCAACGCGATCGGGGTCGCGGGTATTCCAAGCATCCTCTGCTGCTTGAATTTTTGCTTTTGCAGTTTCTAAGGTGAAAGGGGGTAAAGGCGGTTTCATTTCCATGTCTCGAATCCAAAATTGTCGCCATCGCATCTTAGAAGGTTTGCTGCAATTCACAAGGAACAAAAAGCTTAAAACTTATCAGAAGATAAAGCAGTACAATTGCTCGAGTCTTATCCAAGCTCGACATCCGGCGTGATCCCCTTTTCTTTTTAAAGATTTTCAACCTTGAGTCGAGCAGAGGTCAGGTTCTTGGAAGACAAAAATCTTGGTGCGCCGATTTCGTCAAAGCGATCGAGTGAAACTGCACGAATTCTAAATTACGAAGCATTACCCCAACTCGATGAGCGATCTCAACTCCAGCACCGTTGGGAATTATTGGGACACCCACAAAATAATCTCAACTCATCAATACAGAGAGTTTTCATGGTAAGTGCAACATTTCAGAAATATCGCGCAAGCAGTTGGCTATTTATAGGGGTCACTGCGCTCTCTGTAGTCACAGCTACGATCGCAACGACAAAACTGAGAGACTGGGCAAACCAAGCCAGCGCATACAGATTTCACCTCACTGACTTAAAAGCAACAACGAATCGATTAGATTCTTTAGAGTGGAGAGTCATCGCCCAGAAGGAAATCGAATCTGAGTTAAAAGAAGCCTTAGATAGTCAGCGCCAGCAGTCCGCCACGACCCTAAATGCCCTGAGAACAACTGCAATTTCGCCAGAAAGCTTAGAAAAAACGATTGCAGCTTACGACAGATACGAAAAATCAGTCAATCAACTTCTGCAACTCATAGAGTTAGGAAACCTACAAGAAGCTAAAGAACATGATGAAACCGTCGTTGATCCAAATTACGAAAAGCTGCACAAAATTGTTGAACAGACCAGTACAGAGGTAACCTGGACATCAGAAACTACCGAGTTGATTGCGTTCTGGGGAATCATTTTCACCAATCTCTCCCTGCTCGGCATCATCAGTCTGATCTTTGGTCAATATCGTCAAACGAATCAACGAATGCAACTGGCGATCGTCGAGCAAGAAGCAATTTGCCGAAGCGAGGAAGCTTTGAAGGAAGAACGGGCATTGTTAGAAGTTAAAGTGTCTGAGCGGACGACTGAACTAGAAGAGAAAAATACAGCTCTGAAAGCTGTTCTAGCAGATCTTCGAGAATCCCAAGCGCAACTGATTCAGAGCGAAAAGATGTCGAGTTTGGGTCAATTAGTCGCTGGAGTGGCTCACGAAATTAATAATCCGGTGAACTTTATTCACGGTAATTTGTCTCATGCGGCACAATACAGTCACAACCTGCTTGAACTCGTCGAACTCTATCAAGCGGAATACCAACCAACGACTGCAATTCAGGACAAAATCGAAGAAATTGACCTAGAGTTCCTGCGATCTGATGTCCGAAATTTGTTCGATTCGATGCAAATGGGTACAGAGCGAATTCAGTCGATCGTCTTATCCCTGCGCAACTTTTCTCGACTCGCTGAGGCCGAGTTCAAGATTGCGAATGTTCAAGAAGGCATTGATAATACGCTCGTACTTCTCACAAATCGACTCAAGGAGGATGGCTTAGACATTCAAGTTGTGAAGGAATACGGGCAATTACTCCCAATTGAATGCTACGCTGGGCAGCTTAATCAGGTGTTTATGAATATTTTGACCAATGCGATCGATGCGATTGTAGGCGATCCAAAGCATCAAACTAAGTCCATTCCTCCAAAGATTACAATTCGGACTAAGCAGATCGAGGGTGAACAAATTCGCATCACCATTTCTGATAACGGGATGGGGATTCCGGAAACGATTCAGACGAGATTGTTCGATCCATTTTTCACCACGAAGCCTGTTGGTAAAGGGACGGGATTAGGCATGTCAATTAGCTATCGCATTATTGCCCAACATCAGGGAAGGCTCTACTGCCAATCCACCGTGGGTGAAGGCACTGACTTTATCATCGAGATCCCAATTCATCAAGCTCACTCAAAGCACAAGAGTGTATAGCTGCTACTCGGTCTTAGTGGCGAATTGGAGCAGTAGACCATTTCTCCTCTTGCACGATCGTATGAACCTGCCACTCCTCTAATGTGTTCGGAAAGTCCGATCGATAATGTCCCCCTCGGCTCTCTGTTCTCAATTGAGCGCTTTTCAGGATTAAATGCGCCACATCGAGTAAGTTGTACAGTTCTCCCCAATCTCGAAGATCTGAAGCAGAAATTCCCAGTTTCAGAGATTTTTTTGGCTCAAGATTGATCAAAACTTGGCTCAATGGAAGCTGCGAAAATTCTTGTTGCCAAAGTTCGACTTGAGCGATCGCACTTTCTAAAGTCTTCTGGTCTCGCGAAATGCCTGCACTCTGCCACACTAATCGCGGCAAGGCAGCCCGAAGTTGCTCGATCGAGGTAAATTCTACATCTGCAATCGACTCGATCGGTTCAACAGGCTGGGCTGAGATCGGTTCGAGTTGGAGCGATCGAAATTGCGCGCCAAACACCAAACACTCTAACAGCGAATTACTGGCTAACCGATTTGCGCCATGAACTCCAGTACTGGCAGTTTCACCCACCGCATATAAATTCTCGATCGACGTTCGATTCTCCAAATCCGTCCCAATGCCGCCCATCCAATAGTGCGCAGCTGGAGCGACTGGAATCGGTTCTTTGAAAACATCTACCCCCCATTTTTGACAGACTTGAATGATATTTGGAAAGCGATGCTGAATCGTTTCAACGGGAATGGGACGCAAATCGAGAAACACATTGGCACTCGCCGGATCAGATTCCGTCTTCTGAATGTGATTAAAAATCGCCCGGCTCACTACATCGCGCGGAGCCAATTCCCCATCAGGATGGTAATCAAACGCAAATCGATGCCCAGTTCGATCGACTAAATGCGCTCCTTCGCCTCGCACCGCTTCGCTAATCAAAAATCTTGGCGCGCCTGGTTTCGTCAAAGCGGTCGGATGAAATTGCACAAATTCTAGATCGCGAAGTAGCGCTCCGGCTCGATGTGCGATCGCAACTCCATCGCCTGTACTGACTGCCGGATTTGTCGTCTGAGCAAAAACCTGTCCGCCTCCCCCTGTTGCCAAAATCACAGCCTGAGCGCGAATCCAATGCACTTGAGACTTGTGAATCAAGCAAACTCCTTGACAGCGATTTTGCTCATCCAACCAAATATCTAAAACAAACGTTTGATCTAACGTCTGAATATTTTCGCGTTCCAGCACTCGCTCTGCCAAAACGCTCACCACCGCACGACCCGTTGTATCTGCGGCATGTAGCACTCGCCGTCGAGAATGTGCCGCCTCTAACGTCAGCGCCAACTGATTGTGATGTCGATCGAATGCCACCCCCAAATCCACCAAATTGTGAATACAGTCTGCTGCGTGCTCCACCAGAAACGTCACGGCATCGACATCACACAGCCCTGCCCCTGCCGAGAGCGTATCCGCAATGTGCAAATCGGTTGAATCTTGAGGATCGATCACCGCCGCAATGCCGCCTTGTGCCCAATCACTCGCCGAGCGTGCTACCGAATCTTTGGTAATCAGCCCCACCCGATATTGAGACGGCAAACAGAGCGCCGTATATAACCCAGCCGCCCCCGCTCCAACCACCAGCACATCATACGCAGACTGCAACATACGCTTCCTATATAAAAAAATCGCTCCCACAGACATTGAATTCTGTAGAGAGCGTCGAGTTGACAAGTTTCTCGATCGTCAATTAGCGATAAATGCCATTGTTATAGCGATCGCCGCCTTCAACGAGTTCTTTGGACACTTCGGTCACAACGAAATTATCCAAATTCGATTGCAGCACTTCTTTCTGCTTGTCGTTCAGTCCTGGAATATCCAAAACATCTTCCACAGATTCATACGGCGCATATTTAATAATCAATCCCGCCAAAGTCGGATATAGCCCTGGCAATTCGCGGAAAGCCCGAACGTTTGTATTGTTCAGGTCAAGTTTCTTACCGAATTCGGTTGCCATCTTATCTTCGACCACATTGCGGTACTCAGCCGCCAACACGGTGACTCCATTCAAGTTTGCTGCGACTGCCGCTTGGGAAAACCAGCCCAGACAGCCCACCACCAAACTCACCATCGCCAAAACGCGAATCAAACGTTTCATTGTTAATCCCTCCCAACTGGATCGAGCAAACGCAATACACAGCTTTTATTAGAGCCTATCATTTTGCGACCGCGATTGAGAATCTTTTAGATGAGGTGGGAAGTCCCTTACTCCCCACTCCCCACTCTCCCCAAAAGCAAATTAACTTACCGCAGGGTTTTGAATGAGTGTGTCAAAATGATGATTTAGTTCCAAATCGGGTGACTTTGTGATTGAGGTAGAAGTCCATCAACAACTCCGCGCCTTTCTCAGAGAACAAGGCGAATTGTACTGGTCGCACCATTTGACAATGGCGCGTCTGGTCGCGCGGGCGCTTCGGATTGGACGGAGTGCCTTGATTCAAACCGGGACACCGGGTGATCTTCAGGGACGGTATCGCCTCAGTTATCTTGTGCCCTTGCTGATGTGGCAAGAACCAGTGGTTCTGGTCGTGCCGGAAGCGATTCAGCAACGGATTTTAAGAGTCGAGATTCCCCGATTGCGGCAGTGGATTGAGTATCCCAAACCGATTCAAACGGGCGATCGCTGGCCGGCTCCCGATTACAAAGGCATTTTGATTACAACGCCTGAAGCTTGGTTGAGCGATCGCTTAAATTCCGAGGGCAGATTTCCGACTGGGATTCCGACGATTATCGATGGGGTAGATGATCTCGAATCTTGGACGCGCGATCTGTTAACCGTGCAACTTGACTCGGCAGATTGGGAGGCGCTGATGCTAGCTTGTCCAGCGCAAGCCGATTTGATTCGAGATTCTCGGATTCAACTGATTCGAGCACTTTTTCAACATCCTGCTAATCCTTACGAATGCTATTTGATTGAGCAAGCTGAACGCGATATTTTACTCGAACTCAAATTTTACTTAACTGAGACATTGCCGCCAAATTGGGCGCATTTTTTTGAGCAGTTACAGCAAAACGATCGCTTAGTTTGGGTCACGATTTTACGGCAAGCTGGACAGTTTTCGCTGCATTGCACTCCGGTGAAGATTGCTTCGTTTCTAGAGCCGATTTGGACACAGCAGCCGACGGTTCTGATCGGGGGCGCGTTGGATCTCGATACAGATGCAGAGATTTATCGATCAAATGTGGGCTTAGGTGACGATTTGACCTGTTTGAAATTCGCCCTCGATCGCCAAGAAGATCTGATTCAGCTTTATCAGCCAGAAGGAATTCCGCTGCCTAATACGCCTCAGTTTCAAGGAGCGTTGCTGAAAGAATTGCGATCGTTGCTGAGTCTGTCCGCCTCGGTTCAGCGATTAACCGTGATTTTGGTCGGGGATACGCCGCTGAGATCGCAAGTGGGATCAATTTTGGCGGCTGAGTTTGGGTCGAGAGTGCAAGTTGAGCGCACATGTTTGGAAGAAAACGGGATTTTAGTCACAGGTTGGGAGTTTTGGCGAGAGCATCAGGGAGTTTTGCCTGCGCCATATGTGTTCGCGATCGCGACTTTACCGATTCCTTCGCTCGAACATCCGCTGGTTGCAGGTCGCGTTGCCTATTACAAACAGCATCGTCAAGATTGGTTTCGGCTGTATCTCCTACCAGAAGCGCTAAGTGAGCTACAGCGATCGATTGCTCCGGTGCGAGAATGTCAAGGGTTTGTCGCAATCTTAGATAGCCGCGTTTTACACCGAAGCTATGGTGCTCAAGTTTTGACCGCACTCAGCCCATTTGCGCGGATTTCTTATTTGGATTCGAGCTTGTTCAACCCTGTAGACGAATAAGCATTCGCGATATGATCAGAATCAATACACTCAAACATTTTTTTCAACCTTATGGGAGAAGCAAAACGTCGTAAAGAAGCGCTGGGTGAAGAGTATGGCAAAGAGCAAAAGATTGCTCCCTGGCTGCCAGTCACAAAGACTCAAACCCAAAAATTTATGAATTGGACAACGACGGGGGCATGGACTGGAATTATCCTGCTCGTTGTGGCGTGGCTCGTGATTCGATTTGTCGGTCCGGCAGCAGGCTGGTGGGCCGTGAATTAAGTTAAGAGAATTGACTTTGAAAGGGGATCAAGTTGATCCCCTTTTTTGTTGTGATCGCTTTCTAGCGCCATACAATTCATCCAGCAATCGTTTTATCCGAATTCAGATCACCAGCCATTGAGCCTCGTTGAACAGAAAGTGATCCAAGTCTTTGGGCGCAAAGTAATATCATAGCTGCATAGTAGCTTTTAGACATCGTTGGCAATGCTTACCTTGAACTGATTCTGGGAATATTGAAACTGCTCGGCTCAGTCTCCATTCAGTCTACTAGTCAACTGTGTCTATCACCAAGATTCAATGAACTCTATCGCAGCCCCTAAGCCCTCTGCATTCATTTATCGACTAGTCGGAACCGCATTAGTCTACTACATTACAGCCAAATTGGGGCAATATCTCGCCATTCCACCTGGCTTTATTACGCCTGTTTACGCCCCCTCTGGCATTGCCGTTGCAGTGCTGTTGTGCTGGGGGGATCAGCTTGCAGTCGGGATATGGATTGCTGCATTAATCGCAGCAGCGTGGCCTCTGTGGGTGAATACGGGCAATGGGGCAATGTCGATGGTGTCAGGATTAGGCATTGCAACGGGTTCTGTTTTGCAAGCATTAGTAGGAGCATGGTTACTTCGCCGCTGGGTTGGAGCAGACCTATTGTTTCAAAAAGCTCAGAACGTCTTCAAGTTTGCGGGAATTGAACTATTCAGCTGCATGATTAGCCCCACCCTTGGAGCCGGAACGATGCTCTTGTGTGGACTCATTTCACCGAATAACTTTCTCAATAGCTGGATCACGTTCTGGCTTGGAGACTACATTGGAGTCTTGGTGATTGCGCCGCTCCTCATTTTGATGTGGCTCGATCGCATTGCAACCTGGCAATGGTTAGGACAAACTTTCAAATCAGCTCAAAAGAATGCATTGGATATTGCATCTATTGCTCGCCTGCTGGTGCACCCAGATCATTCTCCTGAAACTTCTCGACAATTTAAGCAGTTGCGAGAAGTTGGGATTTGGTTAGTGCTGATCTCGATCGTCGGGATTATTGCTTTTGGTATGGCATATCCGATCGAGTATATGGTCGTTCCCTTACTGGTTTGGGCAGCACTACGATTTGGGCAGCGGTTCACAAATTACTCGATTCTCCTAGTTGCTGGACTTGCACTCGCAGGAACAATTCACGGAACTAGTTCTTTTAATCGCAGCACGCTGAACGAAACATTGTTGTTGCTGCAAGCCTTTATTGGTGCAATCACCTTGATGATGCTAGTGCTCTCTGCTGTGATCATAGAACGAGAACAAGCAAAAACTAGCCTTGAACAAGCAAATGCCGACCTCGAATCTAAAATTGAGGCTCGAACAGCAGAACTACAATTAGCAAAACATTATCTCGAAGAGCAAGTCCAAGAACGTACAGCCAGTCTGAGCCAAGCATTAGCCGAACTGACTCATACGCACGAAAGTCTCAAGCAAGCTCAATTACAGCTCGTGCAAACCGAGAAGATGTCTTCTCTCGGTCAATTGGTTGCTGGAGTCGCCCACGAGATTAATAATCCGATTGGTTTCATCTTCGGCAACATTACTTACACGACCGCTTATACACAAGATTTACTCGATCTGTTGGAGCTTTACCAGACGACTTATGATCAACCGACACCCGCGATTCAAGCCAAACTTGAAGAGGTCGATCTAGAATTTCTCAAAGCTGATCTCCCCAAAACGTTCTCATCAATGCGAGCTGGGGCAGACCGAGTTAAGCAGATTGTTCTGTCTTTGCGTAACTTCTCCCGTTTAGACGAAGCAGCTTTCAAACCCGCTAATATTCATGAAGGCATCGATAATGCGCTCGTCATTCTAGACCATCAATTAAAAGCAACAAATCATCGCTCTGCGATTCAAGTTGTCAAGACTTACGGACAGATTCCCCTCATCGAGTGCTATGTCGGTCAACTCAACCAGGTCTTCATGAATATCTTGGTCAACGCGATCGAAGCAATTGCACCTGATAAGCAAGCAACTCGCACCAACACATCTTGTCATGCACTCGCAGCACGGACAGACAGACCAGGCACGAAGCTATTCGATATACTCCAGACTTATTCTGTTCCAACCATTCACATCGATACGGAACTGCAAGAAAAGTCTGTTGTCATTCGCATCGCTGATAACGGACCAGGGATGACGGAAGAAACCCTCAAAAATATCTTTAATCCATTTTTCACGACTAAACCTGTGGGTCAAGGCACTGGCTTAGGTCTATCGATTAGCTATCAAATCATTACCGAACGGCATCAGGGCACTTTGCAATGCCATTCGGTGCTGGATTATGGGACAGAATTTATCATTCAGATTCCGCGCTAAAGTTCTACACAGCCGAATTTAATACTTCCGCTCTTGTGGCTCGAATTGATTAATCACCACGGGTAGATAGTTAATATCAATGCCTGCTGCTGAATAGTAAGCTAATGTGTGTTTGAGGAATGCAGCATCGTCTCGCTGCTGATAGTCTTCGCGAAAATGGGAGCCTCGGCTCTCTTTGCGATTGATTGCCGAGAACAGAATCATCTCACCGACGACAAAGAGCGATCGCAGTTCCAACGCTTCGATCAATTCCGTGTTCCAGCTTGTTCCCCGATCGTCGAGGCGAATCTGACTATACTTTTGCTGCAATTCCCGCAGTTGAACTAATCCAGCTTGCATGACTTCATCGGTTCGGAACACACCGCAATGCTCGGTCATACAATCTTGATAAGCTTGGCGAATTTCATGAATCCGGTACTGTCCAGATTGATCAAATAAGCCTTGAATTTGGGCTTTTGCTTCTGTGATATAGCGATCGGCATTCAGATCCGGAGCTTTCCGACCTTGGACAAATTTCGCGATCGAGGCTCCGGTTCGCCGCCCATAGACGACACATTCCAACAGCGAGTTACTGCCTAATCGATTCGCCCCATGCACCGAGACGCAAGACGTTTCCCCTGCTGCAAAAAATCCATCGACTAGCTCGTCGGCACTCGCTCGAACTCGTCCATCTGTATTGACGGGAATACCGCCCATGCAATAATGCACCGTTGGGCGAACTGGCATTGGCTCCGTCACTGCATCGACCCCGACTAAGCGATGGGCTTCTTCCCAGCAGAAGGGGACGCGACTCATGATTTTCTCTTTGCCCATATGTCGCAAATCGAGATAAACATAAGCTCCACCCGGACTTCCATCTGGTTTAACGCCACGTCCGGCTCGCACCTCAGACACGATCGCACGGGAGGTAATATCGCGTGGGGCAAGTTCCATCCGGCTCGGAGCGTAGTTTGCCATAAAGCGATCGCCATCGCTGTTAATCAGATACGCCCCTTCACCCCGAACAGCTTCAGAAATTAACACCCCAACCGGATACAAACCCGTCGGATGAAACTGAACAAATTCCATGTCTTCGAGCGGCAATCCTGCCATCGCAGTCATGGCTAACCCGTCACCTGTCGAAGCGTAATCGTTAGACGTGGTGTTGTAAACCCGTCCATAGCCTCCCGTTGCAAACATCACGGCTTTGGCGCGAACGACTTCGATATGTCCGCTGAGCAAGTGATACATCACCACCCCTTTCGCCTGACCGTCTTCTAAGATCAGACGCATCACATACCATTCTTCGTAGATCTTGACTCCGTACTTCATCAAGTTACAAATCAATTCATGCAAAATCGCATGTCCTGTTTTATCGGCTGCGTAACAGGTGCGATTGTGAGAATGTCCACCGAATGCGCGTTGAGCAATGCGACCATCCGCCAGTCGCGAGAACAGAACGCCCATATGCTCTAGATCGATCACGACATCTGGAGCTTCCTGCGTCAAAATTGCGACTGCATCCTGGTCAGCTAAATAGTCCGAACCTTTAACAGTATCAAAGGCATGTGCTTCCCAGGAGTCAGTATCATCGACGTTTTTAAGAGACGCTGCCATGCCACCTTGTGCGGCAACCGAGTGCGATCGAATCGGGTGGGTTTTGGCAACAACGGCGATGCTGAGACTAGGATTGGTGCGGACAATTTCCAGCGCTGCACGTGATCCAGCCAGCCCGCCCCCAACAATAATGACATCGTGATCAATCATGGGTCACATTCGGAAAATTCGGCATTTCTCATTGTGACTCGAATTTTGGGTTCTGCTATTTTTTAAGGGTTCTTTTTACAATCCAAGCAGCGATTAAAAGCACGATCGCACTCAGTCCGACAGGCAAAACCCAATTCGTCTGTGGGGTGGTTTGAATCGGAGTTGCAGCGACAGGGCTAGATTGCGGTGCAGTTCCAGCTTGAACTGTCACCTCGTAAGCAAATTGAAATTCATTAAAGTCGTCTGCTTGCTTAGGAGTGCCGCTGATTTCCAGGGTATAAATTCCCGCTTTTGGAAACGTAATGTCTGCACCTGGAATGCCTTGATATTGCTCGGCTGAAATAGCTTTTAATTGCGGTTGTTTGAGGATTGTATTCTTAGAGATCACTTTGAGTTGACAGTTACAGCGATCGAGCGGAATGATTTCTCCACCCGCTTTAGTCAGTGCAAACCAAGCTTGTGAAACTTCACCGACTTTTGGATTATGGTTTGGCTCGATGTGAAAAGTCGCAGCAACATTGCCAGAAGTTTTAATATTATGAGCAATTAAATTATCGTTTAGATGCAGCATAGAACTTTTCTAAAGAGAAGAGCGACCAAAAAATTTGTAGTCGAATCAATAAGACTGTAATCACAAGAAAGATTAAAATTCCGACTCGGAAGCGATGAATAAAATCAGAGTTAATTTCACCCAAGTAATTCGATCCCGTAAGGCTCGTGTGAATCACAGCGAGAATTAAGACAGGAATGCTAACGAGATGAATTTTTCGCCATGCCGTGCCTAATTTAGCAACAGCAAAATCGAAACTTGTCAACGCTAGGGGAGTCATTAATCCCAATGCAATTATCCCTGCCCACATTCCAATTTGTTGATTCGGAAGCAGAAATGCGATCGCATAAATATTCCAGTTAAACGTGTGATCCAAAAAATGTCCCATATGAGCACAGGACAGCACAAATGCGCCCACGCCTAACGCTCGCCGATACCGCAACGGAGCCGCCCAAATCCGACTAATCGGTCGCGCAATCAGCGCGAGCATTAAACAAATTAAAGCAGCATGTCCGGTGTAGTCCACCATATCGCTACTTCTAAACAAGGTCAAAAGACCGATCGTCAAAGTTATCCAACCCGCTAATTTAAACAGCTGACTTCGGCGATCGCGACTCAATGCCCCTGCAAATAATCCAGTGCTAATCATCATTGGCGCAGTTCCTCCGCCAAATGCCAGCATCGTCAGTGCGCCTTGTAAGGCATTGCCAGTTTCTGCGGCTTTAATCTGTGCCGCATAGAGAAATCCGCAGGGAATCAGCCCCCAAACTAGACCAAGGATTGCCGGAGTCCACCATTTTCGCGATCGTGAAAAGTCACCCAAGCGTTGACTCAAGCGATCGTGCAATTTTCCCTGAATTGGATGCAGAATCGGAACTTGCGGCAGCCAAGTTGGATTGATATTCGCAAGACCAAACCAAATGAGCAGTAACCCGGTCACGATCGCGAGTCCTCGTCTCAAGGCACTATCAATCCCAGCCAGTTGTCCACCCGCGATCAGCACCGATCCAAGCGCCCCGATCGCGGCTCCGACTAGGGTGTAGCTCATCACCCGTCCAGCATTCAAGAGAAGATTGAATCTCAATTGCGCAAAGCGAGAAGTGCGATCGTTCGACAGCGAGAATGCAACGGTAAGCGGACTACACATGCCCAGACAATGCCCGAAGCTGCCCAAAAACCCAACACTAGCCATTAACAAGAGATCTAACATCCTCCAATGCTATCGCGATTTGAAATCGGGTTGGGTACTTGTGTTTTGGATTTTAGCGTTTGGAGCGAGGGGATATTACAGGTGTAGGTTTGTGATGAAGAGGTCAGTGCAGACTGATCTGGCTCGATAATGAAGGTCGTCCATCTTGGAGCGAAGGACGCTACGAGGCTCCTCCTTGAAACAATGGAACTGCATCCCAACAAGACCGTGAAGCAACTGCCGCATGGGGAGTGGCTATCGCAATCGCAGGTTGGTGATCATGGGTTTAATTAATTTGGATTCAGGCGTTTCATCACCCAGCTACTTAATCCACTAATTAATGCGCCTGCCATCAAAATTCCTAACGCAGGTTGAACCACTGGAGTCCAGAGTGAAAGCCAAAGATTCAGCCCCAAAGGAAACTTTGCCGCATTGCCAATGAGCGCGATCGCGAACCAGCCAAAACACAGCAGCACAAAAAATAAATTCAGCATCAAGGCTGTATTCAGCCACTTAAAAACCGTTTCTTTCATCACCCAACACAATGCATCAGCGATTCTAACCCTAACAAAAATCGGGTTGAAACTGAAGATAGCTCAACCCGATCGCACATTAAAAAAGTCAATACATTAGAGTTCATGAACCGATGGGAAATCCTTCTCGCGTGAAATTTGCAGATTCTCAGGATCGACGTAATGGCATACCGCATCATTCAAACAAATTACCGCCCAACCCGACTGGTGCATTTCCACTAATTGATATCCCGAAGCATGTTGTACGAAATAGCCTTTGTGATTGCGCGTTCCAGGTTTGACACCGACTCGATCGATAGACATGGTAATCCGCTCCTTAAGCTACAAGAAAATCGTCGATCGACACCCTAAAAAGCAATGAGAAAACGTGAGTTTAGTCTGCTAAACTAAACTCGCACACTGCGAAATAAAGCACGCAAGTTAATCTTTGACTTGCTCTCTGAAGTGACGAAAAGACTGTAAAAGACGAGGTATTTAACCTAGTCTTCAAATACTATCACTGTCTTTCTAAGTTTTCTATTAACTTATTTATGTTTGTATTACAACGATTAAAGTAATCTGTAGATTTTCAACTCAAAAATGCGACGAAATCGTTGCATTTATTCTGATGTTTGTAAATGCTCATTTACGAGCGCACAATTTCAATAAAAAAGAGCCAGAATTCACGTCTGACTCTACAAGAATGTGAAGAAAATTGAAGTAAATTAAGACTCAAATAGCCAGGCTTTGACGCGTTCCATACTTTTCCAACCTGGTTTTCTGGTCAATCCATCTTCAATATTTTGCTGAACTTCTTCGCGCAATTCTTCTACAGCAAAAACCAATTGCTGCGCCATTTCAACATGAGGTCTCACCCCAGGTTTAGACAAGTCCAACATTGCTAAGACTAAATTAATTCGAGCTTGAGCATCTTGTGGCACAAGTTTCACCGCTTTTTGCGCCGCAGGGAACGCTAAAGCGGGTTTATCTGCCAAAAGATAGAGCCATGCCAAGCAAGTCCAAGCTGCGCCCGTTTTACGAGAGCGATCGCAGATTTCTTTAAATACGGGAATCAACGTTTCAGGAGATTCCCCCGCTTTGTAGCGCTCTAATCCTTCATCGAAAAGGGTTTCAACCGTTTGAGTCATGACAATTTACAACCAATAACAAAGTGGTTAGCAGCATTGCCACTAACCCCTAAGATCTAACAATTTATTAGTTTAAGCTGAGAATGATTTGCCGCAACCACAAGTTTGGTCAGCGTTGGGATTCGTAAATTGGAAGCCACCCCCAATCAAGGCAGTGCTGTAATCCAATTGCAATCCATATAAATAGAGCAGACTTTTTGGATCACAGACGACTTTGAAGCCATCGTAATCGTAAACGTGATCGTCGTCTCGAATATTGCTGGGATCTTCAAAGTCCATTGTGTAGGACATGCCAGAACAGCCACCGCCCCGCACACCTACGCGCAGGCAAAGATCTTTTCCTTGCTGTTCTCGAAGCGTGAGGACATGTTTAAGTGCGGCATCGGTCATCAGAATGCCGCGTTGGGGAGTTTTGGTTTCAGTTGCTTGTGTCATGAGAAATGCGATCGCTCCTGTAGAAAGGTGGAGAGGTGAAGTCCTTTGACCATTCACTTTCATCTTAGCAACTCTATGCCCGACGCGCCTTGGCAATAAACATTGCGGAACCTTAAGCGAATCGGTGCTGAGACAAGAGGAACAGACTAAGATAAAATCTACTGCTTCACCGTGTTCACTGGTTTGGTTATGACTGGTCTCAACCCCTCTACTTATCGTCGGCTGTTAGAGTTACCCCAAATCCAATCGGTGTGGGAAGGCGATCGCCGTGCGCTCTCGTCTGGTGTGCCGATCGAGGCAAATTGGTCTGATTCCAGTACACCCAGTGATGGCGAATGTATTCTCTGGGTGGATGGCTCGCAAGGGGTCGTCAGAGCGATGGATGTCGTGCCGCCAGAGACCGGACATGAAGCGATCGTCCGAACGTTGTTGCGGGCAATGGAACATCCGCATAGTCCAGCCAAGCCTGCCCGACCGCAGAAAATTGTCGTGCGCGATCGCGAAATCCTCTTCTATTTAAGAGGTGTGCTTCAAGATCTCGACATCGCACTTGATTACGTTCCCGATTTGCCATTAATTGATGAGATTTTTCGCGGTTTTCAGGATGCAACGAATTCTCGTCCGCCCTCTATTCCACCCGAATTTGCCGAGGAATTGTTAGCGAAAGCAGATGTGATCTGGGAAGACGCGCCTTGGTCAGTCTTGCCCGACCATAAAATCATTGAAATTGAGTTAAATCGATGGGATTTGGGCTGCGTCTATGCCTCAGTCATGGGCATGTTGGGCATGGAGTATGGAATTTTGCTCTATCGATCGCTCGATTCTCTGCGCCAATTTCGTCAGCGTGTGCTTTCTAACGATTCGATGGAGCGGATGGAAGAGGCATTTTTAGCCCAGGATTGTTTGTTTCTCACCTATGAAACCGAGGATGAAGACGATTTTGAGGACGAAGACGATTTAGATTTAGATCGCTTTGAGCCAATCTTGCAGCCTGTGTTTGGCAATTTACATCCTTTAGAAGGCATTCGATCGTTTCTTTACGATGAAGAAGCGATGGCATTCATCACCGTTTTAGAAGCGCTGCATCGGTTTTTGAAACAGCATCGCCGGAAGTTGATGAACGAGGATTTCCCGGCGCTCAGCAGCAAATTTAAAATTCCCGCTCCTGATGGCGAGACAATTTCAGTCAAAGTGACAACGCTGCCAGAGGTTGCAGAAGAACTGTATGGAATGGTCGAGGACGAAGACGAGGATCTGAGCGCAATGCCAATCATTCGCGATGATCTCGTTCCTGAAAATTCGTTTCTCAGCTTAGGCGTTGTGCCGTGGGACATGGTGGAAATGATGCGATTGTCGGTTCAGCATTTCCAACTTGAAGCGCCAACTCAAGCCGGGGAAGGATTGCCGATTATTTTGATCCAAACGTCGCGTCCCAAAGCGAAACAGATGATCGAGGAAATTGAAGCCGCAGGTGGCTTGAACGGAATTTGCTTTAATCCTGGCTCTGATCCCTTTGTGGACGATCGCTATGATTTAGGGTTGCTGCAAACGCAGAATCAGGAACTTCATTTATTCGGCGAGTTTGAAGAAGACGATCCCACGCACGCCCAAGCCCGGAAAAAATGGGATCAGCGATGTAAGAAAACCAAGGGAATTTGTGGCTTGCTGATTGCTAAAGGTTTGACCGGAGGCAGCCGGGGCAATCCAGGGCTAAAAGACATGATGGCGCTCTATGAAGTGAGATCGCTGACCTCAGAAGATCTCGGCTTAGGCACGTTAGAACGAAAATTTGCAATTGATGGATTCTAAACTTATGGTTTCTGACATCAAAGCAGACCTAACTTACCCGGAAAGCGACGGCAAGCCAATGTCGGATAATACCAAGCAGTTTGAATGGATTGTTTTGATCAAAAAGAATCTCGATCTTCTATTTCAGAACTACCCGAATATTTTTGTTGCAGGCGATTTGCTCTGGTATCCAGTTGAAGGCAAAGCCAATATTCAAGTTGCACCGGATGTGATGGTTGTTTTTGGCAGACCGAAAGGTGATCCGTTTGGAGTCAAAGGGGCAGCACGGGGCGCTTATGTCCAGCACCGAGAAGGCAACATTCCGCCTCAAGTGGTGTTCGAGATTTTGTCTCCAAGCAACACACAGAAGGAGATGGATCAAAAATTATTGTTCTACGATCGCTATGAGGTTGAAGAATACTATCTCTACGATCCAGACACAAACCGATTGCGCGGTTGGCTCAGAACTGATGTTGCGATTGAAGAGATTGACGATTTTCCAAACTATGTCAGTCCTCGTTTGGGGATTTGGTTTGATGTCACGGTCAATCCAATGCAGATTTACCGCCCAAATGGTGAAAAGTTCTTAAGTTATGACGAACTCGATCGAGAACTTCAACAGGTTCGGCAACAAGTAGAACAAGCTCAGCAACAGGCAGAACAAGCTCAGCAACGAGCCAATCAACTTGCAGAACGATTGCGGCAGATGGGAGTTGATCCAGATCAGATTTAAGAAGAGAGCTACTCATCCACTGCATTTAAGTAGGGAGGTGAAATGAATTGAAAGATAGCTGCTCTCGTTTGCGTCCCGCCCCGGAATGGAATTCCAGGGCTAACGGTGCGAACTGGGTTGAAACCCACTGAAGAAGGCGTTTTCTATCGGCTGTTAGTCCCAGAGTGGACTTCGCAGCGTTAGCCCCGAATTCATTCCGGGGCGGGTGAGCAACGAAGCGAGAGAACTTGCCGGACTGATGTTGAATTACACCCACCTACTTACTTTTCGGAAGGGCGAGATGGAAATCAGCAACTATAGATTTCAGATTTTCCCTATCTCTCCACTCCTCACTCCCAACTTCCCACTCCAATCGATCGCTGATTTGCCAATAAATTTTGCGCCGAGCTTGTCTCACGTGAGACTGAAACCTTGAGAATCGAGATCGCGCTCGATCGCTGATGAATATTGCAAAATCGTTAAACTTCGGCAACGTTTGATCAGGAAATCTGATTTTTTGGGTACAAATACTCAGCTAAAACTGAAAAAATAGAAAAAAGTTCCTAAAATCCATACAAATTAGTCGTTTCGGACGTTCACTTTTTTGAAACAGACTATAGAATGAGCAATTGAAATTTCGAGAGAATCGGAGTTTCAGCCGATCTGAATTCGATCTTCGGCATTCGACAAAACAGTCTCATTTGAGACAAACAAAACATTCATCACTCTCTGAGGAGAAAGGCTATGAACAAAGGTGAACTCGTTGATGCAGTGGCAGAAAAAGCAAGTGTCACGAAAAAGCAAGCTGATGCAGTCTTGTCCGCAGCGATCGAAACGATCGTTGAGGCAGTTTCGTCAGGTGATAAAGTGACCTTGGTTGGTTTTGGCTCGTTTGAATCCCGCGAACGTAAAGCGCGTGAAGGACGTAACCCCAAAACTGGCGATAAGATGGAAATCCCTGCAACTCGCGTGCCTGCATTTTCGGCAGGTAAACTGTTCAAAGAAAAAGTTGCTCCGGAATAAGTTTCAATCCGATAGAAACAGGCAGGTAAAATCATTGGCTCGTCCAGCACATGGGGGAAATTTATCTTGGGCAGCACGTCTCGCTGGCTGTTCCCCCAATGCAATTCTTGATTTTTCTGCCAGTATTAACCCGTTAGGAACACCGCGATCGGCAATTGAAGCGATTCAAGCTGCATTGCCTTTACTGCGGGATTATCCCGATCCGAATTATCAGCAGGTGCGATCGATGCTAGCTCAGATCCACCAGCTTTCCCCGGATTGGATTCTTCCCGGTAATGGTTCGGCTGAGTTGCTCACCTGGGCATGTTGGGATTTAGCAGAATTGGCGAATACCGTTTTGTTTGTTCCAGCGTTTGGGGACTATTTCCGCGCGTTGAAAGCCTTTGGTGCTGAGATAAAAACATGTCCAATTGGGGCAGATCTCACCGGAAATGCAGGTCTATTGCTGAATAATCCACACAATCCCACAGGGAAACTGTTTGATCGATCGTGGATTTTAGAGAAGCTGCACCGATTTGAACTGGTGGTTGTCGATGAAGCCTTTATGGATTTCTTGCCGCCCGACCAATCGCAAAGTTTGATTGGAGACGTGCAAGAGTATCCAAATTTAGTGATTTTGCGATCGCTGACAAAGTTTTACAGTTTGCCAGGATTACGATTTGGCTATGCAATTGCTCATCCGGATCGCTTGAAAACTTGGCAAGAGCGGCGTGATCCGTGGTCAGTGAATATTTTGGCAGCAAAAGCAGCAGAAGCCGTGCTCCAAGATATTGAGTTCCAGAAACAAACATTTGACTGGCTACAGGTGGCGCGTCCACAGCTATTTGAAGGATTAAACCAAATTCCAGGCTTATCTCCACACCTCGGAGCCGCGAATTTCTACTTAGTCAAATCAGAGTGTTCAGTTTCAGAACTACAGAAACATCTGCTCGAACACGATAAGATGCTTATTCGAGATTGTCTTAGTTTTCCGGAATTAGGCGATCGCTATTTTCGAGTTGCAGTCCGCCTCAGCTCGGAAAATCAACGATTGATCGATGGGCTAAGCACATGTCTGCTGAATATGATGTCGTAATCCTTGGATACTCAGAAACTGGAATTTATGCCGCGATCGCAGCAGCACGAAAGCGTGCCAGAGTCGCAATTGTGGCGCAAAATTGTCAGCCAAAATTTCCCCAAGTGCATATTCTCTCCAACTTGACTAAGAAGTTGGATCAAGTGAATCGTTCCCGTTCTTTTTTTAATTCTGAGGTGCGATCGCTTTCGTTTGAATCGATCCAGCACTACATGAATGTGGTGGATCGATCGCATCAAGAATTCTATGATCCGGCAAAATTAGCTACTTTAGGGATTGAATTTATTCCAGGTGCAGGCGAGTTCTGTCGCAAGCCACAGACCGGATTTGTCGTAAATGGGAGACTTTTGAGATCATCCGCCTATTTGATTGCAAAAGATTATCGATCTGCCATTCCTGATCCACCTGGCTTATCAAGTGTTAATTATCTGACGGCGGATCAGCTTTTGCTCAAAGTGCCAGAATCGATCGCAATTATTGGCGATGATCCAATTGGGATAGAGTTTGCGCAGCTCTATGCCCGCTTGGGGTCGCGAGTCACGATGCTGCTGCGTCAACCTCATTTGCTGACGATGGCTGATCCAGAAGCCGCTTTCTTAGTTCAAGCGGCTCTAGAAGCTGAAGGGATTCGCATCATTAATGCGCTGCATATCAAGCAAATTCAGCAAGTGGGTACAAAAAAAGCGATCGAGATTGAGAACTATACAATCGAGGCAGATGAATTACTTGTCACGGTTGGTTGGCAACCTATGATCTCAGATCTGAATCTCGAAGCAATGGAGATTTACGAACCGATCCAACTCAACGATCGCTTACAAACCAATCATCCGCGAGTTTATTGGATCGCGCATCCAGTGCAATCGATCGCCCGCTATCAAACGGATGTAGTTCTGAAAAATCTGACAACTCTACCGATTTTCAAAGTAGATTACGATCGAGCAATTCAATCCGTGGCGACTGAACCTGAATGCGCTTGGATTGGCTTAAACGAGTCGCAAGCGCATCGACGTTATCGTAAAGATGTTTTGGTCTTGCGGCAACCGTTTAGCCCCTTGATGCAAGCACAAATTACCGGAGAGACAACAGGGCTGTGTAAGTTGATTGTGCGGCGGAGTGGTGAGATTTTAGGGGCGCATATTGTCGGATCGGGAGCGATCGAGATGATCAATGCAATTTCCCTGGCAATGTCCGAGAATTTGAAGGTGCAATGCTTCGAGCGATTTTCTCCTGCGGCTCCTGCCATGTCAGAAGTATTGCGTAATGCGGCTCAAGAATGGCAAGCCTCAACCCGCAATCAGTTCTTACAGGATTTGCGAGAAAGTTATTTGGCTTGGCAGCGGGGACGGGTGAAGTAGTTGTCAATTTATTGTGTTCAACTACTAGACACGCCTATTTACACACCGAACAGGATTGACGAAAGTGTAAACCGGGCAAGGAATTGTCATAAGATATGTCAGGAATTAGCGCTAATCTCTGACTGCTAGGGAATTTCGCGAGTGAGTTAAACGGATCAAGTTTTGATATGAGTATTCAAGCGACTCGCGGAACGCGAGATATTTTGCCAGAAGAAATTAGTAATTGGCAGCGAGTAGAAGCGATCGCACGAGAGATTTTAGGGCGAGCAGCGTATCAAGAAATTCGCACCCCGATTTTTGAACAAACCGATCTGTTTGAACGTGGCATTGGTGAGACAACTGATGTTGTCGGAAAAGAGATGTACACCTTCAAAGACAGAGGCGATCGCTCAATTACCTTACGCCCCGAAGGAACAGCAGGTGTAGTGCGTAGCTATATCGAACATGGAATGCACACTCAAGGAGATGTGCAGCGTTTATGGTATTTAGGCGCGATGTTTCGGTATGAGCGTCCGCAAGCGGGTCGGCAACGGCAGTTTCATCAATTGGGCGTTGAGGTTTTAGGCAGTGCAGATGCAAGAGCAGATGCAGAAGCAATCGCGATCGCATCAGATATTCTGCAATCAGTTGGCTTAAAAAATCTCACCTTGCAATTGAATTCGATCGGAGATGCCAACGATCGTCAAGCGTATCGAACAGCATTGATTGAATATCTCACCCCTTACCAAGAGAAACTTGATCCAGATTCTCAAAATCGGCTTACCAAGAATCCGTTGAGAATTCTGGACTCTAAAGACAAACAAACCCAAGAGATTCTACAGGGTGCGCCGAGTATTTTGGATTATCTCAGTTCAGAATCGCAGCAAAGATTCGAGCGCGTTCAAGCCTTACTCCAAGATTTAGGCATTGCTTGTAATATCAATGCTCGGCTTGTGCGTGGATTAGATTACTACACCCATACGGTGTTTGAAATTCAGTCCGATGATTTGGGGGCACAAGCGACTGTCTGTGCTGGCGGAAGATATGACGGATTAGTTTCACAGTTAGGCGGAGCAGAAACGCCTGCGGTCGGCTGGGCAATGGGATTAGAGCGATTAGTGATCTTGTTGCAGCAAATTCAGCAATCTGTTGTAAATCCTGTTAATCTCTATGTTGTTTCGCGTGGTGAGAAAGCTGAAGCTCAAGCGTTGAAACTCGCTCACTCTTTGCGTCGTTCTGGCTTCACGGTGAAGTTAGATATGAGCGGCAGCGCCTTTGGAAAACAGTTTAAGCGTGCCGATCGATCGGGTGCGATCGCATGTTTGATTCTCGGAGATTCAGAAGCGGAAAATGGCACGGCTCAATTGAAATGGTTAAAATCTGGAGCGCAAAGCGAGATCACCCAATCTGAATTAATGAATAATCCTGCAACACTACGGCAACAATTCGAGGAAAACGCCTAGACTGAGACAGAGTACTTATTTAGGATTGCATGGTCGAAACCATTACGTTCTCACTGCCGAATCCAGAAAGTGCGATCGCGCTCTCTGGCAATCAAGAAGACAATTTGAAAACGCTGGCTCATCAGACTGGCGCAAAGCTGGTGATGCGCGGTCAAGATCTCCTGATTACGGGAACCAAAAATCAGGTCGATCTGGTCAAACGGTTGATCGAATCGCTGGCAGATACGTGGAGCAAAGGACAAGCGGTTTCTAGTGTCGATATTCTCACGGCTCGACATGCGCTCGATACGCATCAAGAAGGCGAATTGCAGACGATTCAGCAGGATGTGTTAGGACGAACTCGGCGAGGCGAGGCGATTCGAGCTAAAACATTTCGGCAACGGCAGTACATTCAAGCCATTCGATCGCATGATCTGACGTTTTGTATTGGGCCTGCCGGAACGGGAAAAACTTACCTCGCAGCCGTGATGGCGATTCAAGCGCTGTTGTCGAATCAATATGAGCGCTTGATTCTGACTCGTCCCGCTGTGGAAGCGGGGGAACGGTTGGGCTTTTTACCCGGAGACTTGCAGCAGAAAATAGATCCGTATCTGCGACCGCTTTACGATGCGCTTTATGAATTTGTCGAACCTGAGAAGATCGGCGGTTTGATGGAGCGTGGGATTATTGAAGTGGCTCCGATCGCTTATATGCGCGGTCGAACTCTAAACAATGCTTTTGTGATCATTGACGAAGCACAAAACACCACACCAGCGCAAATGAAAATGCTGCTGACTCGACTTGGATTTAAATCGAAAATGGTGGTCACAGGCGACCTGACTCAAACCGATTTGCCGATGCATCAAGAATCGGGTTTAGCAATGGCACAGAAGATTTTGAAACCGATCGAGTCGATCGCATTCTGTAATCTCTCGAAAGGAGATGTTGTGCGCCATTCACTTGTTCAAAAAATTGTCGAAGCTTATGAACGCTACGAAACTTGATACGCTGGCTGTGATTGTCAAAGTCATGGTCGCATCTTTAATCTTGTCGATCGTGATTAAATATCTCGCTCCATTTGCAGAGATTCCGCCCACGACATTGAATGTATTATTTGCAGTGTTATCTCCGACTGCAATTTTAGCGATCGTTCTTTTACTCAATCAACATGACTAGCCAGCAATTTCCAACCGGATTTCAGTGGGGAACCGCGACTGCTGCCTATCAGATTGAAGGCGCAGTCGATCGCGATGGACGTAAGCCCAGCGTTTGGGACACATTCAGCGCGACCAAAGGCAGAACGTTTCAAGGACAGACGGGCGCGATCGCTTGTAAACATTACAATCGCTACAAAGACGACATCAAACTGATGTCAGAACTGGGAGTCCAGACCTATCGATTTAGTATTTCCTGGTCTCGAATTGTGCCCGACGGACGCGGTGCTGTGAATCAGGCAGGGCTTGATTTTTATCGCAGATTAGTTGATTGTTTGCTCGACCACGGCATTACACCGTATGCCACGTTATTTCATTGGGACAGTCCCCAAGCATTAGAAACGAAATACGGCTCCTGGCGCAGTCGAGAAATGGCGCAAGACTTTGCAGAGTATGTGAAAGTCGTGGTGTCGAACTTGGGCGATCGCATTACAAACTGGATGACGCTGAATGAGATCACCTGCTTTACCCACATGGGATATGGCGTAGGAAAAACGCCTCAACATGCTCCTGGAACTAAGGTGGGATCGAAAAAAGAAGTGTGGCAAACCTCGCATCATGCCTTACTTGCCCATGGATTAGCGTGTCAGGCGATTCGTGCTAATTCCCCGAAATCTTGCTCGATCGGGCTAGTCGATAATTTTGGCGTAACGGTTCCGCTTTATGAATCTCCCGAACATATCGAAGCTGCAAAGAAAGCATTTCCTTATCACGCTGGCAATGGTGGCATTATCTATCCAGCATTAACAGGTGAATATAGTTCCGCATTGTTAGAACAGTTAAAAAATGATGCTCCAGATATTCGAGAAGGTGATCTCCAAACGATTCATCAACCTCTCGATTTTCTGGGATTAAATATTTACACCGGAACTTACATTCGGGCTGCTGACAATTGGCAAGGCTGTGAATGGATTAACTTTCCGAAAAACTATCCAGCGTTGAATATGCCTTGGTTGCAGATTGTGCCAGAGTGTTTGTATTGGGGAATTCGCCATGTGAGCGAAACGTTGAATCGTCCTGATTTAGCGCTCTTTATTACAGAAAATGGATGTGCTGCTCAAGATGATCTGACCGCTCGGGGAGAAGTGTTTGATCTCGATCGTATTCTTTACCTGCGTCAGCATTTGCAAAGCGTCCATCGAGCCGCGATCGAAGGCTATCCCATATTGGGCTACTTTATCTGGAGCTTTATGGACAATTTTGAATGGTCATATGGCTACGATAAACGCTTTGGAATTACCTATGTCGATTACAAGAATCAGCAGAGAATCCCGAAATCGAGTTATCACTGGTACGCTGAGTGTATTCGTCAAAATCGAGTGGTCTAATCCATGCTTGTGAGAAAGTTTCCTTGGCTTTCAGCATCGCTGCTCTTGATCGCTTATGCGATCTTTAGCAAATTGATCATCACAACTTCGCATCTTTGGTCGTCCATCATTTCTGCTGCAATTTTGGGCGTTTTCCTCGCACTGATGTTGATGAGTCCCCTCACAAACTCTGAAAAGATCCTGACCAAATGGTTTCGCTCGGACACGATCGCATTTCTGTCATTGCTCATGCTCGCAGCCTTTGCCTCGATCTTGCTCAACTGGTTTAAAATTTTCATCCCAGTGATTATGGTTCTGTGTGCAGAAGCATTAGTACGCATTGATCTCCAAACAGCAGAATTCAGTTATTTTGCATCTTTAGCAGTCCTGATCATTGTTACATGGATGGGACTGGGACTCGGTTGGGTCATGGCAATGTATATGTAGCATTGTTAGCGATCGTAAAACAATCGCGCATCCAAACTGCCGCGCTCTCGCAAATACTGAACGACCTGTTCTGCCTCGCTGCGATTGGCAAAAGGACCGACTGCGAGATGCAAGCCGCGAGGACGATCGCGCAATTGCAAGATAGATTGCGTCACTCCTAAACGCACAGCACGCTCTCGATATTCCTCAACTTCACTGCGATTCCCAGGCACAATCGCATAGTAACCGCGCTGAGGTGCCGAGGGTTCAAAGTTTGATTGCGGCGATCGCGTTGAGATTCGAGCTTCAAGTCCCTGGGCTGCGAATCTTGAAAGCTGCTGACGAGCTTTCATTTCATCCGTAAACAGTCCTGCTTGAATCACCCGTCGCCCTGCAAGGTTCTGAAAAAAAGCATCCGGCTGAATCATCCTTGCCTGCTGCAAGATGAATGGACTGGCGCTATCGATGTAGATCCGGAACTGACCCCTGATCGGCTGCACTGAGTTGATGCGAGGAGCATAGACTCGATCATTGGGTGCTGGAGGACTATCAGGTATCCGAGGGGGGACAATGATCGGTGCAGGATTGACAGAGGGTAAAGGCGCACTGGGAGGAAAGACAGGAACATTTGGGGGGGGTGGTAAGGTCTGGGATTGCACCTGTACCTCAGATGCGGCAAAAAATCCGCCTAACAATCCAATTACAACAAGATTCCCAGCGAGCCTAAATTGAACTTGCATAGATGCCGACTGTCACTACGAATTGTTGGTCAGTGTACCATGCAGATTCTCGATCAAGAAAGATTTTAACTACTCTGAGGTTGCACAAACCTCAGAGTAAGTTGCTTTATTTTGCAGCTTTTTCCAGCATCAACTTCGATCGCTTAATCGTCTCCGGAATCGCGATCGGATAGTCTCCGGTAAAACACGCTGAACAGAATTCCTCCGGGTTCTCGCGGGTTGCAGTTAACATCCCTTCCCAACTGAGATACTGCAATGAATCGACTTCGATCTGCTTCGCAATTTCCTCGATCGATTTTGTTGCTGCAATCAGATGATCCTGACTGTCGGTATCAATGCCATAGAAGCAAGGATGCGTCACAGGCGGCGAAGAAATCCGCATATGTACCTCGATCGCTCCTGCATCGCGCAAGGTTCTCACAATCTTGCGGCTGGTGGTTCCGCGCACGATCGAATCATCGACAATGATCACCCGCTTTCCAGCAAGTACATCTTTGAGCGGATTGAGCTTCATGCGAATTCCGGCTTCTCGCATCCCTTGAGTCGGTTGAATGAAAGTCCGACCAACATAGCGATTTTTGATCAAACCTTCTGCATAAGGAATTCCAGACGTTTGAGAAAATCCGATCGCAGCAGGAACGCCCGAATCCGGCACAGCAATCACAATGTCAGCATCAACATTCGATTCTGCTGCTAATTGCCGCCCGATCCGCAACCGATAGCTATACAAAGTTTCATCGTGCATCACACTATCGGGACGCGCAAAGTAGATCATTTCAAAAATGCACAACTTGCGCACAGGCTGTTCTGCCCACATAATCGACTCAATGCCATTTTCGGTAATCCAGACCAGTTCACCGGGTTGAACATCTCGAACGTAATCGGCTCCAATAATATCGAGTCCGCAAGTTTCTGAAGCCAGCACATATCGCAAGGGCTGATCGTGAGATTCTTGTGCCAATGTTCCTAACACTAGCGGGCGCACCCCATTGGGATCACGAGTGCCAATCATGCCGTCTGGAGTCCCGATCGCTAAACTAAATGCACCTTGACAGCGTTTGAACGCATTGATTGCTCCCTTCACCCAATCGTTTCCTCGATTCACTTCTTCAGCGATCGCTAATGCAATTGCTTCTGAATCGGTTGTGGTGATGAAGTCATGATTCGTCTCAGCTAGCTCGGCTCTGAGTTCGCTGGTGTTCACCAAATTTCCATTGTGTGCTAACGCTAGCGTTCCCAATCGTGATTTTGCGAGTGCAGGCTGAGCATTAACCACGCGACTCGATCCCGTTGTCGAATAGCGCGTATGCCCGATCGCTAAATATCCTGGCAAATCCTTGAGTTTGGTTTCATTAAAGACTTGCGAAACCAACCCCATATCCTTGTGGAGATGAATTACATCTCCTTCCTCAAACGTAGCAATTCCGGCAGATTCCTGACCGCGATGCTGTAGCGCAAACAGCCCAAAATAGGCAAGATTTGCGACAGGCTCGCCTGGAGCAAAAACCCCAAACACCCCGCAAGCTTCTTCCGGTTTGTCGGGACGTTGCTCAGCAGGATCTACAGAAAACGTGTCATCAGGCAACATAGGCTTGGTTTTGCGTAGTTAGACAGCAATCGGAACGCTAAGAATTTTCCCAATCCTTAACATTGTCTTAAATATCTCACACAACGGTTCGGACTATTCGTTAGGGTCAAGTCCGTTCTTGATCGCACTTGACCATTCTGCGAATAGTTCTGAGATCCTAGCGTCGATAACTAGGTTTTGGGCGATCGATATTTTCAAGGAATCCCCACCTACACTTCCTAGTTTTCGCCAATGGTCGCCGACTTCTTTTTGAAGAACCGCTTCCCATTCTGCAACCGAGTCAGCTTGAACCGAAACTAAAATTCTCGCTCCTCCTTCTCCAAATAAGACTTGATCCAGTCGCGCGTCGGTTGCAGCAAGGTCGATCGTGGCTCCGAGTTGATTGCCAAAGCACGATTCAGCAAGTGCGATCGCGATTCCTCCTTCGGCACAGTCATGTGCGGATTGAATCAAACCGCTGCGAATCCCTGATCTCACAACAGCTTGCACTTTTCGCTCTAAGTCAAAATCCACGATCGGGGGCTTTCCAGCAATGGTTTGATGCACGATCGCTAAATATTCTGATCCACCCAACGTCAACGCATCGGAACCGAGTAAGTAAATGACATCGCCGTTTTGTTTCCAGCTTTGTCCAGCAATGAGATCGAGGTTCGGAATAAATCCAACCATTCCTACCACGGGAGTCGGATAAATCGGCTCTGGTTTGCCATCAGAATCGAGGGTTTCGTTGTACAGAGAAACGTTACCACCCGTCACTGGAGTTTCAAATTCTCGGCAGGCTTCAGACAGTCCGCGACACGCTTCCGCCAGTTGCCAATACCCGATCGGCTTTTCTGGGCTACCAAAATTTAAGTTGTCGGTAATCGCGATCGGATCTGCACCAACACAGCTCAGATTCCTCGCTGCTTCTGCAACTGCTGCTTTTGCTCCTTCATAAGGATGCAAGTAAACATATCGAGGATTGCAATCAACGGTTGCTGCAACGCCTTTCGCCAGTGCCGCCGGATTCGGTGTCACCGATGAGGACGTGGAATCTGCTAACGGTCGAACTCTGACGACTGCGGCATCTGCGCCACCAGGAAGTAAAACGGTATTGTTTTGAACTTGGTGATCGTATTGGCGATAGACCCACTGTTTCGATGCGATCGTTGGTGACTTCAGAACTTTTCCCAAAACCTCATTCCAACTGTGACCCAGAATGCCTTGAGTTGTAGCATCCGGCAAACTCTCAACTGTCCAAGCCCAAGCTTTTTGAGCATATTCAGGCGGTTCGCTGAGCAATTCGCGATGGTAAATCGGCGTATTGTCGGCAAGAGCGGTTGCGGGAATTTCGGCAGCAATTTCACCTTGGAAGAGAATTCTGACGATCGATTCTTCGATCACTTTCCCCGCGACAACTGCATGTAGTCCCCACTTCTCGAAAATATCAATCAGTTCTTGTTCTCTTCCTTTCTCTGCAACAAACAGCATTCGCTCTTGCGATTCAGAAAGTAAATACTCATACGGAACCATGCCGGTTTCTCGAACTGGGATCAAATCGAGATCCAATTCGATGCCCACTCCCCCTTTTGCCGCCATTTCGGAAGTTGAACAGGTAATTCCTGCGGCTCCCATATCTTGAGCCGCAACGACTGCACCTGTTTTAAATGCTTCTAGGCAAGCTTCAATCAAAGACTTCTCTAAGAACGGATCCCCAACTTGCACAGCGGGTCGATCGTCCATCGATTCATCACTCAACTCGGCACTTGCAAAGCTTGCTCCACCCATGCCATCGCGTCCGGTCGTCGATCCCACATATAAAACTGGATTTCCCAAACCCTTCGCACCTGATTTGACGATCTCAGTCGTTTCCATCAATCCCAATGCCATCACGTTGACTAAGGGATTGCCTGAATAAGCTCGATCGAAGTAGACTTCTCCGCCGACCGTCGGAACCCCGACGCAATTCCCGTAATGGGAGATCCCAGCGACGACACCATTGACAATCCGACGTGTGCGAGCATCCTCTAACGATCCAAATCTCAACGAATTTAAAAGCGCGATCGGCCGTGCCCCCATCGTAAAAATATCTCGCAGAATCCCGCCTACCCCGGTTGCTGCGCCTTGAAAAGGTTCGACTGCCGATGGGTGATTATGCGACTCAATCTTAAATGCCAACTGCAACCCGTCGCCCAAATCAACGACTCCTGCATTCTCACCGGGGCCGACTAAAACTCGTGCTCCTTCCGTCGGAAACTGCTTCAACAATGGACGCGAATTTTTATAGCAACAATGCTCCGACCACATCACCCCGAACATTCCCAGTTCAGCTTTATTTGGATGGCGACCGAGCCGACGCACAATCTCTTCATACTCTTCGGGCTGAATCCCTTCAGATGCAATTTCGGCAGCGGAGAACGGCGCAGATGACAGGACAGACATAAACCCTAGCCTGGAAAGAACAGGTACTTATTCTATGGCAAGGCAGACGAGTTTGCGTGAATTCTCGATCGAGTTAAAGATTGACAAAGGGATCACAAAATTCCGATCAACTGCTATCTTTAGTTGGACACAACTACGACAAAAAATAAATACATGGGAGTCACGTATCGGCGGATTCTGCTGAAGCTTAGCGGGGAAGCTCTAATGGGAGAGCTTTCATATGGGGTTGATCCTGCCGTAGTTCATGGTATCGCTGAGGAAGTGGCAGAACTCGTAAACGAAGGCATTGAAGTTGCGATCGTGGTCGGCGGTGGAAATATTTTTCGAGGCATGATGGGTGCAGCAGCCGGGATGGAGCGCGCCACCGCAGACTATATCGGAATGATTGCAACGGTAATGAATGCGATGACGCTGCAAGATGCGTTAGAACGAATTGGCATTCCAACCCGTGTGCAGACTGCGATCGCGATGCAAGAAGTCGCGGAACCGTATATCCGTCGCCGCGCGATTCGACATTTGGAAAAAGGAAGAGTCGTGGTCTTCGGAGCCGGGTCAGGAAATCCGTTCTTTACGACGGATACTACTGCATCACTGAGAGCCGCAGAGATTAATGCAGAAGTGCTGTTTAAAGCTACAAAGGTAGATGGGGTGTACGATTCTGACCCGAAAAAGAATCCAGATGCGAAGCGGTTTAAGAGTTTGACTTATTCGCATGTTTTGCAACAGGATCTAAAGGTGATGGACAGTACCGCGATCGCGTTGTGCAAAGATAACGATATTCCTATCATTGTCTTTGACCTGTCTGTGCGGGGCAACATCAAGCGGGCGGTCGCAGGAGAATCTATCGGAACGATTGTCGGAGGTTTTTGTGAAGTTTGCTGATGTAGAAGACCATATGAAAAAGGCGATCGATGCGGTGCGTCGCGATTTTAATACAATCCGCACCGGTCGCGCGAATTCAAGCCTGCTGGATAAGATTACGGTCGAGTACTACGGATCGGAAACGCCGCTCAAGCAGTTGGCAAATATTTCGACTCCCGATGCGACGACGATTCAAATTCAGCCGTACGATCGCAGCAGTATGAATGCGATCGAGAAGGCGATTTCGCTCTCAGATATTGGGTTGACTCCGAATAATGATGGTCAATCCATTCGATTGAATATCCCACCTTTGACGAGCGATCGACGCAAGGAATTGGTGAAGCTAGCGGCAAAATATGCAGAGGCAGGCAAAGTCTCAATTCGCAATATCCGCCGCGATGGAGTCGATACGGTGAAGAAACAGGAGAAAGAAAAAGAAATCTCTGAAGATCAAGCCCGTGATACTCAAGATAAGATTCAAAAGCTGACGGACAAATATATTGCTGAAGTCGATAAGGTTTTAGCAGAGAAAGAAAAAGATATTACGACCGTTTAGTGAGAATTTTGTGACGTAAGTCGCGATCGTCGAGAAATTTGGCGATCGCGACTTTTTTATTGAAATCCGTGAGTTTGGAAAACGTTTCGGATCCTCTCTTCTTTTTTCTTGAATCAAGGGAGTCAAACTCTAAATCAATAAAAAACGACCGCATACTATCCAATCTCTACTTCTGGATAGAGTTCATCTTTCCAATGATTTATATCAGTCGATTGACGGCAAGAAATGAACCAGAAAATACACTAAGAACATCTGGCTTAATCGGCTTGAAGCTTGCTTTTTATTGAATCCATCATCTTTCAAACTATAACAATGCCACGTCTTATTGGGAAACGTTCAAATCCAACTCCAGCGATCGCCTTGATTGCAATTCTTGCTGCGGCTGTGGCAGTTTCACTCGAATATTTTGGCTATATCAATCTTGTACCAGGTTTTGGGCGCACAACTCCCTCTCCCATGATTAGCCAGATGGAAGAACCCTCTGAAATTTAAAAGGAAATCATGAGAAAAGGTAGCGACATTCTAAATAAAAGCGTGATTGCTTTTGATACAGGCAAGCGAGTGGCATGGGTTCAAGATCTAATTTTTGATCAAGAAACCAATCACTTATTAGGTGTACTGGTAGAAGAATCGGGATTATTTCGCTCGGCAAAAGTGATCGAGTTGAGATCACTGCGAGCGATTGGAACAGATACGTTAATTATTTCAAGTCGAGATGACATTATTTCTGCAAAACATAGTGAGCAGATTCATCGAGTTCTCGATCGCAATATTATTCTTAAAGGCACGCGAATTGTCACAACCGATGGGCAGTTCCTTGGTTCGGTTGTCGATTTCTTCTTTGATGAGCAAACTGGTGTGATCGAGGGGTATGAAGCCTCGGGTGGGATTTTTGCGGATGCTTATTCCGGGCGATCATTTATTCCTGCTCCCCAAACGCTGCGGATCGGCGAAGATGTGACGTTTGTTCCGCCTGAAACGGCGGCATTAATGGAAGAGCAAGTCGGTGGAATTCGAGGCGCAGTGCAAACGGCATCAACTCGAGTTCAAGAATCGTCTGAACTTGCAGGGCAAAGAATTCAAGCAGCAGCACAAGCCGCAAATCAACAAATTCAACAAGGTTCAGAAGCAGCCCAGTTGAGACTGCAATCTGCAACGCAAGAATTGCGCGATCGCTTCATTGATCCAGATGAACAATTCGCCTACATCATTGGCAAAACCGTCGATCGAGACGTTTTTACAGATCAAGGACAATTGCTCGTTGCGAAAGATCAGGTGATTACGATCGACATTGCAGAACATGCTCGTCTCGCGGATGCCTTAGACGACCTTTATCGGGCGACGGGTGGCAGTTTGACCCCTGATTTCAATCGTCGATTTCAGGATGTGAATGAGCGCGTCGGTACCGGATTTCAAGAGATTAGCGATCGTGTCAACACCGGGTTTCAGAGCCTTAGTCAGAGAGCGAATGAAAGCCTCTCAAGTTTCACAGCGCGATTGGGACTTGAGCAAGCGAAAGGGCGACGTGCCGATCGCATGATTCGCTCCGACACGGGTGCAATCATCGTCGCTCCGGGGCAAATCGTCACAGACATTGTGATTCAAAGAGCGACCGCCGCAGGGCAAGAAGTCACGCTTCTCGATGCGGTAGGATTGCAGCCAACAGAAGCTCTACGCGGCAATACGAACCAATCTTTGACCTTAGCAAAACACCAATTTCAGCGAGAGGCATCGTTGGCGACCAGTCAATTTCAGCAAGAAGCTGCGATCGCAGGTGAAAATCTCAGAACGCTTTGGAATAACACCAAAGAAAAATTTGCAGAGTATCAAGGGCGCAGTCAGAAAGCGATTCATCGCAATCGAGTTGAACAGGCTTTAGGTCGTCCTGTCAATCGCGTGATTTTAGATGCGCAAGACAATGTGATTTTGAATGTGGGTGAAATTATTACTCACAAGGCGATTCGGCAAGCCGAAGACAGTGGCGTGATTAACATTCTGCTGAGTTCGGTCTACACCAAAGAGCCGACTATTCGTGAAGAGGAACTCCGCGCCCCAGAAGTCGGCATCGCATCGCTAGAGCGAGAACATGCCCGTTCCGGTAATGGCGTTCCCCAAGTGAATTAGCGATCGCATCAAAGTCGGAGTTTGACCAAACTCCGACTTCTCGCTGCCCGTAAAATTTTGCATTTCAAAAAAGTCGATCTTTTTGATTGAAATCTTAAAACAATGTGCTATTCTAGCTAAGGTTGAGCAACAAGCGGGTCGCTAGCTCAGCGGTAGAGCATTCGGCTTTTAACCGACTGGTCTCGGGTTCGAATCCCGGGCGACCCATAATCCTTAAAGCCTGCATGAAAAGAGGATAAAACTTTTCAGTCTGGTTTTTGGATACTTAATTTAGAAAAGCGTCAGCAAGATTCAGAGAATTGATTTGCTGGCGCTTTTTTAATTTCGTATAGGTTTAGTTTTGTATAGGGCAGCGCTTCTAAATCGGTGTGGAAGAAACTTTGATTTCTGAGCGATCGCGCTACTCATCCCGTTTTTATCCCAACATAGCAAAATTTTTACAAATGTTAGAACGGGATGCAGGAGTGGAATTCTTGGCTGGGAAGGAAACCGCTGTCGCGGTCATTGCAACTCCATTTCGTCCATTTAGGCTACAGCGAAGCGTCAACCTGATCAAAAACTGGGGCTTGGTCTGACAAAGCTCATCTTGTAGAGATAGAGTTGCTCTCTCTGCTTGAGTAGAACTCAGTCTAATTGAGATGTTCCTGCTCTGATTAGGGCGCTCGTTCGTTGTCAATCAAGCCAATCGCTAAGGAAGCATTAAAACCCAGCGGTATGATGAAGTCTCCTCCGATCCGGTTCCTCAATAAGTTGAAGCTGCGTGAGAAAACCCTACTGGTTTTGAGCTTCACACTTGCGAGCTTAACCGGAGTCGTCTACTTCGCCTCATCTACCATCCTGTTGGGTAGCCTCAAGATTGCTGAAGAACAAAGTGCTCGGGAATCGCTCCAAGGCGTTCTCAATGTCTTCGCCAAAGACCAAGAAGCCTTCACAGTGCGCTACAGTGATTGGTCGGCTTGGGATGATACCTACCAGTTTATTCAAGACCACAATGACGCTTACCTCAAATCCAACCTAATTCCTGAGCAATTGGCGAACTTGAAGGTTAACTTGGTGCTATTTATAAACACGCGAGGTCGAACTGTCTACGGGACAGGGTTCGATCTGAAGACCAAGCACTTCCAACCCATCCCCGCAGGACTGCCCAAACTGTTTACGAATCAGTTACTTCTCGAGCAGGCTCAGACAAAAGGAGCTATGACCGGGATTCTTGTGCTGCCAGAAGGTCCGATGCTAATCACATGTCAGCCGATTCTAACTTCCGAGAGGAAAGGTCCTGTACGAGGCGCGCTTATCTTCGGTCGCTACATTGATGCAGAAGCCATTACCAATTTATCTAAAATCACTCGCTTTCCCCTCCAGATCTACTCCCTTCAGAGTTCAAATCTCCCAGCCGATGCGGCGGCGGCTCGTTCCGCGCTCTCCGCACAGAATCCCATTCTTATTCATCCGTTGACTGAAACAACGCTTGTCGGCTACGGGCGAGTAACGGATTTGCGTAACCAACCTGCGCTTCTCCTTCAGGTTAAGATTCCTCGCAAGCTCTATCAGGAAGCAGCAAAAAGCCAACAGCAACTAATGATCGCGATCGTTCTTCTTGGGATTACGTTCGGGGGCATTACCATCTTTCTCTCGGAACAGTTGGTCTTGTCTCGTCTACTTCGTTTAAGTAGCGGTGTCAATAGTATTCGCATCAGTCAGAACTTGGCTCACCGACTGACCGGAGCAGGACAGGATGAAATCTCGAGTCTGACCCATAACATCAATGAACTGCTGGAAACGCTGGAGCAAGCCCAAGGAGAAACAAAATCAGCACTCGATCAAGTCACACAGACCAATGGGGAACTACAAACGGTCGTGGAACAGTTGCAGGGCGAGATCTGGGAGCGACAGCGAGTCGAGGACGCACTGCGACAATCCGAAGAGCAATTGAGACACCAGACGCACTCTTTAGAGCAAATGCTATCGGAGTTGCAGCAGATGCAGATGCAGTTAGTGCAGAGTGAAAAAATGTCCAGCTTGGGGCAGCTCGTCGCTGGCATTGCCCATGAAATTAACAATCCCGTTAGTTTCATCTACGGCAACCTCGAGCATACCAAAAATTACGTTGACGACCTCTTGCAGATATTGCGCTTATATCAACAGGAATATTCCACTCCTCCCCTATCTTTGCAATCTGCGATCGAATCGCTCGATCTAGAATTCGTGATCACCGACTTGCCCAAAGCCTTCACCTCGATGAAAACCGGAGCCGAGCGAATTCAGGAGATTGTGACATCACTCAGAACGTTCTCACGGCTAGATGAAGCGACAGTCAAAGTAGTTGATATCCATACCAGTATTGATAGTATTCTGTTGCTCTTACAGAGCCGATTGACCGTGAAGGGGAGCAATTCAGCGATTCAAATTGTGAAGGATTACGGGCAACTGCCCTTGGTTGAATGTTACGCTGGGCAGCTGAATCAAGCCTTTATGAACATTCTGGCGAATGCGATCGATGCCATTGAGGAGGCAAGCGGCGCTAGACAAGCGATCGCCGCTCAATCGAATGAGGCTTCATCATTGAAAACTCATAATCCCGCTGGCACGATTACGATCAGCACCCGTTGCCAAAACAATGACAAGATCGAGATTGCTATTAGAGACACGGGTGTGGGCTTGTCCGAAGCAGTCCGAAGTCGAATCTTCGATCCGTTTTTCACCACGAAACCTGTAGGGCGAGGAACTGGGTTAGGTCTATCTTTGAGTTATCAAATTATTGTCGAACAGCATGACGGAACGTTAGCGTGTGACTCAACGCTTGGGCAGGGCACGACCTTTATCATCGGACTTCCCAAATGCTTGCCCCCGAATTCTGCCGTCTGAGATGTTGGGTAGTCCTGCGTCTCGCGCTAGTGTCTGCCTTAAATAAGCTTGGTGGACGATGACTTCTTATGCTGAGGACGAACCGAGTTCGATGCTTCAGAAGTCATCGCCATCTTAGTTTTTGAAGGTTCTAACTCTCTTCTGATCCGCTAGTTTGATCCAGCAAGTTTTTCTTAGACTCCTTTAGCTGATGCCATAATTCTTTGATCTGCTTATAAGCGTCTCCTGGAGGAATCTTGCCTGAAGTTTCCAAACCACAGAGTAACGATACGCGCTGAGCAAATTCCTGTAAGTTTGCGTTAAATGCGAGGCGTTCAGGTGTGAACTCTCCTCGATAGTGTGCGGTTGGATAAAAGAACTCTTCTTTTCTTTGGTCTGGATTGTTCGTCACGATTCAGCCCTACACTAGAGGTGCACCCCTATCCTAATGTCTACCCTAGTAGGCGAAAAGTAGGACACGATTATTTTTGTGTAGAGAGAATCACTTTCAGTTGTTCCAGCGAGATCGCGGCTGTTTCTGCAATGCTGACTAAATTTGGATTGAGCGATCGAAAAAATTCCCGCGCTGGCAGATCTGCTGTGATTTTAATCACAGGCTTACCCGCTTTAATCGCCAAAGCAATCTCTGAAGCTGTTCCCGCTCCCATTCCACAGGCGACAATTGCGTGACTCGACAGCACATTAATATTGTTTCGCGCGAATATTGTTTCGCGCGTTGCCCATATCCGTGATGATCGGAATGTCGATCGCGTCTGACATCGCAGAATTGATCCGAGGCAAAATCCCGATCGTCAATCCATCACGACTTTTTGCCCCACGGCTGACTGCATCCATCACCCCTACATTGCGTCCCCCACTCAGCACGATCCAACCTGCTTCAGCAATGCGCTGACCCAGTTCATAAGCATTTTGCAGATCGAGCGGAGTTGCATGTTCGCCCGCTCCCATTACCCCAATGATTGTTTTGGGCATGTTGACATCAGAATCGAATTCTGAGAACTTGGCATGAGCTTTTTACCCTTTGTTTCTGTGATTGTGCCAATTTATAACGGTGAAGCAGATTTACCGCCGCTCCTCGCCTGTCTACAAGCACAGACATATGCTAATTTTGAGTGCTTATTGGTAGATAACAATAGCAACGATCGTACGGCAGAATTATTAAATGAGATTGAAGATCCAAGACTACGATCGCTCAAGCAATCCGAAATTCAAAGCTCCTACGCCGCAAGAAACCTCGGAATTCAAAACGCCAAAGGTGAAATTCTTGCCTTTACGGATGCAGATTGCCGTCCCGAACCCAATTGGCTAGAAGATTTGATTCAGCCATTTTGCGATCCCGCTGTCGGACTCGTTGCAGGCGAAATCAAAGCATTACCCGGCAATACATTATTAGAACAATACGCCGATCGACAAGAAACCCTGTCTCAAAAACACACGCTCAATCATCCTTTCTGCGCTTACGGACAAACTGCAAATCTTGCCATTCGCGCCGCAGCATTCAAAGAAGTTGGATTATTCCGCCCCTACCTAACAACGGGTGGCGATGCCGATATCTGTTGGCGCATTCTGCGCGAGACGGCTTGGCAACTGCGCTTTGCTGAAACTGCGATCGTTCGTCACCGTCATCGTACGACGTTCTCCGAACTGCAAAGCCAATGGCGCAGATATGGACGTTCAAATCGCTATCTGCATGACTTACATGGCATCGATTTAATGCGCGAACCCCAGTTTGGAGAATATCGATATCGATTGCTGCGTTGGATTTTGAAAGAATTTCCGATCGCAACGCTGAATTTAATCAAAGGCAAAGCGGCGTTTGTCGATTTGATTAACACTCCGATCGGATTGTTCTGTCTTCATGCCCGTGCCCAAGGGCAGCGACAAGCAACCCTCTCACCACAAGCACACACAATCGAGCCATTGATACAACAGCCCCAAAATTCGTTAAATTAAAAAGCGAACGTGTCAGAGGGATCAACAATGCCGGAGCAACTCGTATTAGTCGATGATGAGCCTGGACTCAGAGAAGCAGTGCAAGCCTATCTCGAAGACAGTGGCTACACCGTGCATACTGCCAGTAATGCCCGTGAGGGCTGGGACACTGTTCAGCGTGTGATGCCCGATCTCGTAATCACTGACATTATGATGCCGCAGGTCAGTGGCTTGGAATTCCTGAAGCAACTCCGCGACGATCCCAGATTTGAAACCTTACCTGTGATCTTTCTGACGGCGCGGGGGATGACCAACGATCGCATTCAAGGCTATGACGCAGGCTGTGATGCGTATTTACCCAAACCGTTTGATCCAGATGAGCTAGTTGCGATCGTCACTCGAATTCTCAAACAACGCGCAGCCGCGAAAGTCTCCAGTGGCGATAGTGATGCAGATATTGCAGAACTCTCGCGCCAGATTGCAGAAATTCGAGCAATTTTGATGCAGCGGGGCGCGATCGCGCAAACGCCCGCGCCGATGAAACTTGACTTTACTCCGAGAGAGCAGAGCGTTTTGGATCTCGTCGTCGATGGTTTGATGAACAAAGAAATCGCCCGTCGGCTCGACACCAGCGTTCGTAATGTCGAGAAATACGTCAGCCGCCTTTTTAGCAAAACGGGAACAAATAGCCGCACCGAATTAGTCAGATTCGCATTAGAACACGGGCTTACGACTCCTGCAAGTCATTAGCACTAAATCGAACGGCAATCATCGTATTCGGAATGCGGCTGACGGTGAGAATGCCGTCGATTTGCTGTACAAGTGAATTAATCAACTGAAAACCCAGTGATCGCGGCGACATCAAATCTAAGTCGGTTGGAAATCGCTCCCCGCTATCGCTGACGATCAGTGTGATCTGAGCATCTGTAATTCGCAATGAAACGGTAATTTCTCCAAATTCCCCCGCTAAGCCATGTTTCAGAGCGTTGGAAACAAGCTCATTCAAAATTAACCCGACCGGAACGGCTCGATTTGAGGAGAGTTCAATCTCTCCTTGAATTTCAGTCCGGAAGGTAATGCGATTTGGTTCGATCGCATAGATTCGCACTAGAATTGCCGTCAAGCTCTGAATGTATTCGCCTAAATTGATTCGAGTTATCTGACTCGACTGAGAAAGCCGTTCGTGAACGAGCGCGATCGATCGAATCCGGCTCTGATTATTTCGCAAGATCGTTTGCACAGTCGGATCTTGTGTTCGCATTGCTTGCAGATCGAGCAAACTCGAAACGACTTGCAAATTGTTTTTCACCCGATGGTGAATCTCACGCAGTAAAATCTCTTTTTCTCGCACGGACGCTCGAAGTTGAGCAACGTCTAAACTCGTTTCTGCTTGCTGAATCACCGTCTGAGCACTTTCGAGCACGTTGAGCGCAGACTGGAACTCTTCGTGAATCTCACTGGACAGACTTAAATTAGACTGCGACAACACTCGATCTCGAATGACAGCAATACGTTGCCGAATGGCATCTAACTGCTGGGAAAACCCATTATTACTCGGACTAGAAATCATTCACGTTTTCAGGGAACTCAACCAAAATCAGCCGATTTGCCGTTGCGAGGGCGGATTGAGGGGGCGGATCAATTAGCCGACGCAGAGACTTCGGATAGGGTGCGAAATGTTCGCAACTTGCTTACCGAAGTACTCTCGCGGACAGGAACTTACACATCAATAAATGCAACTAGGGGGATTGTGTATGCAATCTACCATTGAATGTACATGGGCTGAAATCCCTTCTGTGACAGTTTTTTGATGAGAGTAATCAATGACATCAGTTATACTCAATGACTTAGGTATCGATTACTGAAACGTTTTTTTAAGCTGTACATTACATTAGATATAGTCCCGTAACCTGCCAGTAATGTTTGAGGCGATTTATGGCTGCTTATCTTGCTCCCGGTTCGATTGTAGACGTTCCAGCCGCGCAAGATGCGGTGGCTCTCAGAAAGGTGTTTGCTTCGTTGACAGCGGAAAGCTGTCCGCGTACTTATAACTTCCATATGCATACCAAGCATTCAGATGGGCAGTTAGTTCCTGAAGCGTTGGCGCAACAGGCGATCGATTTGTCTCTCCAAGGGTTTGCAATTACGGATCACCATCAGATCTCTGGAAATCAAGCGGCTCAGCGTTATTTGAAGGCGCAGCAGGCTTTGGGATTTGCGGTTCCCCAGTTATGGACGGGAACGGAAATTACGGCTAGATTGCTCGATACGGAAGTTCATATTTTAGGGTTTGCGTTTAATCCAGGGCATTCTGCGATCGCATCTTATTTTACGGGGGTTGCTCCCCAAGGCGATCGTGCTCATGCAGTGAATGTGGTTGGGGCAATTCAACAAGCAGGCGGCATCGCAGTTTTGGCGCATCCAGCTCGATATCGTCGATCGGCAGATGAATTAATTCCGGCGGCGGCAATGATTGGCATCGATGGCGTGGAAACGTTCTACGCCTACAACAATCCAAAGCCTTGGACTCCTAGCCCGAAGGAAACCTACCGAGTTGCAAAGCTGCAATCTCAGTATCAGTTGCTCAGTACCTGTGGGACAGATACACATGGCATGAGCTTATTGCAGAGATTGTAGGCTTAAAGACTGCGAAGGGCAAAAGCAACTTGAAAATGCTTCTGCCCGTTAAATTATGAGAAATATTGCTAGAAAATTCTAGAAAATTAATGAAGATCAAGACTTGTGATGTTGAAATGCAGCGCTTCAGGTTTGCAAGAACTTAGCCCATGCGAGACATAAACGTAACCAGCATCATACAAGCCATAGCAAACAACACAGCCATTCCCACAGATTGACCCAAGTGCTTCTTAGAAGTCTGCATATTTGTTTTCCTGTGTCTTAACGAGTTCTTTAACAGTATCAGGATCGCTATGGTCGCAATTAAAAAGTAATCTAAGTTACCAATTCGATATGAATCTTTATGTAAGGTTCAGTCGTAACTCAGTTTTTCATTGACTTTTCATTGCCACTTTGATTGGTAACCGAGCAATCAGGACACAGGGATTTCAGTGGGATTTCAGCGATGTTGCATGTCAGAAATCGCTGCTTTAGGAAGCTACTTCAGAGTTTGTAGAATGTTCAGCTTCTGGAATGTTGTCGATTCCTTCATCACTGGGATGGAAGTATTGATAGATTTGCTTTGCGATCGCCATCCCAATTCCTGGAACCGTGGCTAATTGCTCAGGGCTTGCTTCGCGAATGTAATCGATCGATCGAAATTCCGCTAAAAGTAGCTTTTGCCGATGATGACCTAAGCCGGGAATTTCATCTAAGCTCGATCGTCGCATTCGAGTTGTGCGTTGCTGACGATGGAAGCTGACTGCAAATCGGTGTGCTTCATCTCGTAATCGTCGAAGTAACTGCACTCCAGGCTGTTCTGCTTCGGTTTCAAGTGGGAGAGATTCACCCGGCAAGAAAATCTCTTCTCGCTGTTTCGCCAAGCTAATCACTTTGATGTCTTCGAGCAGGTTCATCTCGCGCAGCACTTTGACGACCGCTGAAAGTTGACCTTTTCCGCCATCAATCATCACAACATCAGGAAAATCAGCCAGTGCAGAGGTTTGAGATTTCAATGCAGAGGTTTGAGACGCAGCCACGATCTCTTCACCTCTCGCTTTTGCCGTCGCGTACTTCTTAAATCGACGAGAAATCACTTCCGCCATACTGGCAAAGTCATCGGAACGACCTGATCGCACTTCTGGATTCTTGATTTTGTAGTGTCGATAATGCTGTTTCGCAGGTTGCCCATCGATGAAGACAACCTGGGATGCCACTGCATCTGACCCTTGAATATGCGAAATGTCATAGCCTTCGATTCGGCGCGGCAACTCTGGGAGATCCAGGATTTCAGCCAGATCTTGCATCGATTGAGTATTGCGATCGGCAAATTTTTGCGTTCGTGCCAACTCAAACCCCGCATTGCGCTCAACCATTTCAATCAGTTCTGCTTTGGTTTGACGTTGAGGAGCCACGATCGAGATTTTTCGCCCTTTCGCTTGGCTCAAAAACTCCGCCAACATCTCACCATCGGGTAATTCATGTTGAACGAGAATTTCCGCCGGAATCTCAACCGGATCGACCGTTTGGTAATGTTCTTCTAATACGCGCTGCAAGATTGCACCCGGTTCAGCATGAGCATCCGCAAAGAATCCTAATCGCCCAACCAAGCGACCTGCCCGGATTTGGAAAAGTTGGATGCAGGCGTGCTGATCGTCAGCCGCAAGCGCGATCGCATCTCGTGAAATCGTGTCATCGGGTAACGCAACTTTTTGCTCTGCACTCAAGCTTTTCAAGCCTGCAATCTGATCTCGCAGTCGTGCCGCATGTTCAAAGTTCAAATTCTCTGCGGCAACTTCCATTTGAGCCATCAGAGATTCTTCCAGTTCGCGAGTTCGGCCCTGGAAAATCATGGCGACTTTCTGAACTGTTTTCCGATAATCCTCAGACGAGATTAAAGCCTGACAAACGCCCGGACAGCGCCCAATATCGTAATTGAGACAAGGACGATCTTTGAATAAAGGTTGGGGACGTTGGCGCAGCGGAAAGATGCGTTTCACCAAATGCAACGTGGTTCGCAGCGTGCGGCTATCCACATAAGGTCCATAATAGCGATCGCGTTCTTTCGCCATGCGCCGCTTGCGCGTAATGAAAATCCGAGGATACGGCTCTGACCAGGTGATACAAAGGTAGGGATATTTCTTGTCATCTTTCAACAACACATTAAAGTGCGGCTGATGTTGACGAATCAGGTTTGCCTCTAATGCTAAAGCTTCTGCTTCAGTATCGGTCACAATCACTTCGATTTCGACCACTTGGCGCATCATCAGCGCGATTCGGGGTCGAGTATCATGACCATTGAAATAAGACCGGAGCCGCGATCGCAGTCGTTTTGATTTACCAATGTAGAGAATTTGATCCGTACGATCGCGCATGTAATACACACCCGGCTCTTGCGGAATTTCTTTTAGCCGAGTCTCTAAACGTTCGAGATCATCGATTAGTAACGGAGTTTCAGGGTGATCAGTCACTTAAAACTTTATCTAAGAGGGGATTGTTTAAATTTTAAATCAATCCTCAAGGATAAGGGTGACGATCACCGAACCCGAGTGACTATAGTGCGAGATATCAGTCTTGACTTGCCACAACCCCTATGAATCTACAAGAGTTTGAGAGCCAAACTCGCAACAACATTGAACGAGCGCTCACCCAATTGCAGACCGCAACTCTCTTACTGTCTGCTCTCGAAATTCAGATTTTAGAATCCGGCGATACCGTGAAGAATTTAAGTTTGACGATCGAACAATTTATCAATACGCAGCAGGACAGCGAAACGACGATCGTCTAAAGGTTTTTGATTGCAGCGATCGGGAGCGAGAAATTCATGTCGCCCCCGATTTTTGCTTATCCAAGCACGGATCGAATCACCTCAAGCAATTCTAAGAGTCGAATCGGTTTGACTAAATATCGTTGTGCTCCTAAACCTAGCGCTCGGCGCTGATCTGCGATAAATGCACGAGCCGAGACCACAATCACGGGAATCTCCCGCCAGTCTGGCGACTCCTGCATGCGCTCTAAAATGTCACATCCATCCATGTCTGGTAGCTTCAAATCTAGCAGGACAATTTGAGGTTTGAAGTCCGTCAATGCGCGTTCAAAGCCTGTTCCTGTTGCCAACGATTGCACTTCAAAGCCCTGGTAGACCAGATAATCTTCGAGTAATCGTCGGTTTGGCTCATTGTCCTCAATGAGTAGAATTCGGATCGAATCGATCGCTCCTGTTTCTTGATCAGTTGTCATCTCGTATGCACCCTTGTTGACTCTATTTTCGGTCAACGTGGAGAAATAGCGAGAGTAATTCGCCAATTCATAGGCTTAAATCTGGGGAATAAATTACCCGAAACAGTCCTTTATGTATCAAATTTCACATGGCTGTCTCAGCAAATCAAGTCTAATCGGCAAACTTTAGAAAAATTAGAGATTAATTTAAGATCCGTATGAACTTAGGCGTTGGGGAGCAAGAGCGGACGATCGACAACTTCAGGCTCATCGAATAAAATCATCGAGCATTGGATTTGTACCGAAATTTGGGAGACGAGATTACCCAAAATCAATCCTCCGGCTGTATTGGGAGTCTGAGACGACCGTAAAATCAGCAGGTCAAAAGATTTTGAGGCAGCAACGATCGCTCGTCCGATATCGTCCTCGGGGATAATCACAATTTCGGTGGCGATCTGCTCGACTTGGGGAGCTAGCTTTTCAACGAGGAGGTCGAGTTGGGATCTGATCCAGGCAATTTTGCTTGCAGAAGTGGCTCGACCGCAAACATGCATCAGTGTCATTTGCCCGTTTGTCGCAGTTGCAATGTTCAGCGCAAATTGGAGAGCAGAAATCGATCGCAATGTCAGATTTTCTATCGGAATCAGAATTTTCTGAAATTGACTCGGCGATTTGAGCAAACGCGCCACGGCAACAGGGCAAGGAGCAGCATACAAGACATCGCTGACGATCGTTCTAAATAATCGTTCTCCAAATCGGCTTTGTCGTCCCCAGCCCATGATGATTAGATTCGCGTGATGTTCTCGGCTCGCACGAGTGATGCCTTGAGCGATGCGATCATCAATGCGAAGAATCGGTGAGACTTCAACATCAAACGATTGCGCGAATTGAGTTGCCCGTTCGAGCAGTAATTCACTGCGATCGAGGCGTTCTTGCATCTGTGAGGAATTAAGATGCGATTGAGAAAATGCGACGGCAAATGGAATTAATCGCCCCGAATGCGATCGGGCAATTAACGCGGCTAATTCTAGCAAGTTCGCTTCGGTATTCGGGTTGTACACCGGGACTAAGACGGTCATTTGACTGATCCAAACTGGATCAGCAAGCGTGGGGGGTAAATCTTCGACGGTTTCGGCTTGAAGTTCGGTGGCGAATCGGGCAGTCAGAATCGGACCGAGTGTCGAAGTGACTAACATCAGCACAATCACACTGTTGAGAACGCCTTCTGTCAGCAATCCAGCCCGATAGCCAACTAAGGTAGCAGCAAGTGTGGCAGCAACTTGAGGCAGAGACAGCGATCCCATCACCATCATCTCTGTCCAACTGTAGCGATATGCCAGTTTTGCCAGAACTGCCGCCGCCATTTTGCTGAAAATTAGACCGACCACGATCGCGATCGTCAGTCCTAGTAATTTCGGATCGCTCAAACTTTGAATAAACACCGGAACCCGAATCAGCAATCCCATGTCCACAAAGAAAATCGGAATAAACAAAACACTGCCGACAAAGACAACTTTCTCTTTGACCGGGGTATCGCCGACCACCCGATTGACGGCAAGCCCCGACAGAAACGCACCGACAATCTTTTCAACGCCAATCAGTTGTGCTCCAACTGATGCGAGAAATACGGCGAGTAGCACAAAAAGAAATTGATTGCCTTCTTCATCGCCAGAGCGTTTAAAGAATTCACGTCCTGCTTTGTCAAACCCGACAAGAATCACGATCGTATAAATCCCTAACGATCCCAAGAGTGTGAACAGCTTGAAGACTGTGAAATCTCCTGCATGAATTCCGATACAGATTGCTAAAACCAGCAACGCACCAATATCAGTAAAAATCGTTGCGCCAATCGTGACGGTCACGGCTTCATTATTGACGATACCTAGCCGACTGACGATCGGATAAGCAAGTAAGGTGTGAGACGCAAACAAAGAGCCTATTAAAATAGCAGGGTTCCAATCAAATCCAAACAATCGACCCACGATCGTTCCGACGATTAATGGAACTAAAAAAGTAAACGTCCCAAATCCAATCGAGCGGTTTCGAGTGCGTGTAAATTGGTCAATATCAATTTCTAGTCCTGCCACAAACATCAAATAAATCAGTCCGATGTCCGAGAGCAGATTCATCGTTTCAGACTCGGTCTGAAAAATATTCAGACCATTGGGTCCTAATGCGACTCCTGCGGCAAGTAAGCCGACTAATCCTGGCAGGCGTAATCGCTCAAATATCAAAGGGACGACGAGAATAACCGCCAGCAGAATCACGAAGGCAACAATCGGTTCTTGAAACAAGCCAGCGGTTAGCAACAACATAGATTCATGTGCATAAACTTAATGTGTATCGATCCAGATGCCTGCCAAACTCTATCTAGAGGTGAATTTGGCTGAGAATGACTCTGAGGCGATCGTAATCATCTTTTAACAATAAGCTGAGCATTCGCCCGGCCTGTACCAGCCAAGCACGATCGGCTTTTCGCAACTGATAAATTTCGCGAATTGCTGCTGCTGTTAAAGCATCGACCGGAGCGCTCCCAACTTGCAGCAAGGTTCTGAGAAAATCAAGTTCGTTACTAAATTCAATAATCTCATCTGAATCGCAAGCATAAACGGCTTGATGAATCTGAGGGGGACGAGGGGGAAGATGTTGATAAAGCGTTCCGCCTTTTGAGCCGTTCTTTTTATTTCCGCCTGCTTGATAACCGACGATCGCGGATCGAAATTCCGTTCTGAGCATGGCAAAAATCTGCGGCTGTTGTTCGCGCAGTTCTTGCATGGACATCCCTAATGCGCGCGCGCGGTGAACGGTGTCGATCGGGCTAGTGGTGGCATGATAGACCACCGCATAAATGAGATTATTCGATTCTTCATCGATCGCTTTTACCCAACTTCCAAACGGAGGCATCACCGGAAAAGCAAGATCGTCTGGTTCAAGACACTGAGCGAGAAATTCAGTGGTTGCTGTCTCGATCACTTCTGCAATGTGGTTTGCAGGGCGATTTTGAGCAGAAAATTGAGGAAGAGGAAGCCGCATAGATGCTCACGAATTCAGCGTGTCTTGAGCATAGCAGGTCTGTTTGTTTACGATCCAATACGCGGCTAGATCCGGCTTAAGCTGAGAAGTCAGAGTTTTTTGAAGACTCTGACTTCTGCTGCGATCGAGCTAAGCTTGGGTTCCAGCTAGTTCCATGCCGGGTAAGAAAGTGGCGAGATACTTTTCGACCCCTTTTGGGTCTTGTAAAAGTTGTCCTGAAACTTGAGTCGCTTGCTCACCTGGATAAACATCTTCGAGTTGTTCTTCAACTGCTCGAATTGCAGCCTGGGCAACCTCTGCGGGAGAAACTTTCGGATCGGGCCAGTCTTTTGCTAAATCTGTATCGACTGTTCCTGGCATGACTGCTACCACTAAAGTTCCTTGACTGCCTAGCTCTGCCCGAATACAGTGAGTTGCTGAGAGTGCTGCGGCTTTTGAAGCACTGTATGAGCCACTGAAGGGAAGATTGACTTTTGCAAGTAAAGAAAGAACATTCACGATCGTCCCTCCGCCATTTGCTTTCAAAACGGGAGCAAAGGCTCGACACATATGGCACAGTCCGAAGTAGTTTACTTCGAGTTCTGCACGCGCGCTGTCTAGATTATCAGCGGCAATGATGCCTTGATTTAAAGAAGTGCCAGCATTGTTAATCAATAGAGTGACATCAGAGCATTGTGCGGCAGCCGCCTGTACAGATTTGGGGTTCGTCACTTCCAGTTCGATTGGAACAATGCGATCAGGATCGAGCGCGACCAGTGACTCTAATTTTGCAATGCTGCGAGCGCAAACATAAATTTTTGCCGCATCAGCGGTTCTCAATGTCTCGACAAAATGCCGTCCAATTCCACCATTTGCTCCAGTGACCAGCGCGATCGCACCTTGAACTTTCATGAGTCTTTATCTCCTGGAAATTTCTCGCACAGTCTAACAATCTTGAACTCTCATTGACAAAGGATTGTTCAGATGCGATGACACGAAGAATTTCGGAATTTTACGATCGCAATTAATTCTTAATCTCTTTAGGTTCTCATGACTTGGTAGGCTAAAAATTATAGTCTGCGGAGTTGGTTATGTCCTCCCTATTTGCTGACGCTTCACAACGATTACAGCAAGCTTTGAAGCATACAACATTGTCAGAAGACGCGATCGAGTCTTTGAAATATCCAAAAGCTTCTCTTTCTGTGTCGATTCCTGTGCGAATGGACAATGGCTCATTGCGAGTGTTTCAGGGGCATCGAGTTCGGTATGACGACTCACGTGGAGCCGGAAAAGGTGGGGTGCGATACCATCCGAATGTAACGCTCGATGAAGTACAGTCTTTAGCATTTTGGATGACGTTTAAGTGTGCGGTGTTAAATTTGCCGTTCGGAGGAGCAAAGGGCGGGATTGCTGTGAATCCCAAAGAGATGTCGCGGTTGGAATTAGAGCGATTGAGCCGTGGATATATTGATGCGATCGCAGATTTTATTGGACCTGATGTGGATATTCTGGCTCCTGATGTCTACACGAATGCGATGGTGATGGGCTGGATGATGGATCAGTACAGCATCATTCGGCGGCAGAATGTGCCTGGAGTGGTGACTGGAAAACCGATCACAATGGGGGGGAGTTTGGGACGAGATGCGGCAACTGCATTGGGAGCCTGGTTTACGATCGAGGCAATGTTACCGAAGTTCGATATGCGCCCAACCGAAACAACGGTAGCAGTGCAAGGATTTGGCAATGCGGGAGCAACGATCGCTGAATTAGCGTACCGTGCAGGCTGTAAGGTCGTTGCGGTGAGTGATTCTAAGGGAGCAATTTACTCGAAAGACGGACTTGATATTCCGAGCATTCGCCAACATAAGAATTCGACCCGTGAAATTCAAGCGGTTTACTGTCAGGGCAGTGTGTGCAACATTGCAGAACACGAGCGTATTACGAATGAAGAATTACTAGAGCTAGAGGTCGATATTCTATTACCTGCTGCCTTAGAAAATCAGATTACAGAGGTGAATGCACACAATATCAAAGCAAAGCTCATTTTTGAGCTAGCAAATGGTCCGATTAACTCTGCTGCGGATGCTATTTTGGAGCAGAAAGGGATTTATGTATTCCCTGATATTCTGGTCAATGCGGGGGGTGTGACGGTGAGCTACTTTGAGTGGGTGCAGAACCGGAATGGACTGTACTGGACACTAGGTGAGGTGAATCAGTCACTTCAGCAAAAAATGGTAGCAGAGGCGCAGCAGATTTGGGAAATTGCCAAAGAGCTTTCGATTTCAATCCGTACTGCCGCTTATGTTCATGCTTTGCGACGATTGGGAGAAGCGATCGATGCAAAAGGAACTCGCCACTATTACACCAGTGATTGAAGTAGAATTCTGGTTAGGCTTCGCGCTCAACGAGGATGACATTTTCGGTGACTTTCTCGAATGTATCGTCGTGGCTAATCACAAAAAGCTGTCGGAAGGATTTGATATTCGCGATCGCTTCTGCTAGGCTCTCTCTCCTTGGGCGATCCATATTAGTTGTCGGCTCATCGAAGAATGCGATATCGATGTCTGCTAGTACTTTGAGTAGAGCTAAACGAACTGCTAAAGCAGCACACATCTGCTCACCCCCTGAGAGATTGATAAATCTCCGAGAATGTGCGCCTTCTTGAACCATAATTTCGTAGTCGCGTGTCCATTCGAGAGCGACATTGGGACGATTGAGCAATTCACGGAATAAGCGATCGGCTTCATGGGAAATGCTTTGAACATAGCGCTCTGTAATCCGTGGGGCCGCTTCTTTGTAGAATTTTCGAGCGGCTTTGATGAAGCGTTCGGTTTTTTGCTTTTGTTTGAGTTGAGCCTGAGTTTCTGTACGTTTTTGCTGAATGGTTTTGAGTTTAGAAAGTCGGGTTTCACATTCTTCTAAACGCTGAGATTCTATTGGTAATCGAGTACTCAGCGAAATCCGTTGATTGTTTGCTTCTTCATATCCGGTTTTGATTGCTTTAACTTGCTCAGGATCATAAGTTTCAGCCAGTTGAGCTTTCTGATTTGTGAATTCTGCTTGCTTTTCTTCTAGCTGTTTGAGTTGCGCGATCGCGTCTTCGTGCTGTACTTTACGCCCTTTGAAGCTATTTGCCGATTGCTGATGTTCGAGATAGATTTGATAGTCTTCTTTGTACTGATCGCGTCGAAGCTGCTGTTCTCGAATTTGATCAGCTAGGTTCTCAAAGGCTTTTAGAGAATCGTCGATCGTTTTGATTTCGTCTTCTGCTTGCTTCAAATCAGCTTGAGCTTTCAGGAGTTCTGAATCAAGCTGAGTCAGCGTTTTGAGTTCCTTTTGTAAAATACTGCTTCGTCCGCGAGGATTTTCTAACATCTGAAGCTGTCCAGCGAGATGAGCAACTTGCTCTCTCAGTTCTGGTTCTGCTGCTAGTTGAGATTGATGTTCGGTGATCAGCGATCGCAGTTCTGCAATTTCACTATCTAGCTTTTCTTCCTCATCAAATTTTGCTTCAAGTTTACGATATTGCGATTCCTGTTCTCGAATCGTTTTAAGTTGAGTTTGAACTTCAGCTAAGCGTTGTTTTAAGCGATCGGCAAGTAGTTGCTCAGATAGATCATCTAAAATGCCTTGCAGGTCACGCATTAAATGATTGTTGAGTTTTGAGCTATTTGCGATCGTAGCGAGAACACTTTCAATTCGAGGCTGCCAGGATGGGGCTGCCTGCTGTAGCTCTTGTAAGGTTAAAGTTGCTGTCTGAATATGATTCGCTTGAATTCCTTCGCGATGTTGAGCCTGCGCCAGAATTTGACGCAGATCAGAATCAAATTGAGTCGCAGCTTCGATCCGGCTCAGTTGTTGCTGATAGCGGCTTTGTTGTTCTTCAAGTTGAGGAATTTGTTTGACGATCGCACCTAAGCCTTCTAGTCGCTCAATCTCTTCTCCTAACTGCTTTTGGCGCTGCTGAAGTTGTGCGAGTCGTTTCTCATCGCGTTGAATGGTTTGCTTCCAGCTTTGACAGGATTGCAGCTTTTCATTGAGTTGGCTTTGCTCTTGCTCAAGCTGAGATTGTTGCTCAATTAAAGGTTCGAGTTGTTTGAGTTCAGTTTCAATCTGAGATCGCCGCTCTCCCTTCTGCGCTAGAACAGCAAGCTTCGTCTGATAGGCTCCCAAAGACTCAGCTAGCTTTTGCCGTTCTTTGAGTAGCTTTTCTTGCTGCGATCGACTTCGATCAAATTCTTGTAATGCTTGATCAGCTTGTGTGTAAGCTTGATAGCTATCCCGCCGCTCTGTGCAGAGAGCCACAGATTTCTCAGCACGGTCTAGTTCTGTTTTTAAGCGATCGACATTCAACTGCTCGGCTCGAATCTGCCCCGAAACCGTTTCGAGCTGTAAAGTAACTTGCTGAACTTGCGATTCAATTTCGCTCCATTTAGCTTGCTCATCTTTTAACTCTTCATGGCGCTGCTGCCAGTGGTTCAAATCCGTCTGAATCTGCAAAATGGTTTGCGTCAGTCCCTGTTGAGTCGCGGTAAGTTCATCCCATTCTTGCAAGGATTCGTCATACTGCTGAATATCGCGCTCTAAGCTTTCAGACTGTGCTTTTGCGAACTTCTCTAAGTCGCCTAACTCTTTGAATACTTTCTTGTATTCTTCGACTTTGAGAATCGGATCAAAGACTTTTTTGCGCTCCTCAGCAGTGCCAAGAAAGTCGATTGTAAATGTCCCTTGCGGAACCCCGATCGTATTGCGAAACAATTGCCCTAAGTTTGTTCCGGCTGGCACTCCTAGATGTTCTCTTAACCAAGGTAAAACGTCTTCTTTCTTGGTGTAATCCAGCCGTTCATCTAGTTCTGGATCGTAAATCGTATAGCTCGATCGAGTACAGCGCGTGACAGTATAAGTTCGCTGATCCCGATTGGAAACAAAATTGACTGCAACTTGGGCACTATTAGAGCCATTGCGGATCAAATCATCTTTGGTATACGCACCCGAATAGTCGAATAGCACCCAAGCGATCGCTTCGAGAATGCTGGTTTTGCCCGCACCATTTTCGCCACAAATTGCATTCGTTCCCGGTTGAAACGAGAACGAGCGATCGCTGTGAAACTTGAAGTTTTTGAGGCTAACCGAGAGAATTTCCATAGTTTTGATTCTACGGCAGATCAGATGTTCTGATCTAAAAATGGCAATGGAATAGATTCTAACGTCGATCGCGAAATTGTCGATCGCACAAATCCAAACGGCTTGCAACTTGAGCGTGATATGCGATCGCGATTCGCTCTGATAATTTTGACGAATTCAGGGGAGAAATAAGACAAAGCTTATTTTTTAACTATTTTAAGCATTGAGACAATGGGCACATCAGTTTTGCTAGTTGATTATGAGAACGTCCAGACCCTTGATCTATCCATCATTCAGGAACAGGAGCTTCAGATCAAAATTTTTGTCGGACAGTCTCAAAGCAAACTGCCCCTAGAACTTGTTCAAGCAGCGCAGCCATTTGGTAATGCGATCGAGTGGATCAAAATCGAAGGCAAGGGCAACAATTCTCTAGATTTTCATATCGCTTTTTATCTGGGGCAATTAAGCCAAGTGAATCCTAAGCTCTCGTTTACAGTACTTTCTAAAGATAAAGGTTACGATCCGCTAATTCGATATCTCTGCAATCGCAAAATTTCCTGTCGAAGAATTGAATGTGTCAAAGCCCTGTCTCAGCAGAATAACGGTTCTTCTCGGCAGGAAAAAATAATGATGCAAGTCATTGCAAAGCTCTCAAAAATTGAAGATAAGTGTCGTCCTCGAAGCCGCAATGCTCTGTCTCAACACGTTCAATCAATCATGCGTCCTCATAAAGTTAATCAACAAGAGCTTGATTCAGTGATCAATGATCTGTTTCTACAAGGTAAAGTCGCTGAAGTAAACAATCGGATTACGTATAACTTTTAGTATCAGATAGATTCTTCCCGATGAAATCTACTCATCTCGGCTGAACTCATTCTCTACATGCTCAATCAATTCTAGGATGCTACGAGATTGTCCTGGCTCAACGTTAGATTCCGAACCAATGTGAACATGATGCGGAAAATTAGGCAAATCTGGAAAATGTTTGACACTATCCCAACGCTTTCTAAGAGTTTGTTTTGTGCTATCCATCCACTGATAGCGATAGTCTAACGTTGTGACTTGATCACTCTGAGCCGTGAAGGATTCTGCAATCTCCAGAAAATCTTCGTTACTCAGCGTTAATCTTGCACGAAAGTAACCTCGATCGAATAACACGCGCTCATCCACAATTTCGATCGACGAAATGATTGAACTTGCATTCAGCTTTGCTTTAATACTCGCAATGTACTGATGTAAGTCCATCTTTAAGAAGCTTGCAATTGCGCTGAGCGATACATTTCGTAGTAAGTATTCCACTCAAAAAAGTCGATCGAGTCCCCAAGTTCACCAGCCTGAAACTTTTGATAGAACCGCTCTGAAGACATCTGATAGGTTTCCTCAAACCTCTTCAATCGTTCACCAATTTCTTTTACTTCTTTTGCAATTGGAGATTGAATGGATTCCTCTAGAAGTTGTCTCTCTTCAGCAGACAGAGAGAGGATGATCTGTGCCAGTGATTCGACTAATTTCTGATTCATGCTGTCTCTCCTGGGCATCCTGAAAAAACATTTTATGCCGATACATTACCCTGAATCTTGTTGAAATCTGTCAAAGCAATGCGATTGATGATGCTTAGAATTTCGATTTCAACGAGGCGATCGCGATCGTCAAAATTCAAAATCGCTTCCTGGCAAGATCGAATCTTAACCCCCAACTTGAACTAGTTGTTCCACTGTGAGAGTTAATTCTGAAAAATTTGGTGACTCGATTCTCTCACTTCCCCGAAACTGCTTGACTTGATACTCGCCATCAATCAACTGATACACCGAAACCGTTGGCATTTTCGGAGATCCGATAAAGCGTTTTCCGCCTAAGCCCAGATAATCTACAATCCAGTACTCAGAAATTCCAAGGCTTTCATATTCTTCCAGCTTCCTGGCATAATCATCAGCCCAGTTTGTGCTGACAACTTCAACGATCAGACGAACAGAGCTTCCCTGTGTAATGACAGATTCTTTATCCCATCGAGGATCATCTGCGATCGCATTCTCATCCAAAACAATCACATCAGGTTTGTAACCCGATCTCTCATCAGTAGAACGAACGACGCACTCTGTTGGAATAAAATACGGCAACTGTAATCGCATAATCTCTAAAAAGAGATTGCCAGAGAGAAAACCAGCAACTTTTGAATGCTTGCCCGTTGGATTTGGCATCTCAACAATCTCACCATCATGCAATTCATATCGAGTGGTCGAGTTCTCCGGATACCACTCGATGAAATCATCAAATGTAAAGTCGGTTGCTATCGTTACAGAAACCATCGTTACCTCAATTGATCATCTTTTCACGATTCGATCTCTCGATTGGGAATTAATGCGATCGTACAACACTTTTTCTGACCCCATAGCCATTCCATAGCTGATTCCTTTGTGAGCGATCGCCTCTTCAAAATTCAAAATGTATCAAGAATCTAGACCAAGCCAGAATTTTACTGCTTCTTCAACTTGCGCTAATTGCTCGTTTGAAAGTGCCCCCAACTTCCTAATCAACTTTGCTTCTGAAGCAGTGACGAGATTCTGCCCATCAAAAACACCCGGACGCAAAAATCTTGCCTGAATATCAACTTCAAACCTTGATCCTCTTGGGCGAGTGGTATGAGGGACTAAACTGACTAAAGCTCAATCGATATCTTCAATCGGAATATTCATCACAAGACAGAGGCGCACTTTCGCGACATAGCCCAAATCTACTAACCAAACTTCACCGCGATTCGGTGTACTGCTGCTCATTCTCAGCCTCAAATTCGTCCAGGCTTAAGAATACTGCCTCTGCACATAAATTTAATTCTTCATCCAAGAGTGGAGGCAGATCTAGATTCATTGTTCGCCGCAAAATTTCTGCCGCAACTTGTTGCTTTTCTGTTTCCGATAATTGTTCAAAGGATGCTAAGAGTTGCTGTGTACTATTCACGATTCGATTTCTCGATTGGAATTATTACGATCGTCCACAATTCTCTTACTTCACAGCGGCTTCGTTGCCGCTCTCAGCCGCCAATTGCTCTAATCGCTCTTGCTGATCTTGAGAGATGCAAGTCTCGATCACATCTTCGAGATCGCCTTCTAGCACCGGATTCAAGGCAAAGTTTTGCCCTAATCGATGATCCGTTACACGGTTATCTTTGTAATTGTAAGTCCGGATCTTCTCCGATCGCTCTCCTGTCCCAACCTGCGATCGCCGCATCGAAGTAATCGCATCTTGCTGCTCTCGCAACTTGATCTCATACAACTTTGCTCGCAGAATTTGCATCGCGCGTTCCCGGTTCTGAAGCTGCGATCGCTCCTCGGTACAAAACACCCGAATTCCCGTCGGCTTGTGAATCAAATCGACCGCAGTTTCAACTTTGTTGACGTTCTGACCACCCGCACCACCGGATCGTGCCGTCTTCATTTCAATGTCTTTCGGGTCGATGTGAATTTCCACATCATCCACTTCCGGCATAATTGCGACGGTTGCAGTTGAAGTATGAACTCGTCCAGAAGCTTCAGTGACCGGAACGCGCTGCACCCGGTGAACACCTGCCTCAAACTTCAATTTGCTATAGACGCGATCGCCTTGAATTTCCATAATGGCTTCTTTGAATCCACCCAAACCTTCAGCCAGGGATTCACTCGCCATTTTGATGCGCCAGCCTTGACGCTCCGCATACCGCGAGTACATTCTCACCAAATCCCCAGCCCAAATGCTGGCTTCATCTCCACCTGTGCCCGCCCGAATTTCCAACATGATGTTCTTGTCATCATTCGGATCACTGGGAAGCAGCAAAATCTTTAATCGATTTTCTAACTCTTGCAGCTTTTCTTGGAGTTCTTCCGCCTCCATCGCCGCCATTTGTTGCAGTTCAATATCGCCGCCGGATTCTTTGACAATCTGACGTGCGCCTGCTAAATCTTGCTCAGTCTTGCGCCAAAGCTCATAGGTGTTGACCGTTTCCTCTAACGCCGATCGCGATTTTGCGACCCGCTGAAACTCGCCCGGATCTCGGGCGATATCCGGGTCAGCAAGTTTCCGCGTCAATTCGTTAAAGGTCTGCTCAACGGAATTTAATTTGTCAATCAAATATGCTTCAGCCATAGTAGCCTCGGAAAAAAGTAGAAAAAATTTAGGCGAAAAGACAATCGCGGCAACTCAAAACGCGATCGTCACATCAATCAACCTAAATCTCGCTACTTCTGTTCGTCGCTCATGCCATACTTCCGCAAGAAGCGCTCCACACGACCCTCAGTGTCAATAATCTTCTGAGTTCCCGTGAAGAACGGGTGATTGCCCGACCACACATCCACATGTAGTTCAGGCTTGGTCGAACCCACGACCGCCACAACTTCACCATTGCAGTACACCTTTGCTTCGGGATACCACGCTGGATGAATACCTGGTTTTGCCATTGCCTTATCTCCAAATCCGCTTCAAATACAGTGTAACAATTAGCGTTTCGAGTATTGAGGAGCTTTCCGAGCTTTGCGCAAGCCGTACTTTCTCCGCTCTTTCGCTCTCGGATCGCGAGTCAAATAGCCTTCGACTTTCAACGGCTTCCGGTTCTCAGGGTCGAGTTGGCACAGTGCGCGTGCAACACCCATGCGGATCGCGTCTGCTTGTCCAGTCAAACCACCACCATGAGCGTTGACGAGAATATCGTATTCCGCTTCTAAGCCCAAGGTTTCCAGGGGAGCTTTCGCACCCGAGATGTACTCCTGGTTGAATTGGAGATAAAGATCTCCAGGCTTGCCGTTAACGACGATGTTGCCTTCGCCGGGAACGAGACGGACACGAGCGATCGCAGATTTGCGACGACCCGTTCCTTGATACATCACTCTTCCTTCAGTTGCTTGCATGGATTACTTTTCTCCCGGAATCGTTTTGATGTCTAAAACTTTGGGTTGCTGTGCAGCATGGGGATGCTCTGCACCTGCATACACTTTCATTTTGGTGAACAGCTGGCGACCCAAGGAATTCTTCGGTAGCATTCCTTTCACCGCTTGCTCAATGATGCGCTCTGGCAAACGAGCTTGCAGCTTTTCAAAAGATTCGGTCTTCATTCCACCCGGACGACCGGAGTGACGACGATACAGCTTTTGGCTGCGTTTCTTACCAGTCACGTCAATTTTGTCAGCGTTGATCACGATAACAAAATCGCCTGTGTCTAAGTGAGGCGTGTAAGTCGGTTTATTTTTGCCGCGAAGTACCATCGCGATTTCAGTCGCTAATCGACCCAAGCGTTGACCCGCTGCATCCACAACGTACCAGTCGCGTTGAATCTCAGCGATAGCAGGAAGGTAGGTTTTGTTTTCCATGACCGTGAGTTTGTTTACAAAGAAGGTTCGAGCGTCATCCGAGATAAATTCAGTTTCGGCTGTGCATCAAACCAGAGTTCTGGGGGAAATGGCATGTCGGGATAGCCCACTCTTAAGAGGCACAACCCTTGCGGGGGAGCCGCATACCGCACTTCATGACGTCGCTCGTTTTGCCACAACTGAGTGAAGCTCTCAACCGAACGATCACCGCGTCCCACTTCTACCAATAATCCGACGAGCAGTCGCATCATCCCATACAGAAATCCGCTTGCCTGCACTTCAATATAGAGAAATGAATCTTGTCGAATACATTCCGCAAATTGAAGGTCTACCCAGGCATGGGGACGGCTAGAGTTCGCTCTCTGAAAAGCTGCCATATGATGGCGACCGATCATGGGAGCTAAAGCCTGCTGCATTTTGGACTCATCCAGCGGAGCGTGGTAGTAGTGCCAAGACAACGATCGAGCAAATAAGTTCGGGCGTGCCTCAGTGTAGATCGTGTATCGGTAGCGTCTCCAAGAAGCTGAGAATCGGGCGTGCCAGTCGGCTGGAACCTGAGCCGAAGCCCGAATCAGAACATCATCGGGAAGCCGAGCATTGATCACATCTGCCCATCGGTGTGCTGGGATCAGCGTCATCACATCGAAATGTGCCACCTGAGCCGCTGCATGAACGCCTGTATCCGTTCGCCCTGCGGCATGAATCACCACCGGATATCCGACTACAGACGCGATCGCAGTTTCGATCTCTTCTTGAACGCTCCGATGATTCGGCTGCCGCTGCCACCCATAAAATCGAGTGCCCAAGTACTGAATCAGGAGGGCAATTCGCTGCAAGGACGGCTGAGCAGGTGCCATCTTAGGTCAATTCGATAATTGCCATTTCAGCGTTGTCACCGCGACGACGTACCGTTCTCAAGATGCGGGTATATCCGCCTTGGCGATCGGCATAACGCTCAGGAGCATTCTCGAACAAGGCATGAACGAGCTGCTTGTCGTAGATGTATCCCATTGCCTGACGACGTGCCGCAAGCGAACCGTCTTTTGCCAAAGTGATCATCTTTTCAGCTTCCGATCGCACTGCTTGAGCGCGAATCTTGGTCGTTTTGATTCGACCGTTGCGGATGAGTTCAGTGGTCAGCGCTCGGAGGAGTGCTTTACGCTGATCCGCAGGTTTTCCCAACAAGGGGACTTTACAACCGTGACGCATAGCTACTCTTAGGATTTAGATTTTTCTTGCGGCAGGGTGATCCCCAACCGTTGTTGTAAGGCTTCGACGACTTCCTCGGCAGACTTGGCTCCGAAATTTTTGATTTCGAGCAGGTCTTCTTGGCTGTAGTCGAGCAAGTCCGCGACCGAGTTGATTTGCGCGCGTTTCAGACAGTTGTATGCCCGAACTGATAGCTGCAATTCTTCGATCGGGATTTGATTTTCGATCCGCTCATCGCTCATGCCATCATCATCCGAAGGCTCGAATGTGATGTCTTTCAGCGGATTAAACAGATCAACGAGGATATTTGCGGCTTGGCTCAGCGCTTCTTGCGGAGTCAAACTGCCATTTGTCCAGATTTCCATGATCAAACGGTCTTTTTCAGCCGTTCCACCTTGGCGAGCATCTTCAACGCTGTATTGCACCTTACGCACCGGCATGAATACAGAGTCAATCTGTAAAAAGTCGAGTGCAGTATCATCGGTGAATTTGCCAGCGCCGCGATAGCCTTTGCCTTTCTCAATTTTGAATTCCATCTCTAACGTTGCGTTAGGAGATAGGGTTGCAATGTACTGAGTCGGGTCAACCAGCTCAACTTCTGAAGGCAGGTCAAAGTTTTCAGCCGTCACGGTGGACTGACCTTGAACTAAGAGCCGACCAATCTGAGGCTGAGACGAGTAAGTTCTAAAGACGAGCTTTTTCATGTTCAGCAAGATGTCCAAAACGTCTTCTCGAACGCCTGGAATCGTTGCGAATTCATGGGTCACGCCTGCAATTCTCACAGCAGTCACGGCAGCGCCTTCTAAGTTCGACAGTAACACCCGCCGCAATGCGTTGCCAACGGTGGTTCCTTGTCCTCGCTCTAGCGGTTCTAATACGAACTTGCTGTACTGACTTTGGTCTTCCTCAGTACTCGTATCAATACATTCAACCTGAAACTGTGCCACGGAGTAGCCCTCCTTCTTCCTTGCTGATGACATCCATACCGTTTTGTGCTGCCCATTATAAGCAGCAATCTGCGCGATCGTCGTTTTATTAAACGCGACGGCGTTTCGGCGGACGGCAACCGTTGTGAGGAATGGGAGTGACATCCCGGATCAGGGTAATTTCTAGCCCTGTTCCTTGAAGTGCACGGATCGCGGTTTCCCGTCCAGCACCCGGTCCACTGACCATCACTTCAAGCTGACGCATTCCTTGGTCGATCGCACGACGAGCGGCTGCTTCGGCAGCGGTTTGTGCCGCAAAGGGAGTTCCCTTCTTTGCACCTTTGAAACCACTCGATCCAGCCGATGCCCAGGAGATAACTTCACCTTGAGTATCGGAGATCGTCACGATCGTGTTGTTGAAGGTCGATTGAATGTGAGCGACTCCGCTCGGAATATTCTTTTTCGCCTTGCGCGGACCCGTTTTCCGCTGCGGTTGTCTTGCCATGTCAAATTCTCAATCAGTTAAGCTGCTACGTTCCTACAAGCCATTGCCCACAAGTAATTTACCTGGAGGCAAATCACGCTATTTCTTACCGGGAGCTTTTTTCTTCCCAGCGACAGTTCGACGACCGCCTCGACGGGTGCGTGCATTGGTTCGAGTGCGTTGACCGCGAACGGGCAAGCCCATCCGATGTCTCCGACCCCGATAGCAACCGATATCCATCAATCGTTTGATTGACATCGATTCAAATCGCCGCAAATCCCCTTCAATCTGATAGCCGCCTTCCACTGCTTCCCGCAGTGCTGCGACATCTGCTTCGCTGAGATCTTTGACGCGAGTGTCAGGATTGACTCCTGTTTTCGCGATGATCTCTTTAGACCGGGTGGGTCCAATTCCGTAAATATATCGAAGACCGATTTCCACTCGCTTGTCACGAGGGAGGTCTACGCCCGCAATCCGCGCCACGTTGAGTTCTCCTGAACGTTATTGATAAACAGTCGAAAAGTCTGCCAGCGAGCTAGAAACTGTCTAACTGCGGCAGACTCGTACACGAGCATCTTGTTAACCCTGGCGTTGTTTGTGCTTCGGGTTTTCACAGATCACCATGACGCGCCCTTTCCGACGAATGACGCGGCATTTTTCGCAAATTCGTTTCACTGACGCACGTACTTTCATGCCCAAGTCTCGGCAACATTACAAACACAATATCCTAACAATTTCTTATAACAATTGTCAAAGTGATCTTTATAGCGCAATCCTAACGCCCTTTATTTTTGAGTCGATAGGTAATTCTGCCTTTGGTCAGGTCGTACGGAGTGAGTTCGACTTTGACGCGATCGCCGGGAAGAATTTTGATGTAGTTGCGGCGGATTTTGCCCGAAATATGTGCGAGTACGTTGAATCCATTGTCGAGGTCTACGCGAAACATTGCGTTCGGTAGTGAATCGACGACAGTCCCTTCCATTTCAATCAAGTCTTGTTTAGACAAGCGGTGCTTTCCTCCAAAAGATAGTCGGGGTCAAATTTTACCCTATTCGAGTGTAGATCATTTAATTAATTTTCGGCATTTCTGCGGTTAGATCGGGAAATTTTTTAAGGAATTGGCTCGACTTTAACAAAGTTTTGCTTTATAGTAAGAAACGCATCGCGGGATGTAGCGCAGCTTGGTAGCGCACCTCGTTCGGGACGAGGGGGTCGTAGGTTCAAATCCTATCATCCCGATTTAAAAGAGATAGGCAAGAGTTCTAATCTGACGGATTCTGCTGTTGACTCGCGAGTTAGAGAATTTAGTCTTGCTTTGGTTGCGGCTTCTTACGGTTTAGCCAAATCGTCTAATTCTGCATAGCTAGGCAAGGTGGTGTCGATCGCTTTTCCATTCCGCAAAACAATGCGATCGTGCTGCGATCGCGATAACAGTTCTCCATAATTTCGAGCTTTGAATAGCACCAAATCTGCGGGGAGTCCAACCCCAATCCGCCCGACATTCGGCAATCCCATTAAATCCGCCGGGGTAGAGGTAATCGCATTTGCCCAATCCCCAAAGGGACGATCGAGTTGAGCAATCTTTACCGATTGGCTGAACACTTCTAATGCATCATGATCGCCATAGGCATGGAAGGGATCCCGGCAATTGTCTGATGCGATCGCCACTGGAACCTTTGCTTGTTTCAATTCGTGCAGAAGCGTCACACCGCGCCAGCGGGGAGTGCGATTAGGGGTGCGGTCTTGCAAGTATAGATTGCACATGGGCAGGCTCACGACACCGATTCCAGCTTTTTTGACTAAAGCGATCGTGGTTTCTGCTTCTGCTGCATCTTGGACTGCCAGACTACAACAATGTCCACAGACTGTTTTATTGCGGTATCGATGTCGAATCGCGGTTTCAGCGATTCGTCGCAAAGTATTCGAGTCGGGATCATTATTTTCATCTACATGGAAATCCAGATTGAGTTTGCGATCTTTCGCCATTGAAAAAATGCGATCGATCTGTTGATCAATGTCAGGATTAATAAATGAAACGCCACCTAAAATTCCATCTGACTCTGCAACTAGATCAGCTAATTTCTCTCCTTCAGGTGTTAGAAAATAATCCAAAGAGACAAGACAAACCGCCTGTAAAATAATTCGATCCGCCCATTGATCTCTCAATGCTCGAAATATCTCAAAGCTCATCTCACCGAGTTTTCCGGCTGAATCTAAATGCGTCCGAATCGCTTTTGTTCCATGAGCATAACTACATTTCAGACCAAACTCCATTCGACGATAAATATCATCTGGATTCCAATTTTTCTGAGCATCTACTCTAACTGTATTCAGCGCACTTTCAAATGTTCCATCCGGATTTGGAGTGCGATTCCAGATGTGACCTTTATCTAAATGCGTATGTAAATCTGCAAAACACGCCCAGATCATTCCCCCCTGTAAATCGATCGACGGATAGACATAATTCTGATAAGTTCCTGCTGCTAGAATCGCGCTGATCACACCTTCAACAATTTCTAGATCAACATGCAGCAAATGATCTGTGGGTGGCTTACGGGTTGCCCATTTATTCCCATTCACCACCAGGGAAGCGGGCACATGAGCATTTCTGATCCAGTAGTGATGCGCATCAAAAATCATAAGTTTGGGGAATTTCGCTATAGATGATTCTGCCATGCAAATTATCGAAATCCGAGTACACTGAAAAAGCTCGAAAGTTAATGTATTAAAAGCGACATACTTATGGAGTGGCATCCCACAGACGCGCAGAGTTTAGCCCTGATCGATCGAGAAGTTGGCGATCACATGCTTTCTCCTGCTGAATACGAAATTGTCCGACGGGTTATCTATGCAACGGCTGATTTCGACTACAAATCCCTGATTCACTTCTCTGATCTTGCCTTGCAGTCTGGTGCGGCTGCCCTTGCTGCGCGCACGACTATTATTGTTGATGTGCCAATGGTGCAGGTTGGCATTAATACGAATATCCAAAATACGTTCGCTAATCCCATCTACTGCAGTATGGAAGCGATCACCCGTCCCCAAAAAGAGAAAACCCGCGCTGCTTGGGGGATCGAAACGCTTGCTAGACGTTACCCAGAAGGTATTTTTGTCGTTGGGCAATCTCAGACGGCTCTGATTACACTGGCTGCGTTAATTCAGAAAGAAGAAATCAAACCTACCCTTGTGATTGCCACGCCTTCTGGGTTTCTCGATATTGAAGCCGCGAAAGCCAGATTGAGTAATGCCTTAGTTCCAAACATTTGTACCCAAGGAAGAAAAGGCAATGCAGTGGTTGCAGCCGCGATCGTCAACAGTCTAGTAGATCTGGCATGGCAAGCTTACGGGGGGGATAATGCAGTTTAATCCCAATCGGACGATCGCCGCTTGGATTTAGGAATGCGTTTTCTAGGACGAGGCTCGTCATATTCTTCGTCCCAACGCCGCTCATTTCGTTTCGATCGCGGCGGTTCACGGTAATCATCTTCAGGCTCGATCGTATTAATTTGCCGACTGACCGCCTCAAATTCGTCCCGCCGTAGATAAGGATAATCGCTCACCCAAACTCCGACTCGGCTCACGAAAATATCACTCACTTTAGCAATCCGCCCTAAATCAGGACGATCCGAAAGTGCCAACATTTCAGCCGTATCTCCAATTCGGATTGCCTGATGTTCTCGTTTTAGGGGGACCTGAATCCGAGTCTCAAACCCTGTTTCATCTCCCACGACGACATTAATCCGCCGCTCCCGATTCTCTGTAACAACTAATTCTCCTCGATTATTCACGCTTTCTTCTGTCCCGACGAGTTCATCGGTCACGAACACATCCAGAACTTCGCCCCGCAAGAACCCTGAATATTTATATCGGCGATAACCCGCATTTCGCACTGCCGCCTGAATAGCAGGACTCCACAACCAATAAACCAGCGCCAGGATAATCAGAAAAAACGTGACTGCCTGCACTACATCCTGCAGTTCCCCGGTTGCAAAGAAGGCGCGAATCAGCAAGGCTCCTGCTACCGCAGAAATCGAGATCAGAACCCGTCTCAGAACGTCAGAAAGCTTTCCCCAATAATATTTGTACTGTGCGCCAGTTCCGACTAATGGAATCAGGTCTTCAAACTTTTTGCGACTTAGAGGGACTAGCATAGTGGACACAAAAATCGAAATATTTTCAATTTTATCCGGTCTATCTGGACTTCGCCGACTTAGACTTTGGTTGAATTGATTTTAAGTGAAGTGTGCAGGGAAAATTTACGGAACCGTCTGGATATTCGACTTTAGTCTGAGATAAAAATCGGTACTTTTTGCGAGGGGATTCGACCTGCTTGTCACTGAGAATAGATTCAAATCTGAGGAACGCACTCGGAAAAGCTAAGCAACTAGGGGGCAACTAAGTTTGTTTGGTGTATCCGGTTAAAGGCGTGCCTTACAGGTAGACTGCCTGACTCTGGGGGCTTTTAAGAGTCAGGCAATTTTTTGTTTAAATTTGTCGAATAACACCTTATTCTGCTAGCAATTTGCTGTTCTTTCAATCTACACATAGAGCAATCCGATTTGAGTTGTGAAATCCGGGAACGCTCCTAAATTCTCCATGCTGAGGGACTGAGAAGTCTCAAAATTCCCAGTTTCAAAGTCTCCAAAATTTGGGGGATTTAGGAAACACAACAGATCGTGCATTTCACGATTAATTTGGGACTGCGGTATGAGGAAATTGTGTTTCGTAATGGAGAAGCGAAGCAGATCGTTGTGCAGGGTTAGGGCTGGAATAGCTGTTTAGGAATTTCTCTTTGATCACTTTGCAATGAACGTGAATATCCTAGTTGCTGAGCTTTTCGTGCAAGCCCTTCTTGTGGGCTAAAAACTTTGGCATTCCAGATATCATGACAGACTGCCCAATATATTCTGTTAGATCCAGAGTTATAGCCGAATACATCGCCACCAGGATTCAGGTAGTGAAGGTAAATTAGCTCGTCATTCGGTGCAGAGGTGAATGCTACAAAAGGTTGGCTGGTTGAGCAATAAACCCATCGTGAGGTTCGTTCAGCCTTAGAGTCGTTACCTGTAAATTGAGTTTCAACTTCAATTCTGTAGAGCTGATTTGCTGCTCCACCCAGCTGATTTTGATGGACTAATGTTCTGCTCAGTAAAGATGATTCCCAGCAAGTACCTTGACGACATCCCGAATCAAGAACTTGTTTAGGTTGTGCGATCGCGGGAAGAGAGACAGTCAAAATGCTCGAAAGCGTGATGAATTTGAGAATGCTCATTATGAGACTACTGAAAACACTTTAGTAATGGCTTAGACTTTCTGAGTAGATTGGCCAAACCCAATACTAGCGGACATTGTAGCGCAGATATACCCAAGTCTAGCCACCATCCAGAAACTTTCACAAACTGAGAGTACAGTCGATGAAAGTACAGTGAACAGTTCGGTTCATTGAACGGATGGCAAGAACCCTAGCAGTAAGCTGCAATATCTTCACCACAGACATCTGCTAGGTAACACAGTGCTTTGAATCGTAATCCTACGAGTTGTTCGTAGAACGGGTTCAGTTTGCACATCGGCGGAATGTGAAACAAAACGCGACCGAAGAAGCGGACATCACGTTCAAACGGGCATTGGGCAGGAATGAGGCGACAGAAGAAGTGAGCAGTTTCAGCGGTGTGAATTTCAAGATTGTCGAGTTTTTCAGCGATCGGACGGAGAAGGGAAGCTGCAAGTTTGTGAAGTGTAGGGTACAACATGACTGATCTCCTGAGCTGTGAGGTGTTGGGGATTTGTTCTCTGCTACTGACTTATACGGTTGAACTGGATGGTTTATGCAAGGTGACTTGGAAGGCTTTGAGCTTCAGAGATGGTACAACAGAGAGCGCTACTTGAAAATTTTGGCACTGGACGGATATCAAATTGAACATTGTCGATCGACAGCTGCAGATGTTGATGGAAGGAGCAGAGTGTTCTACCTTTTTCTAAGCAGTGCGCGAACAGCTTTGCTGTGCCAAAGGCAATGTTCTCAAAATGGAGTGAGTTGGTATCGCGGAGACGTTATCCTGAACCTTGTAGGTTGGACTCTAGATTATGTTGCGGCTCAGTGAAATAAAGCTCCCGTTAGATCATACCGAAGCGGAAATTGAAAGCGCCATTCTCGACATGCTGCACCTTAGGGCAGAAGAATTGGTTGGGTATTCCATTTTTAAGCGCAGCTATGATGCCCGCAATCGAGGGGAGAAGATTACTGCGGTCTATATTCTGGACGTAGAAATCAAGCAAGAAAAACGAGTACTGCAACGGTTTAAGAAAGATCCGCGGGTGAAAGAGACACCGGATATGAGCTATCGTCCCGTGGCTCACGCGCCGCAAGGATTTACAGAGCGACCGATCGTCATTGGCACAGGGCCTTGTGGGATGTTCACGGGACTGATGCTGGCGCGGATGGGATTTCGCCCGATTCTGCTAGAACGGGGAAAACAAGTCCGCGATCGCACGGCCGATACGTTTGGCTTTTGGAAAAAGAGAGCTGACTTTAATCCAGAATCGAATGCTCAGTTTGGCGAAGGCGGAGCAGGAACTTTCTCCGATGGCAAACTCTACAGCCAAGTTCGCGATCCGCAACACTATGGGCGGAAAGTGTTGACAGAATTAGTCAATGCGGGCGCTTCACCGGAGATCCTGTATGTAAATCGTCCGCACATTGGGACATTTAAGCTGGTAGGAATCGTTGAGAAGATGAGAGCAACGATCGAATCCTTGGGCGGTGAGATTCGCTTCCAAAGCCGAGTCGAAGAGGTCTTGATTGAAAATCGGCAAGTGCAGGGCGTTCGCTTAGAGAGTGGAGAAATCCTCGAAAGTCGGTATGTGGTGCTCGCGATTGGACACAGCGCTCGCGATACGTTCCAAATGTTGTTCGATCAAGGTGTTTATATTGAGCCGAAACCGTTCTCGATCGGCTTCCGGGTTGAGCATCCGCAGCCCGTGATTGATCGCGCCCGATATGGACAATATGCAGGCGATCGACGATTGGGGGCAGCAGATTATAAGTTAGTGCATCATGCCAAAAATGGGCGATCGGTGTATAGCTTCTGTATGTGTCCCGGTGGATTAGTCGTTGCTGCGACTTCAGAGCCAGGGCATGTCGTCACAAACGGTATGAGCCAGTATTCTCGCAATGAACGTAATGCTAATAGTGGGATTGTCGTTGGCATTTCGCCCGACGATTATCCAGGAAGTCCTTTAGGGGGAATTGCCTTGCAGCGACAGTTAGAAAAGCGGGCGTTTGAGTTAGGGGGCAGAACCTATGAGGCTCCAGGGCAGTTAGTCGGAGACTTTATTGCCGATCGTCCGTCGCGCGAATTTGGCAGTGTGTTGCCGTCCTATGCGCCGGGTGTGCGGTTAGGAGATTTGGGATCGAGCTTACCAGAGTACGCGATCGCGGCAATCCGCGAAGCTCTCCCCGCCTTTGAAAAACAAATTGCAGGGTTTGCGATGCCCGATGCGGTTCTGACGGGTGTAGAAACTCGAACCTCTTCCCCGATTCGGATCAAGCGTGGGGAAGATGGGCAGAGTGTGAATACTCAGGGTTTGTTTCCAGCGGGAGAAGGCGCAGGCTATGCAGGCGGAATTCTTTCAGCAGGAATTGACGGCATTAAGACGGCGGAAGCGGTAGCGTTGCGGATGCTGGCGACTTAAGCGCACAGATCAATACCGTTGCAGCAACCGCGATCGCTCTTTCTTCATTCCACCAGGGAGAGGCTTGCCACCATTGCCAGAGGGGAAGACTGCCTTTACTGAGATTGCAGCGGTTACAGACTGCGACTAAATTCGATATGACATTCCTGCCCCCTTTGGATTCAGCCACGATGTGATCCAAGGTGAGAACTTGGGGAGTACGTCCACAGTAGGCACAGGCTCCATTGAATCGTTGTTTGATTCCAGCTTTGAGCTTGTGCTTTTGGGATTTCCGCCCGAGTTCTCGAAAGGGGGGCTTTGAATTCATGCGCTTAATTTCATCCCTGTTTTGTTTTTATCTTGGTTTTGTGCAGGTGCGACTTGCAGAAGTAGAGTTTAAGAGTAACTCAGTGAGTGTGAAAGGTGAAGTAGATTACATCTATGGTTGAGAACGAATGGATTGAGGAGGCTCACTGGTCACAGTAGTAGCACGATCGTGGGCGTTTCCCCTCTTGTATACACGATTAAAAGCGACTGAATCATTCAGTAGGTGCGCTCGTAAAAACAATGCACTCCATCGGGCGATCGTTGCAATTGCTTGAGGTTGATTTAGAGTGGGTCGGCGTGGATCACGGGGATTATCTTGATTGGTCATGCTGTAGTGATTTGCCCCCTTGACGATAATGAGTGCCTTTGGCGGTGTTTGAATGTGCTTGTAAAATTGCCTGTGCATATCCCCGGAAAGCACTGATTCTGAATCGCTCTTAATCCGACATAACCACCGAGCGAGTGTCCTAATAGTCCCAGTTTGGTTGTGTCAACTCGGTTCGCGAGACGGGATTTAGAATTTGCATTTTCGGCAATCATCTGTTTGAGCACATCGTTAACTTGCTGTTGTTCTGCTGCGAACCCGGTGAAGCAAATGCGTGCTTGGTATTGCAAGACGTATTGATGATGATACAGGCACAAGTCAAAGCAGCATAAATAGGCTTTCTCATAATTTTGCTCCTGAATACGATCAATCAGTTCTTCTAGTTTGATGAAATTGCTCAGTTAGTTCTACTGGGTTCATCAGGCTGAGGGAATTCGTCAAACATGAGGGATGAGCTAAGCGGATAGGGATTCCGATGCAGTGTTTGGCGTGTCCAATGGTGAGGAAGCATGGAGAGCGAGTTGCTGAGCGAGGAAGTATTTGGAGGCAACGAAATTGCGAGCAGCACTGTTGCGATCGCGGACTAAACTCCCTGCCGCTTAAACCATGCTTGAAGCCGTTGCCATCCTTCGCTCGCTTCTCTCTCCCGATAAGAGGGACGATAATCCGCAAAGAAAGCATGAGGTGCATCTGGATAAACAATGATTTCAGACTGGCTCTGCCCGGTTTTGAGTCGAGCTTGCATCTGTTGTACTGTTTCAAGCGGAATGCCTGTATCTTTGCCGCCGTACAGTCCTAGAACTGGAACCTTGAGCGATGCTGCAATATCGATTGGATGCTTAGGGGTGACTGGTGTTGCATCACCGACGAGGCGCCCGTACCATGCCACTCCTGCTTTGACTTGGGGACGATGTGCTGCATAGAGCCAGGTAATTCGTCCTCCCCAACAAAAGCCTGTGATTCCTAACCGTTCAGCATTTCCCTTGGCTGAGCGCACCGCCCAATTCACGGTTGCATCTAGATCAGACATGACTTGGGCATCTGGAACCTTGGCAACAATCGGACGAATTTGATCAATGCTGCTTAACTTTGAGACATCGCCTTGCCGGATAAATAATTCAGGTGCGATCGCGACATAACCTAACTTGGCAAATCGGCGGCAAACATCTTGGATATGCTCATGCACCCCGAAGATTTCTTGAATCACCAAAACAATTGGAAAATTAGAACCTGTCGCTGGCTGCGCTCTGTAAGCAGGAAGCTCGCCATCTGCAACGGGAATTTTGACGGCACCTACAATCAATCCCTTCGCGTCAGTCGTGATTGTTTTGGCTGAAATAGGTTGTACCGCTAGGGCAAACCCTGTTGCGAGAGTAGCAGTAGCAATGAATTTCCGGCGCGTAAACTCTTTCGTCATTTTTATAGCTGAGCAATTTCGCTCCGATTTTACTGGCTTGACGAAGTTAGCGATTCTAGCCTACGAGAGATATTCAGAAAATCGAACGGGGTTTTGTCAGTAAGAGAGGAGTGATGTTCCTGGATTAGTTATTGATTGATCGGCAAAGTCACTGTAAATGTCGTGCCAACATTCACCTCACTTGCGACGGAAATTGTTCCACCCGATTGCTCAATGACCTGTTTCACAATGGCTAGCCCTAACCCTGTTCCTGAAATATTGCCGACATTGCTTGCACGAAAAAAGGATTCAAACAGGTGTGCTTGATCCGTGGGAGAAATACCAATCCCTTCATCCTGGACTTGGATGATCACTGCTGCTGATTCACACTGCAATCGAAGCCGAACAGTGCTTTGAGGGGGAGAATATTTGATGGCATTGGAGAGCAGATTGGTGAGAACTTGGCGCAGCAATACCTCATTCACATGAACGCTCAGGCATTCTGCTGCACAGTCAAACTGAATTGTATGGTTAGCTCCCATACCAAACTTGATCTCTTCCACTAATTTGCGGCAGAACGGCTCAATAACAATCAATGTCATATTTGCCGTCGCCCCGATCGCTTCTGCTTTGCCCAATGCCAAGACATCATCGAGTAGAGCAGTCATTGTTCTGACGGCGATATGGATGCGTTGAGCAAAGTCGGCTCGCCGTTCTGGTGATAAGTCGCTTTTCTCTAGCAGTCGAGAGAACCCAAAAATGATATTGAGAGGATTGCGAAATTCATGGGACACCATTGAGACAAAGCGCGTTTTGATCTGTTTGAGTTCGCGTTCTTGTTCTAGGGCAGCTTGAAGTTGAAGGGAAAGTCGTCGCGATCGCAGTAAGATTTCCACTCGTGCCTGTAACTCTAACTTTTCGATTGGTTTACTAATCAGTTCATCAACAGTTTGCCAAAGATGTCGCGTTACCAGTCTGATATCCGGTTGGAGCGTAATCAGCAAAACAGGCAAAAATACAGGTTGCTCTGCGTTTTTCCTCGCCTGTACCCATTCCCACAAATGGTGTAACGCTGGTCCATCCAAAATGCACAGGTCAAACGGTTCATTGAGCAGTGGGACAGCATGCTTTGCCTGTACCACAGACTCTCCGACGGTGACATCGTAATATCGTCCTAGCCACTCTGTCAGGAGGCGGCGATTCTCCGTTTGCTCAACAAAGATCACAATTCGGTTCATCGCTTACTCACCCTCTAGCAATTCGGGGATACCTGTGAGGATACCTCGAAGTCGATTGAGCGGATTGCCAACTTTGATCCCATCCTGACTGATTTGAAATTCACGCAGGGTTTTCTCAAAATCGCTGATCCGCTTCTTCAGTACGCCGATCACACGCCTCAATTCACCGTGTATTTCCAGATAGCGCAGAAAGATAATATTGTCTGCTAAGTAGCTAATCCCAATTTCGGTTGCCTGAAATTCTCCGGTAATCGATTCAACTTCATTCACTAGCAGAACAGCAACCCCCAGGTTTTGCAAATACTTACAGAGGGAATGAATGTGAGGGGTTAAGTCTTCGCCTCGAACTGAGAGCCGATACCCCGATACACTATCGATCATGACAATCCGTGCCTGATGTTCTTCGACTTCCTGGCGCACGAGGTTGGCAAATTCATCAGGGGTATAGTGGAGCGGTTCGATTTGCACGATCGATAAAGTGCCGCGCTCCTGCATGGCGTGAACCGGAATATTGACTCCTTCAGCCCGATGCAACAGCGTTTCCTTGTTTTCCTCAAAGGTGTAAATCACGGATCGCTCTCCCCGTCCGGCTGCCTCTTTCATAAACTGAAGCCCTAACGTACTCTTGCCTACCCCACTCGGGCCACTGATGATGGTAATCGTGCTGCGTTCAAGACCGCCATGCAACAGTGCATCAATTTCTGGAATTCCCGAGGAAATCGTTTCTACGGTCAGCGCTTGTTCCGATACTCTGGGTAATAGTTTCGGAAAAAGCTGCATTCCTTCACTCGTGAGGCGAAAGCTATGATTGCCGCTGCGAAAATCGCTTCCTCGAAACTTGGAAACCGACAGGGTGCGATTGTCCTCATTAAAGTTCAAGTCAAGCACCCCGTCGCTCATGAACTGTAAATCATCGTCGGGGGCTTCGACGCTGTGTTCTGAGGTAAACAGCACCGTAATATCTTTCTCTGTCAGAAATCGCAGAAACGACAATACCTGCTTACGGAACTGAAAGGTATTGGTTGCCAGGTAGCGAAATTGGGTCATTGAGTCGATGAAAATTCGCTGCGGCTTTAGGCTTTCAACTTGTTCTACAATGCGTTGGGTTGTTGGCTCGCGCTCGACTTCAGCGGCTGAGAAAATATCGTAGGTTTGTACTTGAGCAAAAAAGTCGGAGGTGGGGCTAAGGTCAAGAAACGTGATGCCCTGAGTGTTGAAGTTCAAGCCTTCAGCTGTTTTTTGCAGTTGGGCAACCGTTTCTGCCAGTGTAATGAACAGAACGGTTTCACCGTTTGCGGTTCCCGACGCTAAAAAGTGCATTCCTAAGGTTGTTTTACCTGTACCCGGTCCGCCTCGAACCAGATAAGCACGACCGGGTACATATCCACCATGAAGCACTTCGTTGAGTCCTGAAATTCCCGTCAGTAGTCGATCGTGAGTCATCTGTAAGCCATCTCCCCTCATTGCCTAATCCTGATAAAACGTGATGTAATGTGCCTTTTCTGCTGTGCGGGAGTTGACTGTCCGTTGAGGGTCAGAAAGTTCAGGCTTCATGGGGTGAGTTACCTGTCTCTTTTGGCTACGCTGCCTAGCAAGCACAAACTGAATTAGAAACGAGAATACCAGTAAGGACTTAAATGTTGCGAAAAACAAAAGGAAAGTTCGGCAACCATACTCTCACAAGGCAATTGAACACCTGCAATATTTATTCGCAAAAAACGGAAATTTTCACATTCTGAGGCAAGATACTCAAAATGTGACAAGCCATTTTTCAGAATTTATCGGCTTCTGATCTGGCTCTGTTGGAGTTGCTGCATCATTTGTTCTTGCGTTAATGCTGGCTCTTTGCAACTTAACCCCTGGCACACTAGCGCCACAGCATTTTCTGGTAAAGCATCAATGACAATTAGCGCAGTTGTGGGCAAGTATTGGGTTTCGAGCGCAGTAATTTGCTCGATCGAACTGCGAACCAGTGTTTGATTGCGAAACCAATCGAGTGCAACAAACAAACTTGGACAAGCAGAAGGCGATTGTTCCATCACGCTTGCAAACGCTTGTAAGGCTTGCTCTGCTCGATCGAAGTAATCTAAGTTCTCAGTCAGTAACGATAAACGGACTAAATTCGCGATCGCAATGCCATTTGCCGCAGGTGTCGCATTATCGGCATAGCTCCGTTCCCGAATGAGTAAATCTCGACTTGCATCTTTTGCTGTGTTGTAATATCCACCTTGCTCTAGGCTCCAAAGATACTCGTCAAACTCAGCTTGAATCCGAATCGCTGCTGCTAGCCAATCTGTCTGATTCTCTGGCGCATCGGATCGAATGCTCCGTGTGGCTTGATGTAAATCGAGTAGAGCTTTAATGAACAGAGCAAAGTCTTCAGCTTGAGCCAGTAGCTCAACTTTGCCACCATAATTTAGGCGATAGAAGCGCTGATCGATCCATTGATTTTGCAGAATGAAATCTGCGGCTTGGCTGGCAAGTTCTAAGTATTCTAACTCTCGGAAAACTGCATACGATCGAGCGAGTCCCGAAATCATTAAACTATTCCAAGCAACAATCATTTTTGTGTCGGTAACGGCTGGAATTCGTCCTGACCAAGCAATAGATTTTGCTTCTTCTGCATTCCGAGCAGGCGGAAACGGATCACTCACACAAGCTCCATATCGAACTTCAAACAACTTGCTGAGGGCAGTTTCAGCAGTCTGTGAAAGTTGGTTAGAGTTCTGGCGTTGTAGTACGATTTTGCCTTCAAAATTTCCAGCAGGAACAATTGAGAACTGTTCCGATAGCTCTGTGAATTCTTCCGAAGTTAGTAACGCTTGCAGTTCTGAATAGCTCCATACATAGAAAGCTCCTTCTTCGGGTTCTGCATCTTCTGGAGTGACAAAACTATCGGCATCTTGTGCAGCATAAAAGTAGCCTTCGGGTGCAGTCATTTCGCGTTTGAGCCATTGAGCGGTTTTCGCGATCGCTCTTTCAAACGCAGGTTCTTGCACGCCCAATGCCCAGAGATTTGCTAAATATTCGACAATCTGCCCATTGTCGTACAGCATTTTCTCAAAGTGCGGAACTGTCCAAGTCGCGTCCACGGTATAGCGATGAAATCCGCCTGCGACATGGTCAAAGATGCCACCTAAAGCTAAATCTAAGCCGCGTTGAGTCACTGCTTCGCGCGCGTCATACCGATCGAAGTCGAACCGAACTGCGTGCAGGACTGCATCCGCATAGGGAATCATCGGAAATCTTGTACCAGGCATTTGTGCCGATAGAATCCCGGTACTATATTCCAACCCCAGTTTTAAGAGTTCGTCGCTTAAAGTCTGAGTGGGAAGCAGAACTGAGTTTTGGAGATTTGTGAGAATTTCTGATTTGACTCCATCGATCTTGGCACGATCGCTGTCATACAAGCGCCGCAACGTCTGCAAGATTTGCAAAAAACCAGGACGACCATATTTGGGATCGATTGGGAAATACGTTCCGCCATAGAACGGGACTAAATCGTCTGGAGTTAGAAAAATATTTAAGGGCCATCCTCCTTGTCCCGTAAGCATTTGCAGCGCTTGCATATAAATGCTGTCGAGGTCTGGGCGTTCCTCGCGATCGACCTTGATCGGTAAGAAATTCTCATTGAGATAGTCAGCGATCGTCTCATCTGAAAACGCTTCACCCTCCATCACCGTACACCAGTGACAAGAAGAGTACCCGATCGAGAGAAAGATGATTTTGTTTTCTCGGCGCGCCGTCTCGATCGCATCTTCGCTCCAAGCCCACCAGTTGATCGGATTGTGAGCATGTTTGCGTAGATAAAGGCTTTGGGCATGGAGTAAGCGATTCGGCATAGAGGGGTGAAGAACACGATTTCAAAATTGTGCTTGAAATCCGCAAATTCTTCACCCCTCTGAGCTAATTTGAGCTTATTTTGCTTCTCCCCGCAAAATCGCATTGCCGTCTTTGAAGTCAATATCCTTGATATCCAGACCGCGCAGCTTCATCTCGATATTGAGTTGCTCCTGCACTTTGGCAGCAGGGACACCCAACCGATTGGCAACTTCTGCGATCGTAAAACTCATATTCCCAATCTGGATTTTTGCATTTTGATCAAACCGTAACTTGCCATTTTGCATTTCTGGTTTGCCTTCAACGCCGATGTAAACTTTGCGATCGCTCATCGGAATTTTTTGCGTAATTTCAGATAACAAGTTTTGCTGTTTTGATCCCAGTCCGCTATTTTTTAACTCCTGAACATCTACAACTGCTCCTGTTTTTAGCTTGTCATCTTTCAGCGAAGTATGAAATCCTTTCACAGAGTTTGGTAAGGGTTGACCGCCACTTTTTTCAGTGATCTTTGTTACCAAAAGATCATTCAATTCCTGAGAATTTAGGGCAACTTGTACATTTGGATTTGGGCTGGAAGGCTTGTCAGGCGAAGCATTAGCAACAATCTTTGTATCAGGAGAAACCCGATTGGGTTGTGGAATTGATTGAGCTTTCTCCTCAATCTTTTTTTCAACAGCTGCCCCAGACTTTTGAATTTGGGCATAAGTTTTGGGATTCTTTTCTCCCTGCGCATACCATTCGGGTAATTGTGTCAACTGTCTCCAGAAATAATAAATTCCTGACGCAGTTCCAAGCACAATTCCCGTCGTGATCAATAGAAATAAAACACCAGATTTCTTCACAGCTACCTCAAGTCAATCTTGTAGGATCTTCAGTCAATCTATTATGTAAATTCGAGTTAATCAATCACTTGTTCAGATACTGCACTGATACGACCTATGCAACACGATCGCGCTTAGGTCGCTAAAATGTAGAAAATTCACTGGACTGGATTCATGATTCCTACCGTTATTGAAACCTCCGGACGCGGCGAACGCGCCTTTGATATCTACTCTCGACTCTTACGGGAGCGAATTGTGTTCCTCGGTAGCGCGATCGATTCCGATGTCGCCAATTTGGTCGTAGCTCAACTGCTGTTTCTCGAAGCCGAAGATCCCGAAAAAGATATCTATCTATACATCAATTCTCCGGGTGGCTCGGTGTCAGCCGGGATGGGTATTTATGACACGATTAAGCAGATCGGCCCTGATGTCTCGACGATTTGTGTCGGTTTTGCGGCTTCGATGGGCGCATTTCTCCTAAGTTCTGGCACAAAAGGCAAACGGATGAGCCTGCCTCACTCGCGGATTATGATTCACCAACCGCTCGGTGGTGCTCAAGGACAAGCGACGGATATTGAAATTCAAGCGAAAGAAATTCTGTATCTCAAGAAGCGCTTGAATACGATTCTCGCGGATCACACAGGTCAACCGCTTGAGCGAATCGAACAGGATACAGAGCGCGACTTCTTTATGTCTGCCACAGAAGCGAAGGACTATGGATTGGTGGATCAAGTCATCGATCGTAAGCCTTCTGCTACTCGTCCCGCAGTTGTGAAATAGTTTGTCAATTTCACTCTGGTTTGATTCTGTCTCGCTGGGATTCCATCTCGCCCCGGATTTTCATTGACGGGTGGGATGGAATCCCAGCAAGAAGACCGAAATGATGAAGAATAAGGTGAGAAGGTAATTTGATTCACGCTTATTTGAAATTGCTATGACTCAAGTTGAAGGTGCTGTTTTTTACGATCGCTCATCCTGGGGACGCATCCAAGTCTCAGATGCTGATCGCCTCAATTTTCTCCACAATCAAAGCACCAATACATTTAATCTCAGAAAACCCGGCGAAGGTTGCGATACTGTCTTCGTCACTTCAACGGCTAGAACGATCGATCTCGCAACGGCGTACATTCTAGAAGATTCGGTGATTTTGCTCGTTTCACCTGGTTTGACTGAAAAGCTGATGAAGTTTCTCGATCGCTATATATTCTTTGCAGATAAAGTGAAACTTGCTGATATCACTGCCGAGACTCAAACAGTCTCAGTCTTGGGTTCAAAGAGCCATGACATTGTCAAAGAACTGGGTGCCGCCGAGTTGATCGCTCAGCCTTACGGAACGCACTGCCTTGTCGATGGAATTCGGATTGCAGTTGGCAGTGGACTTGCAACTGAAGGATATACCTTAATCAGCGATCGCTCAATTGATCTCACTGCAAAGCTCAAAGAATTGGGCGCAACTGAAATCGATGATCAAACTTGGAATCAGTTGCGGGTTGAACAAGGTCGTCCGATGCCAGGAGAGGAATTGACCGATGATTACAATCCTTTAGAAGCCGGATTGTGGCACACGATTTCATGGAATAAAGGGTGCTATATCGGACAAGAAACTATTGCCCGTTTAGATGCCTATAACGGCGTGAAGCAAAACCTCTGGGGCATCAAGCTCAATCAAGTGGTTGAGCCTGGAACAGTTGTGACGATCGCGGATGAAAAAGTTGGCAAAATCACTAGCGTTGTCGATGCGGTCACGGACACGTGTGCCGGAGGCATCGGACTTGCCTATATTCGCACCAAAGCAGGTGGAGCAGGATTACAGACTGATCTCGGTGAGATTGTTGCACTCCCGTATTTGACGCGTGAAAAACAGAATTGAGAGATAGGGAGAAATTTAAGCCTGGATTCTCCCGATTTCCCAACTGGCTACGGACACAAGACCCGGACGATAAACTCTTAGAAAGTGTTTTAAAGGTAATCTTTCAGACACATTCACCCGCCCCCGGACTGAAAGTCGGGGCTAGTTGAACGAAGTCCACTGAAGGGACTAAAATTCAATCAGAATGGGGTCTTCAGTCCTTTTCAAAGGACTTCGCACTGTTAGCCCCGAATTCATTCCGGTGCGAGATAGAACGCAGCGAGGAAACATTTGATACTTTTAAAACACCCTTTTAGGGTTTCTAAGCTTCCACCAGTTGATTCTCTTGTCTCAAACAAGCCTCAATGAATGGATCAAGTTCCCCATTCATTACGTCCTGAACGGCAGTTGTCTCTACATTCGTTCTGAGATCTTTCACCATCTGATAGGGATGGAAGACATAGTTGCGAATCTGCATTCCCCAAGCCGCCTCAACCATATCGCCTCGAATCTCCGCGATCTCTTTGGCGCGTTGTTCTTCTGCGATGATCAGCAGTTTGGCTTTTAGATATGCCAGTGCTTTCTCTTTGTTTTGAAGCTGCGATCGCTCTTCTGTACACCGCACTGCAATGCCTGTTGGCTTATGGACAACTCGCACAGCCGTCTCAACTTTGTTGACGTTCTGCCCGCCTTTACCGCCCGCGCGAGAAGTCGTGATTTCTAAATCCTTCTCAGGAATATCTAACTGCACCGATAAATCAATCATCGGCATCACTTCCACGCCAGCAAAGCTCGTCTGTCGCTTGTCATTCGCATTAAACGGCGAAATCCGAACTAAGCGATGCGTCCCTTTCTCGACTTTGAGATAACCATAGGCATAGCGCCCATCGATCTCAAGCGTGGCAGACTTAATCCCCGCTTCGTCTCCTTCGGAAACTTCCATCAAATGCACCTTATACCCATGTGCTTCACCCCAACGGGTATACATGCGTAACAACATTTCCGCCCAGTCTTGGGCATCTGTTCCACCTGCGCCTGCATTGATGGTCAGAATTGCGCCCTTGGCATCGTAAGTGCCAGACAGCATTTGTTGCAGTTCCCACTGGTCGAGATCGCGTTGAAGCTGCTGTGTTTTCGCTTCGGCTTCTTCGAGCAGAGATTGATCCATTTCGAGTTCGAGCAATTCTAAGGTCGCTTCAGCGTCAGCGAGATCAGATTTCCAGCGATCGAACTGTTCGAGGTGAGATTTGTAGTCGTTTAATTCTTGAAGGGTGCGTTGTGCCTGAGCTTGGTCGTCCCAGAAATTCGGTTGAGAGGCAATTTGCTCAAGATCTTGAATTTTCGCAGTCAGAGCAGGAACGTCAAAGATAGTCCTGGGTAGTTCCCAGGCGCGAAGTGAGCAATTCGACATTCCGTTTTAATTCAACGGTATCCATACTAAACAAGCATAAAATGGCATTTCTGATTGTAGCGCCGATTTTGCATTCAGTGCCAAAGTCCAAAACTCTAGAGAATAATCCAGAGTAGAATCCCGATCGCGAAACTTACACCGATCGTAATGAATGTCTTTTTCAAGCGCTGCAAAATCGGCTGAACTTGATAGCTGACTACCAATCGATCTTGCGCGAGAATTTCGGGTGGTTTTTCCCACATCTGCCCGTCATACCAGCCAGATTCCTCGTAAAAGATCGCCGTATCACTTAAGCGCCGTTGCACATATGCCCAGCCCAGATAGAGCCGCACCAGTGCCAAACCCGGAATCACAAATGCTCCTGCCGATGCAAATAAGAGAAATTGGGGTAAATGCTTTGCAGGCGGAAAACTCACCGCAGCTACAGGCGCAGCAACAAGCCAACTTATTGCCCAGAGAATCACTACAGGCTTGAGATAGGAAATGCGATCGAGCGTTGCCCAGCGAAAAAACCAAGATTCCTTCAGTTCTTGATATTCATTGAGCGGCTGCTGTTCGTCGGGAACTGGACAAGTAACAGAATTCATGACGAAACGGAGAAAGTAGAAGGATATTCGTAAGTATAAAAGACTTATCCTAACTAAGGGAACGAAGCAATTTTGGATTTAGGCGTAATCTGCTGCGATATGGCGGTGAGGACATTTCTATCTCAGAGCACATGAATTTATGAGGTCAATTGAAAAAAGACGATTCCGATGGGTCGCAGTGGGTCATCCTTGATGAGCCTCCTCAATCCAGAATTTCATCCCAAAATCAGATGCTTTTTCGGAAATCTAGAAAAAAGCATCGGAAGAAACGACTGAAAATACCTAAAGATTTGTAAACTAAATAGTCAGGCAAAGTTAGTGCCATATTTTCTGAGGAAACGGTATGAAGCATCTGGTTACAGTTGAGCGCCTGTGTTTGGCAGGACATTCGTTGGCGCTGGCTTTTGGATTAGCGGGATTATTGCTGGTGCTGCCCAATCCAGAATTTATTGCATCTCTTCCGACGGTTGGGCAAACCGCGTTTGGGTGGAGCATGGCGAATGGCGGAGTCGGGTATATCTTACTCGGGGCTGTGACGGTAGCAATCTATGCTTACCGGACGCTCGGAATACGGCACTGGCTGACATTTATGCTACCTGCAGTGATTCTTTCTTTGGGTAGTGAATTGCTGGGAACCAGTACGGGATTCCCGTTTGGTGCGTATGGTTATTTGAATGGATTGGGCTATAAGATCGCAGGTCTTGTGCCCTTCACTATTCCCTTGTCTTGGTTCTATGTCGGATTGTGTTGCTATGTGCTGGCACGATCGGGCTTAGAAAGCATTGGACTGCCGCTTTGGGCGAAATTGGTCGGCTCGATCGCGCTCGGTTCTGTATTATTAACTGCCTGGGATTTCGTTCTCGATCCGGCAATGAGCCAAGCGCCTTATCCTTTCTGGGAATTTGGTGAAGTCGGTGAATTCTTCGGGATGCCTTACCGAAATGTCACAGGCTGGTTGGGAACGGGTGCAATCTTTATGTTTGTGGCATCGCTGTTTTGGGGTGCAAAGCCGTTGAATTTGAATCGTGCTCAGTTGTCTGTGCCGCTGATTGTGTATCTGATTAACTTTGCGTTTGGTGCGATCATCACCGTTACAGAGTTGGATTCGCGTTATTTGATTCCGACTTCGATGAGTATTGTTCTAGGCGTGGTTCCAGCGATCGCGCTTTGGTGGATGACGAAGCCTGCTCAAGGGATTGAGCCTGCATTGTCTGGAAATTTGACGCGCGAAGTACCGACGGTTTCGGTGGGTGTCGGGCAGAAGTAGAGGAGATAGGGAGATAGGGAGGAACAGAAAGTGGCTCGTTCTCTCCTGCTCTCCCTTCTCGCTTTTCTTGTAATAATGAACAGCATTTGATTTTTAAGGGGTTGGAAGGTTGACGAATTTCATCGGACAGACCGGAATCTATTGCCTGGGATTGATTGATTCCCAGGCTTTTGTATTTCAGGATGTATTTTTCCTCGTACTGTTAGCAATTCAAATTCCGGCGGCAGCGATTTTACTCTCGCGATTGCTCAAAGGGGCTGTGCGTCGTCCTCCGCTTCAACCTCAACTGCCGAATCCAAACTTTTTCGGAGCGGTGAGTGTCGTTGTGCCGACGCTGAATGAAGCCGATCGCATTGCGCCTTGTCTAGAAGGTCTGACTCGCCAAACGTATGAGGTGCGAGAAATTACGATTGTGGATAGTCGATCGACCGACAAAACGCCGGATTTAGTCAGAGCCGCCCAAGCGACTGATCCGCGATTTCGATTGATTAATGATCCTCCGCTGCCTTCAGACTGGGTGGGTCGTCCTTGGGCATTGCACAACGGATTCTTGGCAAGTTCTTCTCATAGCGAATGGATTTTGGGGATTGATGCTGATACGATTCCGCATCCGAGCTTGGTCTGTAGCTTGCTCGAAATGGCGAATCGGGAAGGATTCGACCTGATTACCCTCTCGCCTCGGTTCATTCTCAAGTATCCCGGCGAGCTTTGGTTACAGCCTGCTTTATTGATGACCTTGGTGTATCGATTTGGAGCAGCAGGAGAAGTCGGAAGTTCTCCGGAGCGAGTTATGGCGAATGGGCAATGCTTCTTTTGTCGGCGATCGCTGTTAGAAAAAGTTGGCGGCTATACCAGCGCCAAAGGGTCTTTCTGCGATGATGTCACCTTAGTGCGAAATATTGCAGCAACGGGTGCAAAGGTCGCGTTTTTAGATGGTGCGAATGTTTTAAAAGTTCGCATGTATGAGGGCATGAAAGAGACGTGGGAAGAATGGGGGCGATCGCTTGATCTCAAGGATGCTTCAACCTCGGCGCAAATCTGGGGGGATCTGGCATTTCTCACATTAGTCCAAGCATTGCCGATTCCATTGCTGATTTTAACCGCTGCGATCGTTGCTTCTGGAAATACAACCTTGCCTGCTTTGATCACGTTGGGATTGAATGGAGCCTTGATTGCGATGCGATTGGGATTGAATGCGGCGATCTTGCAATCTTACGATCGCGCTCAAGCGAAAGGAGCAGGATTGTTCTGGCTGTCTCCGTTCGCTGATCCAGCCGCTGTGTTTAGAATTTTCCTCTCGTCTACTCGCAAGCCAAAAAGCTGGCGAGGTCGAACCTATGGGGGATAATGTAACGCTCCTAGGTTTGGCTGGCAGCCTGGTTGCGGGACTGGCAACTGGGGCAGGGGCATTGCCGATCTTTTTCATCAAAGAAATTACGCCTCAAACTCAAGGTGCACTTCTGGGGTTTGGGGCGGGAGTGATGTTAGCCGCGACTTCGTTTTCCTTGGTGATTCCGGGAATAGAAGCGGCTGAGAAACTGGGTGCAAATCACCTGATCGCAGCCGCGATCGTCGTTGCTGGAATCTTATTGGGTGGTGGGTTTCTCTGGTTCGCAAATCGCTACTTTCCGCATGAGCATTTTATTAAAGGATCGGAAGGTTCAGCCCAAGCGAATCGATTGCGGCAGGTCTGGCTATTTATCATTGCCATTACGCTGCACAACTTTCCAGAGGGATTGGCGGTTGGCGTCGGATTTGGCGGCGGCGATGTTGCGAATGGAATTGCGCTGACCTTGGGAATCGGATTGCAGAATTTTCCAGAAGGATTGGTTGTGGCGATCGCGCTTTTAGGAGAAGGATATCGTCGCCGCAGTGTGTTTGGAGTAGCGTTGTTAACGGGATTGGCAGAGCCAATCGGTGGCGTAATCGGTGCAGCAGTCGTGTCGATCGCTGCAATAGTTTTGCCCTGGGGAATGGCATTTGCGGCCGGAGCGATGCTATTTGTGATCAGTGATGAAATTATCCCAGAGTCACATCGATTGGGAACAGAGAAGCAGGCGACGGTGGGCGTGATGATTGGATTTGTGTTGATGTTGTTTTTGGATGTGGCATTGGGCTAGATTTCAAATCATCAGAAGGTTAGTGTCCGAAGATCGTCTTCGTCAATTCTATGAAATTTCGCTAGCGAATTATCGATCATAGGATTCCGGTTCGATATCGGGCACTTTTGCTAAGACTGCCTCGTATCTTTCTCGACTGCCTCGATTTGCGAGTTCTTCTATATAGGTTTCGGTTGCGAGGGCGGAGAGCTTTTCAGCAACTGCTGTAGCAATGAATTGATCTACTGAGATGCCATCTTGCTCTGCTAGGCGTTGCAGGTTTTTATACAACGAGTTCGGAAGTTGAACGTTTAATTCACTCATGGTAAAGCTCCAATCTCTTGCAACAACTCAGCAGGCGTGAGCACTCTTGATCAAATTTCTCGATTCATATGCTCTAACGCTGACGAGGAGCAGTCACGCTTTGAGCACTGGGCGATCGTAAATTCTCATCATTCAAGTGATACATTCCCGACCAGCTTGCTAACAATCGCGTACAAATTTGGCGAATATGCTCCTCTTGATTCAAGGTCATTCGCCAATCTGCAGGCAGACCGATCGTGCTATTCAATGCTCCCGATAGCGCACCTGTTAAAGCAGTGACTCCAGGAACCTGATATCGCGTCTGAGCCGCCCGCAAAATCGATAATCTAAAATCTCCTGCCGTGCTGAGAAAACAATAGAGTGCAAGTGCGATCGCGGCATCTCCAGTCGTCGCTTCACTCAAGGTCAGAATTAACTGCACCGCATCTTCTAATCCCACTTTCTGTTGCACCATCGTTTCCACTTGCTGCAATCGCTGAAGTCTGGGAATTCCTTCGGGTGGAGCTAGCAATGCTTCAAACATGGGAGAAACTAAACGGCGCGGATTGAGATCGCCTTTCAAGGCTTGAGCGATCGTGTATCCGATCGCTAAGAGATCTAACTCTGAGATCAGCAAATTTTGCCAAACTTTCAGAACAGTTTGGAGATTCTGCCGCAGTTTTGTAAAGTCATCATGGAAATACAAAAATACGGGGAGAAGCGCGATCGCTGCTTCCGCATTCGTCAGGGGTTCTCGGAAAATCGGATCGCTAGAATTCTCGATACGACTGGGATCAATCAAAGATTCTGCATAAAACTCCATTAGATCTTCTAGAGAATAGTGACGCGACGGCAGGCGACCCGATGCCTGAATGCCGATCATCTCTCCCATAATCGCGCCCATCATTGTTGCTTGAAATCGATAGAGAAGTGCAGATTGCATGATTATTTTCCGAAACCTAGTGTAGAATTCTCGCTGATTTGGTTCATTTCTCACCGTTTTTATTCTGCAACTTTAGCTCCTCGCCATGCGTCCCATGATTCGTCTTCAACTTCTTTCTATGATGCCAACCCGATTTATCAAATCGCTGTTTCTCTTCACACTCGCGATCGCTCTTACGGCTACGATTATCCATCCTGGATTGAGCCAGACTCCAGCCCGAAACATTATCCGCCTAGGAAGCCAAGGGGCAGATGTCACCGAATTACAAAGTACCTTAAAGCTATTGGGCTATTATGGCGGCTCGGTCAATGGTGTATTTGATGAAAGCACTGCTCAAGCCGTCCGACGCTTTCAACAAGTCGCTGGACTGGATGCAGATGGCATTGTTGGCGCTGCGACCTGGAATCGCTTATTTCCCTCCAATGAACCTGTCGCGCCCCCAGCGAATCCTGATCCCACTGCGCCACGTCGGGTTGAAACGACTGCACCCGCTTCCACCGAGTTTCCAATTTTAAGACGCGGAGCCACGGGTGAAAGTGTGCGGGGATTGCAGAGTCGATTAAGAGCGATCGGCGTTTATGACGGTGAAGTCGATGGGGTCTTTGGAGCCGGAACCGAGGAAGCGGTAAAAGCGGCACAGCAGAAGTTTGGACTCGAAGCGGATGGTATTGTCGGCGGCGCAACTTGGGCAGCGATTTTGCGGTAGGTTGAGAGAAATATTGCGATCGGTAACATGGAGTGAACTTTAGTAAAACAGGTGCGCGACTCGAGGATGAGGATGCTACTTTATATTCAAGACACAAGAGAAGTTCAAACCCTTCTCCCAAGCCGATTAAAGCCCGTGTCTCCCGCTTTAATCCCTCGCAAATCCTGAAAGATATTTCACCGATCGAACTTCACCTTAGTCTCAACTGCACTCAAGATTCTCACTTCAATTCCGCTTTATTTGAGTCGCAAATTTGAACTAGCGAAAACTACAGCCTGGTTCGGCTGATTCGGGGAGATTGTTGATTAGACTGTTTGCGATTTTGTCCACCTTATTTGTTGTTTGTTCGATACACCTTGACAACTTAAGTGACCACCATTTTTTCAGGGTTTGGCGACTTGCCAGACCCTTTGACATGTTTACCGCAGTTCGGCCTCGCGCGTTTCTAGCCGTTCACTACAAATAAAGCTGGTAGAGAGTGATCCGCGTCTGGATTCTCCCCATCTCCCCAGGGCTTTTTCATAAATTACTTTTAAAACATTCTCTCGGGCTAGAGCTTCACCAACATGAGAGGCGATCACCCGAGATGTTTCAATCGACTAGCACGACAGGACTCCGTACTAACGAGTCTTAATATCTGAGATAGCATTGCGCGCAACTCCTGCGATCGCGGCATCTGAGGCTTTCGGCAAATGATGATATTTTCCGCCTGCTTGCTTCGCCAACTCTTTCGCGAATCCAGTCGAGATAAATTTATTCTCGGTGTCAATGACGAGCAACTGAATTCCCAAAGCGCGAATTTTTGCGGCAAGCTCTAACAGTTCACCTTTGATATCCGGCTTTTCACCTTCAGGCAAAGTTTCACCGAGCGATCGCGCCAGCGGAATATTGCCTCGACCATCGGTAATTGCCACAATCACGACTTGTCCAATATCGCCGGACTGTTTTGCATTCAATCCGACTCGAACTGCCTGGGTTAAGCCATGTGCTAAGGGAGAACCGCCGCCGCACGGTAAGCGATCGAGTCTGCGTTTTGCGGCTTCGATCGATCTCGTTGGCGGTAATAAGACCTCAGCTTGCTCACCTCGGAAGGGAATCAGCGAAATTTGATCTCGGTTTTGATATGCCTCGGTGAGTAAGCGCAATACTGCACCTTTGGCAGCATTCATCCGATTCAGTGCCATTGAGCCAGACGCATCGACCACGAATACAATCAAGGCTCCAGCCTTTCGAGCCAGTCGTTTCGCCCGAATGTCACTTTCTTCAACGAAGACTCGCTTACGACCGGGTAGGACTTGATCCGCGCGTTGTCTTCTCGATCGCTGATAAGGAGCCGCAGTTCTCAAAGTCGCATCGACGGCAATCCGACGCACTTTGCCTTTGGGCAACATCGGTTTGATATATCTGCCTCGATCTTCTGAAAATACGATCGTGCGACTTCCCGATTTTCCTTGCCGCGTTGCCATCTGAGCAAAATACAGCACTTCCGGATCGAGAATCACTCCTTCAGGATCAAATACGAACTCTTCGGGAATGTTCGGTGTGTCTTGTTCGGGTTGATCTTCCGATTCGTCTTCTGGATCGTCTTGGTCTTCTTGCTGGTCTTGCTCTTGATCCGACTGATCTTGAGGCGGGGGAGGGGGAGGAGGCGCTTCTTCAGGGGGCGCCTGTTGAACGATCGTCGATCGCGGAATGATCACTAATTCAACTGCTTTTCTCAAATCCTCAGCATTTACAGCAGTGCGCCCGTCTAAAGCAGCATGAGCTTTTGCCACTCTTAGAGCAAACAATTCGGCTCGATGCCCTTGCACACCGCCTCGCACGGCTTCAGTGACTAAATATTCAATTTGCTCTGCACTAATCTGCACATCTTTCAGCCATTCGCGAGCCAAAATAATCTGCGTTTTCAGTGCGTCAATGTCTTCGGTGTACTGCGTTAAGAAAGCCTGAGGCGAATCAGAATAGCGTGTCGCTTGTTCGACGGCTTGAATGCGATCGTCTAATCCCAACACCATATCCGCTGAGAGTGAGATAGCAATGCGATCGAGTAAATGCTCTCTTAAATTTCCTTCTTCTGGATTGTAAGTTGCAATCAACAAAGGTCGGCAAGGATGTTGAAAGCTAATGCCTTCGCGCTCAATCTGATTGCGCCCATCGGTCAGAACAGAGAGCAATAAATTAGAGATTTGATCATCTAATAAATTAATTTCATCGACGTACAATACGCCTCGATTTGCTTCAGCCAACAACCCAGGCTGAAAAACCGTTTCACCTTGCTTAATTGATTGGCTGACATCAACTGAACCGAGCAACCGATCTTCAGTGACCCCCAAAGGAATCTGCACAAAGGGTGCGCGAATAATTTCAGTCGGCACTTCTTCAGTGCTGCCGTATTTCTCCAGCGTAAGATCATCCCACTCGGAGATCGCATTAGGTTCACAGTTACTAATCGAATCTTGAACCACTTCGATCGGGGGCAATAAGGCATGAATCGCGCGTGCCATGACGGATTTTGCTGTGCCGCGTCGTCCAGCAATCACCACGCCACCTAAGCCTGGATCAACCGCTGCCAGCAGCAGCGCTAATTTGATCGCTTCCTGCCCGACAACGGCAGCAAGAGGAAAAGCAGTCACTTGGGAGTCGATCGTAGAAGGCATTGAAATTTCGGATATTTATCTTGATCCACAATACCAAGATCCGGGAAGTTACGCGAACTCGCCCGGTCAGGTAATCCGATCAGGTGAAGTCTTGGATCGCGAAACTTTTTATAGTGAATCGAGAAGGACTGCCCCGAAGCAAGGGCTATGAGCCTCCTGAAAATCGTAAAGACTGTTTGTCATTGCACGACAACTGCTCGTACAGTGATCTGTACACGAATCAAGAAAATACCTCTTTATAGCAGCGACATGATGTCGCTGCTTTTTTTGGGCACACTGATTGAATGTTTCCTGCTTTCTCCGATCGTCGAATGACTCATCCTGCAAATGCTGATGCGATCGAAAATGTTCTCGACAAGCTACCGCCCGAAGCAAAACAGTGGGCGGAAAGTTTGCCGTGGAATCAGCGACGCTATGTGCTTTCGCTCTGTCACTTGCTGTGTGCAGCTTCGCCAGAGGTGCAAGCTGAATTTTTAGATGAATATACGGCAAATGGACTAATTTCTAAGCTGATCGAAAATCATGAGATTCGGCAGAAAGTCAAAAATAATCTCGATCGCTTTCACATTACCACTGAGCTATCTGAACGCTTATTAAGAGGATATATTCGACAGTTCTATATTCATTCTGCTCAAGATGCGAGAAGGCAACCGGAATTAATTTTAGAATCAGCACTCCGTGTCGTCGTCAGTACTGAAGAAAGAAATAATATTTTTAACTATGTTCTAGGCTTTGAATTGGTTAAATTATTGTTTCGGATGAGCTGGTTACAACACGAAAGACTTTACAGATTGCAACATAATCAAGAAGAATTTATCACACTGTATTTAAAACCAATTCAGCGCACTCATCGGCTTAATCAGATCATTGTGCCAAGAGACGAAAAGCTCTTTTTTGCCCGCCGTGACTACTTTGTCGAGCGACCCAGTATATCAGATAAAAAATTGATAGAACTCGCGATCGCAACGTTTACAACTGAAGCAATTATCCAGTTTGGCTTCTCTGTTATTCGGCATCCGGATGCAGTCGTATTTGATCATGATTATATTTTCAATCGCGATTCTGAAGCAGTTTTCCCCTACTGAAAACTGTAAAGAAATTTGAATTCAAATATCACTGTAAATTCGACTGTTCAGTCTCCAGATAGACGAAATCGTTTGCCAAAAGAAATTAATCTCAAACCTATCAGGATCACTCTCATACTTCTCATAAAGCAACAGAGTTGGTGATCGTCATTCTGGAATTTTATTCGGTTGAAATTCAGCTTATTTTTGGTGCTGCACTTTGCTGCGGGGTCAATTTTTTACTGTGAGGATGACTTGTGAAACTTCATTTATTAACCTGTGCTGTTACTGTTAGTTCACTTCTTGTTTCAGCCATTAGTGTTCGTGCTGCGGAAACCCCTAATCTTGTTGCTCAAATTCCCCCAATCGTTCCTGCAAATCCTCAAACCATTGACAATAATGCAGGACAAGTGACCTCGGTTTCGCAGTTATCGGATGTTCGACCGACGGATTGGGCTTTTCAGGCTTTGCAGTCTTTAGTCGAACGCTATGGCTGTATTGCGGGATATCCCGATCGCACGTATCGCGGCAATCGGGCTTTGACCCGATTTGAGTTCGCGGCAGGATTGAATGCTTGTCTCGATCGCGTCAACGAGCTAATCGCAGCTTCAACGGCTGATCTAGTCAAGAAAGAAGACCTCGCAACGCTGCAAAGGCTTCAGCAAGAATTTGCAACTGAACTTGCAACCTTGCGCGGACGAGTCGATGCATTGGAAGCTCGCACTGGAACGTTAGAAAGGCAACAATTCTCAACGACCACAAAACTTCAAGGTGAAGTGATCATTGCCGCTTCCAGTGTAGTCAGTGGAGACAATGCCAATGGAACCGAAGCCGAGCGAAATCCAACGCTTGGTTATCGAGTGCGGTTGAATCTCAATACCAGCTTTTCTGGGCGAGATTTGCTCACGACTCGAATTCAGGCAAACAACATTACGCCCTTGGGGCAGACGACTCAAGATGCCACGAGTCCGACCGGAGTGCGCGGCTTAGGAGTACTCGGTACGAACATGGGGCGATTAGAATTTGATGGAGATAGTGGTGGATCAGCGAGTATTGCACTCCTCCGCTACCGCTTCCCATTGACAGAGAGCACCGATGTTTATTTAGCAGCAACCGGAAATGGCTTTGTAGACTTGGATGCGTCTTCACAGCTTAATCCTTACTTTGATGGCGGTGCAGTCTCCCTGTTTGGCTTGCGGAACCCGATCTACAACTATTCGGGCGGAGCAGGCATTGGTGTACGTCAAAGGATTGGGACAGCGGCTGAGGTCAACTTAGGCTATCTCGTTCCGAATGCTTCGATTCCCACTGATAAAAACGGCTTGTTTAATGGTCAATATGGGGCGCTGGCGCAGTTGATCCTTAACTTGAGTCCAAGTTCACGGATTGGGTTTACTTACATCAATGCGTATGCTCCATTTGGTGCGAATCTTCAGCCGGATGATCCGTTTAACCTGAGTGCAACGGGAAGTAATCTCGCAAATAGTAACTTCGATAGTGCGGTGAGTATCAACGCCTATGGAATTTCTGGAAACTTCCAGGTGTCACCGAAGTTTGCGCTAGGTGGATGGGTTGGCTATGCCAATCATAATTATATTGGGCGCGGGCGTGGAGATGTTTGGAATTGGGCGGTGACTTTGGCGTTCCCTGACTTGTTTAAGCAGGGCAATCTGGGAGGCTTATTGGTCGGACAAGAGCCAAAATTGACGCGGAGTGATTTGGGATTTCGCGATCGCGATACTTCTCTGCACTTAGAAGCGTTCTACCGCTATCGCATCAATGACAACATTTCGATCACACCCGGTGTGATCTGGGTGACGAATCCAGACTACAACGAGAACAATAACGATGCGGTGATTGGTGTTGTTCGGACAGTTTTCTCTTTTTAGTAGATCTCAAACTAGGAGCAGAGAGTGCTCCTAGTTTTGACCTTTAGGACACATAGCTATGAACGTAATTCTCAAAGCAACTTCTAAATTTCTTCCTTTACTCGGTCTGTTGTTTTTTTCAGCTTGCAGCAATTCAAATACACCCACTGCAAATAATGCGCCCGCAACTTCAGCCAGCTTCACTGCTGCGAAAGGCTGTAAAAACATTGGAATTCTTTTGCCTGAATCAGATTCTTCAGCGCGCTATGAAGCATACGATCGTCCTTTGTTAGAGCGGGAAATCAAGAAGGTCTTGCCTGACGCAACCATTCAATATGCCAATGCGAATAACAATGCAGACACTCAACAAAATCAAGCGGATGCAGCTTTGACCAAAGGCGCTTGTATTCTCGTTGTTGATCCCAATGACAGTGAGAAAGCATCTGCGATCGTGCAAAAAGCAAAAGCAAGTCAGGTTCCAGTGATTGCATACGATCGCTTGATTCAAGATCCAGATGTGGCTTACTATGTCTCATTCGACAATGTACGAGTCGGTGAGCTGCAAGGGCAGTACATTGCTGATCAGTATCGCAAGGGAGCGTACGGCTTAAAGCGCGGCGCGAATCTAGTCATGATCAATGGTTCACAAACGGATAGCAATGCGTTGCAGTTCCGAGAAGGAGCATTGAAAGCTTTGCAGCCATTAGTTGATAGTAAAGACTTAAATTTGGTGTTTGATCAATACACGCCAAACTGGGATAGTGCGAGAGCGCAATCATTGATGGAAGGAGTGTTGACACAGCAAAAGAACAACGTTCAAGCGGCTTATGTTGCCAATGATGGTTTAGCCAATACGGTTATTGCGGCATTGAGAGCGCAGAAGCTAGATGGAAAAGTGCTAGTCACAGGTCAGGATGCAACTTTGACGGGTATTCAGAATATTCTGACAGGCGATCAGGCGATGACGGTTTATAAGCCGATCGCAAAAGAAGCGGAGGCAACGGCGCAATTAGTTGCAGCTTTGAGCAATGGCACTGATCCAGGAAGTTTGGTGAACGGACAGACGAATTTGCAGCAGGGCGGAGGACAAGTGCAATCAGTCTTGCTTGCTCCGATCGCAGTCGATAAGACGAATGTTCAGCAGACAGTTTTTGCAGATGGATTCTTGAAGAAGGAGCAGGTCTGCAATGGGCTAAATGGGGATACAACTGGACTTTGTAGAAGTTAAAAGCTGAGATCCTCGGAAGTTGGAGTTCTGAAAAAACTCCAACTTCTCGTTTACATAGAATTCTTGCAACTACAACATCTCTATGAGTAACTCAGTTTTATCAACACAATCAGAAGCGTCTTCAAGCTCAACTCGGCCGACGCTAGAACTCCGCAACATCTGCAAATCTTTTGGAGGGGTACAAGCTCTCAAGAATGTCGATTTTGAAGTCTATGCGGGCGAAGTCGTGGGTTTAGTTGGCGATAACGGGGCAGGAAAGTCTACGCTCGTGAAAACCATGTCAGGCGCTTATGTGCCGGATTTGGGTGAAATTTTTCTCAACGGAGAGCGAGTCTCGATCGCTTCACCTCAAGATGCGACCCGTCTCGGCATTGAAACGGTTTATCAAGACCTCGCGCTCTGTGACAATCTCGATGTGGTTGGCAATCTCTGGTTAGGGCGAGAAGCCTATCGCTGGTTGATTCCAGGCGTTCTCAAGGTTCTCGATGAGACTGAAATGGAGCGCCGCACGATCGAAGTTCTCAAACTCCTGGATGTGAAAATTCCATCGGTTCGCCGTCCGGTTGCTGCCCTATCAGGTGGACAACGGCAATGTATTGCAGTCGCGAAAACGATTCTGCGATCGCCGAAAGTTGTTCTTCTCGACGAACCGACCGCAGCTTTAGGTGTGGCTCAGACTCGCCAAGTCCTCAACTTGATCCAACGGCTCAAACAACAAGGCTTAGCAGTCGTCGTTATTTCGCATAACTTACATGATGTCTTTGAAGTCTGCGATCGCGTGATTGTCATGCGGTTAGGACAACGAAGTGCAACGTTTGACATTCAGAGTTCTACATCAGAACAAGTTGTTGCTGCCATCACAGGCGCAGAATATCGCGATCCTCAACCCGAAATATTATGAAAACAGATCCGAACGATCGAGCTTCAGCGAATGCTGAAATGAGCGATCCACAAAGTTCTCGATCGAAATTTACTTTAAGTTCTCTGATGCGGGGTGATCTGGGATTTATCCCCGTTCTCGTTACGCTTGCATTGATCACGCTATATTTTCAACTTACAACGAGTGGCATCTTTCTCCAAGCTCGGAATCTGACGAATCTGACTCAGCAGATTGTTGTGATTAGTATTCTCAGTACTGCTGCTGTTTTAGTGCTTTTACTCGGCGAGATTGATTTGAGCCTAGCAGCCGTTGCTCAAGCTTGTGCAGCCATCATGGCGACGCTTTCGGTCTATCAAAACTGGGGCGCAATTCCGTCGATTTTAGCCGCGTTAGTCGCAGGCGCAATCATTGGGCTAGTCAACGGCTTTTTTATTGCAATTCTGCGCGTCCCATCGTTTATTGTGACCCTAGCAGGATCGATTGGATATGCTGGATTCTTGCTATTAGTTCTAGGACGACAAACCACGCTGATTGTTCGTGATCCTGTGATCCGATCGCTGGCTCCCACTTATTTAAATCCGGTTTTGGGTTGGGGGATTCCGATTGTGCTCGCGGCACTTTATGCGATCGGGGTCTGGTATGAACGGCGGAAACGGCGGCAAGCAGGATTGCCTGTAAAACGATCTTCAAACCTTTTGGCTCAAGTTGCGGCAATTTTCGCGATCGTATTTCTGATTGTATTCTTGTTCCAAACCTATCAAGGTGTGCCGCAATCGGTGATGATTTCGCTTGGGATTGTTGTTGCGCTCTGGCTAGTTCTGAGAAAAACGCTGTTTGGTCGGCATCTTTATGCAGTTGGTGGTAATGAAGAAGCGGCAAGACGGGCGGGCATTAATGTCATTGGCATGAAGATGGCAGTCTTTACATTGGCATCGATGCTAGCAGCAGTCGCCGGAATTATGCTGACTTCACGGAGTACAGCAGTCGCGACTCAGATTAGTGCAACGTTATTGTTAAATGCGATCGCGGCAGCAGTCATTGGTGGGGTTAGTTTATTCGGCGGTCGCGGCTCAGTCTGGGCAGTCATTTTAGGCGCGCTCGTGATTGGAAGTTTGGATAATGGACTAGATTTGCTCAACCAAGATCAGAGTGTAAAGAATATTGTTCAGGGAATTGTGCTAGTTCTAGCAGTAACAGCAGATGCATTAGTTCGTCGATCGAATCCGATACGAGGCAAATAGCGCTTAGACCAAAAGCTTGGTTCGTGAATTTCAAGCGATATCGATCTATCAATCCTGTTTGATTTGTAAGATCTTGCAATTTGGGGGAATAGGGAAAATACTTCCCCATTCCCCCATTCCCCTATTCCCCCAACCGATTTAAGACTGCAATAGCCAAATGCTCGATAGAGCACATCCGAATGCTGATTCCGAAACATCGAGAACTTTGCGATCGCCCTAAATAAGAAATAAAAAAGAGCCTACAGACTGCAAGCTCTCTAATCTTTGAGTAAACGAAATCAAGCTAACTAACCTAACAGGTAGGCAGAGCGAAGTGCCCATAAAATTAGCACGCCGATACTGCCGAGAATAAGAGCCGCAGAAATAGCAATCACAAGCGGACTGTCTGCGCCCTCGAACTTCATAATCCCACGATTTAGGTCTGACATGAGTGCAACACTCCGTAACGTTTAGTAAAAGGTCGGTGATTTTCCTTTAGGGTAATTCACAGATTTTTCTGTACCCTTCTTTCTCAAGCATTATTTTATCTTTCTGCTCAAATAAGTTTAAATAATCTCCGAATCTTAACCGAATTTTTGCATCAATTTTGCACTCAGCGGTCAAGATGGTAGGGCAAATCACACACTGCCCCGGAATGACTTGGCTCAGCATCACGATCGCGCTTCTGACCACCGTTCTCATCCTGCTCGAAATCGCCCTGAGACTTTTCTTTGGTTTTGGCGATCCGCTGCTTTATGTCGCTGATCCTGAGATTGGCTATCTGCTCGCTCCGAATCAGTCGGTCAAGCGGTTTGGCAACCGGATCGAGACGAATCAATTTTCCATGCGATCGCCAAATTTCGCCCCGAAACCTGAAGCGAAACGGATTTTACTGCTTGGAGATTCGATCATTAACGGCGGCTGGTGGACAGATCAAAAAGATGTCATTTCCGAACTCATGCAGCGATCGTCGGCTGCGAATGGCAAACTTGAAGTTCTAAACGCTTCCGCAAATTCCTGGTCGCCTCGGAATGAATTAGCGTATCTCAAACGATTCGGAACTTTCAATGCAGAAGTAATTATTTTAGTCATCAATACCGACGATTTATTTGGAACGCAGCCCACCTCTTTAGGAGTCGGACGCGATCGCAACTATCCCGATCGCAAACCGATGAGTGCAATTCAAGAAGTCCTCGATCGATACCTTTTACCTGCGCCCGCCATGCCCGAAGCATTCAAAAAAATCCAGGCTGAAGGCGGCGATCGTGTCGGCTTAATCTTAGATGCGATTCGAGGAATTCGCGATCTTGCACATTGCAACAATGCAAAATTCGTCTTAGCAATGACCCCGTTGTTGAGAGAATTAACACCGCCAGGTTCGCGAGATTATGAAATTGTTGCCCGAAAACGATTAATGGATATGACTCAAACTGAGCAAATTAAGTACATTGATTTCCTAACGATCTTTGCAGTCGCAGCAAAATCAGCTCCCCCAGAAACACTTTATCGAGATCACATTCATTTAAGTCAAGGTGGGAATCAGATCGTCAGTGAATGGCTACTTCAAGCAATTTAATCGATCTTTTCGATGATCTTCGGCAAGCTTGAGGAATGTTCTTGATCGATCGTGAATTTAGTACAGCAAGGTTTCAGAGGTTTGAAGAATGGCTCTATTAGGGATTGATATTTCGGCTTATCAAGAAGATGTCAACTGGGCAACGGTTGCGAGCCAAAGCGTCTTTTATGGATTTGCGAAAGCGACAGAAGGTGTAACTAGTCGCGATGAGAAGTTTGCCCGAAATTGGGCAGGAATGCGATCGGTCGGAATTGTCCGCGGAGCATATCACTTCTTTCGTCCGGGTCGAGATCCCGCTCAGCAAGCCGATAACTTTTTGAAAACAGTGCAAACGATCGAAGATTTCGATTTACCTCCAGTCCTCGATCTAGAGATCAATGATGGACAGAGTGCAAGTGTGGTCATCGATCGAGCGTTGAAATGGTTAGAAATCATTGAAGCGAAAACAGGACGCAAACCGATTCTCTACACTTATCCTTCGTTCTGGGAAGATAAACTTGGCAATACTGCCAGATTCTCGGAATACCCACTGTGGATCGCAAACTTTGGGACACCTGGAAGACCGTATATTCCCTCAGCTTGGAAGCTTTGGGTATTTCATCAATATTCGGAATCTGGAACTCTACGCGGCATTGTTGGAAATGTCGATCTCAATCAATTTAATGGGGATTTAGATGGACTGCAAAAGCTGTTGAAAGGTCGCATTCCGTTAAGACAAGGCTGTGAAGGCAATGTCGTTCAAGAAATGCAATCTTTACTGAAAGCTCAAGGCTTTGACCTAGGCACACCAGATGGAGATTTTGGACCCAAAACGAAAGCGCAAGTTGTTGCTTTTCAGAAAGCAAAGAGCTTACTCACTGATGGCATTGTTGGAGCGGCGACTTGGAGTGCGCTGCAAAAAACTAGCCCAAGCGTTCCTCCTGCACCGCTGCCCATCGATTTAATCAATGTCTGTAAATCCTACCGAGGTGCAGCTCATCAAGATTCATCTTTGAGATGGTTACAGAGTCAAATTCCGAAATCGACCTTGGATGAGTTTGCTAGACGATGGAGGCAGCCATAGAATCTACCCGCAGTACTAGGGTGAATTACTCAAGAGCCAGCGCGATCGTCATCAGTCATTGAAACAAAGAATCCTTGCCAAACGATAGAACTGGCAAGGATTAATCTTTGGCTGCTAGAAGTTTTTTTCGTCTGTTTCTTGTTGCCAACAGCGTTCTAATAGACGAACTTCTGACTGTTCCCAACAGCGTTCAAGTTTCTGCACTCGATTCACATGCCGGAACTTCTCAAAGCTCCAAATAAACGGGCGCTCGGAATCGAATAAATGTTGATTGAGATAGTCCCACCAGGGGAAATGGTTGAAGGAATTCATGCGATGTGTGAGTAAGCGAGGGGGCAGAAAATCGGACAGTCACCTATCCAAGGGATGAGATTGAGAAACTGCTCCCCAGTATGGCACCTCAAAATATTGTTTGACTAAAAGAAAGCGTTAAGATGTCAGGGTTTTATTGCTTTCTTAAGCAGATTTTGATTGCACGAATTCTCGCTTACCATAGTAAAGTTACGATCGCTAAACTTGGACAAGTTGGCTAGTTGCTACAACTGTTTCACGTGCCCATGCGTCCGCAGCTAGAATCTCTTCAAGCGTTGGGGTTGAGCGGTTTTGAGTGGTGTAACGATCGCAGGTTGTTTCAATCAAGCGCGGAATGTCCAAGAAGCCAATTTTTTCTTCTAAAAAGAGTGCGACTGCTTGTTCATTGGCTGCATTCAAGACCGCAGGCATACAGCCACCTGCTCGACCTGCTGCATAAGCAAGCTTCATGCAAGGATACTTCGCGTGATCCGGCGCACGGAAGGTTAAGGTTCCGAGCTTCACAAGGTCTAAGCGTTCCCAGTTGGTCGGAACGCGATCGGGATAAGACAAGGAATACAACAAAGGCAAGCGCATATCTGCCCACCCCAGTTGAGCTAACACCGAAGTATCTTGCAACTCAATCAAAGAGTGAATAATGCTCTGTGGATGAATCACAATTTCGATATCGTCATAGTCCACGCCGAATAGATAATGAGCTTCGATCACTTCTAAGCCTTTGTTCATCAGCGTGGCAGAATCGATCGTGATTTTGCGTCCCATTGACCAATTCGGGTGTTTGAGCGCATCTGCAACCGTGACCGATGCGAGCTTTTCCACGGGCAGATCGCGGAACGAGCCACCTGAAGCGGTGAGAATAATTTTTCTCAGACCTCCCTCAGGTACACCTTGCAAACATTGGAAGATTGCAGAATGTTCTGAATCCGCAGGCAGCATCTTCACGCCATGTTTTTTCATCAAGGGCAGCACCACAGGCGCGCCTGCAATGATGGTTTCTTTGTTGGCTAAGGCAATGTTTTTCCCGGCTGCGATCGCGGCTAGAGTCGGCAACAATCCCGCACATCCCACAATCCCGCTCACAACTGATTCTGCATCGCCGTAGCGCGCCACATCCACCACTCCAGATTCGCCAGATAAGATAATCGGCTGTGGAGTCAAGTCCGCGATCGCGTCTTTCAATTCGGTCAATTTGCTCTCATCACAAATCGCAACAATTTCGGGACGAAAGGTGCGAATTTGTTGGGCAAAGAGTTCGACATTCCGCCCGGCCGCCATTCCGACAATGCGAAACTGATCGGGATGCTCGGATACGATATCCAGCGTTTGTGTCCCGATCGATCCGGTTGAACCAAGGAGGGTGATTGCTTTCACGGGTTAGTTGTTTGACACTTCATTCCGTATTTTACGGGCTTACGGGGATCAAAGGAAAATTCAAACCCTGACGATATGACTAACAGAAATCCTCAGCCTCGTCTTGCTTCCCTAAAAAAAAGAGTGAGGCAGAAAACTCACCTCACTCTTCATCACAATTCTGACCAATCTGTTTTTAAGCAGCTAAGTTCTGAGCGACAAAATCCCAGTTGACCAAATTATCCAAGAAGTTCTTGATGAAGGCAGGACGTGCATTTTGGAAATCCAAGTAGTAAGCGTGTTCCCAAACATCCAACGTCAACAAAGGCTTTTGACCATGCACCAGAGGATTCTCTGCATTCGGAGTTTTGGTCACTTTTAGCGTACCGCCATCGTCTACCAACCATGCCCAACCACTGCCAAATTGAGTTGCAGCCGCATTGCTAAACTCTTCTTTGAACTTGTCAAGGCTACCGAATGCAGCATCGATTTTGGCTGCCAGTTCACCTGTCGGTGCGCCACCGCCGCCTGCTTTCAGGCAATTCCAGAAGAAGGTGTGGTTCCAAACTTGAGCCGCATTGTTAAATACGCCCACTTTCGAGGAATCCCCAAACGACTGTTTGATCACATCTTCTAGCGATAGGCTTTCCATCGGCGTTCCTTCTACCAACTTATTCAAGTTGGTAACGTAAGCTGCATGATGCTTGCCGTAGTGATAATCAAATGTTTCTGCCTTCATGCCATATGGCTCAAGTGCATCTTTTGGAAACGGTAAAGGGGGTTGTGTGAATGCCATGTGTCCAGTTCCTCTCTAGATCTAAAATCTGCCGTCGATTGCGGGGCAGAAACATTACTTAACCCTGAAAATTCTATCTCAAAAGCGAGGGGGCAAGGTTAGAATCACACCGAAAACCAAAAAAGCCCTGTCCACTAGGCATGGACGAGGGCAATAAATCAGGGTGCATCTACCATTCCTTCTTCCTAGAATTTACGCTTGTTCTCCGGAGACTCTGGGTGGGAATACTTAAAGATGAGACAAAGTTTTCTTGAACTTTCAGTAACGTTTAAGTAAACGTTCAGTCTACTCGTGGAGTTGTTCGTCAGGATGCCAATGACTTTGCTATCGATCGCGTCAAAATTTGCAATGCTAATAGGTGTGATCGTGTAAATTCAGAATTTTCCCTGACCGATGACGATCATGTGCGGTTATTAGAAATTAGGATCGAATTGTCTTCAGGTGGGGGCAAGTCGAAACCAGTCAGGTTGACGGAGGGTGTCGAGTGAATCAGGAGTTCTACATTTCTGTTACGCCAGTTCGGGGCGATGAATATTTGGTGAGAACAGAGCGCGTCTCACCGGGCGTTCCTTTGGCGGAGGAACTCGTCACTTGGCAAGTCGAAGAGTGGCTCGAACAGGCACGTCAATTGATGCACGATCCGCTGTTGGGAATTCTGCGGGGCAGAATGGGATCGCTCAGTCCATCGGCAACGGGCAGTGATGCCCTTTCTCCAAATTTAGTGGAATTGGGGCAAAAACTCTACAATGCCCTATTTCAAGGAACGATTCGAGATAGCTGGGTAACGGCGCAGGGGATTGCACAAAATCGCCGCGAAGGCTTGAGATTACGATTAGGACTGAAAGGCGATCGCTTGCCGCGTTTGCCCTGGGAAGTGCTGCACGCAGGGGCACGTCCTTTAGCCACGGGAACCGATGTGGTGTTTTCGCGCTATCAGGCGGCATTTGCGCCGATGGGGACGATTTTGCAGCCACATCGATCTGCGACGGTAATCGATGCAAATCAGCCGCTGAGAATTCTCATGGTTTTGGCGGCTCCGACGGATCAAGAAGTCTTGGAACTCCGCCGAGAAGCGAATCATTTGCGCGATGAATTGAAAGAAGAGGCAAATGGCAAAATTGACCTGACGATTTTGGATCAGCCTGGACGTGAGCAATTGACGCAAGCGTTGGAGCAAGGGCATTATCAGGTCTTGCATTATGCGGGTCACAGCAATTTAGGTTTGGCAGGCGGAGATTTATATCTCGTCAGCGATCGTACTGGACTGACTGAGGTTCTCAGCGGCGATGATCTGGCTGGATTGCTTGTGAATAATGGCATTCGTATGGCAGTGTTTAATTCTTGCCGAGGGGTTTATACGGCGACCGCTGATCCAACGAATGAAACGGAGTCGAGCAATTTAACCGATGCCTTGCTAAAGCGGGGAATTCCGGCGGTTTTGGCAATGGCAGAACGCATTCCAGACGATGTGGCATTGACGCTTAGCCGCTTGTTTTATCGCAATTTGAAGCAGCGCTATCCGATCGATTTAAGTCTCAGCCGAGCGCGTCAAGGATTGCTGTCATCTTATGGCTCGAATCAGTTGTATTGGGCATTGCCGATCCTTTATCTGCATCCTGATTTTGATGGCTATCTGCAACCGACTGCGCTGCCTTCAATGACGAATGCAGGACAAGAGCCGCAACCCGCAAATTTTGCATTTGATCCCCTCGCGATCGCAAATGATCCCGCTGACTTAGACGAGGCGGAAATGTTGTTTGACGATTTAGAATTTGCTGATCCTGAAGATAGCGATCGTCAAGCGGTGCTCGAATTACTGCAAGAACTGCATGAGCCAACTGAGAATCCTTTTTCTCAAGCTAGAGCCGCAGAACCATTCTTTGAACCACTCTCAGTGACGACTGACGAATCAACGCTGCAAAATCCCGAGGATTGCCTCGCAGTCGGTCGAATGCGCGCCCAAGCTGAGAATTTGACGGGGGCGATCATTGCGTATGGTCGCGCGATCGAGCTTGATCCGCAATGCGCTGAAGCCTTCAGTGAAATGGGCGTCGTCTTAGAAAAATTAGGCAGTCCAACAGAAGCGATCGTGGCTTACAAGATGGCACTTCAGCATGAGCCGAGTTTGAGCGATGCCCGTCGCAACCTGCAACGACTGGAAACCGCGCACAATTTGGGCAGTGGGAGCAATGGCGGCGCAGTACAACCGTCACCTAATCCCGTTGTGCCTGAACTGCATGTCGAGGATGTGACCTTCGAGGAGCCGATGCCGAATCGGATTTTCGGGGAGATGAAAGCGCCCTCTGCTCCGCGTCCTCGTCGTCCTTGGATTGTGGCTGGTATTTTAGGAACGGCTGTGGCGGCTGTTTTGGGAGTTTGGGGCTTTTCGACTTGGCGCGCTTCGACGACTCCTTCTCCGAGTGAGTTGATTGATAATATCAGCCAGATCAATCAATCTCCAGGCGCAAATGTCAGTCGATCGAACAATCTGGTTGCGACTGCGACGACTGCACTGGCTCAGGGAAATCTGCGTCAGGGACAAGATGCGATCGAAGAGTTGCTGAATAATGGTGAATTAGTGGCTGCGGAGACGGCGATTCAAAATGTTCCTGCCGACAAGCGACGCGATAATCCAACCGCGAATTTCCTATTGGGACGAATTGCTTGGCAATCGGTGCAGGCGAGGAAGAGCAATTACAAATTAGATGATGCTCAGCGATTTTTTGAAACCTCGCTGGCAGGGAATCGTACACCTCAGACGCTAAATGCTTTGGGGTTTGTTTACTACGCTCAAGGTAATTTTGGTCGTGCCGGAAGAACTTGGCTCAATGCTGAGAAGCTGGCAGCACAGGCAGGAGATGCAGGCAAACTGGATCGACGTACGGCGTTGGCTGGGTTAGCATTAGTTGCCAATAAAACAGCGCAGTCTCAGACGGGAAATCAGCGCAATCAGCTGAGACAGCAAGCAGTAGCAACCCGCGATCGTTTACTGCGAGAAGCAGGGCAGGACTTTCAAATCAGTGGCTTGAGTAAGAACTGGCTCTGGAGTGAAGCTGCGATCGCCGACTGGAAAGCATTGATTGCTGTGAAATAAAACAGCAAAACTTTCTGTTGTTCGGTTTTCTCAATCCAAACCGCATTACGCTTGCCGACGGATATCCAACATTTCTGCCAAGCTAGGATCTTGCATTTCCAATGCATTCTCTTGTTCAGAAATAGGGACAGGCGGAGGAGTCGATCGCTTGAACGTTGCTTTCGCAGTTGCTGCGGCTTGTCGAGTTGGAGGCGTTGGGAGATTCGCTTGCGGAATCGGCATTCGAGGTCGGCGTGAACTGGTCATTTCGCGCGATTTTACAGGTTTCGGTTGAATGACGACAGACCTTGCCGGGGTTTTAGAGCTTGATTTCACAGGGCGCAACTGCTTCGCCAGCACGACGGAAGTCAAGGCGCAACTGCCCGCAACGATCGCTAATAGTCCAAATGAGCTGGCAGGAGTCGGGATGTGCGAATTGGCTTGTGGAGCTTTGGCAGTGGCTTGAGGTTTGGGTGTTTCAAGCGGAGCGGAATTGGTGTAGGTCAGTCCCCGAGCAGCGAGCCAGCCAAAGTACAGAATTGCACCCCAAGTTGCAAATAAGCAGATGAAGGGATGGCGTTGGGCAAAGTGCAGCAAGAAGCGAGAAGTCGATCGTTTTGCAGTAGATGGCGGCTTCACAGCTTTTTGACGTGCAGATTGTCTCACAGGGTGTGGGCGGGTGACAGATTTCAGGGTGTTGGATGGATTGCCCATATTGAGTATCTTGCGTTCAACGTCAACAGTCGGTTTGAAATTGTACTACAGAAAATTTCTTTATTTG